>OBVH01000019.1_pt1 | contig 177791 bp, 160 predicted proteins | sample 1495001 | NCBI WGS metagenome assembly OBVH01 (sample SAMEA2579959, study PRJEB22360) | human gut metagenome
TGCGTAACAGTGGGAGAGTAGGTAGTCGCCGTTTTTTTCAGAGAGTTCATCCCCTCGGGTCAGAAGACACGAGGGGATGACTTGTTTATAGACGTAGGAAAAGAAGGAGGGAGGATAACAACCGAACTGATGCACTCGTTTATAAATAAAGAACTTTACTCTTCCGGATAAACAACATCCCCTGTCAATCATTTTATCAGCTTTATTCGGAATGTTTCTGGTTAAAAGAAGCTGTGTGGGACAGAACCCTAATGGCGAAAGTCAAGGAGGCTATGAGAAAAGCCTCCTTGTTATTAGTGATAAATGAAATATTATACTCTGCTGTCAGCTCCCCACATCATTTTAGTGCGAAGAGTGTCGAAAAAGATGTGATTAAAGCGTTTTACTACTTTAATGCTATAGTCAGCTCTCCGGATTGTGAGGCGGGTTGTTTCCTTACAGGTTTCGCTACTGCCGTCAATTGCAACCAGGAAATTGTGGCTACGACTTTCTACATCTAAAGTGATTTCCCAGTCATCACAGATCACTATAGGCCTTACGTTTAAACTGTGTGGAGCAACCGGAGTAATTGCGATGGTTTTGGAGTGGGGAACAATGATAGGACCACCTACGCTTAATGAATATGCAGTGGAACCTGTTGGAGTGGCGATAATGAGCCCGTCAGCCTGGTAAGTCGTGAGGTGTGCTCCGTTAATAGCAGTACGGATACTGATCATGGATGAACTGTCCCGCTTTAATACGGCTATTTCATTGAGCGCATAAGGTGAATCTTGCAAATGTTTGTCGTCACAAAGCAATTGGAGTACACTCCGTTCTTCAACTGTATAATGGTTCTGGTAGATTTCTTCAATCGTTTCTTCCATTTCTTCCGGGGATACATCTGCTAAGAACCCTAATCGTCCGGTATTGATACCCAAAATAGGGATTCCTTTGTTACCTACCCGTCGTGCCGCTTTTAGAAAAGTACCATCTCCGCCGATACTGATCACCATGTCTGCATCAAAATAGTCTTCATCGAACAAATTATCCGCCTTGACGTTCAGTTTTAAGTCGGATTTCAGGAAACGATGAAATTCTCTGCATACACAGATTTCTGCTCCATGTTTTTCGAGCAAATTGAACAAAGTAGCAGCATGTGAAGACTTCTTGGCTTGGTATGTATTTCCGAAAATGGCAAATTTCATGTTGATAAAAGTTTCTAGTGTGTCGCAAATTTGGGATTTTTTTTCGGTATTGCTGTTATCTTATCACTAATATTTGTACTTTTGCGCAAAACATATGGGTAAAAGGTCCGTATTATATTAAGACATAGAACTATGACTAAATTAAGTGTGAACATAAACAAAGTGGCTACCCTTCGGAATGCCCGTGGGGGAAATGTTCCGAACGTGGTTAAGGTGGCGTTGGATTGTGAGAGTTTCGGTGCTGACGGCATAACGGTTCACCCACGTCCGGATGAACGTCATATCCGTCGTTCGGATGTGTATGATTTGCGTCCGTTGCTTCGGACTGAATTTAATATTGAAGGATATCCTTCTCCGGAGTTTATCGATTTGGTGTTGAAGGTGAAACCTCATCAGGTGACTTTAGTGCCGGACGATCCTTCTCAGATAACTTCTAATTCAGGATGGGATACAAAGGCTAATTTTGATTTTCTGACGGAAGTCTTGGACGAGTTTAACGGGGCAGGTATCCGTACATCTGTATTTGTGGCAGCCGATGCGGAAATGATTGAGTATGCGGCAAAAGCAGGTGCCGACCGTGTAGAGCTATATACCGAACCTTATGCTACTGCTTATCCCAAAGATCCGGCAGCGGCTGTTGCTCCTTTTGTTGAAGCTGCTAAAGTGGCCCGCCGGTTGGGAATTGGTCTGAACGCCGGTCACGACTTGAGTTTATTGAATCTGAATTACTTTTATAAAAACATACCCTGGCTGGACGAGGTCTCTATCGGTCATGCTTTAATAAGTGATGCGCTGTATCTGGGATTGGAACGTACCATTCAGGAATATAAAAACTGTCTTCGCTAATGAATGCAATGCTACTATTAGCCCAAGTGGCTACCAACCTGGCTGATTCCGTTGCATCGGCCAACCCTGTACTGACTCCTGTATCTGCTCCGGCTGAAATGAATATGCTTGATATGGCTATTAAGGGTGGATGGATTATGATTGTTTTGGGAGTACTGTCTGTAGTTTGTTTCTACATCCTGTTTGAACGTAACTATGTGATCCGAAAAGCCGGTAAGGAAGATCCGATGTTTATGGAGAAGATCAAAGACTATATCCATAGTGGTGAGATTAAGTCGGCAATTAATTATTGCCGAACGATGAATACCCCTTCCGCCCGTATGATCGAAAAAGGGATTAGCCGTCTGGGACGTCCGGTGAATGACGTACAGGTTGCTATTGAGAATGTGGGAAATATTGAGGTGGCTAAGTTGGAAAAAGGACTGACTGTGATGGCTACTATTTCAGGTGGTGCTCCGATGCTCGGTTTCCTGGGTACAGTAACCGGTATGGTGCGGGCTTTTTATGAAATGGCAAATGCCGGAAGCGGTAATATTGATATCACACTGCTTTCAGGAGGTATTTATGAAGCTATGATTACTACCGTAGGTGGTCTGATTGTCGGTATTATTGCTATGTTTGCTTACAACTATCTGGTGATGCTGGTAGACAGAGTGGTTAATAAGATGGAGTCCAGAACCATGGAATTTATGGACCTGCTTAATGAACCTGCACAGAAATAAGGTGCTGAGATAAAATAGAGTGCGTAGCCAATTGGCACATTGACATATTGGCATATTGAAGAATTATTTTATGGCATTAAAGCGTCGAGCAAAAATATCACCCAACTTTAGTATGGCATCTATGACGGACGTCATATTCCTGTTGCTTATCTTTTTTATGATAACTTCAACTGTTGTGTCGCCCAATGCGATTAAAGTGTTATTGCCACAGGGCAAACAGCAAACTTCGGCTAAACCGTTGACAAGAGTTATCATTGATAAGGACTTGAACTATTATGCAGCGTTCGGTAATGAAAAAGAGCATGCTTTAGGCTTGGAGGAATTGACTCCATTCCTGCAAAGCTGTGCGGATAAAGAACCTGAGATGTATGTTGCTCTCTATGCGGATGAAACTGTGCCTTACCGTGAGATCGTTAAGGTGCTGAATATCGCGAATGAGAATCATTTTAAAATGGTGCTGGCTACCCGCCCGCCGGAAACAAGGAAGAAATGAACATAAAAAGAAAGAGTGAATATATAGGGGCGTTGGGTGCATTGTTGGTGCATGTGGCTATTATTGCTCTTTTGATTCTGGTAAGTTTTGCTGTTCCACGTCCGGACGAAGAAGCCGGCGGTGTACCGGTGATGATGGGAAATGTGGATGCGGCTTATGGAAATTATGATCCCTCCACTATGGTGGACGTGGAAGTAATGCCTGAAGAAGTGCCAGCTCCGCAACCCGTACCCGAAGTGGAAGCCGAACAGGAAATGATTACGCAGACCGAAGAAGAAACGGTTGCTATAAAACCCAAGGTCGAGCCTAAGAAGGAGAAGCTGAAAGTAGAGAAGAAGCCTGAAAAAACAGCCGAAGAAAAGGCTGCCGAAGCTAAAAAACTTGCTGAAGAAAGGGCAGAGCGTGAGCGCAAGGCCGCTGCAGAAGCTGCCAGTAAACGAGTAGCTGGTGCCTTTGGTAAAGGCTCGCAGATGGGGGGAAGCAAAGGTAGTGCTACTTCGGGTGAAGGAGTAGAAGGAAGTAAAGATGGCAATTCGTCGACCGGAGCAAAGTCCGGAGTCGGGGGATATGGAACATTTAATCTTGGCGGACGTTCTATAGGAGAGGGAGGTTTGCCCCGTCCCGTATACAACGTTCAGGAAGAGGGGCGAGTAGTTGTTTCTATTACCGTGAATCCAGCTGGTCATGTGATTGCTACCAGTATCAACCGATTGACTAACACGGTAAATTCGACTTTGCGTAAAGCTGCTGAAGATGCGGCTAAAAAAGCACGTTTTAATGCCGTAAACGGAGTGAACAACCAGACAGGAACGATTACTTATTATTTTAATTTGAAATAATTAATGCTTAAAGTACCGTGTTTTTAGAAAGGTGGGCTTTGAGTTTATAACATCTAAATGATATAGATTATGGGAACAGTTTATGCATTTTTCGCAGACGGATTTGAAGAAATTGAAGCGCTTACTACAATTGATACATTGAGACGCGCTGGTTTAGATGTAGAAATTGTATCTGTTACGCCAGACGAGATTGTAGTCGGTGCGCATGATGTATCTGTGCTTTGCGATAAGAATTTTGAGAATTGTGATTTCTTTGATGCTGAGTTGCTGTTTTTGCCGGGAGGAATGCCGGGTGCTGCCACTCTGGACAAACATGAAGGGTTGCGTAAGTTAATTCTTAGCTTTGCGGAGAAAAACAAGCCTATTGCCGCTATTTGTGCCGCCCCGATGGTACTTGGAAAACTGGGACTTCTGAGAGGTCGCAGAGTAACCTGTTATCCCAGCTTCGAACAGTACCTGGAAGGTGCGGAGTGTACTAACGAGCCGGTTGTCAGAGATGGTAACATCATTACCGGTATGGGACCGGGTGCTGCGATGGAATTTGCATTGACTATTGTAGATACATTGTTAGGCAAGGAAAAAGTAAACGAGCTGGTAGAGGCCATGTGCGTAAGACGTTAAGCCTATGTATCGGACTGCTTTGATTGTAGCCGGGGGGAAGGGACTCCGCATGGGAAGTGAACTTCCCAAACAGTTTCTTCCCATTGGCGGAAAGCCTGTATTGATGCATACGTTGGAAGCTTTTCATCGATTCGATAAGAGAATGCAGCTTATTCTCGTATTGCCCCGGGAACAGCAGGGGTTTTGGCGGGAACTGTGTGAAACGCATGGATTTAACATCAGGCATGAAATTGCCGATGGAGGTGAAACCCGTTTCCACTCGGTTAAAAACGGATTGGCTTTGATAAACGGTATCGGTGGTATGGTGGGGGTGCATGACGGTGTTCGTCCTTTCGTATCGCAGGAAGTGATTGCCCGTTGTTTCTGGGAAGCTGCTGTGCGAAAAGCCGTAATTCCTGTCATCGATGTTGTAGAAACCGTGCGCCATCTCACAGGATCAGGCAGTGAGACTGTAAACCGTAATGATTATAAACTGGTTCAAACTCCCCAGGTATTCGATGCCGATTTACTGAGAAGAGCTTATGAACAAGAGTTTACTCCCTTTTTTACTGATGATGCCTCCGTGGTAGAGGCTATGGGAGTTCCTGTCCATCTGGTGGAGGGAAACCGTGAAAATATAAAAATAACTACTCCATTTGATTTGAAAGTAGCTTCAGCCTTGTTGTAATGTTCGATTTAGCTACACGAGACATAAAGTACTTATCCGGTGTTGGTCCGCAAAAAGCTGCGGTTCTGAATAAAGAGTTGGAGATTTATTCATTGCATGATCTGCTCTATTATTTTCCTTATAAATATGTAGACCGGAGTCGCATCTATTACATTCATGAAATAGATGGTAATATGCCGTATATACAGTTGAAGGGAAAGATACTTGGCTTTGAAACTTTTGGTGAAGGGCGCCAGAGAAGATTATTAGCACATTTCTCGGATGGCACAGGAGTCGTTGACCTCGTGTGGTTTCAGGGTATAAAGTATGTCACAGGTAAATATAAACTTCACGAAGAATATATTATCTTTGGTAAGCCGACCGTGTTTAACGGAAGAATTAACGTAGCCCATCCCGATATAGATAATCCCGCTGATTTGAAATTGTCATCAATGGGACTCCAACCTTATTATAATACAACGGAGAAGATGAAACGTAGCTTTCTCAACTCCCATGCCATTGAAAAGATGATGGCAACCATTATCGGACAGATTCAGGAGCCTTTGCCCGAGACACTTTCACCTAAACTAATTGCCGACCATCATCTGATGCCTTTGACGGAAGCTTTACGGAATATTCATTTTCCTTCTAATCCGGACCTGTTGAGGAAGGCGGAATATCGTCTTAAGTTCGAAGAGCTCTTTTATGTACAGCTCAATATTCTGAGATATGCCAAAGACCGGCAACGTAAATACCGCGGTTATGTTTTCGAAACAGTCGGTGAAATCTTCAATACATTTTATTCTAAGAATCTTCCTTTCGAACTGACCGGGGCTCAAAAGCGGGTTTTGAGAGAAATCCGGCAGGACGTCGGTTGCGGAAAGCAAATGAATCGTCTGTTGCAGGGGGATGTGGGAAGTGGGAAAACACTGGTGGCCTTGATGAGTATGCTGATTGCCCTTGATAATGGTTTTCAGGCTTGTATGATGGCGCCTACTGAGATTCTGGCTAACCAACATTACGATACAATCAAAGAGTTGTTGTTTGGAATGGATGTGCGGGTGGAACTCCTGACAGGTTCAGTGAAAGGAAAGAAACGGGAAGCTATCCTTGCGGGACTCCTGACCGGAGATGTACATATATTGATCGGTACCCACGCCGTTATTGAAGATACTGTAAATTTTGCTTCTTTAGGATTGGCCGTAATTGACGAACAACACCGCTTTGGTGTGGCACAGCGTGCCAGACTGTGGAGCAAGAGTATTCAGCCGCCCCATGTATTGGTTATGACTGCTACTCCGATTCCACGTACGTTGGCAATGACACTTTATGGTGATTTGGATGTCTCTGTCATAGATGAATTGCCTCCCGGACGTAAGCCGATCTCTACTATTCACCAGTTTGATAACCGGAGAGAAAGTTTATATCGTTCGGTGCGTAAACAAATTGAAGAAGGGCGCCAGATTTATATTGTATACCCCTTGATTAAGGAGAGTGAAAAGATTGATTTGAAAAATCTTGAAGAAGGGTATTTGCATATTTGTGAGGAGTTTCCCGACTGTAAGGTTTGTAAAGTGCATGGCAAAATGAAACCTGCCGAGAAAGATGCGCAGATGCAACTTTTTATTTCGGGTGAAGCGCAGATTATGGTAGCTACCACAGTGATTGAAGTAGGAGTGAATGTGCCTAACGCTTCGGTGATGATTATCGAAAATGCCGAACGCTTCGGACTTTCACAGTTACATCAGTTGCGTGGCCGGGTAGGGCGTGGAGCCGACCAATCATATTGCATTCTGGTCACTACCTATAAGCTGACTGAAGAGACCCGGAAACGTCTGGAAATAATGGTACGCACCAATGACGGATTTGAAATAGCTGAAGCCGATCTTAAACTCCGGGGACCAGGTGACCTGGAAGGTACACAGCAAAGTGGTATTGCTTTCGACTTAAAGATTGCGGATATTGCCCGTGACGGTCAACTCTTGCAATACGTGCGTAATATCGCAGAAGAAATAACGGATGCCGATCCGGGTGGCGTGTTGCCGGAGAATGAAATTCTATGGCGGCAGCTGAAAGCATTGCGCAAGACGAATGTTAACTGGGCTGCCATTAGCTGAAAAACGGTTAAACATGTAGCTTTTTTACATAAATATGTTGCATAACATATTTCTCTTTATTTCCTCTGTTTATGGAGGTTTAGAGAAATATTTCTTTAATTCTGCTATTTATCCTTATAAAAAATAGTTAAGAGGATACCTGACGTTTCGCTTAGAAATGCTATCTTTGGGGGAATTTTAAAATAAATGAGCACTTTAACCTTTTGAAACTGTACGTTATGATGGAAAAAACATTGGTCATTCTGAAACCTTGTACTCTTCAGCGAGGACTGGTTGGCGAGATTACTCGTCGTTTTGAGCGTAAAGGATTGCGTTTGGCGGGAATGAAAATGATGCAGTTGACTGATGAAGTGTTAAGTGAGCATTATTCACACCTTAGTTCGAAACCATTCTTTCAGCGAGTGAAAGATTCTATGATGACGGCTCCCGTTATCGTTTGTTGTTTTGAAGGTGTGGATGCTATTCAAGCCGTTCGTGCATTGGCAGGACCAACTAACGGACGTCTGGCAGCCCCGGGGACCATTCGCGGAGATTATAGTATGAGCTTTCAAGAGAACATTGTTCATACCTCTGATTCGCCGGAAACCGCAGTTGTCGAATTAAACAGATTCTTTAAACCGGAAGAAATATTCGATTACAAACAGGCTACTTTTGACTACCTGTATGCAAATGACGAATATTGATTGAATTGAATTAAACAAGACGAATGAATTTCAATTGCATTAAAACAGTAATGATTGCCGCTGCGGCTATGATCAGCCTGAACTCTTTTTCTCAGGATTTGATTGCCCGTCAGGCACCGATTGACAGAAAATTAAAAAGTGTAGATTCATTAGCATTGCAGAAACAGATTCGCGCAGAACAGTCTGAATATCCTGCACTGAGTCTGTATCCTAATTGGAACAACCAGTACGTACATGCTTACGGAAAGGATGCTATAATTCCCGATTCTTATACAATCGATCTCACGGGCTTCCACATGCCTACTCCCAGTACCCGTATCACTTCTCCCTTCGGACCACGCTGGAGAAGAATGCATAATGGACTTGACATCAAAGTGAACATTGGAGATACCATTGTAGCTGCTTTCGACGGAAAGGTGCGTATTGTGAAGTATGAACGTAGAGGTTATGGTAAATATGTCGTTATTCGTCACGACAATGGACTGGAAACCGTATACGGTCACTTATCCAAACAGCTTGTAGAAGAGAACCAATTGGTAAAAGCCGGTGAACCCATTGCCTTGGGAGGAAATACCGGACGTTCAACGGGATCTCACTTGCATTTTGAGACCCGTTTCCTGGGTATTGCCATCAATCCTGCATTAATGTTCGACTTCCCGAAACAGGATATCGTTGCCGATACATATACATTCAGAAAAACAAGAGGTTACGAACGTAACAAAGCCGGTTCACATGATACTAATATAGCATCGGACGGCGAAATCAGATATTACAAGGTTAAGAAAGGCGACAGTTTGTCCAGAATCGCTAAACTGCGCGGTGTTTCAGTTAGCACACTTTGCAAGTTGAACCGTATTACCACGAAGACAACACTTCGTCCGGGTCAAGTATTGCGCTGTTCATAATAGTTATACTACATAGACGGAAGAGGGCACTTTAATATTATTTAGAGTGCCCTCTTTTCATTTTTCTTTAATTATTGTTACCTTTGCACACTATTTGTAAGGAAATGAAAGATACCAGGCAACAATTTGAACATGTCATAGCATTATGCCGTGACCTATTCTCTAAGAAACTGCATGATTACGGTCCTGCATGGCGTATTCTGCGTCCTGCTTCCGTAACAGATCAGATATTTATCAAAGCCAACCGTATTCGTAGTATTGAAGTAAAAGGGGTGACTCTTGTCGACGAAGGAATCCGTTCCGAGTTTATTGCTATTGTCAACTATGGTATTATCGGGTTGATACAATTGGAACTCGGATATGCAGAGTCGGCTGATATAACAGTAGATGAAGCATTGGCTTTGTACGATAAGCATGCAAAGGAAGCATTGGAATTGATGCTTGCCAAGAATCATGATTATGATGAGGCATGGCGCAGTATGCGCGTTAGCTCGTATACTGATTTGATACTGATGAAGATTTATCGTACCAAGCAGATAGAGAGCCTTGCCGGTCAGACATTGGTATCAGAAGGCATTGACGCTAATTACATGGATATGATTAACTATTCTGTTTTCGGATTGATTAAGATAGAATTTGAAGGATAAGGAGCTACATATTATTCAGAAAGTATGGACCAATCTGTGCCGCTTCGTGCTGGCAGGGGTGTTCATCTTTTCAGGATTCGTGAAAGCAGTCGATCCGTTGGGATCGGAATATAAGATACAAGATTATCTGGATGCTTTCGGGATGGGAACGTGGTTTCCGCCCTTTTTCCCTTTGTTGGCGGGTATTGTTTTGTCAGCTGTCGAGTTTTCGGTAGGTGTGTTTCTGTTTTTTGGTATCCGGAAAACAACCGCTACCTGGTTGGCTTTGTTGCTGATGATCTGTATGACTCCTCTTACTCTGTATTTGGCATTGGCTAATCCGGTATCCGATTGTGGTTGTTTCGGTGACGCCTGGGTATTGACAAACTGGCAAACATTTTGGAAGAATGTTATTCTGCTGATTGCAGCAATTTCCGTTTTCCGGTGGAAGCATCAGATGATCCGTTTTATCAGTGCTAAGATGGAATGGCTCGTATCTCTATATACTTTCCTGTTTGTGTTTGCGCTTTCGTTCTATTGTCTGGGCAACTTGCCGATACTGGATTTTCGTCCTTATAAGATAGGGAAGAATATTCCGGAAAACATGAGTATCCCGGCAGGGGCAAAGCCGACGGTTTACGAGAGTGTTTTCGTGTTGGAGAAGAATGGTGAAAAGAAAGAGTTCTCGTTGGAAAATTATCCCGATAGTACCTGGAAATTCATTGAAGCGCGGACCATTGTGAAAGAGAAAGGTTATGAGCCTTCTATCCATGATTTCTCGATGACTAATCTTGAAACAGGTGAAGATATTACAGATAAAGTACTGGCAGATAAAAACTATACATTCTTATTGGTAGCCCATCGGATTGAAGAGGCAGATGACAGTAACATCGATCTGATAAATGAGATTTATGATTATGCGGTAGAGCATGGTTATGGCTTTTACTGCCTGACCTCTTCGCTGGATTATCAGATAGAACAATGGAAAGATAAAACCGGAGCGGAATATCCGTTCTGCCTGATGGATGATATTACGTTGAAAACGATGATACGTTCCAATCCGGGACTGATGCTGATTAAAGAAGGTACCATTTTAAACAAATGGAGTGATAGTGAATTGCCTGATGAATATGCCCTGACTGACAAACTGGAAAACCTTGAACTGGGAAAACAGAAACAAGAGAGCGATGTGCATACGATCGGTTATGTACTCCTTTGGTTTGCTATCCCTTTATTGATGGTTTTGGGAGTTGATATTCTGGTTGTGAAGCGTCTTGAAAAGAAACGTAAAAAAGCTGCTGACAAAGCTGCCGGAAATTCACAAGTCTCTTCTGAAACGCAGAAGAATGAATAATTGAATCGTAAATTTATTAACCCTTTTAATAAAAAACAAAATGAGAAAAAACATTGTTGCAGGAAACTGGAAAATGAACAAAACCCTCCAGGAGGGTATTGCTCTTGCAAAAGAACTGAATGAAGCATTGGCTAACGAAAAGCCTAACTGTGATGTTATCATCTGTACTCCGTTTATCCACCTTGCTTCTGTAACTCCTCTTGTAGATGCTGCCAAGATTGGTGTTGGTGCTGAAAACTGCGCTGATAAAGAATCAGGTGCTTACACAGGTGAAGTTTCAGCCGCTATGGTTGCTTCTACAGGTGCTAAATATGTCATCCTGGGTCACTCAGAACGTCGTGCTTACTACGGTGAAACAGTTGAAATCCTGAAAGACAAAGTGAAATTGGCTTTGGCTAACGGTTTGACTCCTATTTTCTGTATCGGTGAAGTTCTGGAAGAACGCGAAGCTAACAAACAGAACGAAGTGGTTGCTGCTCAGTTAGAATCTGTATTCGATCTTTCTGCAGAAGACTTTGCTAAGATCGTTTTGGCTTACGAACCGGTTTGGGCTATCGGTACAGGTAAAACTGCTACTCCTGACCAGGCACAGGAAATCCATGCATTTATCCGTTCTGCTGTAGCCGGAAAATATGGAAAAGAAATTGCCGACAACACTTCTATCCTTTACGGTGGTAGCTGTAAACCTTCTAATGCAAAAGAACTGTTTGCCAACCCGGATGTTGACGGTGGCTTGATCGGTGGTGCTGCTTTGAAGGTTGCCGATTTCAAAGGTATCATTGATGCATTCAACTAATTAAAAGATTAAGAACTGGAAGTTGGGAATGTTGGTTATACCAATCAATCCATTCTCAATTTTCAGTTCTCCATTCCTCAATTGACAAGCTTATGAAGAAATTGAGCTTACTGTTTTTACTATTGGTTCTTGCGGCAGGCGTACAGGCTCAAAGCGATATTGTGAAGAGTCTGGAACGTAACGTGCCGGGGCAAGGGAAAGTGACCATTCATCAAGATCCACGCATTGCAGCTTTATTGGGTAGTGTTCCTCCCAGTACCGGTGAACAGAAGATACTCAAGTCTTCCGGATACCGGATACAGACTTATGCCGGCAATAATACTCGCCAGGCCAAGAACGAGGCGCATAACGTAGGCTCCCGGGTTAAGGAGTATTTTCCGGAACTTTCCGTTTATACCTCTTTCAATCCTCCCCGCTGGTTGTGCAGGGTAGGCGATTTTCGTAGTATCGAAGAAGCTGATGCCATGATGCGCAAGCTGAAAGCAACCGGTGTGTTTAAGGAAGTCTCTATTGTTAAAGATCAAATCAATATCCCCCTGTAATTATGTTAGAAAAAGAAGAAATCAACTCTCCGGCTTTGGAGGATTTAAAGAAGCATTATCGCAGTATTATCACTCTTTTAGGTGAGGATGCCGAACGGGAAGGTTTACTGAAGACCCCCGAACGTGTTGCTAAAGCTATGTTGACTCTGACCAAAGGTTATCACATGGATCCGCATGAAGTGCTTCGTTCGGCTAAGTTTCAGGAAGAATACAGCCAGATGGTGATTGTGAAAGATATCGATTTCTTCTCTCTTTGCGAACATCACATGCTGCCTTTCTACGGCAAAGCGCATGTGGCTTATATTCCTAACGGTTATATCACCGGACTTAGCAAGATAGCCCGGGTGGTAGATATTTTCTCTCACCGGTTGCAAGTGCAGGAGCGCATGACGCTCCAGATTAAAGAGTGCATCCAGGAAACCCTCAATCCATTGGGAGTGATGGTTGTCGTTGAAGCCAAACACATGTGTATGCAGATGCGTGGTGTTGAGAAACAAAATTCTGTAACTACTACTTCCGATTTTACAGGTGCTTTCAACCAGGCTAAAACCCGCGAAGAGTTTATGAATCTGATTCGTCAGAGATAAGTCTGGTGTAGTATATTATTGGTATATAGGGGCAATCGCGCTGAATTTATTAGTATTTAAGTTTGTTTATATAGCTTTTGTTTTTTATTTTTGTGCTAAATGAATTAACTTTTATTTTAGCGTATGCCCTCCAATTCCAGTGACTTAATCCGGTTCAACAAGTTCTTTTCCGAAAATCAGCAACGGTTTATCCGGTTTGCATGGACTTATACGCGTGACGAGATCGTAGCCGAAGATATCGTTATGGAGGCTTTAATGTCCTATTGGGAAAACCGTCTTAAGATCTCTTCTGAGATCAATCCTTCTGCCTATGTCCTTACGGTCGTAAAGAATAAGTGCCTTAATCATCTCCGCCATTTACAATTGGTCAATGAAGTGTCCGATCGCGTCAGTTCTCATTCAGAATGGGAATTGTCCAATCGTATCGCCACTTTGGATGCCTGTGAACCCAGTGCTTTATTTGCCGGAGAGGTGCAGAACATTATCGATCATGTGATTTCCCGTCTGTCCGCCAATACCGCCCGGATTTTTGTTCTGAGCCGTTACGAAAATAAATCCCACAAAGAAATAGCCGAGATAATGGGAATGACTGTAAAAGGCGTTGAATTTCATATCTCCAAAGCCACTAAAGAGCTTCGTGTAGCTCTGAAGGACTATCTGGTCTTGTTCCCTTTCTTATATGACTTCCTCACTTAAAAACCATTCAGAAAAATGTATTACGGGTATCCGAAGAAGGTACTGCCCATAAAAAAAGAACTTTTTTACTAGGGAGGCAATCTGTTTGCGTGTTATTAAGATGAATGCAGATAAAAACAGACCTATGAAAATAGAAAAAGAAATATTATATCGCTACTTTAACGGGGATGCCGGTCCTGAAGAAGAAAAGAAGATCCGCCAGTATATTGAAGCTTCCGAAGAAAACTGGAAGGAATATCTTCGGGAGAGGAAATTCTTCGATACGATTATTCTGAAGGAGCGGGCCGTTTCTGTCCAAAAGCAGGCCGGGCGACGACGGATGATCCGTAGAATCGGTTTTGAATGCCTGAAGGTGGCGGCTGTTCTGCTGATTGCCTTGGGGACAACGTATTTTTGGCTTAACCGACCCTCCGAAACAGAATCGAGAAGTGTGGTCAGCACTTTGAAGGGACAGATGGCGAACATCACTCTTCCCGACGGTAGCCGTGTCTGGCTTAACTCCAATACCCGAATTGAGTATCCGCAAAACTTTGCAGATAAAAGACGTGACGTAGAGATAGACGGCGAAGCCTATTTTGAGGTAACGCATGATGCAAAGAAACCCTTTGTGGTACACACTTCCGAAAAAGAACAGATTGAAGTACTCGGCACCCGGTTTTATGTAGAAGCCTATTCGGGTGCCAAGGAGTTTGAGACAGCCTTGATAGAGGGAAGTGTCTGTGTGAAAGCAGGCAATTCCCAGTTAACGCTGCGTCCTTCGTACAAAGCCGTACTTAAAGGGGGCAAAATGACTGTCGAAAAAATTACTGATTTTGATACTTACCGTTGGCGTGAAGGACTGATTTGTTTTAAGAGTAAACGGTTTACTGAAATACTGCGAGAGTTTGAAAAGTATTATGGTGTCGGGATAGGATTTGATGCCGCCAAAGTAGACAATCCGGTACTCACTGTCAAGTTCCGCTTGTCCGACGGAATAGAATATGCATTACGTGTTTTGCAGAGGGACGTGAACTTTAAGTACGTCCGGGATGATGAGAAGAATACATTTACCATTAAATAAATTGTTGAACCTTTAATAAGAATACTGCCTATGAAGAATACCGCTTAAATCTGATTGAAACAAAAGGCCGGTAAGTACTGCAATACCTACCAGCCTAAAGGAGAAACATTCTTCTTTTACCTGAAAAAGAAAAATATTAAATGAATTTATAAAGCAAAGATATGAAAAATACTCGTTGCACGGATTTTTATGTACCTAAAAATTCGTCAATCAAACCATTATTTAAAACTATGAGAGTCACTACATTCTTACTTTTCTTTTGTGTATTCGGTGCCATGGCAGGTACTGTCAATTCTCAGAATGCAAGAGTGTCCATTAAAAAAACGAATGTCCCTTTAGAGGAAATACTGAATGAGATAGAACGTCAGACAGATTACCTGTTTATGTACTCGAATGCTGTCGATGTGAAAAGACACGCATCAATCCATGTTTCAGAGAAACCCGTATCGGAGGTCCTGAATCAGTTGCTTGGAAATCAAGTCTTGTACGAGATGGAAGGAACACACATCATTTTGTCCGACAAGCACAGCCCCCGGAATACGATAATCGTACAGCAGGAAGACAAAATTCCGGCGAAAGGGAAGATTACCGACATGGCGGATGAGCCCATCATAGGTGCCAGTATACTTGAGAAGGGCACTACCAACGGAATTATAACAGATCTCAACGGCGGCTTTTCGTTGGATGTATCTCCGGGAGCCATACTTGTCATCTCGTATATCGGATATGCCAAACAAGAAGTCAAAGTGATTCCCGGCAAGACTTTGAAGATAAAGATGAAAGAAGATGCCGAGTTGCTGGACGAAGTTGTTGTCGTGGGTTACGGTACGCAGAAGAAAGTAAACCTGACAGGTGCTGTTGAGACCATCGAGTCGGATGTCATTGAAAACCGTCCCATCCGTAGTGCCACGGATGCACTTCAGGGAACAGTATCGGGGCTGACAGTCAGTTCGGGTACCGGAAAGCCCGGAGAGTTTGCCTCTTTCAAGATACGTGGAAACACTTCCATCAATAGCGCCGGTGCTTTAGTGATTATCGACGGTATGCCGGGAGATATTAATGTGGTAAATCCACAGGATATTGAAACCATTTCAATATTGAAAGATGCCGCTTCTGCTGCTATTTATGGTGCACGTGCTGCCGAGGGAGTGGTATTGGTGACTACTAAGAAGGGGGCTTCGGAGAAGGTGAAGGTAGAGTATACCGGTAATTTTTCTTTTAATTCTCCTACGCGTTTACCTGAAAGCAATACGGGATTGGACCATGCATTATTATCCAACGTTGCATTTGCCAATGCCGGACTGGCCGCTCCTTTTTCACAGAAAGCAATTGATGCTATTAAAGATCCCAATACCATTGCTATTCCTAACGGTAAAGAGTGGATATATACTTCGGATGTGGACTGGATTGGTTTGATGATGGATCATAGTTTTCAGCAGACCCATAACTTAACTATTTCGAAAGCATCTGATCGTTTGAAGTATCTCTTTTCCATCGGCTGGCTTGATCAGAATGGAATGTTTTCTGAATATGGTCCTGACAATTATGACCGTATTAATCTCCGCTCAAATATCAGTGTTGAATTGATAAAGAACAAGCTGTCGTTTGATAGCCGTATCAGTTATTCACGGGGAGTAAACCTCTATCATGCTGCCGAAGGTTCGTGGTCAATTCCTTATATCACTTTTATACAGGCCGGTCCCAATATGCCTATTTATGATCCGAATGGAAATTATTCCCGCCACCGAATGCAGTTGAATCCGATTCAGGCCTTGAAAGAAGGCGGTGAAGGGCGTACCCGTAATCAACGGATTGAAGGAGTATTTACTTTAGAGTATAAACCGGTGAAAGGTCTTTCTCTACGGGCCGTCGGAGGTGCGAATATTCTTGACGGACAAAAAAAGGAATGGCGTAGAGCTTATGGAAAATATGGTGTGGAAGGTTTAATCTCGACTGCTTTTGGACAGAAAAGCCCGAACTCTGTAACGCAGAACAATTCCCATCGACAATATCTGACCGGGCAACTGATTGCCGAATACAAAGGTGTATTTGGAAAACACGATATTAATGTTCTTGGAGGATGGTCGGCAGAAGAGAATCTGTATGAAGATCTTCAGGGAAAACGTACCGATATCATAGGAAATGAACTGCCTGCGCTTAATCTGGGTGATACGGACGGATGGTCGAATGGTGCCGATGAAAATGAATGGGCATTGGTTTCAGGATTCATGCGTATGAATTATGCGTTTGCTTCCAAATATCTGGTTGAGGCCAACTTCCGTGCGGACGCTTCTTCACGTTTTTCAAAAAAGCACAGATGGGGCGTATTTCCTTCCGCTTCGGTCGGCTGGCGAATTACGGAAGAGAAGTTCATGAAGAATCAGCGCATTTTCGATAACCTGAAGCTCCGTATTTCCTGGGGACAGTTGGGAAACCAGAACGGGTTAGGAATGTATGACCATATTGCCAGTTATAATATTAAGGGGTACTATCCGTTTAAGTCGGAACTCGGACAGTGGGCCGTCATTTCCAAACTGCCATCGGAAACAAGAACCTGGGAAACGGTAGAAATGAATAATTTTGCGGTAGACATGGCGTTTCTCAGAAACCGTCTGACAGTGACCGGAGAATATTTCATCAAACGGAACAAGGACATGCTGGTCAATGTCGAGGTTCCGAGTGTGATTGGAGTCGATGTGCCTACCGGTAATTATGGAGAACTTGAAGTGAAGGGCTGGGAAGTGACCGTAGGCTGGCAAGACCGGATTAAAGACTTTTCCTATAGTGCCCGTTTCAACTTATCCGATCAGAAAGATAAGCTCGTCGATTACGGAGTGGAGTATAACGGATTTGTGGCCGGTGTCAACCAGAAAGTTCAGGGATATTCTCTGGGGTCAATCTTCGGATACCGCACCGACGGATATTTCAAGTCTGAAGAGGAAGTTAAGAATTCGGCTGCTTATAATAAATCTATTACCGGTGTAGGTGATATTAAGTATGTTGATAAAGACGGAGATGGAAAGATTTCAGCTCCTAACGATCTGGAATATCTGGGCACCACCACTCCGCGGTACACCTTTGGATTGAATCTGACTGCGGCATGGAAAGGGTTCGATCTGGGAATACTGTTCCAGGGCGTAGGCAAAAGAAATTTCTATTTGTCGAGTGAGGTGATGAATCCCTATTATGCTATCTGGAATAACTTCTCCTATAAGATGCACAATGACTATTGGACTCCGGAGAATCCGAATGCAGCCTTTCCGCGCTATTATGCCGGAGCCAATCATAACTATCAGATTTCCGACCACTGGTTGCAGAATGCGGCTTATGTACGTCTGAAAAATCTGCAACTGGGATATACGATAGACCCGAAACTGACCAAATCATGGGGCATCCAGCGCTTGAGAGTCTATTTTAGCGGCGATAACCTTTGTGAGTATAGCAAACTGAACGATAACTTCGATCCGGAGCTGTCTAATGTAGACGGATATGTATATCCTATCATGAGAAACTTTTCATTTGGACTAAACGTGACATTTTAATTCTTGAATTATGAAGATGAAAACTATATATCTTTGGTTGCTGACTGCAATCGTATTGTGTGGCTGTAGCGATTTCCTGGATCGGGAACCTAAAACCAATCTTTCACCTGCCAGCTTCTGGAAGTCGGAAAGCGATTTGAGACTGGCCACCAATGTGTTTTATCAGAATATGAATCGTTCGTATACATTAGATAACCAGAGTGCGGACGGTTTTGCTAACGTGAGCAATCAAGTCAGTTCGGGAACTCAGAGTCCGGGCAATACAGATGCTATCTGGACTGCGGCGTATAAGCAAATCCGGAATGCCAATAATTTTCTGGAGAATTATCAGAATGCCGAAGTCTCGGATGCCGTCAAGAACCGTTATGCCGGTGAAGCCCGGTTCTTCAGAGCCTATTTCTATTTTAATTTAGTGAAGCGTTTTGGTGATGTTTCCTATGTACTGAGCACGCTCGATATGGACTCGGAAGAATTGATGGGCCCCCGCACTCCTAAAGAACAAGTGATTGCAGGTATCATCGAAGACCTTGAATTTGCGGAGACCCACATTCCGCTGAAAAGCAAATTGTCTACCGACGTGGGACGACTGACCAAGGGAGCCGCCCAGGCAATGCTTGCCCGTGTGGCGCTCTATTGCGGCACGAGAAATAAGTTCCACGGTGACGGAGAGTATAAGAAATATCTTCAGATAGCCAAAGAAGCCAGTAAGCGGCTGATTGACACGAAAGAATATTCTTTGTATAAAGATTACCGCGATCTGTTCCTGCTGCCCGGAGAAGACTCGGACGAGCACATTCTTTCATATCGTTATTCTGCTGAGGCTGATACATACAATTCCCGTATCCGCGCTACGATAGCCGATCCCTCTCACACCCCTACCAAAGTGCTGGCCGATGCATTTCTCTGTAAAGACGGGCTTCCTGTGGAGAAGTCTGCTTATAAAGTAGAATATCTGCCTGCCGGTAAGGAGTTTGAGAACCGCGACCCGCGTATGGCACTTACTCTCTGGAAACCGGGAGATCCGTTCCTGGGAAAACCGTTTGTGCCCAACCTTTCGAGCCAGACACGTACCGGATACATGTTCAAGAAGTATGGTGACGAAGAATCTTACTCGAATATGAAGTCGCGGATTGATGAAATACTGATTCGTTATGCCGAAGTGTTGCTTATCTATGCTGAGGCCTGTTTTGAACTGGAAGATAAGATCTCGGATGCCGACCTGAACCTTTCCGTCAACCGGCTCCGTGCCCGTTTCGAAGGTCATCCCGACCAATTGCCTGCCTTGACCAATGCTTTTGTAGAACAGCATGGTTTGAGCATGCGCGAAGAGATCCGCCGGGAACGCAGGGTGGAACTGGCTGCCGAATCGTTCCGTTACGATGACATTATCCGCTGGAAAACAGCCGAATCGGAATTACCGGTAGCCATCTTGGGTGCGAAGTTTGACTCGGCGCTCTATCCGACAACTATACCGGGAAAAGACGTAACTTTGGATAAGAACGGATTTTTGTTGGTACAGAAAGCAGAAAGCCGTACATTTGATGTTTCGAAACACTATCTCTTCCCATTGCCGCTTCGTGAGGTATCATTGAATCCGGCATTGGTGCAGAACCCCGGGTGGTGAGGCCGGATGACTGATATCGAGGATATATTCCATAAATAAAAAAGTATGTAATGAAAACAAATCGAGCTTTTAAAGAATTTTGTGTGTTAGGCGGCTTGGCATATTCCGTTTGCGGAGTGGCTCAGGAGCGTCCGAATATTATTGTTTTTCTGGTTGATGATATGGGACTGATGGATACTTCCGTCCCCTTTCTGACAGATGAAAATGGTCAGCCGACGCGCCATCCCCTGAATGACTGGTATCATACTCCGAATATGGAAAGACTGGCTAAACAAGGTATTTGTTTTTCTACTTTTTATGCGCAAAGTGTAAGTTCCCCCTCCAGAGCTTCAATTATGACCGGACAAAATGCGACAAGGCACGGTGTCACCAACTGGATTAATGCCGAAAGCAATAACCGGACTCCTTTCGGGCCGCCCGAATGGAACTGGAAAGGTCTCAGGGAAGATATGCCCACTATGCCGAAAGTTTTGCAGCAGGCCGGGTATAAGACCATCCATGTCGGAAAGGCACATTTTGGTTGTATGGGTAGCGAAGGAGAGAATCCGCTGCATCTTGGTTTTGATGTAAATATCGCCGGTTCCGGCATAGGACATCCCGGCAGCTATTATGGCGAATGGGGATATGGGCATATCAAGGGGGAAAAGGCCAGGGCGGTTCCCGACCTGGAAAAGTATCATGGGACGGACATCTTTCTAAGTGAAGCTTTGACGATAGAAGCGAACCGGGAGATAACCAAGGCGGTAGAAGAAAAGCGTCCTTTTTATCTGAATATGGCTCATTATGCGGTCCATGCGCCTTTTCAGGCAGATAAACGCTTTTTGTCACGGTATACCGATCCGGATAAGAGCGAACAGGCAAGGGCGTTTGCTACTTTAATAGAAGGCATGGATAAATCCTTGGGGGATATTATGGATCAACTTGAGAAGTTGGGAATTGCCGAAAATACCTTGATCTTCTTTTTAGGAGATAATGGTGGCGACGCCCCTCTGGGCGATGAACGCGGATATGGCTCTTCTGCTCCGTTGAGAGGGAAAAAAGGTACGGAGTTCGAAGGAGGCATGCGTGTTCCTTTTATTGCGGGCTGGGCAAAGCCTGAGAAAGAGAGTAAAGTGCAGAAGCGTTTACCGATTGAAGCGGGAGGTATGCAGACACAGTTGGGGACAATAATGGATATTTATCCGACAGTGCTGGCCGTGGCCGGATGTAAAGCTCCTCAGGGCTATGCGATAGATGGATTCGACCTCAAAAAGCAATTAAGCGGTAAAGTAAACCGGAGGCGTCCCGAGTCTTTCTTGATGCACTTTCCGCATGCTCACCGTGGCAACTACTTTACGACATATCGTATGGGGGACTGGAAACTGATTTATTATTATCTTCCCGAGACCCCGCAACAACCGAAGGCTCTGCTTTACAATCTGAAGGATGATCCTGAAGAAAGGAACGAACTCTCTTCTGCGTATCCCGATAAGTGTAAAGAGATGATCCGGAAAATGTCTGACCAGTTGGTAAAGGAAGGAGCTCTTTATCCGGTAGATAAGCAAGGAAATGAACTGAAGCCCTTTGTCTACTTCTGACAAGTGAAGGTTTACTGATACATCAAGAGGGTGTGTCGAGACTCACATTTTTTCGACGCACCCTCTTTTTTGTTACAAACTGTATGTGTATCCGCTTCTTTAAGAAAGCGATGGCGGTGCATAACCGGATGTGGTCAGCGCAACACCACCCGGTCGCCCAGGCGTTTGGCCATCAGGTTCTGTATTTCCTTCATCTCCTTATACCGTTGCATGACGGCGTCACATTGAGCGTTGTCATTGGCTATCGCAGGATCTTGCAGCGCATACATGATGTGCTTCAGTTCTTCTGCCACGATGGCATTCTTGAAGTTGATCATCAGCATCGGAACCATTTCGTACAAACGCTCTTCGTCCGTTACCAGCTTTTGTGTTTTCGAGTGATATTTACTCAGTTGATACCGGTCGCTTGCCAGTTCGGTGGCTATTGTGCTGATAGCCGGATCGGGGTGCGCCACAAAGAAACGTTCGGAGGCGAACTCCTGTTCGCGGATATGTTCGGCGGCTTCCGAGAGGATACGGCGGTGCAGCGGGTTATGGAACGCCAGTTCGTCTTCTTTCAGGTCGTTGATGACATACTCCACCACTGTGACCGGTACTTCGTTCCCCTCTTCATCCGTCATGTTGCACATCACCCTTTCTCCGTAGCGGATGATCATCTGGATGATAAGGCGTTCGTATTTGTAGAACTCCTGTCCCTCTTTGCCCTCCTGGGGGATAAACGACTGGTAGGTATCGATTTCTGCCTCTTCCGGCGGAAATGGAGGAGGTATCTCGCCTGCTTCCGGTACCGGAGCATGGTTGGCGACGGCCGGTTTATTCCCTTTCTCGGCCTGAAGTTCACGGCGCTTGGCCACTTCCGAAACCAACAGTTTGTCTTCTATCCGCAATAACTGTCCGCACTCTTTGATATAAACATCCCTGACGATGGCTTCCGGAATGACCGCGATGCTGCGTACGATGTCGTTTATCAGTTCCGCCCGTTTCATCGGATCTTTGCCCGCATCCTCCATCAGGAGTTGTGCCTTGAAACGTATAAAGTCCGTTTCGTGTTCCTGTATAAAGTTCTGGAACTCCGTGGCGTTGTGTTTCCTTGCAAAAGAGTCCGGGTCGTCGCCGTCGGGCAAGAGGCATACTTTGATGTTCATTCCCTCTTCGAGCAACATGTCTATGCCTCGGATCGACGCTTTGATTCCCGCCATGTCGCCGTCATAGAGCACGGTGATATTGTTGGTGAAACGGTGAATCAGCCGGATCTGTCCCGGTGTCAGGGACGTACCGGAAGAGGCCACTACGTTTTCCACCCCCGACTGGTGCATCGAGATCACGTCCGTATATCCTTCCACAAGGAAGCAGCGGTCCTGCTTTACGATGGCCTGTTTGGCAAAGTAGATGCCGTAAAGTTCGTTGCTTTTATGATAAATTTCCGACTCCGGCGAGTTGACATACTTGGCGAGTTTCTTGTTTTCCGTACTGAGCACACGCCCGCCGAACGCAACCACTTTGCCCGAAAGCGTGTGGACCGGAAACATGACACGTCCCCAGAAGCGGTCACGCAGTTTATGGTCGTCTGTCTCATAACAAAGCCCCGTCTTTACGAGAAACTCTTTTTTGAAGCCTTTGCGCATCGCCTCCTGTGCCAGAGCGTCACGCCCTTCGGTGCTGAACCCCAGTTGGAATTTGTCGATAATATCATCGCGGAAGCCTCGCTGGCGGAAGTAAGCCAGTCCGATGCTGCGTCCGTCTACGTGGTTTTTCAGGATGTTCTGGAAATAGTCGCGGGCGAAGTTGTTGACAATGAACATACTTTCTCGGTTGCTCTGCACCTCTTTCTCTTCATTGGTCAGCTCCCGTTCCTTGATTTCTATATTATATTTCTTGGCCAGATAGCGGAGCGCTTCGGGGTAGGACATCTGTTCGTGCTCCATGATAAAGTGCACCGCGTTGCCGCCCTTACCGCAACTGAAGCATTTGCAAAGTCCCTTTGAGGGAGACACGCTGAACGAGGGTGTTTTCTCGTTATGGAAAGGGCAAAGTCCCACGTAGTTCACACCGCGTTTGCGCAGCGTGACGAAATCCGAAACCACTTCTACGATTTGTGCGGCATCGAGTATACGGTCTATGGTTGCCTGGTCTATCATTGTTTTATCTCCTTGCGGATGCAAATGTACGTGATATTTCTTGGATAATCAAATGGCTTTTCAGTGGATTCGGCAGGCCGTGCCGATTTATCGGATATTTGCTTTATGTCGCAAATACGGATTGTTTTGCATTAAAAAGTCAGCCAATAAGGCTTTTGTCTGGCGGATGCCCGATTGTTTTTGATCCAACGGGAGGAAGAAAAAGGAAATCGGCGGGCTTTTTCGGTTGGAGAGCCGGGCTTTTGAGTGGGCAGAGCCTTTGTCCGGGGTGAAAAGAGCCTTTGTTTTCCGAAAAAGACGGTTGCATTTCCACCGAAAGACGGTTACATTTTCCGAAAATGATTACTTCTTTTTCAAATATCTCTATATGTTTTTCATAATTACATATATTGTTCCGTTTAAGATCCTGGTTTTCCCTGTTTTTCTCTCTGGTTGCTTGCCCGTCCCGGAACTTCCTTTTCTGCCAGAAAGGTACTCTTGTCGCTTCTGAGTGGATAATATGATACAGGGAGAGCTCTTTTCTGCTCAATATGCTTCTTATATCGATAAATGCGATCAATCGGATCGGAGGAAAAATGAATTAGAGCCGTTTCTTCCTTCTTGCCTTTCCCTCGGGACTAAAGAATGAAAACTGAGCGTTTCTTATTATCATTTTGACATTTTGCTTGTTGTAGGGAGAATCCTGTTTCTGTTTCACGTTTGTGTTACTGTGTGATATGGGGAGAGTCAGTATTATAAAGGAAAGTGATGATTATCCGGGCGTAATATATGGGGCTCTTCCATTGATTCTGATGATTGTCCGGAAGAATTATATAAATAGATTTGTTATTGTTTATTATTTTTCTTTCCTTTGTGAGATACGGTCTAATACTTATTTTTATGAGGAAATACATTTATTTGATTCTATTATTACTGTTTTGTAATTTCGGATGTACAGACAGTAAAATCTGTGACAATGTTACGGTATTGCCTAATTCTGTTGCGATGTCGAGGTCATCCGATACTTCTCAAAGGCTATTTAAGTTTCCCATAAAACCGGGCAGTGCACAGTGGATGAGTTTTGAAACCCATCAGCAGAAAATAGATGCTTGCCGGATACCGGATAATTTATTACCTCTTCTTTCAACAGAAGAGTTGGTTGAAATCTGCATGGAATACCCTTTGCTGATAGATGCCTACGCATATAATAATATCGTTGAAGGCATGCAACAGGTCACTTCGACGTTTAATGGATTTCAGGAACTCTTCAAAAGGAAGGATAATTGTATTTGTTTGTTTGACTATTTAAAGTCTAATGATTTGAGGCAAGAAAATACTTTTGGCCTGGATGAAATAAATTTGGCGAAAAAAACTATTTATTATGCTTTGGCAGAGGTACTTCTTTCTTTTGACCGGATTATTCAAAATGCGGATGATGATCAAAAGAAACATATTGCTTTATTCTCCTGTGATTTAATAGAAAGTCAGGAACAGAAGCCTTCCGTATATGGTCTGTCTTCTATAGGAGCTTCAGCCTATCTTGCGGGGAGCGTCATTGCTAAAAAGAAATCCGTCACGAGAGCCGGTAATGTTCTTTCTGATTTTCTGATTCGTAAAATGATTCTGAATAATGAAGAGTTGCAAGAACTGAAAGATGTTTATAAGAATTCAATTAATAATTGGTGACTATGAAAAAATATTTGTTATGTTTAATGGTAGGCATTACGCTTGTTATGGCATGTAGTAATGAGGATGCCGATGGTGATTGTTATGGAAATTGGAGCAGTGAAAACAAACCGGTTTGGCTACAGGATAGAGTAAATGATATTGTTCATAAGGAATCCGGAGTCAGTTCTTACTATCCGCTATTGATCATGAGTGCTTATTCTTACGTGTATAAAAAGAATACCTATGTTGCCATTCAATATTTCGGAATACTGGGTGAAAAAGTTGTGCAGAATATTGAGTGTTATACAAGTTCCGGTGGTAAGGTAACTTCTGAAAAGGTCCGGAAAGCATATGATAATTCTGAGTCCGTTTTGTTATGGACCAATCGATTGGGAGATAAAGAGCTTAAAATAACCGGAGTGACGATTGGCGGTGTTGAAAATCCCACGTGGTTACAGGCTGAAATAGAACGCTTATCGGATAAGAAGATTCTGAATATAGGTATTTATTCCATAGAGTATGGTTCCAATATGTATGTGGCTGTTAAGCATTTCATATTAAGTGAGAACAACGAAATAGAAAGCCGTGTGGTGTATTATTCCGACGGTGGTGACTGCATTGAAACTTCAGATATGGTATTTCAAGAATTGGATAAATTGTTTAATCACGGAACTAATCTAAATTTATTATGGAACGTCTTTTTAGAATACAAGGTTTAATATGTTTATTATTATGTATTACTCCTGATATTGTCTGGGGACAAGTGTACACCCCGCAGGGTAGTTTAGTTAGCGATACATATGCAATTCCCGGATATTATTCGCCTGCCCAAAAGTTGGCTATCAAACAAGAATATGAGCAGGCATATCCTCGTGCCATTTATATAGATGAAGCTGATCCTACTTATAATTGTCATGCATATGCCTGGCATATTTCAGAGGGAGGTTCACATGTATGGATGGGGATGTCTACAAATCCAACGAGTATATATTGGGAGGATGGGAGCTATATTGAAACAACTGCTTCTGATCCGGAAGCGACAAAGGTTTCTTATCCGGATGATAATCATTCAGCTATTGTGTCTACTCCGTCTTATTATTTCATATCTAAATGGGGGAATACTTGCCTGTTCAAACATACAAAGAGTGATTGCCCGTATCAGCGTTCAAAAACACTTCGGTATTTTAAACTTTCGATGAAGATTTCCGGAAAGCAAGTTTTGGTTATTCCTCCGAGTGGGAATACTGTTACCTCTGAATATATTTTGTCTCGAGTACCTGTCGGAGCTTCTGTAGAATGGGTAGTAGATCGAGGGGCGGCAACTATTGTCAGCGGTCAAGGATCAGACAAAGTCCGGATAGCTTTTAGTTATAATTCTTCTGTAAGTGCCATAGTACATTGTAATACAGGTTTAGATGTAAAAATACCCTCTTTGCATGTTATTGCTTCTAAGTACCCTATTGTTACAGACATTGATCTGTTTAAATATGGGCAAGGAAATGGGGAATACACAGTGAAAGCTTTAGTCACGGACCCTACTTCCGTTTGTACATGGGAGTGTAGTGGACATTCGCGATTATATGAAATCCCTTATCCGGATGATGCCTCTTTCATTGAAAATCCCAATTTGTTTAGGGCAATTGATTTCTATGAAAGAGGGTCATATACTATTTCGGTATATGCGGCAAATGCGGTAGGAATAGGAACTTCTTTTAGTAAGACTTTTGATATACAGGATGTCAAATTTTCTTTTTCTTTCTCTGTCTCTCCCAATCCTGTAATAGGAAATGTTATGCAATTAGAAATTGTTAATAGGGTGAGAAGTGTCGAACAATTCACTATTTCGGTTTATACAGCCGACTACAGCCAGGTGGTAAAAGAGTTGGTAACTCCTTTAAGTAGTTTGATTGTAGATATCTCTTCCTTGGAGGATGGTGAGTATTGGGTGGAAGTAAAAGAAGGGGATAGAGTGTGCAAACAAAGGCTGGATATAAAGCGACAGTAGCTATTGCCCTTAACGTAAAAAAAGTAAGAAGGGGAGCAAGAAGAGTTAATTCTCTCTTCCTGCCCCCCTCAATCACATTTAGATGTAAATTTGAGCGTATGCCGAAACTCACCACAGAGGACACAGAGTAACATAGAGTGATTTTTAAGTTATTGACTATCAATATTCTTATTTTGTGATAATCCGTGTAATCTGTGGTGAAAAGGGTTTTGATACAATCCCTTATTTAATCTTTTCCCGTATCTTCGTCAGATACTTTTTCATTCCTTCCGCATCTTTACTCGTGATAATTTCAAGCAACTGTTTCAGCTCTGTGCGGATGTTCTCTACCTGTGACGGCGTGCGCGGATTGAACAGGATTTCCTGCAATAAGTAATCATCTTCGCTCAAAAGCCCTTTTGCAATAGCCATGTGCTTCTTGAATGTAGTTCCCGGTGCCTCTTGGTGTTTCATGACAGCTGCGAAAACAAACGTCGAAACAAACGGGATAGACAAGGAGTAAGCCACTGTTTCATCATGCTCGTCGAAGGTATACTCAAAAATATTCAGGTTCAGGCTATTGTATAAGTCTTTAAAGAATACTTTCCCCAAATGATCGCTCTCACTGATGATGATGGCACTTTCGCTGCTCAGATTGCTCAGACTGGCAAAAGTAGGGCCAAACATCGGGTGAGTGGAGACATAACGGAATCCGCTTTCTTCGTAGAACTTCTTCAGTCCGGTTTTCACCGAAGCGATATCACTCAGGATACAGTCTTTGGGTAAAACAGGCAGAATTTTGCGGAAAGCGTCCAGCGTATACTTCACTGTGGCAGCATTGATCACCAGTTCCGGTTCGAACTCCTTGATCTCCTCCAATGTTGTGAAGCGATACGTGTTGTACACGAACCGAAGCTGATGCGGGTTGACGTCGAACACGGCCGTCTCGTGCTGGAAACTTAGTATGTCAGTAAAGAAGGAGCCCATCTTGCCGGCTCCCAAAATTAGAATTCGCATAATATGAATGATTTGCTATTTATTGATAATCTCCATCTGTTGACGAACCGATTCTTCGTGGATGGCTTCGAAGATCACTTTCACAAACTCTGCACTCATGCCGCACTGTTCGCCCTGGGCACCGCGTTTCTCAAGAATCTCGTTATAACGTCCGGTCTGAAGCACTGTGATGTCGTGTTCTTTTTTGTAAGTACCGATCTCACGTGCTACGCGCATGCGTTTTGACAGTTCCTGAATGATGTTATCATCGCATTCGTCAATCTGTTTACGCAGTACGTTCAGGTTCTCCGTTGTCTGTGTCTCTTTACGGATGACGAGCAGGTTGAGGATGTAGTCCAGTACGTCCGGAGTCACCTGTTGTGAAGCGTCGCTCCATGCACAGTCCGGGTTACAGTGACTTTCCACTATCAGTCCGTCGAAGTTCAGGTCCATGGCCTGCTGACAGAGAGGAGCTACCAGTTCGCGCTTTCCTCCGATGTGGCTCGGGTCGCAGAAGATAGGCAGTTCGGGGATGCGGCGGCGCAACTCGATAGGAATGTGCCATTGCGGCAGGTTGCGGTATAGCTTCTTGTCGTAGCTGCTGAAGCCGCGATGGATGGCTCCCAGACGTTTCAGTCCGGCGTTGTTGATACGCTCCAGAGCACCGATCCATAATTCCAGATCCGGATTTACCGGGTTCTTCACCAGCACAGGGATGTCTACACCTTTCAGTGCGTCTGCTATTTCCTGTACGGCAAACGGATTGGCGGTGGTACGGGCACCTACCCACAACACGTCGATGCCCGCTTTCAAGCATTCGTATACGTGCTTGGCTGTAGCCACTTCGGTAGATACGTACATGCCGGTCTCTTTCTTCACCTCTTTCAGCCAGGCGAGGCCTTCTACGCCGATACCTTCGAAACCTCCCGGTTTGGTGCGTGGTTTCCAGATTCCCGCACGGAAGATTTTTACTCCTTTGGCTGCCAGTTGTGTGGCGGTTGACATTACTTGCTCTTCTGTTTCGGCACTGCAAGGGCCGGCTATCACCATCGGGCGTTTATCTTCCACGCCCGGCAATAAGATTGATTCGAGTTCCATATCGATCTAATTCGTTTAGTTGTTATTTCATTATTGATTTGATTCGTTCCAGCGCTTCTGCCAGCTTGGCGTCTTTGCAGCAGAGAGAGATGCGGATGTATCTCGCTCCGTTGCTCCCGAAAATAAATCCCGGAGTGATGAAGACGCGTGCTTCCTGCAGCACTTTCTCTGTCAGTTCTTCTACATCGGCGCAACTTGCGGGGATTTTTCCCCAGAGAAACATGCCCACTTGCTTTTCGTCGTACGTACATCCTAACGTTTTCATAATCTCTCCGGCCAGGTGACGACGGTTCCGATAGTTTACATTGTTGCCTTCGTACCAGGTCGAATCCGCTTCAAGTGCTTTGGCAGCTGCCAGTTGCATGGCACGGAACATTCCGCTGTCGATGTTGCTTTTCACTTTCAGAATCCATTGTACAAACTCTGCATTCGAAGCCAGCATACCGATACGCCATCCCGGCATATTGTGACTTTTACTCATGGAGTTGAATTCTATACAGCATTCTTTGGCACCCGGCACACTCAGGATACTGATCGGCTTATCGTTCAGGATAAAGCTGTACGGATTGTCGTTCACAATCACGATGTTCTTGCGGCGGGCAAACTCCACCAGGCGTTCGTAAAGTTCCGGTGTGGCATTGGCACCGGTCGGCATATTCGGATAGTTGGTCCACATCAGTTTCACGCGGCTCAGATCCATCTTTTCCAGTTCATCGAAGTCCGGCATCCATCCGTCCTCTTCTTTGAGATTGTAGTTCACCACCTCGGCACCCAGTATTTTGCTTAACGAAGTGTAGGTGGGATATCCCGGATTGGGTACCAGTACCTGTTCGCCCGGATTGACAAAAGCGAGTGTCACGTGCAAGATGCCCTCTTTCGATCCGATCAGCGGCTGAATTTCTGTTGCCGGATTCAGTTCCACTCCATACCAGCGTTTATACCAGTCGGCAAAACCCTTGCGAAGTTCCGGTATGCCCACATACGGTTGATAACCGTGTCCGTTCGGGTCGTGAGCATTGTTACACAGCGTTTCGATGGTTTGCTCCGAAGGGGGCATGTCCGGGCTTCCGATTCCCAGGCTGATTACGTCTTTACCTTCTGCGTTCATCCGTGCCACTTCTTTCAGTTTCTTCGAAAAGTAGTATTCGCTTACACCGCCCAGTCTGTCGGCCGGCGCTACTTTATACGTTTGATTTTCCTTCTGCATATTCGCCTAATATTTTAAGTTCTTTCGTCAATGGAGTGATTGCTGTAATCGATTGTTTGTATCTCAGATAATCGTTGAAAGCCACATCTACGTAGAACTGGTATTCCCATTCCCGTCCGATGATAGGGAGCGATTGTATTTTTGTTAAGTTGATGTTGTAAAAAGATAAGATAGACAGAACCTGTGAGAGGCTTCCTTCGGAGTGGGGGAGAGTGAAAACGATGTTTGCTTTGTTGAGAACGGTGTTTTGTTTTCGTATCTCGTCCACCTGCCATGGATCTGCCACTACCAGAAAACGGGTGAAATTATGTTTGTTTGTTTCTATGCCTTCTTGTAGTACTTTCATTCCGTACCGTTCGGCGGCGGCATGTGAGCAGATGGCGGCATGTCCTTTCAGGTTTTCCCGTTTGATGATTTCAGCACTCAAGGCCGTATCTTCAGCTTCTACCACTTTGATACGCGGGTGTTGGTTCAGGAATTCCCGGCATTGCATCAGGGCGATCGGGTGTGAGTTCACTTCGGTGATGTCATTCCAGTCCTCTTCGGGCAGGCAAACGAAGCTGTGCGAAATGCGTAATTTGTATTCGCCGATAATCTGCGTGCCGCTTTGGCGCAACAGTTCGTTGTTGTGCAGCAGGCTTCCTGCAATCGTGTTTTCAATGGCCAGCATCCCGATTGTCTGACTATCTTTCCGGATGGCAGCAAACACATCTTCAAAGTTGGCGCAACAGATTAACTCTATTTCTTCCCCTTCGAAGTACTTGTGTGCGGCTATATCGTGATACGAGCCCAGTGTCCCTTGAATTGCTATTCTTTTCATTCCTAATTGAGTATATGGTATAAAAAAATCCCGCGTCCATGTCGGAGCGGGATTCATATTATTAGTTTCTCTTAATCTCAGTTCTTAAGCACCCTGTCACTTGATACATACAAACTCCCGCTCTACTTTCTGGCTAAAGTAAAAGTAAAAAAAGAAGTAATATGTAAAAGTGAATACGTTCATAACGTTTTGCTTTATTTCTTTGTTTCAGGGGACAAAAGTAATACTTTTCTTTTAAATGCAAGCAAAAAGCCACTTTTTTTTCATGTTTTCTTGCTTTTGCAGTATTAAACCGTCCTATGCAACGGGCGGATTACAATCCCAATACGTTTGGAGTAGTCTCTGCCTGCTGATTATTGAACTGTCCGTTCAGGTTCTCCCCTTCTTTCGGGTTCAGTTCCAGCGATTTCTTCATATCTTCTACTGAGCCTTCTTTGTCACCGTTCAGCAGTTTGGCACGTCCTCTTTCGTGGTAGGCCGCAGCAAAGTTCGGATTCAGGTCTATTGCTTCATCGAACAGTTCGATAGCCGCAGACAGTTTCTTCTGTGTAATGAACAATTGTCCCAGATATAGATAGGCCTGTTCGTTGAAAGGGTTCATTTCCGTCACACTGAGGTAATCGTTTTCGGCTTCTTCCTGCTTTCCGGTGGCTTCTTTTATTTTGCCACGTAACAGGAGGGCAGCTTCTTCGTCCGGATTCTGCGCAAGTATGGCTTCAATATCTTCCATAGCCTCTGCGAATTGCTGCATTTTGTACAGTGCTTCGGCACGAAGCAGCCGGGCTTCCGTGAAATCATCTTTCAGCACAATGGCCTTTGTCAGATGGGCAATGGTCATTATTCCGTTATCCAATCCATGATTGGCTTTACCTAACAGGTAGTGTGCCATTGCGTTACCCTCTTCCAATGCGATGGCCTTCTGGGCAGCATCGGCCATTTCCTGATAATTTTCTTGCATGAAGCACAGGTTGGCCAGCGTCAGGTACGTGCTCGTCAGTTCCGGTTCCAATGCAATCATACGTTCCAGCAGTTCATGTGCTTTCACGAACTCTCCGGTCTGCATGTAAATCTGGCTCAGATAGTTCAGTGTTTCGAAATCCTCTTCGATGGCCAGTGCTTCGTTGAAGCATTTAATGGCATAGTCCGGGCGTCCCATACGTTGAGCACGCAGGCCGTCATATTTAAATATCTCAAAGTTCTTTTTGGCGTTTTTCTGTTTTTCCTCCTCAGGGTTTTCTGTTTTACCTGAGAAAAAAGATTTAAAGAAGTTTGGCATGATCGATGTTTTTTTAGTTTGGTTGCAAATGTAGTAATTTCATCACATACCCTTACTGCTTTTCAGGAAGTTTTTTCGGTGAGCAACCCGTTCTCTGAACTTAGCAAGCCCTCGTCCAGCATAAACCGTACCACTTCGCCCAACTGTTCTTTATCTGTATTTATGTGCGAAGCTATCTCTGCCGGAGTCATCGGGTGTTCTTTCAGCAGGGTCGTTATTTGTTCCTTTAATTCGTCGAAGCTGCTTTGTGGCACGTCCGGTTGTGTGCGGTGGCTGAGGCAGACATCACATTGTCCGCAGTTGTGTTCGTTCTTCTCTCCGAAGTAGCGGAGCAACATCCGGCTGCGGCAGACATTCTCTGAAGTAACATACTCCACCATGGCATGAATGCGTTTCTCGTAGCGCTCTTTCCTTTCTTCGTATACCGCCCGGGGAATCTGCAGATAATGCAAATCTACCCGTTCGCGCGTATATATAATGTAAGGTGTCTTTTTATGCGGAATGTAGTCGACGATACGGCGCTTGCTCAGCATCACCAGCAAGTCGTAAATCTGCTGCCGGGTCAGTCCCGTACGTACCGCCAGAGTCTGCTCGCTGATGTAGGCATAGTCTGTAAAGACACCCGTGTAAGATCGCAGAATCATTTGTATCAGTTTCTCTGCGGCTTCCCCCATCTCACGGAGTTTATACAATTCATCCCGGCGGATCGTGAAGATGATTCGTGAGGCATTGTCCTGTTCGTCGGTATATTCCAGGTATCCGGCCTGTGTGAGTATCTTCAGAGCACTGTCGGCAGGTACGGGGAAATATTTGAATTTACGGCAGAATTCTTCCAGGCTGAAGTCATACATGCATCCCAGTCCGTCGCCCATCGCCATTTGATAGTGGTATTGCAGATGTTCGTACACATCTTTTATATAATCCTTATCCGGAAAGGTATCCGTAATACGTTTGTTGAGTGTCGTTTTATCCGATTTTGCGTAGAGTATGACTGCGTATGCTTTCTGACCGTCACGCCCTGCCCGTCCGGCTTCCTGGAAATAAGCTTCGGGGGAGTCGGGGAGGTCCAGATGGATCACGATGCGTACATCCGGTTTGTCAATACCCATACCAAACGCATTGGTGGCTACCATTACCCGGCTCTCACCGTTTTGCCATCGTTTCTGGCGGAGATCTTTGGTTGCATTGTCTAACCCTGCATGATAAAAGTCGGCAGTGATTCCTTCATTTACCAGCAGCTCGGTCGTTTCTTTGGTTTTCCGCCGACTGCGTACGTATACGATTGCACTGCCCTGTATCCGGTTCAGGATGTGAAGCAATTCTCCGTTTTTATTATCGGTGGAGCGGACAATGTATGCCAGGTTTTTCCGTTCGAAACTCATACGGAATACATTTTCCCGGCGGAAGTGGAGACGTTCCTGTATGTCTTTCACCACTTCGGGGGTGGCGGTAGCGGTCAGTGCTAGCACCGGAGCATCCGGCACCAGTTCTCTGATATCTGCTATTTTCAGGTAGGCCGGACGAAAGTCATATCCCCATTGCGAGATGCAATGGCTTTCGTCCACGGTGATCATGCTGATTTTCATTGACCGGAGTTTGGCCCGGAAAATTTCCGTATCCAGCCGTTCGGGAGAGATATAGAGAAACTTATAGTCTCCAAAGATACAGTTCTCTAATGCCACTACAATCTCTTGCCGTGTCATTCCGGAATAGATGGCTACCGCTTTGATTCCGCGTTTTTTCAGGTTCTGCACCTGATCTTTCATTAAGGCGATCAGTGGAGTGATGACAATGCACAATCCCTCTTTGGCAAGGGCAGGAACCTGAAAGGTGATTGACTTTCCGCCTCCGGTGGGCATCAGTCCCAGTGTGTCTTTGCCATTGCCAATGCTGGTTATGATGTCCTCCTGCAAATCGCGGAAGGAATCATAACCCCAGTATTGTTTTAAAATCTCTTGGTAAGTCACTCTATCGGCATGATATCTTCAATCTGCAACTGTACTTCCCCTCGTTTGTGGGTGTTCTCCTCAATGGTGTAGCAGATATCAAATGAGCGTTTGGTTTTGATGTATCTTACGTGCGAACTTTGTCCGAAAGCGATTCCGTTCATCACGTTGTTCGATTTGTTATCTACCAGTTCCAGCTTGATATGTTCCTGATCGCGTCCGACCACTTTGCTTGTTCCATAATCGTACACGTGGTGCGTGCAGAACACCGGTTTCTGATTATCGGGACCGAACGGGTTGAATCGTTTCAATTCATTGAAGAACTTCGGAGTGATGTCTTTAAAGTCTATTTCGGCATCGATGTCGATCACTGCACTGGTCTGTTCAGGCAGTATGTGTTCCGACACGAAACTTTCGAATCGTTCGGTGAATGCCTGTACGTTTTCCACTTTCATCGAGAGTCCGGCAGCATAGGTATGCCCTCCGAAGTTTTCGAGCAAGTCGCGGCAATGCTCGATAGCTTTGTAAACATCGAAGCCGGATACCGAACGTGCCGAACCTGTCGCCATGTCATCTGTCCGCGTCAATACCACTGCCGGACGATAGTAAATTTCTGTCAACCGTGAGGCTACGATTCCGATCACTCCTTTATGCCAGTCTTCATTGTAAAGCACTATGGAACGGCGATCCACTAATCCTTCCAGCTCGGCTACAATCTTATTGGCCTCTTCCGTCATGCTTTTATCCAGATCCTTCCGGGTTTCATTGTATTGGTTGATTTGTCCGGCTTTCTCAAGTGCTGCCGAGAAATCCTTCTCAATCAACAGGTCTACCGCTTCTTTCCCGTTCTGTATACGTCCGGAAGCGTTGATACGCGGACCTATTTTGAATACAATGTCGCTCACCGTAATTTCTTTCTCCGATAATCCGCATACATCGATAATCGCTTTCAGCCCTACGCTCGGATTGCTGTTCAGCTGTTTCAGTCCATGATAGGCTAAGATACGGTTTTCGCCCATGATCGGTACAATATCCGATGCAATGCTTACAGCGGTCAGGTCGAGCAACGGAATCAGATGATGAAACTCGATGCCGTTACTGATGGCAAAAGCCTGCATGAATTTGAACCCCACGCCACATCCCGAAAGATGGGTGTATGGGTATGTATTATCCAGTCGTTTGGCATTCAGAATGGCAACGGCCGGCGGCAATACATCGTCCGGTACATGATGGTCGCAGATGATGAAGTCAATTCCCTTCTCTTTGGCATACGTAATCTCCTCCACTGCTTTAATTCCGCAGTCCAGCACAATGATAAGTCCCACTCCTGTCTCTGCGGCATAGTCAACTCCTTTTTTGGAAATTCCGTATCCTTCGTTGTAACGGTCGGGGATGTAATAGTCAAGGTTCGAGTAGAACTGTTGAATGAACTTGTAGACCAGTGCCACAGCGGTGGTGCCGTCCACATCGTAATCTCCATAAATCAGAATGCGCTCTTTCTTTCCCATTGCCATGTTCAGGCGTTCCACTGCTATGTCCATATCCTTCATCAGGAATGGATCATGCAAATCGGGCAATTGTGGACGGAAGAATTTCTTGGCATCCTGTGCCTTTGTAATTCCCCTTTGCACCAAAAGTTGTCCCAGGACCGGGCTAATACCCAGTTCCTGAGCCAGTGCCCGGCTTGTCTCTGCCTGTTCTTGTGTAATGGGTCGATAATTCCATTTGTGATTCATTTTATATATTGTTTTTTCTTTTTATCTGTTCTCAGATGCCGGAAGTGCATAACTTTCCAACAAGCTGTAAAAGTACGAAAAAAACCGGAAGTGAGGGGTATATACTGAAAAAAATAATTGCCATTGTCCGAGATACAAAATACTATTTGCGCACATTTTAGAAAGATATTACCGGGACTTCGAGGCTTTTATACCGATATGGGCGAGATGTCCGGGCATTCATACGCCTTGGAAAAGAGAAGTGATGCAGGAATTGTCCGAAAGCCAAATACAAATCGGCTGGGGCAACAATGCGTTGGAGCAGTTGTCCGATTGTCTTTCATAATTCTTTATTTCAACAGCTTACGATTCCGATTATTACCATTTTCCAATATGCTCATTTGATGGATAGCTATTTGGTTTAGCTTAACAAGACGTTCCCTTTGTGTCATATTCTGTTCGATAAACACAGCATTTAGATTCTCCATATTCGACAAACAGATAAGTTCATTGATAGTAGCATAATCACGGATATTTCCTTTCAGCTCGGGATTCGCTTCTCTCCATTGTTTTGCTGTCATACCAAACATTGCCACGTTCAGCACGTCGGCTTCATTGGCATAAATAATGCTTGCTTGTATCGGTGTGACTTCCATTGGAATAAGGTTTTGCTTTATGGCATCAGTATGTATGCGGTAGTTGATTTTCGACAATTCACGTTTCGCTGACCAACCGAGCAGCCTTTGTTCTTCTGTCTTTAGCCGCTGATACTCCTTAACAAGAAGTAATTGGAATTTAGGAGAAATCCACATACCAAAATGATATGCTATATCCCGATGTGCATATGTACCGCCGTAGCGACCAGCCTTAGAGTGAATCCCGATTGCACTAGTCCGTTCTATCCACGTTTTCACCGAAAGTACAAAATTATTGCTTCCTGCCGCATTTTTAATTGTACCGAATTCGGTACAATTAAAATCGGGATTATACAACATTTCCCATTCGCCAAGATACTCGATAGTGCTTTTAAGGCTAAGCCAACGGAAGATAATATGCTCTTGCAGTTGGCTTCTTGCCATGTCTGTAAGGCTGATGTAGTCTTCTTCATTGTACTTGACAACGCTAATATCTGTATTTTGAACGGTAATTTTTGCCATTGTAATTGATGCATTGAGTTTCAATCACAAAGGTCGCTATAATTTGTGAGACTGCATCCTTTTTAATGGACTATTTACAAAGATAGGATGCCGTTTTTTCGATAGTAGGCATTATTTTCCGAATAATTGTTATACCTTTGTAAATGCAAAGAGTTATTTGACAGTATAGCACCGTAAATCGCTGAAAATTGCATGGCTGCTAAATCGTTACCTCTATATCTCAAATGCTCCGTTAAAAGTTTATTCGGTTGAGTCCGAATCCCCGTGCCATTTGCACCTGCTTGTCTGACAAGTGATGCCTCTTTTGAGCTGTCAGCCATTTTTCAATTTGTAAATATCACAAATATGGTTCGTTTATTCCAGAGATTTCTGTAAGTTTGTATCGTACTATTAAGTGTTATGATTATGCAAGATATAATAAACGGACGTTGCGGTTGGTGCGGGAGTGACGAACTGTATGTGAAGTACCATGATCAAGAGTGGGGAAAATTGGTGACCGATGACAAGACGCTGTTTGAGTTTCTTGTATTGGAGAGTGCTCAGGCTGGCTTGAGTTGGATAACCATCCTTAAGAAACGTGAGGGGTATCGCAAAGCCTTTTGCAATTTCGATGCTGAGTCGGTGGCACAAATGACCGATGAAGATGTTGAACGGTTGATGCACTTTGATGGCATTGTGAAAAATCGTCTGAAGATCAAATCGACAATCACAAATGCAAGGTTATTTCTCGCTATACAAAAAGAGTTCGGTAGTTTTTATAACTATACACTGTCATTCTTTCCCGACAGAAAACCAATAGTCAACAGTTTTCAGTCATTAAGTGAGATTCCGGTATCATCTCCCGAATCTGATGCTATGAGTAAGGATATGAAAAAACGGGGATTTAAATTCTTCGGAACTACGATTTGTTACGCCCACTTGCAGGCCTCCGGATTTATTAATGATCATCTGGCGGATTGTGTCTGTCGAAAAAGATAAATAACAATATAACTATGTACAGTGATAGAGGATATCTTATGCCTTTTGCCCGTTAACATTGTTAATGCCATTTTCCGATGGTTTTGTTCTTGTCTGCAAATAACAAGTCTTTTGCATTTAAAGAATTTGTTATTTGCAGACGAAAAACGAACTTTAACTCTGTGTTAAAACAAAGCTTTTACTGACAGATATTTTGTACTTTGAATATCTTGTTTTTCAGTTTGTTAAGTTCGATCTTCACTTCTTAGCCTTACTGAAGGTCTTTGCGGGCTATAACCGATATACTTGCTTTTTTATCAACTATAAACGGAGATCTTGCACTATCCGTTTATTTCCTTTTTGCCTTATTCAGTGCCGCAATCAGATACCTTCCTTTCGCCCCAATGTCACTCCAGCAAGTGTTGGCAATCAGCCGCCACACCGTTGTTCCCTTTCTTCCATAGTCCGACAGCCTGAGAATGGCGTTTACTTCGCTCACTTCGTTTATTCCCAATCTTTTTAGTGTGTCCGTCAGTCCCGGATAATTGTGCGTCATCGTATTGAAAGCGTATCCCGGTATCGGGAGAGAAGCAGAATCCTCCTTCCTTTCTTCCTCCTTCCCCTTGGGGGGAGCTGAGGGGGGAAATTCTTTATTTTCCTCTGCTTTATTTTCTTTTACTTTACTTTGTCCGGAATTGCATGCATTTTTTGCGTTAACGGCTACATCATGTACTACATTTCCCGGATTAACGGTTACATTTTCACCTTCCGGCGCTTCATCTTCCTGCTGAGTCAAGTCTTTCACCAGCAGATAGGGCAATGCTTTCAGATCCCTTTTTCTTCGCTTTGTCGCCTCCATCCATACCTTCTGTATGTTTGCCGAAGTCAGTATTCCGTTTTCCAGATAACTGTTTCTGTCCAATATTCCTTTGATGAAGAGAATTTCGATGATCCCCTGTACCTCAGCTACCTGCACTTCCCTTCCCGCCTTGTTGGCAAAGATCAGGCACTGTTCTTCATCCCAACGGATGAAGTATCCCTCCTTGTATATTTTACAAAGCAGCTTCAGTACGATTGCCGACCCCTTTATTCCGTATTTTGCCTCTATCACTTCCATTGCGTTCTCTTCCATGAAGTTTACGCCTACCGGGAAATAGTTGATTCCGTCGTATGCTATTGCCATTGTTTTTTTAGATTAGTTGTTTTTTTATCCGTAATACTTTTATACCGAATTACCCCGGATTCCCAAAGATGTTTTCATTTGATTCCTCAAAATAGAAATAATTCATCTGTGAAAATCCGTGTAATCTGTGGTGTCCGATCTATACTGTCGGTCTCCATTCCATAAAGTTCTCCACCTGGAATGTTGTCCATCGCTGTTCGTCCACATTCCAGTAGACTACGGCGCCTTCTATTTTTGTGGGATCATATTTCTTGTGGAATTCCGCTTCATAGTAGATCAGTGTCGCTTTCACCAGCTTGAAATCTCCGTTCTGCTTCTGATAAGCAATAGCTGCGTGCCCGTATTGCAAGTGGTCTGTTAACTCTTCCAGGCGTTCCGCCATCCATTCGGCACACTGCTCGGTATATCCTTTCTCAAAGACAATCCGTCTCTTCCATCTCAGTTTCATGGCTTCACTTTGTGATGCCGGTCTTTTTTTCCGTTTCATACGTATATTTTTTAAGTTGATAAAATGTTATCGCCACGAAGATAGGGGGCGTTTCATGTAAGGCGGATTATGATAATTCATTGTGCGTATTTTTGTGGATGATGGCTTTGTGCGGTTTGTCTTTTTCTATTTCTTCCCAAATGCTGCTGATATAGACTAATATTGAACTGATGGATAATGGTTTAAATACTCCGTTTTTAATATTTCCGATTAGTCTTTTTTCGTAGATGTAGCGTGCGAGTGAAGCCTGACATGTATTGATATTTTGTATGTTCGCATCTTCTATGTAGGATTCTATCAACGCTTTGATAAGTTCTCCTTTATGCGAAATTATTCCACGTATCGGTATTCCTTTCTTTCTGCCTCTTGTTTCTTTAACTGATTCTGTAATAGTTGATTGCGTTTCGATAATAGCGTTTTTTTACACTTTTGTCTACGGCTTGAAATAATCCTTTTTCTTTGTCCATAATTTCTTTTATTTTGTTAATAACTAAATGTTGTTAATTTGTTGCAAAGGTAGAAAGGAATCTATCGGTAGGCAAGTAAAGATGGAATTAAAGAGAAAATGAACGCTTCTGATTAGATAACTATTTGGTATATAGTATGATATTAATTGAAAAAGTGAGTGTTTCAATAGACGTTCGTTTAATTGAACGCAAAGATAGGGGGTATTTTTAGAACTACAAAATGTTTAATAAAAAAAATGATTTTTCTCTTTTGATTGTTATCCCAATATCTTAAACCACAGGTATTTATGAATTAACAAAAAACAGTTTATTATCTGTCTGATTTTGTTTTCTGTTCTCTTCTGATTTATATACAAAAATCATGTGTTTTTAAACGAACGTCTATTGAAACATTTCTGCTTCATAATACGCTTGTTTACAAAATCTAAGATCAAAAATTCCCTGCTTCTTTGTGAAGATGGTCTTTTTTGCTCTGAATCCCTTTTCAAACCGTCTCTCCTGCGATAGGGGAGTACCTGATGAAATGATATACGCTGCAAGGCAAATAACAGAATTAGCAAACTTGACCGGAAGGTATTTCACTACCCCGGTGTCCCCCAATCATATCCTTTCGTGAACAAGAGTATTGATAAATCCTGGTACGCCCTTCGTATCACCTATAGCCGTGAGCTTGCCTTTAAGGAATACCTGGACTCCCGTGGAGTGAAGAATTTTCTTCCCATGCGCTACGAATACGTATTCCGTGGTGAGCGTAAGATCCGCAAACTGGTTCCTGTTGTTCACAACCTGGTTTTTGTTTATGCCACCCGCAGTGAGGTTGACGAAATGAAATCCACTGTCGGCGCTTCTCTTCCCATTCGTTATATCATGGACCGTGAGACCCGTCAGCCCATTACCATTCCTGAAGTCCAGATGCGTAGTTTTATTGCTGTTGCCGGTAATTACGATGAACAGGTTGTTTATCTGGATCCTTCCACCGTTTCCATGAAGAAGGGAGACCGTGTCCGTGTCACCGGTGGCATCTTTGAGGGTGTCGAGGGTGAGTTTGTCCGTATTAAAGGTGACCGCCGTGTGGTGGTTTCCATCCAGGGGGTTATGGCAGTTGCCACTGCTTTCATTCATCCCTCTTTAATCGAACTAATAAAGAATTAAAAACTCAGTGAACTCTGTGCCCTCTGTGGTGCATATTCCAATACGTAAATAAATCACCATGTTGTCTTTGCAATCAGAAATCGATTCTTTGTGCGCTGTTTCGCACGAACTTCTCCATTTAGGTCTGGATGGCGAACCCATCTACTCCGACCGTTTCCGTCAGTTAAATACGGATGTGTATCATCGTTGTGAGCATCTTTTCGGTTCACATGGACGTACCCTCGAAGAGGAAGCTTCTCTTTGTATTGCTTTGTTGACCGGCTATAATGCTACCATTTATAATCACGGTGATAAGGAAGATAAAATCCAGTCGGTTCTCAATCGTAGTTGGGATATCTTGGATACACTTCCCGTCTCGCTTTTGAAATGCCGTTTGTTGGTAGCCTGTTACGCCGAGGTCTTTGACGAAGAGCTGGCAGCGGAGGCACACGCAATAATAGACGGTTGGAAGGAGCGGGAATTGACGAGGGAAGAGTTTGAGATGGTGGAGCATTTAAGGCGTTTGGAGGAAAATCCGTATCCATATGTGGATATAGTTGATTAATTTATTGTAATAATCTATTGTAGATTGTGTTCTACATGTTTTAGGTGTAATTGTGTGATTTATAACTTATGTATTTTGAACTAATTTATTGAAAGAAAATGGAAATAATAGCTCATAGAGGATTCTGGAATAAAGAGTCTGAGAAGAATACCTTAACTGCAATCAAGCGTGCTATTGATAATGGTTATGGCTTTGAAACAGATTATAGAGATAATAACGGTACAATTGTAATATCTCATAATATGCCGTTGGGTAATGAGCCTACTGCTGAGGAAATTTTCAGATTGTATCGTGATAGTGGTACGGAAAGCACCCTAGCTTTGAATATAAAAGCAGATGGCCTGCAAGAGTTATTAAAGGACATGCTAAATACATATCAGATAAAGAAATATTTTTTATTTGATATGTCTATACCTGATACAATAGATTATATTCTTGATAATATGAATATAGCTACCCGGCACTCAGAATATGAAAAAGAATTTCCTTTTTACAGTCAATCCTCTTATGTTTGGATGGATTGTTTTAAAAGTGAGTGGATTAGCTGGGGTAATTTGGAAGAGCATCTTAAAAGTGGTAAAAAAGTATGTATTGTCTCACCAGAATTGCACAGACGTCCATATAAAGAAGTTTGGAACAAGTATGCAAGTTTCAATCATGCTAACTTGATGTTATGTACAGATTTTCCTATGGAAGCTGACTTTTTTTTTAATAAATAAATAATGTAAAAATGGATAAAATTAAGGCTGTTATATTTGACATGGATGGGGTTCTTATTGATGCCAAAGAATGGCATTATGAGGCTTTGAATAAGGCTTTAAGGCTTTTTGGATTTGAAATATCTAGATATGACCATTTGGTTACATTTGATGGTTTGCCGACAGCGAAAAAACTCGAAATGATGACGGTAGAGAGGGGGCTTCCGAAAAGCTTACATCAATTGATCAATGATATGAAGCAAATATATACGATGGAGTACGTATATATGAAATGTAAGCCTCTTTTTGTTCATCAATATGCTTTATCACGCTTAAAATCGGAAGGTTTTCGTTTGGCACTGGCCTCGAATTCGGTACGGGTTACCATAGATATGATGATGGAGAAAGCAGATTTGAATCAATATTTAGATTTCTCTTTATCTAATCAAGATGTAAAAAAATCCAAACCTGATCCGGAAATTTATATTACGGCAATAAACAGGCTGGGTTTGTCTCCTGAAGAATGTCTGGTAGTGGAAGACAATCAGAATGGGGTTAAAGCAGCTTTAGCCAGTGGAGCTAATCTTCTCAAAGTAGAGACAATCAATGACGTCACCTACTCGAATATAATTAATCGTATAAATGAAATAGAGAATAATATATGAACGTAATTGCATTGATGGCTGGAGACAGTAATGACTTCAAAGAGAAAGGCTATACTTATCCTAAATATTTTTTAGAACTAGATAATAAACCTCTTGTACAGAACATTGTGGAGTCTCTTAAAAAGATAGACTGTAAAATCACTTTTATTATTCGTAAGGAAGATAATGATCAGTTCTTCTTAGGAAGTTCATTGAAGATTTTAGCACCATTTGCGGATGTCGTTTGTATTTCTGGTTCCACAAAAGGAGCTGTATGTACCACTTTGTTTGCTATTGATTCAATAAATAATGAAGATGAGGTATTGCTGATTAATGGGGATCAATTGGTGAAGTACGATATAAATGATATTATTGCTGATTTTAGAGAAAGAAACTTAGACGGCGGCATAGTTACTTTTGAGTCCGTTCATCCCAGATGGAGCTATGTTTGTTTGGACGAGCAAGGCTTGGTGGTGCAAACAAGTGAAAAACGTCCTATTTCTAATGTTGCAACAGCTGGAATTTATTATTATAAAAGGGGCTTGGATTTAGTGGAATCATGCTTTTCGGTTCTAAAAAAAGATGTTCAGCTAAATGGTAGTTATTATATAAGCTCTACTTTTAATGAATTGATATTGAGACAAAAAAAAGTAGGTGTATATAAAATTGATAAAAAGGAATATATATCGTTTGCGACGACTCAAATGTATGAAAACTATATAAACAAGAAATAAAGATGATTAATATTGTGATTCCTATGGCCGGAGCGGGTAGTCGCTTCGCACAAGCCGGTTATAAAAAGCCAAAGCCATTCATTGATGTATTAGGTAGGCCTATGATTTGTCATGTTTTGGATAACTTGAATATGCCTGATGCTAGGTTTATTCTTTTAACTCGTAAAGAGCATTTTGAGAATGAACAAGAAACTGTGAACTGGATAAAATCAAAATACAATGTCGAATTTGTGTTAATAGATAATTTGACGGAAGGAGCAGCCTGTACAGTGCTTCATGCTCATAAACTTATTGATAATAATACTCCGTTATTAATTGCTAATTCGGATCAGATAGTGGATATGAACATTGCTGAATTTATCAATGATAGTGAGAATCGAAATTTAGATGGTTCAGTGTTGTGTTTTAAAGATCATGATACAAAATGGTCTTATGCCAAAATAGATGGTGAAGGTTTAATAACTGAGATAAGAGAGAAAGTTGTTATTTCGGAATTTGCAACTGTCGGTATCTACTATTTTGCGAAAGGAGGTTTTTTTGTAAAAAATGCAATTGATATGATTATACGTAATGAACGTGTAAAAAATGAATTCTATGTTGCGCCGGTTTACAATTTTGGAATACAAGAGGGACTTAAATTCGGAATATTTAATATAAACATAAATCAAATGCATGGAATCGGCACTCCAACAGACTTAAATGTATATATTGATTTAGTGCAGAGAAATAAATGAAAACAGCGAAACTTGAGGATATGATAAAAGGTTGGTTTATAGGAAATTTTGAACCAACTCTTTTAAGAACGAACGATGTTGAAGTAGCAGTTAAGTCTTATAACAAAGGTGACTATGAAGAGAAGCATTATCATAAAATTGCTACGGAAATAACTGTTATCGTCAGTGGTAAGGTGAAGATGAACGGAATAGAATACTCCAAAGGAGATATAGTAGTTATGGAGCCCAATGAGGCGACTGATTTTGAGTGTCTAGAAAATGGTACACAGAATGTAGTTGTGAAATTACCTGGAGCAAATGATGATAAATACTGCCTGTGATTATCAGTGATAAATTGAGATGAGGACAAATAAAGCTTTAAAGAATATATTTTACTCTGTCTTTTCATACGGTTCTTTGTTTATTTTGTCCTTAATATTGCGAAAAGTATTTTTAAAATATATAGATATTGAATATTTGGGGCTTGACAGTGTGTTTGAGAATATGTTTTCTCTGATGGCACTGGTAGATGTAGGGACAGGGTCGCTAATATCATATTTACTGTATAAAGCTTTTTCGGAGAATAATAGAAGGGAAGTATCTGTTTTAATGTCAATGTACAAAAAGATGTATCTATTCATAGCTGTTGCTATGGGGATAATTAGCATCTTTTTAATCCCATTGTTGCCCATTTTAATTAAGTCCAAAGGGTTTGATTGGAACTATATTATAGTAATATATCTTATTAGAGGAATAGCTATGGTTGGTTCTTATTGCTTCTCTTATAGAAGGCTTTTATTTAAAGTTGATCAATGTGAGTATGTATGTACTAAAATTGATACAATAACTAATTATTTTAAATATTTGAGTTGGTTTATTGTAATTATTGCTACTCAAAGCTATATCGCATATTTGATTATTCAGACTATTTCTGTATTTGTTGCCAATATCATTATAGCTAGAATGTCTTATACGAAATATCCATACTCAAAAGAAGTCAAGGTTAGTATTCCTGATTTTAGGGAGAGAAATTTTTTCATGGATATGAAGAATGTATATATGTCTAAAATAGCTGGTACAATTTTTGGCAGTACTAATAGTTTGGTTTTATCTTCATCGTTAGGGGTAAAGTCTGTCGCAATGTTAGCAAATTATACATTGATATCAGAAGCTATTGCCGCTGCGTTCTCAAAGATATTTTCACCTTTGCAAGGCAGCATAGGAAACTATGTGTATTCTGAAGATAAAGCGGAAGGATTTAAACTGTTCAGAATGTTTGAATTACTTTCTTTTATTATTGGATCAACTGTTTCTATTTGTTTTGCAAATTTAATAAATCCTTTTATATCCATTTGGATAGGCGAGAAATACGTATTGTCCCTTTTCGTTGTAATATTGATATCTATGAAATTGTATATTGGTTTTGCCTCTCATTTTGTTTCGTGTTATAGGGAGGTTTTTGGCAGATTTGAAATTGATAGATTTTACAATTTGGGAGGTGCGTTGTTAAGCTTATTTGTATCGATTATGTTAGTTAATAGCTATGGTATAGCTGGGGTATATATTGGAACTATTATAGCTATGTTGGGGTTTTGGATTGGTCGTTATAAAGTTCTGAAAGAAGAATATTTTGGTAATATATCTACCGGATATATAAAAAGGCAGTTGTTGAGAATTATTGTTTTGTTTATTGGCTATTTTATAACATTTGTAATTTGTTCTTTTTTGGGGAATGGTATAATTTCTTTTATTGCTAAATTATTTGTTTGTATTTCTGTGATTAGCGTGATGAATTATATTATATACCGGAAAACAGAGGAGTTTCAACGTATGCTGTTTTATTTTAATAGAAGTAAAAATGTCATTATAAATAATTTAAATAATCATCGATGAAAATACTAAGTAGTTTTTTAAAGAACATTATTCAACATACTGTTTTTGTAAGGTATTTCTTAGACTATATCGAACGCCGATGTAATATAAACTCTGGTATGGAAAATGATTTATATCATGAAGGATGGTCATTCATAATTATAACAGATGGGAAGAATAAAAAATTGTTAAATTCTTCTATTAAAAGTATTTTAGACGAATTTGGTGAGGATCGCTATGAGATTATTGTTATTGGTCAAAATAGAGATTACCCTCAATTAAATAATAAAATTAGGTATATACCATATTATAGCTTTCCATTTTTGGCCGGTTGGATAACAATTAAAAAAAACATAGGTGCTAAAGTTGCTATTTATAATAAACTAGTAATAATGCATGATTATGTATCTCTAAATAGAGGTTGGAAAGTAGGTTTTGATGAGTTTGGCCAAGATTATGACATCTGTATGAATAGAATCAAATTGAAAAATGGGAATAGAACCAGGGATTGGTTAGTCTATGATTATCCTAACTTAGGGCCGGCTCTATTGCCATATAAGATTCAGTGTAAAAAATATCAATATATTAGTGGTACCTATTTCGTAGTGAAGAAAGACTTTTTTATTCGCAATCTGCTTGACGAAAAATTAAGATGGGGTGAAGGAGAGGACGTTGAATGGTCAAAGAGAGTAAGAGAAAAAGCTAATATAGTTTTTAATAATAATAGTTGTGTTTCTTATTTGAAAGATAAGTTACCAAATGATGCACCATACTGTGATAACTGGATAGAAAATACGATTAAATTATATGGTATGTATTCCATTAATATTAATAAAGGAAATTATGCCGAAGATATTGCCAAATATTAAGAAGTGTATAAATTAGGTTTTGCTTGTTTTATATAGAGCAAATGTAAGGTTTAAGTTGAGAAAAAAGTAAAAACTCTTTTGGCTCATCTAATTATTTGTATGAAGGTAATGATATTTGTTCTTCAAAAATAGAATTAAAATAGTGATGAAAATTGGTATTGTTCCATTTTATGATGGATTACTAAACAATAAGTTGTTTGACATAACGGACTGCAATTTAAATGCGGATAATTTGATAACTCCTTATTTTGAAATAAAGGAAAAGTTAAAGGATACTTATGATATCAATACTATTGATAAATACAGTGATTTACAGGATGTTGACTGTGTACTATTTTTCTATCTTGATTATAAACTTTTGCTCCGATGTATTAAAAACGGGGTTAAGAAGTTAGTTTATTTTGCTTGGGAACCAGAAGTGGTGGATGAAAGGCATTCTAAGAAGAACCTAAAAAAGATAGAATCGTTTTTTGACGCAATAATGACGTGGAACGATGATATTGTAGATAATATAAAATATTTTAAAATCAATTATCCGTACTTTTTTGACAAACTGATTAGCGTATGTACAATAGAGGAGTTTAATAAGAAGAAATTGTTAGTGAATATTTCAGGGAATAAGTTTTCTTCCCATAAAAGTGAATTATATTCAGAGCGCTTGAAAGTTATTCGATTTTATGAACAAGGTTGCGGAGATACTTTTGAATTATATGGAAGAGGGTGGTCAAAAGGCATGAGAACATTTAAAGGAGAATGTTTAAGGAAGAGTGATGTTTATAGAAATTTTAAGTTTGCTTTATGCTTAGAAAATATGTGTAATGTTAATGGTTATATTACGGAAAAAATATTTGATTGCTTTATCTCTGGGGTAGTACCTGTTTATTGGGGGGCAAACAATGTGTTAAACTATATTCCAAAAGAATGTTATATTGACTACCCAAAATTTAATAATATATGTGAACTGGATAATTTTTTATCTTCTATGACTTATCAGGATTATGTAAAATATATTGATAATATAAATAGGTATTTGCAAAGCTCTAAGAAAGACTTGTTTACTTCTTCCTTCTTTTGTGAGAGTATGGCAATTGTTTTGCAAAAAGAATTTTGTAAAAGAGGCAAAGCTAATATATGGAAATTAAATTATTATAGAATATACTATGTTATTAAAGGAATACTTAAAAAGGTGGATGTGGTTTAAAAAGAAAGTGAAAGTAATGCCTGGAACAATTATTAATGGAAATACTACTATTGGATTTAATAGTTATGTTGGGTACAATTGTATTATTTCATGGAGTACCATAGGGAATTATGTCTCCATTGCTAATAATGTAAATATAGGCCATGGAGAGCATTTGACGAATGATATATCTACAAATGTGTTTTTCTATAAAGATAAAAGCGTATTAACTCAACTTCCAATAGTTATAGAAGATGATGTCTGGATTGGGACAGGTGCTATTATTTTGAGAGGATTAAAGGTGGGACGTGGTGCAATAATTGGTGCTGGTGCAGTAGTGACGAAAGATGTACCACCCTATGCTATTGTTGTAGGAGTTCCTGCACGTATATTAAGGTACCGTTTCGATTCTTCCTGCATTTTAAATATCGAAAAAACGAGTTGGTGGAATCTGGATGTAGATGAAGCCAATAAGGTTATTGAAAAGCTGAGGGAAGAGAATATTGAATAGATCAGCTATATTTAAAAAAAACGTATGAAAATAGTACAAATAATTGGTGGATTAGGCAACCAAATGTTTCAGTTCGCATTTTATTTAGCATTAAAGGAAAAGTATGTTAATGTAAAATTAGACACTTCTTCGTTTGGTACTTATACGCACAATGGATTTGAACTTGATAAAGTTTTTCATGTTGAATATCTAAAGGCGTCCATCCGAGAAAGAATAAAATTGTCTTACCAGGGAAGTGAAATATGGATAAGGGTGTTGCGTAAACTATTGAAACGAAAAAAAACAGAATATGTAGAGCCATATTTGTGTTTTGATGAGAATGCTATATCATTATCGTGTGATAAATATTATATAGGATATTGGCAAAGCTATAAATATTTTACGAATATAGAAGCGGCTATTCGTGGACAGTTTCATTTTTCTAAAGTTTTAAGCGATAAGAATGAGTTCATAAAGAAGCAAATGCAAAATTCAAATTCAGTGAGCCTTCATGTTCGATTAGGAGACTATGTTAATAATCCTGCTTATTCTAATATTTGTACTTCTGCTTATTATAATAAAGCCATAAATATAATTCAAAGCAAAGTCTCAGAACCAAAATTTTTTGTTTTCTCAGATGATACTGTGTGGTGTAAGGATCATCTAAAAATACCTAATTGCCATATTATAGATTGGAATAACAAAGAAGAATCGTATTGGGATATGTGTTTAATGACTTATTGCAAACATAATATAATAGCAAACAGTTCTTTTAGTTGGTGGGGAGCTTGGCTTAACACAAATCCCGAGAGGATTGTTATTGCCCCTGGGAAGTGGATTAATGATGACAGAGTACAAGTAAGTGATATTATTCCTTCTGATTGGATTTGTGTATGAATAGTAATCCTTTTGTCTCAGTTGTAATGTCGGTATATAATGGAGGGGAGTTTTTAAAAGACGCTATCAATAGTATACTTAGTCAAAGTTATAAGAATTTTGAATTCATTATAATAAATGATGGCTCCTCGGATAATTTTTCGGAGATATTGGAATTATATGATGATGAAAGAATTAAAGTCCTAAATAATCAAGAAAATAAGGGTCTTGTTTATTCATTAAATAGGGGATTACTGGAATCTATTGGTAAATATATCGTTAGAATGGACGCTGATGACATCAGTTTGCCAAATAGAATTGAAAAACAAGTCGAGTTTATGGAGAGAGAGCCTGAAGTTGGGGTTTGTGGCTCTTATATTGAGATCTTTGGTGATACAATAAAGCGGAAAGTACAAAGATTCCCAAGTAATGTCAATGTGAATGAAGCTTTTCTATTATTTTCTACTTGTTTAGCTCATCCATCCGTTATTATCCGTAAATCTATTGTAGATAAATATAAGTTACGTTATGATGACCGATATTTGCATGCAGAGGACTATGCTATTTGGTGTCAGGCAGTTAAATATACTAAGATTTCTAATATTAGGGAAGTATTATTGAAATATAGAATATTAGAATCAAGTGTCACTAGACAAGCAAATAAAAATTTTCAGTCGCGTTTTGATGTTCACAAGTCAATTTATAAAGATATTTTTAGAAATAAAGGGATAGATTATACGGAAAAAGAGTTGTATTTGCATTTCATCATTTCGGATAATAATAGATTTAGAAATCAAGCTTTAACAATAAGACCATCAGAAATAAATGCTCACCTTACAAAAATATTGTCTCATTATAGAGGGGCTAGCAATTATAAATATATTGCTTTCTTAGTGAATAAAAGAGGGTTGAGTTTGTCGAGATGGTACTCAGAGAGCAGAGGTTTCTATTTTATTATGTATCTTTTTAAATTCTTGTATTATAAGATTCAGATAAAGAAATGATACCTTACGCTTTCATTATATTATTAGTTGTGTTTTTCAGTGTTTTTGATTTTTCTAATTTAAATGTTTTTAAAAAGAAAATATTATTATTTTTTCTTTCCTTTATTCTAATATTATTTGTTGGAACACGATTTGAAACAGGTGATGATTGGGGCGAATATACAAAGGTGTTTGATAAAATTCCACTAGTAAGCGATTTATGGAATGATAACGGTATGTTTCTTTTGTTCAGAATGGAACCTGGTTACATTTTATTTAATAGTGTAATTAAATCTTTTGGTGGGAGTATAAATGAAGTCTTTTTATTATCGTCAATAGTTGTTATTTCCTTATTTTTTGTATTTCAAAAAAGGTATACACTACTTCCTTTTTTAGCTGTATTACTTTATATGCGTTATGGGTATATGCAGTTTAATATGATGTTTGTCAGACAAGGAATAGCTATATCTATCTTCTTTTATTCTTTAAAATATATAGAAGATAAAAAAATAATAAAGTATTTATTAATCAATATATTATCCTCTCTTTTTCATTCGAGTTTATTAATAGTTCTTCCTCTGTATTTTGTTATTAACAGAAGATATAGTAACATTTTTTTGTGTACAGTTGTATTTATTTCTGTACTATTGTCTTTCTTTGACTGGATGGGAGCTATTCTTAGTTTTTTTCCTCCTTTTATACAGAGCAGTTTAACAAGCTATACAGAATCAGACGTGTGGGGCGGTATGACTGGTAAGATAAATATAGCAGTTGCTGAAAAATTTATATTACTTTTAATGTGTTTGAGGCTTCGGGAAAAATTGGAGCAAAAAAACATCTCATTTAATCTGGTTTTTAATCTGTTTGTATTGAGTATTATTTGTTATTATGCCTTTTTCCAAACGTATGTATTTCAGCAGAGGACTGTACTCATATTTCAACTGTCGACAATTTTTATTATTTCGCAATTGTTTCTGTTCTTTTCTGTTAAGAATAGAATGATGGTGCTTTTTATATTGAATTTGATGGTAATCTATTTTTTCTTTAGATATATAAATATAGGGAAGGATGTTTATCTGCCTTATAGGTCGTGGTTGATTTAGAATTAGATTACTGAGCATCTATAATCTAATGACAATGCTTTTATCTATTATTGTTCCCACATTTAAACCTCAAAAAACTTATTTTGAGGAGTGTCTTTTTTCGTTATTTAACCAAACGATGTTTCACTATTTATATGAAGTGATAGTTGTATTGAATGGTGATATTGACACACAGTACACGGATATGATATTAGATATATTTGCTTATAAACCAGCTGGCTTGTATTGTAGGTTGATAAAAACTGATCAAGCAGGCGTATCTAATGCGAGGAATCTTGGCATTGATGCTGCAAAAGGGCAATATATTGGTTTCGTTGATGATGATGATATTGTCTCTTCTGATTACCTTGAAGAATTGTGTAAAATATCTTCTCGGAATATAGTTGGAGTTAGTAATGTGCATACATTTAGAAAAACGATAGAAGAGAAGGAGGATAATTTTTTTGCTTGCCGAATTATTCAACAAAGAGAGTGTCAGTATTCTTTGTTTAGAAATCGAGCTATATTAGCATTTCCTGTCGCTAAATTGATACATCGAGATATTATTGGAAATAGAAGGTTTAATCCACGATTTAAAAATGGAGAGGATGCGCTTTTTATGACCGAAATATCGGATTTGATTGGAGGATTTCGTTTTACGAAAGAAGATACTACTTATTATGTGAGAGAGAGAGCTGGCTCTGCTTCAAGAAGACCTCTTAAACGAGGACAATTGTGTTGGGATACTTTTATGCTAATAAAAGCATATGTATCTATTTATTTGTCTTCTCCTTTCTCGTATAATTTCTTACTTTTTGCTTCTAGAATTCCAGGGTCCATTAAAGGGGCCATAAAACTGTCACGTAATACAGCTTTTTTTTAGTAAAGTTTTGTCTGTCTTGTGTTTTTGTTTAATATTGTTGAATAATGAATGAACTTGTTTCTATTATTACTCCCTGTTATAATTCTGCGGCTACTATACGAGAAACGATCCGATCTGTCATAGCACAGAGCTATGTTAACTGGGAGTTGTTGATAATTGATGACTGTTCAAATGATGATTCTGTGAAAATTATAATGGAATTTATGGATACGGATTCTCGAATTTATTATTTGAAAACAGAGCATCCTTCTGGGGGACCAACTCTTCCTCGTAACGTCGGGATACAAGCTGCAAAAGGACGTTTTATAGCATTTTTAGATAGCGATGATATTTGGCTTCCTAATAAATTGTCTACTCAACTTCCTTTATTTATTAATGATAATGTTGCAATTGTCTATTCTGATTATGAGAAAATATCTGAAGAAGGAAATCGTACGGGAAGAATCGTTAAATCAGATCCCTATCATCATTATAAATCTTTATTGTGTGGAAATGAGTTAGGATGTTTAACTGTGGTTTATGATACGCAAAAAATAGGGAAACGTTATTTTAAGTTTATTGGACATGAGGACTACAATCTTTGGTTAGATATTCTCAAAGAAGGTTTTATTGCTATAAATACAAATATTTGTTTGGCGTTGTATAGAATACGCAAAGGTTCTGTCTCTTCAAATAAATTGAGAGTTATAAAATGGATTTGGCATATTTATAGAGTGGAACAGAAAAAAACAATCTGGTTAAGTTTGTATTACTCATTGTCAGATTTGAATAAATCTCTTTTTAAATATTTAAAATGAATCTTCTTTTTACGGGTGCTTCTGGTTTTCTAGGGAGAAATATTTGTTTTTTGCTAAAAGAAAAATATAAGATAGATACTATGGGACTTGCTCTGCAGGATAATTACAAAGTGGATATAGCGCAAGAAATCCCGACACTAAATATGCCATATGATGTTGTTTTACATGCTGCAGGAAAAGCCCATTCAATACCTAAAACGGAGGTAGAAAAACAAACCTTCTTTGATATCAACCTGCAAGGTACAAAGAATTTGTGTACGGCTTTGGAAAATTTTTGTACGCCTAAGGCCTTCATTTTCATTAGTACTGTTGCTGTTTATGGCTGTGATTTTGGTGAGAATATTACCGAAGAATATTCGTTGAATGGAACTAGCCCTTATGCTTTAAGTAAGATCAAAGCTGAGAAATATCTCGAAGGGTGGTGTAGTATGCACAATGTAAAATTGAGTATACTTCGTCCTTCTTTAATTGCCGGGCCTAATCCTCCGGGAAATTTAGGGACAATGATCCATGGTATTAAGAGTGGCAAGTATCTGAGTATTGCGGGAGGAAAAGCCCGGAAGAGTGTTTTGATGGTGCAGGATATTGCCAATCTTGTTCCTTTATTAGTAGAAAAAGGAGGGATATATAATGTTTGCGATACTTATCAACCTAGTTTTCGTGAGTTGGAAGAGATTATATGTAATCAGTTAAATAAAAAATTGCCTTTGTCTATTCCTTATTATTTTGCTAAAGGTATGGCAGTTGTTGGTGATTGTTTGGGAGAAAAAGCTCCGATTAATTCTTTGAAGCTCCGTAAGATTACGAACTCTTTGACTTTTAGTAATGAAAAGGCAGTACGGGAGCTTGGATGGAAACCTGTGAATGTGTTAGAGAGTTTTCGGATAGAGTAAATTGAATTATGACTATTATTTGCTGGATTTTGGGAATACTTATTGTAATTATTCTCGTAGCTTTTCTTTGTGTTCAATTTTGGTTTTATCTGATTTATAAAAACGGTTAACTTACATGTATTATATTCTTATATTAGTTCTGCTATTTCTGGCAGAACTTTTTTATTTTCGTATTGCTGATAAATGTAATATTATCGACAAGCCGAATGAACGGAGTTCGCATACCCGTATTACTCTGAGAGGTGGAGGAATCATTTTCTATTTGGGTGCATTGACTTTTTTCCTGACGAATCAGTTTGAATACCCTTGGTTTATACTGGCTTTGACCTTGATCACTTTTATCAGTTTTGTAGATGATATCCGTTCTACTTCGCAGGGTTTGCGTTTAGTCTTCCATTTTACGGCAATGGCCCTGTTGTTCTATCAATGGGGATTGTTCAGCCTGCCTTGGTGGACGTTGCTTATCGCTCTGATCGTCTGTACGGGGATTATCAATGCCTATAACTTTATGGATGGCATTAACGGCATTACCGGCGGGTATTCATTGGTTATCCTGGTTTCTTTGGCATATGTGAATGCGGAAGTGATCTCCTTCACAGAACAGAGTTTTATTTATACGATGATTTGTTCTGTGTTGGTGTTTGACTTCTTTAATTTCCGTAAGAGAGCGAGATGCTTTGCCGGTGATGTGGGTTCGGTCAGTATAGCTTTTGTAGTCCTGTTCCTGATCGGGAGTTTGATTCTTCAAACTAAGGATTTCAGCTGGCTTGTATTGCTTGTTGTGTACGGGGTGGATAGTGTGTTGACGATCGTACACCGCCTGTTACTACATGAAAATATTGGTTTGCCTCACCGGAAACATTTGTATCAGATCATGGCCAATGAACTGAAGATACCACACGTGGCAGTGGCATTGACCTATATGTCGGTGCAAGCTGGGGTTGTAGCAGGATATTTGGCATTGCGGGAGTATGGATATGAGTATTTATTAGGGAGCATCTTGGTGTTGGGGCTATTATACTTCCTATTTATGAAGAGATTCTTCTATTTACATAAATCAAATTAATTACTCATGGAAAACTTAACAGAGAATGATTTTCAACGTGTGGCAGATTGGCTTGGCGTTGAAGTGGCAGTGATAAAAGCCGTACAGACAGTTGAAACCGGTGGTCGTGGGGGCTTTGTGGCTCTGGGGTGACCGATGATCTTATTCGAAGGACACATCTTTTGGCGTGAACTCCATGGGGAATGTTTCAGGTGATGGGCTTTAACTATGTGATGTGCGGGTATGGCTGTGTAAATGAAATGGTGAAAGATATGTGTACCGGAGAAGATAAGCAACTGGAGGCATTTGCGAGGTTCATTAAACTTGCTGGGTTACGGCCCAATCTGGAGCGGAAAGACTGGACCGGTTTTGCCAAAAGATATAATGGTTCCGGATATGCTCAGAATCAGTACGATAAAAAATTAGAAGAGGCTTATCGGAGATTTACGAAGTAGAAAAGAGATATACCCGGTTTTCGGGTGTAGATTTTTGTTTCGTCCCCAGATTTATACTATATCGGGTATAAATCTGGGGACATTCCGTTAAACGGATATAATATGAATAATCGAACCATAGCAGAGTATGTGAAGTAGATGTATGAGAAAGAATTAAGTAATAACTCTGATAATGTGATGATTATAACTTGTTCTGTATAACTTGATCCGGACGCCTCATTTTCCTTTGTCATCTTCCTGCAAATGTTCACCTTTGCAATGTTGATCAACGCAATGTGAATAAAATCAGTGGTAATAACATTAAAAAAAGGAGATTAGGAATATGGCATTATTTTATAAAGCAGTAAAATCGACTATGGCAACTAAGTCCGGTGATAAGAAATGGCACTTGAACTTGGTGAAGGTAGGCAAGGTGGTATCTACTCAGCAATTGGCTGAAATGATTGCGGAAAAGTCGTCGTTGACTCCGGGTGATGTGCATAATGTGGTTCGGAACTTGATGACAGCGATGCGTAGTGCACTGCTGGACAGTAAGACGGTACGCCTGGACGGATTGGGTACTTTTACGATGAAAGCGCGTACACGGGGAAGGGGAGTGGACAAAGAGGAAGAGGTGAATCCGAATCAGGTGGCAGCCCTTCTTTGTCATTTTACTCCTGAATATACTCGTCCTGCGGCTATCGGTACTACCCGGGCTTTGTTTCAGGGAGTTGAGTTTCAGAAGGCGAGTGGGATCGGTGCTTCGGGCAATAATGGTTCCGGAGGTGGTGATGGAGACATAGTAGATGATCCGACTGCGTAGTTGCATTTTTAATAGGATGAAAAAGATGAAGAAAAATAATTGGAACGTTATTTTGAAAGTGATTATTGCTGTAGCAAGTGCTATTGCCGGGGTGATCGGAGGGCAGGGATTGCTTTGATAGGTGGCTGACAGCTTCGGTTGGAATGATAAATGCCGGTGTCCGTTTGGAAGAATGGATGCCGGCATTTTATTATATTACCTGTAGAACCGGGAATGTAAAAGAGCATTAATAATAGGGCCTATATAGTGGTGTGAATGATATTATAGGATAAAGGAGAATGAAATCTACATTAAAATGATCAAATTTTGTAAGTTTCTGTTTTTTTTGATATTTTTGTACAGTGGAATGGATTACTGAGATTACTGATATATGGTGACCTCGCACAAACGAACAAACAGAGTCTTATGGGAAATAATGTATCATTGCTGAAGTATGCACTGCTGATAGTACTTTTTTGCACCTCATGTGTAAAAGAAAAAGATTTGTATGAACCGTCGGGTAAGAATCCTGATGATACGGAAGAACTGGATTTATCATTTAAATTCTCTTTGAGAACCGATAAGCAGATCGGTGTGATGGCTACCTCTGCGGATGAGAAGGTGGCTGAAGGCATCTTGATAGGGATTTATCCCCAACAACCTTATGAGGAGGATGGGACTATTGTCATTAAGCCTCTTTATGTTGGTTATACAGATGTGGATGGATGCATTTATGCTATTATATCTGTTCCGGTAAATGTCGATAAGGTATATATAACTTCATTGACTGCCGGTTTTCCCGGTGTGCAGGAGGTTGATGTGCAACCGGGAATGACGTGTGTCTTGTCTGCCGTACCCTTTCAAGTCAGTACCAATGCTTCTACTCGCATGGCTGTTGCCCGGAGCGGGGCAGAGTTGGAGATTCCTGTCAGCCAGAAGCTAAGCAATCTTTATGAACTGTATAGTCCATATGCGGATGCAGAAGTTGGGAAAGACGGCATCCCGCTTTTAAATGCTTCGCCGCTTGTTTCAAAAGAAGAATTGTCACCTAAATTTTTAAACCGGGTGAATAGTTGGTATCCGGAACAGAAGAATGTACAGGATGTGGATCTGAATAAGAGTTCGGATCTGGTGGTTACTGACGAACTGGGAGCAGAAGTGTGGGCTACGTATGTTGGTGATGGGGGATTCTATGTAAATAATAGGACTGTTTACAATGTTTTGACTTACTATAGTTATAAAGAAGGGGAACTCAATAAACGCGAAGATATACAGGGACATCGTATGACCTTGCTGTTGCCGAACACCCATCAGGAAAAATGTCCATCGGGACTGAAAGTGCAATTATTATATTGGGACGGAAACAAGTATGATACAATATTTCCGAAGGGTACACGTATCGGTTTTGCCGTGGCACGTGACGGGTTAAACATGACGAATATTGCTACTGGCGGTGTAAACTCGAAGAGCGCCTATAAATTCCAGAATCAGACATTTCCTAATGCGAATGTAAACGGATTCTATTATTCTACTCCAACTTTGAATACAACTAAAAAAACAAATGCCGTGATCCGTAGCATGTCCGATTACAACTGCTGCATTATGGGGTTTGATATCCGTCCTTATGGCGATGCGAAGGCTGATTATGATTTCAATGACGTGCTGATAAAGCTTACCGCATCACCGGTATCTGCCGTTAAACCGGAAGAAGATATTCCGGTAATTGATGAATTCGCTCCTTCGGAGGCTGTTTATGGAACACTTGCTTTTGAAGACCAGTGGCCTAAGATGGGAGATTATGATTTCAATGATTTTGTGATGAATTATGCTTATGAGCTGGAGAAAGGAGATGGTAATTCTATTACTGCCGTGAAATTGACTTTCACACCAATTGCGAAGGGGGCAGCCCCGTGGACGCATATTGGGGTCGGGATTGAACTTCCGCTTTCTGAGGACATTATTGATCGGTCAAAACTGGAAGGTGCTATTATTGAGGAAGGGAATGAATGGGCCACTTTTATTGTGTGGAACGATGTAAATGTAGCTTTGGGGACTACTGAGGGATATGTGAATACGGAAGGGACGGCAACCGGAATTTCCGGGACTCCCGCTGAAATAACCGTTCGGTTGAAAACTCCTGTCAGCAATCTGCAGACTCAAAAATTTAATCCGTTTATCTTTGTCAACAGCCGTCAAAAAGAGATTCATCTGGTAGATTATAAACCGACAAAGCATGCGGATGTTTCACTTTTCAAAACAGAAAATGATCGCTCGGATCCTGAGTCCGGAGTTTACTATCGCATGGACAACCGCTATCCCTGGGCACTTGATTTCCCACGTAAAGAAGCCTCCTCACCGGCATGGAAGTATCCGAAGGAGAGAATTAATGTCATACAGGCATATCCTAATTATGAAAAATGGGTGCTTGATCAATCGAACCTTTCGTGGTTTGATGCGAGTGTGTCGGGGAACGTGAATAAGGAATTCTTATATTAAGGAGAAAATAAAATCCTCCGTAGAAAAAGGCATCTACGGAGGATTATTTATTTTTTCTTTCTCAAGTCTCTTCCTTCAAATCGGCAAATTGCCTCTATCCACTCTTCGGTCAGTGGCTTGGATTGATGTTTCTCCAAGTCGAATGTCACCATGACCGAGCGACAAATACATTTCACTTCCATTGTTTCGGTATCGATAACCCGTTGCATCAGATGAAAACTTTTGGTTCCGATCTCACAGACGGCAGTTTGAACGGCAATGTGGTCGGATGAAAAAATCTGTGCCAGAAAGTCGGCTTCAATGTGTACTACTACAATACCATCTTTTTCCCAGTCAACACCCGGACAAACCGAGGCAAAGTATTCTGTTTTGCCGAGGTCGTAGAATGAAAAATAGACGGTGTTGTTGACGTGTCCGAACTTGTCTACGTCATTGAATCGTAGTTGTATAGGTAAACTGTGATGAAATTCGATTTCTTCCATTTGTTTTCTCTTAACCTTTGTTATTATTGGGCAAAATTAGTATTTTTGCACGTTATTCTCACAAGAAATAGATCAAGAAATGATAGAAGACATTAAAAAAGCTTGTCAAGTGATGAGCGAAGGCGGGGTGATTCTCTATCCCACCGATACGGTTTGGGGAATTGGCTGCGATGCTACCAATGAAGACGCTGTGCGCCGGGTGTATGAGATAAAACAACGTGCTGACAGCAAGGCGATGTTGGTATTGGTGGATTCGCCGGTGAAGGTCGAATTTTATGTGCAGGATGTCCCTTCGATTGCTTGGGATTTGATGGAAGTTGCCGATAAACCATTGACTATCATTTATTCCGGTGCTCGTAATTTAGCTTCAAATCTGCTTGCCGAAGACGGTAGCGTAGGCATCCGGGTGACGAACGAAGCATTCTCCCGTCGTTTGTGCCAGCAGTTTCGTAAGGCTATTGTTTCGACATCTGCCAATATCAGTGGACAGCCGGGAGCTGCCAATTTCAATGAAATCAGCGAAGAAATAAAATCGTCGGTAGACTACATTGTCAATTTCCGGCAGGATGATATGAGTCGTCCTAAACCATCGAGTATCATTAAACTGGATAAAGGTGGAGTGATTAAGATTATTCGCGAATAATGGAAAAAGAAAAGATAAGTTTATTACAGCGCTTTATTATTTGGCGCGAGAATAAGATTAAAGAAAAGCAGTTTATTCTCATTTTAAGTTTTCTGGTAGGTATTTTTACAGCTATTGCTGCATTGATCCTGAAGTTCTTCATTCATACGATACAGAACTTTCTCACAGATAATTTTAATACGACAGAGGCCAACTACCTTTATCTGGTCTATCCGGTAGTCGGTATTTTCCTTGCCGGATGGTTTGTGCGCAATATCGTAAAGGATGATATCAGTCATGGGGTTACGAAGATCCTTTATGCAATTTCACGTCGTCAAGGACGTATCAAACGCCATAATATCTGGTCGTCGACCATTGCCAGTGCCATTACCATCGGCTTCGGCGGATCGGTAGGAGCCGAGGCCCCTATTGTACTTACCGGATCGGCTATCGGATCGAATCTGGGAAGTATGTTCAAGATGGAACACCGTACGTTGATGTTGCTGGTGGGATGTGGTGCTGCCGGTGCCATTGGAGGTATTTTCAAAGCGCCGATAGCGGGATTGGTATTCACTTTGGAAGTATTGATGATTGATCTTACCATGTCATCCTTGTTGCCGTTGTTAATCTCGGCTGTTACGGCTGCTACTGTTTCGTATATTACAACCGGGCAAGAGGCTATGTTTAAATTTCATTTGGATCAGCCTTTTGAGTTGGAACGTATTCCTTATGTGATTCTCTTAGGTATCTTTTGCGGATTGGTATCACTCTATTTCACACGTGCCATGAGTTCTGTAGAAGGGGTATTTGGTAAACTGTCCAATCCGTATAAGAAGTTGGCATTGGGTGGTGTGATGTTGAGTGTACTCATCTTTCTTTTTCCGCCTCTTTACGGTGAAGGTTACGATACGATTGAATTATTGCTGAACGGTACGAGTAATGCCGATTGGGATACGGTATTGAATAACTCCTTGTTCTATGGATATGGCAATCTGCTGTTGGTTTATCTGGTATTGATTATCCTGTTGAAGGTATTTGCATCGAGTGCGACTAACGGTGGAGGCGGATGCGGTGGTATTTTTGCTCCTTCGTTGTATTTGGGATGTATTGCCGGTTTTGTTTTCTCCCACTTTAGCAATGATTTTGATTTTACTTCCACTTTACCGGAAAAGAACTTTGCTCTAATGGGAATGGCAGGAGTCATGAGTGGGGTCATGCATGCCCCGTTGACCGGTGTGTTTCTGATTGCTGAACTGACCGGTGGATATGACCTTTTTCTGCCTTTGATGATTGTTTCGGTCAGTTCTTATCTGACAATCATTGTGTTCGAACCCCACAGTATTTATTCCATGCGTCTGGCCAAGAAAGGACAGTTGCTGACCCATCATAAGGATAAGGCTGTACTGACATTGATGAAAGTGGAAAATGTAGTCGAAACAGACTTTGTCTGTGTACGTCCAGAAATGGATTTGGGTGAATTGGTAAAGGCTATTTCGACCTCCCATCGTAATATGTTTCCTGTGACAGACAAGGATGGAATTCTATTAGGCGTCGTGCTGCTGGATGATATCCGGAACATCATGTTCCGTCAGGAACTTTATCATCGTTTTACCGTTAGTAAATTGATGACTTCCGTTCCTGCCCGTTTGTATGATACCGACAGTATGGAACAGGTGATGCAGACGTTTGACGATACAAAAGCGTGGAACTTGCCGGTAGTCAACGAAGAAGGAAAGTATCTGGGATTTGTTTCAAAATCTAAAATATTTAATTCGTATCGCCAGGTATTGGTGCATTTCTCGGAAGATTGACGGGTTACAATTTCCGGAAACTTATAACTCATAGCTTTTTAAATATGAAAAAAGAAGATTTAAGAATCGTATATATGGGGACTCCTGATTTTGCAGTGGAGGCCCTGCGCTGTCTGGTGGAAGGCGGCTATAATGTAGTCGGGGTGATTACAATGCCTGATAAACCTGCCGGTCGTGGACACAAAATCCAATATTCTCCGGTAAAGCAATATGCGCTGGATCATCAGTTGCCTTTATTACAGCCGGAGAAACTGAAAGATGCAGAATTTGTTCAGGCACTTCGCGAATGGAAGGCCGATCTGCAGATTGTTGTGGCTTTTCGGATGTTGCCGGAAGTGGTATGGAACATGCCTTGTTTTGGAACTTTCAATCTTCATGCTTCTTTGCTTCCGCAGTACCGTGGGGCAGCTCCTATCAATTGGGCGGTTATCAATGGAGATACGGAGACGGGGATTACTACTTTTTTCCTGAAACATGAAATCGATACAGGTGAGGTGATCCAGCAGGTGCGCGTTCCTATTGCTGATACGGACAATGTGGAAGTGGTGCATGACAAATTGATGCAGTTGGGCGGACGGCTGGTGATAGAAACGGTAGATGCTATTCTGGAGGGAAATGTAAAGGCAATTCCCCAGGAAGAAATGGCAGTGGTCGGCGAGCTTCGTCCGGCTCCGAAAATCTTCAAAGAAACCTGTAGGATTAATTGGAATCAACCGGTGAAACGGGTTTATGATTTTATCCGCGGGCTTTCTCCTTATCCTGCTGCGTGGAGTGAATTACTTAATCCGGAAGGTGAAGCGGTTGTAGTGAAAATCTTTGAGAGTGAGAAAGAAGAGAAAGTACATGCACTGACTCCGGGGAGCATTATTACAGATGGAAAGCACTTCCTGAAAGTAGCCGTGTCGGATGGGTTTGTAAATATCCTTTCTTTACAGTTACCGGGTAAAAAGAGGCTGAAGACAGATGAACTTTTGCGTGGGTTTCATCTGACTGAGGCATTTAGGATGAAGGCGGAATAATTGGCGGTGAGGCTCTCTATCTTATGCTTTGATAGTGTAAAGGCAACGTACTGGAAAGCAGAGTCTGTCACTTGCAATTGTGGAATTGGAATAGAAGGAAAGAATTTCTGCCAAATAAACTGTTATAGAAGAGGGAGCTCTGATGTTTTTTTGTTAATTTTGTGCTATTATTAAAATATTGATGAATATGAAACCTATTATATCCCCTTCTATCCTTTCGGCAGATTTTGCATATCTGGCAAAGGATCTTGAGATGATTAACCGTAGTGAAGCCGACTGGGTGCACATTGACATTATGGACGGAGTATTTGTTCCGAATATATCCTTTGGCTTTCCGGTGCTGAAGTATGTTGCTAAGTTGACTCAGAAACCGTTGGATGTACATTTAATGATAGTCAATCCTGAGAAGTTTATTCCTGAAGTAAAGGCATTGGGGGCGCATATTATGAATGTACATTACGAAGCATGTCCACACCTTCATCGGGTGGTGCAACAAATCCGTGAGGCCGGTATGCAGCCTGCTGTTACCATAAATCCGGCCACTCCGGTAGCTTTGTTGCTGGACATTATCCGGGATGTATACATGGTGTTGATCATGAGTGTGAATCCCGGTTTCGGAGGACAAAAGTTTATTGAGCACTCGGTAGAGAAAGTACGTGAACTTCGTGAACTGATTGAGCGTACCGGATCGAAAGCGCTGATCGAGGTAGATGGTGGAGTGAATCTGGAAACAGGTGCCCGTCTGGTGGCTGCCGGGGCGGATGCGTTGGTAGCAGGAAATGCCATTTTTGCTGCTGAGAATCCGGAAGAGACGATTCATGCCATGAAAGGGCTGTAAGGCCGGCTTGTGAGCTTCCGGTATTTACATCGATATCCATTTTTACGCCTGCTATTACCTCTGATAGCAGGCTTTCTTGTTGGTAATTATTTGTTTTTCAAGGAGGTGTATGTTCCGGATACCGTGTTGGTGGGAGTTTCTGCCGGATTATTTTTTCTGCTGCTGACAGTCTATTTTTCACGTCGCTATTCGTTTCGGTGGATATTCGGCAGTGTTGCCTATCTACTTGTTTTTGGGGCCGGAACCGGCGGCATGAATCAGGTTTTACAACAAACTGTATATGCTTTCCAAAAACAAGAATGCGTTTATCGGGCTATCCTGACTGATCGGCCCGACGAGAAGGAACATACTTTTCTCTGTCCGGCATTTCTGACAGAAAAACAAGATTCAGTGGGAGTCGTACCGGTGAATCGGAAAGTATTGCTTTACATTTCGAAAGATTCACTCGCCGGAAGTTTACATAAGGGGGACGAATTAGTACTGATGGCGCGCGTATCTCCACCTTCCAATAATGGTAATCCCGATGAATTTGATTATGCCCGTTATTTACGTTACAGAGGGATTGGAGGAGTTGCTTTTGTTGCAGAGGGAAAATGGCAGATAATCGGACACAGGATGTCCCGTTCCTTTCGGCAGATTGCATTGGACTGCCGGGACCGGATTCTGGATAAATATCGTGCTTTGAAGTTCGAACCGGATGAGTTTGCCGTACTTGCCGCGCTTACTGTTGGCTACAAAGAGGAATTAGGTGAAGATATTAGGGAGACTTATTCCGTGTCAGGGGCCAGTCATGTACTGGCACTTTCCGGACTTCATATCGGATTTTTATATATGCTGCTTCTTTTACTTCTGAAGTGGTTGCCGGGGAATGTTTGGGGGGTGAGGCTGTTTCGTGCGATAGTGATAATTACTGCATTGTGGGGATTTGCTTTCATTACAGGGCTGTCCCCTTCTGTGGTTCGTTCGGTTATTATGTTTTCATTGTTGGCTTTGTCGGTCTTATCCGGGCGTACGGGTATTTCACTTAATACGCTTGCGCTGACTGCATTTATTATGTTGGCGGTTCATCCTTTCTGGCTGTTTGATGTTGGATTTCAACTCTCTTTTTCGGCTGTTACTGCCATTCTACTGATATATCCCCGGTTGTTCAGGTTGCTTCCGATTGGTAATGGAGTATTAAAGAAAGTCTGGGCATTAATGTGTGTTTCGCTTGCTGCGCAGATAGGTACAGCCCCTTTGGTATTGTTGTATTTTTCCAGATTTTCCACCCATTTCTTATTGACTAATCTGTTGGTAATTCCACTTGTGTCGGTGATTATGTATTCAGCGGTTATTCTGCTGGTGGTCAGCCCTTTTTCTCAGATTTATACCTGGTGTGCTGTGGCGGTGAAGTTTCTTATCGATTTACTGAATGCTGCGGTTCGTTGGGTAGAGCATCTACCGTTGGCATCTATCGATAATGTTTGGATTTATCCGGCGGAAGTTCTTGCCTTTTATCTGGCTTTGTTGGCCTGTATGCGTCATATGATGGTTCGTAGTGCGAAAAGTTTGTACCTTGTAGGTGTTTGCCTGTTGGTTACAGGTAGTCTTCATTGGGCATGGAGGATGGCTGACCGACCGGTGCAGAGCATTGTTTTCTATAATGTCCGGGGATGTCCGGTTGTACATTGCATTGAGTCTCAAGGTAAATCCTGGCTTGCCTATGCAGATAGCATTCCGGATGAAAGACGGCTTTCGCGTGCGGTAACCGGCTATTGGAATCGGTTACACCTGAATACCCCGATACCCATAACAAAAGACTATCGCTCTTCCGGCTTCTGGATGCAGGACCACCTGCTTCTGTTCGGTAATAAACGTATTTGTATGGTCAGTGATAACCGTTGGCGAAACAAAACTGCCGCTGAACCGTTAAACATAGATTATTTGTATTTGTGTAAGGGCTATACAGGACGATTGGAGTCATTGGCCCAACTGTTTCATTGCCGGGAGGTTATTCTGGATTCTTCTCTGTCCGCTTATTATAAGGGAGTGTTCAGTGAAGAATGCCGTCGGTTGGGATTGCATTTTATCTCCCTTTCCGACGAAGGTTCTGTGAGGTTTTTGCTCTAAGTACAAAGATTTATCGTATTTTTGCCAACTCATATTTATACAAACAAGTTATGCTGACTAAAGTAATTGCTCAAACCCATATTGATCATTTTACTAAATGGTTTGAACGGGCCGACAAAATAGTAATCGTATCCCATGTGTCGCCTGACGGAGATGCCATTGGCTCATCGTTGGGATTGTATCATTTTCTGGATTCTCAAGATAAAATTGTAAATGTAATTGTCCCTAATGCTTTCCCCGATTTCCTGAGATGGATGCCGGGTAGCAAGGATATTTTGCTGTATGACCGTTATAAAGAGTTTGCCGATAAGTTGATTATGGAAGCAGACGTCATCTGCTGTCTTGATTTTAATGCATTGAAGCGCATTGACGAGATGGCTGATATAGTAGCTTCCTCACCGGGACGTAAAATAATGATAGATCATCATCTTCATCCCGAAGACTTTTGTCGGATCACTGTTTCACATCCTGAAATTTCTTCTACTTCCGAATTGGTGTTTCGCCTGATTTGCCGGATGGGATATTTCAGTGACATTTCCAAAGAGGGGGCTGAATGTATTTATACCGGTATGATGACAGATACCGGAGGATTCACTTATAACTCTAATAATCGTGAGATTTATTTCATTATCAGCGAACTGCTTTCAAAAGGAATCGATAAAGATGATATCTACCGGAAAGTCTACAATACTTATTCCGAAAGCCGTTTGCGTTTGATGGGATATGTATTATCGAATATGCGGGTGTATAAAGATTACAATTCTGCGCTTATATCGCTGACCAAAGATGAACAGGGAAAATTTGATTATATCAAAGGCGATAGCGAAGGGTTTGTAAACATCCCGCTTTCGATTAAGAATGTCTGTTTCTCTTGTTTCCTCCGTGAGGATACGGAAAAGAAAATGATTAAAATTTCACTTCGTTCCGTAGGTAAGTTTCCTTGCAACCAGTTAGCTGCCGAGTTTTTCAATGGTGGTGGGCATCTCAATGCGTCAGGCGGAGAGTTTTACGGTACGATGGAAGAGGCTGTGAAAGTGTTTGAACAGGCATTGGAGAAATATAAGCCGCTTCTGAAACAATGAGGCTGCGGGTTGTCGGTTACAATTTATGAATAAGGAATGACAAGTGTATAACTTCTTGTTACTTTTGACTTATAGCCCATGGCTCCTTGCTCTTCCGTTAAAAGTTGAAAGTCAAAGGTTAAAAGACTTGAACTTTCTGCTTTTAAATCTAAAGATTCGACTAATTTAAAATACATTTGTACGGAATATACATAAGATACAGAAATGAAAAAACTTCTATTGTTATTTTTTTCCTTGTTAGCCTTCGGATATATGTTCCAGGCTTGCGACAATTCGAAGACTTATGCAGAAATGCTGGATGAAGAGAAAGATGCGGTAAACGCTTTTATTAAAAAGCACGATATCCGTACTATTTCTGAGAGTGACTTTGAAGCAAACGGATATAAGACGGATACGACCAAGAATGAATATGTAGCTTTCTCAAACGGAGTCTATATGCAGATTGTGGATAAAGGTATTGTTACCGATAAACCGGAGAACGATTCTATCAAAAATAATAATATTGTAGCCGTACGCTTCGTGGAGCATGATATTAAGGCCAATGATACTACTTGCTTCAATGTGGTGCTTCCCGGTTTTGAAAACTATCCGAACTACTATACTTATCCGGATGTATTCCGTTACGTAGATAATGGAACTTCGGTGGCCGGTGTATTCACAGAAGGTTCGATGTATGCCAAATATGGTACGACAGACGTTCCTCCCGGATGGCTACTTGCTTTGAAATATGTTACCAACTATGCCCATGTGAGAATGATTGTACCTTCAAAGATGGGGCACCAGAGTGCTAACCAATATGTAAACCCCTATTTCTACGATATTCGTAAATTCCAGAAAGCATTGAACTAAAACTACTAAATAACCAATTTTCTAAAACAACAACCTATGACTCTAATCAAATCTATCTCTGGTATCCGTGGAACCATTGGCGGAGGCGCAGGCGAGGGACTGAATCCGCTTGACATTGTAAAATTCACGTCGGCTTATGCCACTTTGATTCGCAAGACATGCAAATCGAACAGTAACAAGATAGTAGTGGGCCGCGATGCCCGCATCTCGGGTGAGATGGTGAAGAACGTTGTAGTCGGTACCTTGATGGGTATGGGCTGGGACGTGGTTGATATCGACCTTGCTTCTACCCCGACAACAGAATTAGCTGTGACAATGGAAGGGGCTTGCGGAGGGATCATCCTGACTGCATCACACAACCCCAAGCAGTGGAATGCACTGAAATTACTGAACGAACACGGAGAATTTTTGAATGCAGCCGAAGGACAAGAAGTGCTTCGCATTGCTGCGGCTGAAGAATTCGATTATGCAGATGTTGATCATCTGGGTTCTTATCGCAAAGATCTTACTTATAACAAAAAACATATCGACAGTGTATTGGCGCTTGACCTGGTAGATGTAGAAGCTATCAAGAAAGCTAACTTCACTGTAGCCATCGATTGCGTAAACTCCGTAGGGGGTATTATTCTGCCTGAACTGTTGGAACGTCTGGGAGTGAAACACGTAGAAAAACTCTATTGCGAACCGACCGGTAATTTTGCCCACAATCCCGAACCTCTGGAAAAGAATCTGGGTGATATCATGAACCTTATGAAGGGGGGAAAAGCAGATGTCGCATTTGTTGTTGACCCTGACGTAGACCGTCTGGCCATGATCTGCGAGAATGGTGTGATGTATGGTGAAGAATATACATTGGTCACAGTGGCCGACTATGTACTGAAACATACTCCGGGTAATACGGTATCTAATTTGAGCTCTACACGTGCTTTGCGCGATGTGACCCGTAAATATGGTATGGAGTACAATGCTTCTGCAGTAGGTGAAGTGAATGTAGTGACCAAGATGAAGGCAACCAATGCGGTGATCGGAGGTGAAGGTAATGGTGGAGTGATTTATCCTGCCAGCCATTACGGACGTGACGCTTTGGTAGGTATCGCATTATTCCTTAGCCATTTGGCTCACGAAGGCAAGAAGGTGAGCGAGTTGCGTGCAACTTATCCTCCTTATTTTATTGCTAAGAATCGTGTAGATCTGACTCCGGAAATAGATGTAGATGCTATCCTTGCTAAGGTAAAGGAAATCTATAAGAACGAAGAAATCAATGATATCGACGGTGTGAAGATTGACTTTGCAGACAAGTGGGTACACTTGCGTAAGAGTAATACCGAAGCCATTATCCGTGTATACAGTGAAGCATCGACTATGGAGGCTGCTGAGGAAATAGGACAGAAGATTATGGATGTAATCAATGAATTGGCTAAGTAAAGATTCTAAAAAATAATCGAAGGGCTGCATTGACAACGATGCAGCCTTTTTTATGAATTATAATGGAATAATCTTTTAAAAATCATAAGATTGTCCATCTTTTAAGAAATAAAGTCTATTTTTTGCGAATGATATTTCTTGTTCCTTTGTACCTTTAATTAACCTTCTTATATCGTATATCATGAAATTGAGACTTTCTTTGTTTACTGTAGTGGTCGGTCTATTTTTCTTGTTTTCTGCTATGTCGGCTACTGCTGCACCTTTTACCTCTTCTTCGTATCCTGCTTATACTATCCCTGTGGAACAGGAAGGAGTTCGACAGCCTGTAATACTGCTAAATGGAATCTGGCAATTTAAATATTCACCCCAAAGCAAATGGACTACAATTAAAGTTCCCGGTGAGGCAGCTATGCAAGGATATGCCATAGAACACGACAAGCCTTTTTTCTACCGGAAATCGTTTACTATTCCTGCCGATTATGCCGGAAAACGTATTATTCTCCGTTTTGACGGAGTTTACAGCCATGCCAAATTAAGTGTCAATGGGCAGTTGGTGCGCGAACATCACGGTGGCTTTACTCGTTGGGAAACCGATATAACAGCACAGGCCCGTCCAGGGAAGAAAAATGAAATACAGTTGGAAGTGACCGACCGGCTGGATGAAATCTCTTATGCTTCGGGATATGCACATCACCCTGTTGGAGGGATTCTTCGGGATGTGACTTTGTTCACGTTACCTGTTACCCATCTTTACGATATTAGTGTAGAGACTCATTTGGACTCATTGTACCGAGATGCTGTCCTTCGTTTTGCCTGTACATCTGCCGGAAATGAACCTGCTGAGGTCCGGTTGCAGCTGACAGCTCCTGACGGAAAACCTGTACAACTTCCTCAGGATTGTTTTCCGTTGAAGGCAGGAGCAGAAGAACAGGTCTGGTCACTGCCTGTTTCAAGTCCGTTGAAGTGGGATGCTGAACATCCGAATTTATATACCCTGACTGTTGTACTTCTGCAGGATCGGAAAGAAATCAGCCGTTTTATCCGTAAAGTGGGATTTCGTGAAGTTAAAATAGCAGGTAATCGTATGTTGGTGAACGGACAGCCTGTGAAATTGCGCGGAGCCTGCCGGCATGATATTCATCCCACTCTGGGACGAACCACTACCGCTGAATTGGACAGCCTTGATGTACTTCTGTTCAAAGAAGCGAACATGAACTTTGTACGTACGTCGCACTATCCTCCTTCTGAAAGATTCCTGGAATACTGTGACCGTTATGGGGTGTATGTCGAGAGTGAGACTGCTGTCTGTTTTGTAGATACTTATCGGCAGAAAAATTATGCTCCCGGTAAAACGCAAAGCAATCCCGAATATACTGACCGTTATCTGGGACAGTGTCAGGAGATGGTGAAGAGTTTCCGCTCTCATCCGTCTATTTTGTTTTGGAGTATCGGTAATGAGAGTGTGTATGGTACTAACTTTCAGCTTTGTTGGGACTGGGTGAAGGCAACAGACACGACTCGTCCCGTTATTTTCAGTTATCCGGGATCGGTAGACACAAAGGAGAAAATTTATGATATACTCAGTATGCACTATCAGGATGTGAACGGTAACCTTTCGCAATGGGGAATGAATACCCGCCACTTTCAGGGACATGGGATTCCTGCTCTTTTTGACGAATGGGCACATCCGGCCTGTTATACTTATTCTACTTTGCAGACTGACCCGAATATCCGTGAGTTCTGGGGAAAATCACTTGACATGATGTGGAGTGGACTGTTTGATGCGCCTGGAGGATTGGGAGGAGCTATTTGGGGATATGTAGATGAAACTTTTGCTTTGCCTGTGCCCAAGGCCGGTATTTCGTTCTGGAAAGAGTTTGCCCACACAGCCAAGCCCGAAGGCTATCAAGGTAATTGTGTAGGTTATGGTGAGTGGGGAATCGTAGATGTATGGAGACGTCAGAAACCGGAATTTTGGGCTACGAAGAAAGCGTATTCGCCGGTGCGTCTGTTAGTTGATGATATTCGTAACTTCACTTCCGGACAGCGTTTGGTGCTTCCGGTTTATAATCGCTTTGATCATACGAGCCTGAACGAACTTCAGATGAGTTATACTTATCGGGGGGTGAAGAAGAATTTTGCACTTCCGGCCATTCCGCCCCATCAGAAAGGGAGCATAGTGATCCCCGCTGACCGGTGGGAAGAAGGTGAGCATCTGTTGATTGAATTTTGGACGGCCGATGGAAGCCTGATCGACACTTACCGTCCGATACTCGGAACGGAGAAGATTGTTTTTCCACCTGTGCTTGACGGAAATAAGCTATCGGTGGAAGAAACCGGTGATTGGGTGATCATTCGTGGGGAAGGTTTTGAAATACCGTTCAGTAAAGAGACAGGGTTGATTACACAAGCCAAAGCCGGCGACCGGGTACTGATAGAAAAAGGACCTTTCCTGAACTTGTATATTAACCTGAATCATTTGACAGGAGCGGAAGTACGCAAAGCAGCTACGCGGTTTATGATTTTGGAAGAGGACTGGAAGAAAAGTGCATTCAGTTACCGGCAGGAAACAAACGGAGATGTATATATCGACCTTGCCGGAAATTATAAGGAGGTAACTGTTGATTTTTCGATAAAAATAACTCCCGATGGACAGTTGGAGGTGGATTACCTGACAGATGGAGCTCCCAACGGATTTCTGCGTGAAACAGGTTTGTCTTTCCATCTGGCAGATGCCATACAGCAGTTGGACTGGAAACGTAAAGGGTATTGGAACTATTATCCGGAAAAAGCTTTTGCTGGAAATGAAGGAAAGACTGCTTTATACATTTCGAAGCAGGCTGCTTACGGTAAAGAACCCCTTCAACCTTGGGGAGACGATACACACAACTATTATTATTGGGCAGATGCAGGAGCCAATTGCCGCTACCCGTTGACTCAAACCGCTAAGGGGATGAAAGAAAACATCTATTATTATACTCTTTCGACAGCTTCCCCTTCTATCCATCAGCTTTCGGTTTTGTCTACAGATGCTTCGGTGGCATGCCGGATCAATAAACAACCGGATGACCAACTGATCCTGTATGTCAACAATTGCTGGGATTATCCCGAAATAGCATGGGGGAATTTTTGCAAAACCCTTGAAGCGCTGCCTTGCTTCGGAAAAATAAAGATGAGGCTTAAATAATAATAATTCAATAAAACCCAAGAACAATACAATAATAACATGAAAAAACTGATTTTACTTCTCGTACTGATTTTTTCGTTGCCTGTCGCGGCGCAGAACTTTACGATCGGGAAGAATACCTTTCTTTTAAATGGCAAGCCTTTCACCGTAAAGGCTGCCGAGTTGCATTATACCCGTATTCCGGCACCTTACTGGGAACATCGCATCGAGATGTGTAAGGCATTGGGCATGAATACCATTTGTCTTTATGTGTTTTGGAACATTCACGAGCAGACTGAGGGTAAATTTGACTTTACCGGACAAAATGATATAGCAGCTTTCTGCCGTTTGGCACAGAAGCACGGAATGTACGTTATTGTCCGTCCAGGTCCTTATGTCTGCGCCGAATGGGAAATGGGCGGACTTCCCTGGTGGCTATTGAAGAAGAAAGATATCGTTCTCCGTACACTCGATCCTTACTTCATGGAGCGTACAGCTATTTTTATGAAGGAAGTTGGCAAGCAGCTCGCACCTTTGCAAATTACCCGGGGAGGGAATATCATTATGGTACAGGTAGAAAATGAATACGGTGCCTATGCTGTTGATAAACCTTATGTCTCGGCGATTCGTGACATCGTGAAAAGTGCCGGGTTTACTGAGGTTCCCCTTTTCCAATGTGATTGGAGCAGTACTTTCGACCGGAATGGTCTGGACGATCTGCTTTGGACTATCAACTTTGGTACGGGAGCCAACATTGAGCAACAATTTAAACGTCTTAAGGAGGCTCGTCCGGACACACCGTTGATGTGCAGCGAGTTTTGGAGTGGGTGGTTTGATCATTGGGGGCGCAAACACGAGACTCGTCCCGCCAAGAGTATGGTACAGGGCATAAAGGATATGCTCGACCGCAATATCTCTTTCAGTCTTTATATGGCACATGGGGGTACTACTTTCGGCCATTGGGGAGGTGCCAACAACCCTGCTTATTCTGCTATGTGCAGTTCGTATGATTATGATGCTCCCATCAGTGAACCGGGATGGGCTACAGATAAATATTTCCAACTGCGTGATCTGCTGGAAAACTATCTGCCTGCAGGTGAACAGTTACCGGCTGTTCCCGTAGCTTTTCCGGTCATAGAGATACCCGAGGTGAAGTTTACGCGGGTGGCTCCCCTCTTTGCCAATCTGCCGGAAGCGAAACAGAGCACGGATATACAACCGATGGAAGCTTTCGATCAGGGATGGGGAACTATTTTGTATCGGACTGTTTTACAGCAGCCTGTAGATGCCGGTACGACGATGAAGATTACAGAAGTACACGATTGGGCACAGGTTTTTGCGGATGGTAAACTATTGGCTCGCCTCGATCGCCGTCGTGGTGAATTCACTTTGCAGCTGCCGGCTTTGAAGAAAGGGAGCTGCATCGATATTCTGGTAGAAGCTATGGGGCGTGTCAACTTCGATGAATCCATCCATGACCGTAAAGGTATCACTGAGAAAGTAGAACTTGTCTGTGATAAGCAAACCACGGAGTTGAAGAACTGGACAGTTTACAATTTCCCGGTCGATTACTCATTTGTGCAAGACAAAAAATATAAAAGTGGAACGGCCCAGACAATGCCTGCTTATTATAAGGCCACTTTCCATTTGGATAAAGCCGGCGATACGTTCCTTGACATGAGTACCTGGGGTAAAGGTATGGTATGGGTCAATGGTATTGCTATCGGACGTTTTTGGGAGATCGGTCCGCAACAAACACTTTTTATGCCCGGTTGTTGGCTGAAAGAGGGAGAAAATGAAATAATTGTCCTCGATCTGAAGGGACCTGAGAAAGCCTCTGTTCGCGGTCTGAAGAAACCCATACTGGATTGGTTGCGTAATGAAGGTGCTTCTACCCATCGAAAGAAAGGTGAACAACTGAATCTGAAGCAGGAAACTCCTGTTGCTACAGGTACGTTTACTCCGGGTAACGGATGGCAGGAGATCCGTTTGGATCGTCAGTATACCGGACGCTTCTTCTGCCTCGAAGCTCTTTCGGCCCAAGACGGAAAGAAGATCGCAGCCATTGCCGAACTCGATGTGTTGGGAGCAGACGGCAAACCGATTTCGCGTGAAAAGTGGCGGATACGTTATGCCGATAGCGAAGAGACACGTAGTGGTAACTGTACGGGAGATAAAGTGTTCGATCTTCAGGAATCTACTTATTGGATGACTGTTGCCCGTGATGCTTATCCGCATCAGTTGGTTATTGATTTGGGAGGTGACTATACTGTAACCGGTTTCCGCTATCTGCCCCGTGCGGAAAAAGGATACCCTGGTATGATAAAGGATTATCGGGTGTATGTCAAAGGGGAAGAGTTTCAATACTGAAACAGGAATTTCCACTGAAGATTAGGTAGATAGATTGTGAATGTTATAAGATCCAATTATAACATTCACAATTTATTACTCTATGCTGTCTGATTTCAAAATTACAGAGATGTTTTCTTGAACATATCTTTTCGGTTCATAGAAAAATATTCGGGGGAAAAATGGTAACATAATAAATGTTTTGTATCTTTGACCAAAACATAACTTTAAAACATGATGAACACAAAATCTTTTTTCATGGTTGCCATTAGCGTATTTGTTTTGGCATCTTGTAATTTAAATCAAGTCAACCAAACGGGTCTATTAACCGCTTCCGTTCGTGAAGCACTTCATTCGCCGGCAACTTTGTCTATTGCTGATGAGATAGAGTCAGTCGAATATATCCCTTTAGAAATGACCAGTGACAATGCTTCATTGATAGACGGTGTAGTCGATTTTGCCATCACAAGCAAATATATTTATGTATTGGTGGGCAAGGAAGCTCGTATCGTACTGTTCGATCGACAAGGACACTTCTTGCGTACATTTCTTCGCCAAGGTCAAGGTCCCGATGATTTTAATGGTATGATAGGTTTTATACAGGCTGATGAGGCTGATAACCGTTTCTACGTCATCGGCAATAAGGTTGGCGTATATACATTGGAAGGCACGTTTGTGGAAGACCTACCTATAAATTCTCCCATCATCTATGCTCATCACCTCGGTAGTAAGCGCATTGGCGCCATCGCCATGCCTCTTATGCCTTTCCAGGGTGGCAGTTTTGGTATTGGTATATTTCAAGAGGATGGCGAGGCGATAATCACCAAGAATGATTTCTATTCGCCGTTGGTGCCTCGAGAGGATTCAGGTTTTACATTTGGAGTAATGGGTTCACCTTCAGGTGGAAAGCAGTCTTCAGTCTTGTTTAAAACAGCCAGTAACGATACTGTTTTTCGTTTGTCGGCAGACACCATACAGCCTGTTTTAGTGGCCGGATTAGGCAATTCGGATGAAGAGGTTATTCGTGGACTCAATATTCGAGATATTAAAAGGTTTCCTGCTGATGGCGATATTTTTGTAAGCGATATTTTTGAGACACCTCGTCGTTTTTATTTGCGCATGATGTTGAACAAGAAGTATTATGTGGCTTCGGTGGATAAACACAGTGGAGAAACAGTTGTGGAACAGTGTGATATTCCTGAGACAAGTGCTTTCAACTTAGCTGATATCAATATGCAGTTAGGCATGGTAGGTAGTAAGGGGTATAACCAGTTTCCGGTATGGGGGCGTTCTTTAGGAAATAATCTGGTGCAGGTTGTGACACCTTACGAGATAGAGACGTTTGAAGAACATACAAAAATTACTATACCACAAGAATTGCAAAAGAGAAACACGAATGAAAACCCGATTTTTATCATATATAAGATAAAATAATATTCTTAATATATCGGACTCCTTGGATAAATTCCCTGTTGTTTCAGGTTATGGTTTGATTGCACTTTTGCATCTGTAACATTGCAATAACCTTTTTTCTGAGCTAATACTATTAGGGTATTGGGGATAGCCTATTTATCTATCTGTTCTAAAATACCATTGATATATGCGATAACTACCCCATAGTTAGTCATCGGGACACCTTGCGTTTTAGCTTTGGCTATCCGGTTCAGAACATGTTTGCGGTTGAACATACATGCTCCACAATGGATAATCAGGTCGTAACAATTCAGGTCCTTAGGGAAATCATTTCCGGAAACAATATCGATATGCAGTTGCTCTCCGATCCGTTTGCGCAACATTCGCGGAAGTTTCACTCTGCCGATGTCTTCGGACAGGGGAGCATGGGTACAGGCTTCGGCTATCAGGACACGGGAGCTTTCCGTCAGTTGGTCTATGATATACGCTCCTTCGGTATAGTAGTCAATGTCTCCCTTGTACCGGGCGAATAATACCGAAAAGGAGGTCAGCCGGCTTTGTGGCGGCTTTTTCTCGTATACGGTCCTAAAGATTTGTGAATCGGTGATGATCAGTGCAGGAGGGGCTGACAAAACATTCAGGGCACTGTCTAACTGGTCGGTAGTGCAACTCAGGGTGATGCACTTCTTGTCGAGCAATTCGCGTAGCGTCTGTACCTGTGGCAGGATGAGCCGTCCTTTGGGAGCTTGAATATCTTGTGGCATGACGAGTAGAACTACATCGCCTTTGTTAACCAGATCGCCCATAATATCCGGCTGTCCGCCGAGTTCCGGTAGTTTTTGGAGGATGGACCTGCAGATAGAGTCCATGCCTGTTTTCTCTTTGGCGCTGACAATCAGAGGACGTTCTCCTGTCTGCCGTTCCAGTTCGTTGGCTGTTTCTTCCGGGTTTTCTGACAGATCGGCTTTGTTCAGTATCAGTAGATAGGGGATGCCTTTTTCTTTCAGCAGTTCTATCCATCGCTTCTCTTCGGATAACTCCGTATCACAACAAACCATCAGTGCAATGTCGGTTTTGTCCACTGCTTGCACAGTCCGTTCGATACGCAGGGACCCCAGTTCACCGTTGTCATCGAATCCGGCCGTGTCGATGAATACACACGGGCCGATGCCGTGTATCTCCATCGGTTGGTATACAGGGTCGGTAGTGGTACCGGCGATATTCGATACCAAAGCAGCATTTTGATTGGTCAGTGCATTGATCAATGACGACTTGCCACTGTTTCGCTTACCAAACAGGGCAATATGCAGGCGGTTGGAGAGCGGAGTTGTTTTCAAAATCTGAAATCCCTTTCTCCCGCTGCTATTTGCTTCAGGTTTTCCAAGGCCCTTTCCCGGATTTTGGGATTGGGGATGTGTTGCATTTCTTGTTTTATCATGGCCGCTCCGCGGACTTTCGTTTCTTCCGAAGCATAATCTTCCAGATACTCCTGTAAGGTCATCAGCGCATTGGGTGAACAGCAATTGGCTATTTGCCCCGATTTGACAAGTGACATAAACCGGTCACCTGTACGTCCCGCACGATAGCAGGCTGTACAGAAACTGGGAATATATCCGAGTTTCAGAAGCCAGTTAACTACTTCGTCCAGTGTACGGGTATCGCTGACATCGAACTGCGCAGAATTTTCCTCCGGAGTTTCCGTTTCGGCATATCCACCTACGCTGGTCCGTGAGCCTCCGCTTATCTGTGAAATGCCCAGATCGAGTACTTTTTCACGGGTTTTTTGTGATTCGCGTGTAGAGATGATCATGCCGGTATAGGGGACGCTGATGCGAATGACCGCTACTATTTTCCGGAAGATTTCATCGGAAATAGCATTCTCGAAGTCTCCGGCATCGATGTCGTCTGCCGAACAGATACGTGGAACGCTGATGGTATGTGGTCCCACACCATAGACAGCTTCCAGATGTTCGGCGTGCATCAGCAGGCCTACAAAATCGTAACGATATGTATTCAGTCCGAACAGGACTCCCATTCCCACATCGTCAATTCCCCCTTGCATGGCACGGTCCATGGCTTCGGTGTGGTAGGCATAGTTGCTTTTGGGGCCTGTGGGGTGCAACTGTTCATAGTTCTCTTTATGATATGTCTCCTGAAAGAGGATATAGGTGCCGATACCCGCCTCCTTCAGTTTGCGGTAATTTTCCACTGTTGTGGCGGCGATATTTACGTTCACCCGGCGGATAGCTCCGTTTTTATGATGAATGCTGTAGATGGTGCGGATAGATTCCAATATGTAGTCGATGGAGTTACGCACCGGGTCTTCGCCGGCTTCAAGTGCCAGACGTTTGTGTCCCATATCTTGCAGGGCAATCACTTCCCGGCGTATTTCTTCCTGAGTCAGTTTTTTGCGGGCGATAGTTTTGTTTTTGAGATGATACGGACAATATACACAACCGTTGACACAATAATTGGATAGGTAAAGCGGAGCAAACATTACGATGCGGTTGCCGTAGAATTTTTGTTTGATTTCTTTGGCAAGACGAAATATTTCTTCAGTCAGGTCCTCTTCAACACATTCCAGCAATATGGCAGCTTCCCGGTGGGTGAGTCCTTTGCAAGTGCGGGCTTTCTCTATCAGTTCCCGAATCAGTTTCCGGTCATTTCGGTGCGCACGGGCATACTCCAGAGTTTCAATTATTTCCTGATGGTCGATGAAGTCGGTGGCATCAGGTGAATCTACTTTATACATATCGTTTATTGATTAGTCGTTATAGTCTCCCCTGCTGTAGTCGATGTGGTATCCGACATCTGCCAGTTGCTTTTCCAGCAGGGCAAGTCCTTCGGCAGCTTCGGCACCGAAAGCTACTTTCTGGTCGTACAGGTCATATTTATTTCTCACAATAATGGGTGACAGATTGGGCATGACCACATTGGCTCCGGCAAGGATGCCACGTACTCTTCCATCCGGTGCCAAGCTTGCCAATGCCGTTGTCGAAGGGATCAGCGCCTGGGGGTGCATCAGCCTGAAGATGGAAAGCAGTAACAGGGTCAGTTCCACGCTGCCCGGATTTTCGTCACAAAATGGAGTTCGCTGATGGGGAATGAAGGGGCCGATGCCAATCATTTCCGGATGAAAACTTTCAATAAAGCGGATATCTTCTATCAAGTATTCTACAGTTTGAAGAGGGCTGCCCACCATGATACCTGTTCCTGTCTGATAACCGATTCGTTTCAGCTCGTGGAGGCATTTGATACGCCTCTCGTTGGACATTTCGTAAGGGTGCAGACAATAGTAATGTCCCCTGTCGATTGTTTCGTGACGTAACAGGTAGCGGTTGGCTCCTTTCATGAAATAGCGTTCGTAGGCTTTCGATGGTTTCTCGCCGATGGATAATGTAATGGCACACTCCGGATAGCACCGGCGGATTTCCGCGATGATCTCCTCCATGTCGTAATCAGATCGTTTCGGATCTTCTCCTCCCTGAAGAACGAATGAGCGAAAGCCGAGCTTGTAGCCGTGTTCGCAGCAATCCAGAATCATTTCTTTGCTGAGGCGGTATCGGTCGGCTTGCCAATTATCTTTCCGGATACCACAGTATTTGCAATTGTTCCGGCAGTGATTACTTATTTCAATGAGTCCGCGTATGTAGACCCCTTTTCCAAAGTGTGCGTTTGCCACTTCGCGTGCCTGCAGGTTGATGTATGCCAGAGTTTCGTCATCATAATGCGATAGCAGGTGTGCAAACTCTTCGTTGGTGAGGGTGTGTTCCTCTTTTAATTTATCTATGAGTCTCTTCATATGATTCGCGGCGTTTTATCAGTTCCTGGTTCAACTGCCGGCGTCCGCCGACAGCGTCATTATGGGCGCTGGGGCCACTGATACATCCGCCTTCGCAAGCCATGACTTCGATGAATTGTCCTTGCGCTTTGCCTGTTTTGGCAGCAGCACGCAGTAAACCTATGTTTTTCTTATTCAGGTCTGAAACCTGGATGGCAGAGAATCTCTTTGCCTCTTCGCCCAGATATGCCTGAATCGCTCCCATCACGCCTCCGGCTTGTGCGAAGCCGTGTGCTTCGCGCACTGAAGTGTAGAGTACAGAGAACGGTTGTGTCTGTTCAAGCTGGATATCCAATCCTTCGAAGATGGAAGCCATTTCCTCAAAAGTGAGTATATAGTCTACACATTCGTCGCGACGGGCTTCTTTACGTTTGGCTACGCATGGGCCGATGAATACGATTTTTGCGTCCGGATGGCGTTCTTTGGCGATACGGGCGGCATAATACATCGGTGATCCGGTAGAAGAAACATAAGGCTTCATTCCCGGTATATGCTTGTTTACCAGTTCGATGTAGGATGGGCAGCAAGAGGTTGTCATGAATGGTTGTCCCTCTTTCAGCTTTTCTTTCAGTTCGGCAGCTTCGTGGCTTACGGTATCCATGGCTCCTTGAGCCACTTCGACCACATCGGCAAATCCCATTTGGCGGAGTGCACCGTATACTGCCTCGATCGATGTGTTGAATTGTCCGAGAATGGAAGGAGCGGGAATTGCAACCATTTTTTCACCGCGGCGGATACCTTCGAGCACATCAAAGGCTTGTGAGATTTCGAAGATAGCCCCGAAAGGACAAGCGTTGAGGCATTTGCCACAGTAGATGCATTTGTTTTCGTCAATGTGTTCGATACCGTTTTCGTCTTTGCTGATGGCTTTCACAGGGCAGGCTTCTTCGCAGGGTACCGGAATGAATACGATGGCGTGGTACGGGCAACTTTGATGGCATTTTCCACAACTGATACAGGCGTCATGGTCGATCTTTGCCTGTCCGTTTTTCCGGAAGCGGATAGCGTCTTTAGGACAGTTCATGTAGCAACTGCGAGCCACACAACCACGACAGAGGTTGGTTATCTCGTAATTGACCTGTACACAGGATGAACACGCCTCGTCGATGACACAGAGTATGTTTTCTTTTTGTTCGTTTTTACGCTCCAGGGCGTGACGGGCATACTCTGAAAGCGGAGTGAGTTCATCTGTTTCATCTGTCATGTCGAAGCCCAACAACGGGAACAGCTTGTATTTGTACACTGCACGCTCTTTGTGGATGCAGCAGCGTCCGAGCGGGCGTGAACGGCGTGGGCTCAGTTCAATGGGAAGTCTGTCAATTTCATTAGTCAGTTTGTTCTCTTTCCAGAGATTTACCAGTTTTGCCAGCAACTTGTGGCGTACAATCATTACGTTGTTGGTGAAAGCCATATTTGAGTATTTAGAATTAGGGTTACAAAGATACGGCTTGCAGGAGTATCCTGCAAGCTTGCATTAATATTTGTTTTTTATTCCTTAATTATTTAACACAGAACCACTCTTTAAACTCGGCTACACGTGCCTTGCTCACCAGAATCTTTTCCCCCGCAACCGGATGACGTAGATTGATGGAGAGGCGGCTGTTGAACCAGAGGTCTATATCTTTGATAGCTTCTCGTGAAAGCAGGTATTGTCGGTTTGCGCGGAAAAAGAGTGCCGGATCCAGACATTCCGTCAACTCATCAAGAGTCTGTGGAAAGGAGTATTCCGTATTATCTGTCAGGACAGCTTTCACCTGGCAGTCTTTGATATAGAACAACATGATCATATCGACCGAAACCGGGAGTAGTTTATCCCCTTTCACTGGAATCAGGAAATGGGTTTTATAGCTTTCTTGTTTTTTTAATGAACGTATCAGTTTCAACAGTTCGTCTGTTTCCAGGCCAGCGGGTCCGGATGTGTTGGAACTGAAGAGAGATAACTTTTCCAGTGCCTGTTCTACATCTTTTCGTCCGATGGGTTTCAGCAGATAATCGATACTGTTGACTTTGAAGGCCCGTAAAGCATATTCGTCGTAGGCAGTCGTGAAAATAATGGGACATGTGATGTGGATGTGTTCGAATATCTCAAATGCCGAACCGTCCGCCAGATGGATATCCATAAATATCAATTCAGGCATAGGGTGGCTGGCAAACCATTCGATGGTGCCGGCAATGCTGTCGAGTTCCGTCACCATTTCTATTTGCGGACAGACTTCGGTGAGGAGTGAAGTCAGATTCCGTATTGCTGCTTTTTCGTCTTCAATGATAATTGTTTTCATGGGTATTTCCGGATGAGGGGTATACGAACGGTAAAGTTACTATCTTCTGTGATTTGTATTTCCTGCCGGAACAAGAGATGGTAACGTTTGTCGAGGTTAGCCAGTCCGATGCCGGTACCGGTGGCTGCTGTCAGTTTAGGTTGGATAGGGTTACTTACAGAGAGGCTGCCCTCCGGATCGGTGACGATTGTGATGGTGAGCGGACGACGGTTACTGATTTCATTGTGTTTTACAGCGTTTTCAATTAACATCTGTATCGACATAGGTGGTAGAAAATAGTCTTCAAGGTTACATTCTATGTCAATTTCGAATTGCAGATTATCTTCAAAGCGCATTTTTAAAAGAAAGATGTAGGCCGATACAAAATCCATTTCTTCACGTAAGGTGACAGATTGAGATTCGTTGCCTTGCAATGTATAGCGTAATACGCGTGACAATTCTTGAATGTAATCTTGTGCCCGGTCCTGATTTTCACGGACGAGTGAACGCAGCGTGTTGAGCGAATTGAATAGCATATGTGGATTCAGCTGGTTTTTCAATACTTCGAACTGGTTGCGTATGTTCTCTGCCTGCAATTGTTCATTCTCAATGATTACTTGTTGTTGACGGCGGATCAGGTAGATGATGTAACAACTGCTGGTGACAAGGCATGACATGATAAAATCGCGTAATGGGTGCAGGTAGTGGTGTACCATGGCATCGATTGCGGGAATATCGAATGTTTTGTGCAGATAGACAAAACATTGCCCCAATAGGTTACTCAATATCCAGGTCAGTACAAAAGAGAGAACAATCTTTTGCCACGTGATTTTCATCGAGGTCTGATTGAAATGAAACAATCTTGTGTTGACAGCGAACAGGGCCAATAGTGAGAGGAAAGTGAAGATAATCTCGTTGGCTACATCTGCAAATTTCATGCCTGGGAAAAGGGTATGGCTCTCAAACCCGTCAAAGAGGGAGACGGATTCGGGGAAGTGGATAAGTACCGCCACAGCCATTGAAATGATAACCGTGGACAGAAGGTATTTATCGTTATATAGAGCTCTGATTCTTTTCATGGGAACAAAGATAAGATAATCTACCGGATTATTTCTGTATTCTTGCTGTTACATACATGCCGGGACGGAACTGTGGAGCGGTGCTGTCAATCCGGGCGTATACTTCGAGTGAACGACTCGTTTCATCTACTTTCTGCCCGATTGAGACCAAGGTAGCTTTAAATACTGTTTTGCCCATGCCGTTTACCCGGAATTGGACGGGGCTGCCTACCTTCATATCCGCCAGGTCTTTTTCATAAGTTGTCAGGCAGAGTAGGGGAGATGATTTGTCAATGACCTCACAAAGCGCTTCTCCGGGTTGAATGTATTTGCCTATATTCATGGTTACATCGCTGATATAGCCGCTTATAGGGGCTTTCACCTGCAACAGAGGCTGTATACCACTTTTCAATAATTCTTCAGGGGTAATACCTAATAAGGAAAGTTGTGCAGCTGTAGCTTCCAGTTTGCTTTTCATTGATAAGTAGTCTGCTTTGCTCTGTTGAAACTTTTTTTGCGAAGCGGCCTGTTCGGCTGAGAGTGACTTTTGGCGTTCATATTCCGCTTGCAAATATTCTGTTTGGGCATGACTGTCAAGGTAGGTCTGTTGCAACATGATGAAGTCCGGATTCTCAAGGGTTGCCAGCAGGGTACCTTTCTGCACCTGTTGTCCCGGTAAAAGTGAAGTGTTTCTTACTACTCCTCCCATGGTAAGGGCTACGGTGGCCTGGCGTTGGGGAGATAGTACGATAGTTCCGTTGAAAGATACTTGATTGGGTTTTGAGGTGGCTGATGTAATTCCATCCACTTGCGTAGCAGTAGTATCTGTTTGTACCTTAGCGATGGAAGGAGCTGTTGTTGCTGTTTCGGAAGTTTGTTTTGTCTCTTTGCATGCTATAAGAGCCAACAAGAGAATGGGATAAAATATTCTTTTCATATTATTTATGTTTCAACAGGTTATTGATAAAGTTCATACTCCAGTGAGGCGATGTTATATTGATATACCGTTTCGATATAACCTTTGCGTATTTCACGTGCGGCACTGACCGACTGGATAAATTCCGCGATGCTCGTTTCGCTGTGTTGCAATTGTAGATTAGCCACCTTGATTAATTCGTCTGCTTCTTTGAGTGCAGACGAGGTATAAAACCGGAGACTCTCTTCGTGACGGCGTAAGGTGGCACTCAGTTCAGTAACTTTATTGTTCAATTCGCGAATATTGGCTTCTGCTTGTATTTGTGCGGCAGAAGCGGCAAGTTTTGCTTGTCTGATCCGGCTCTTTTGTGGTAAGAAGTAGATAGGAAATGATACCCCCACCATCCATGCATTCAGGTTTTTCAGGGGCAGAATATTTTGGCGGCTATATCCTATGCTGACTTCCGGAAAGAAACGACTGCGCTCTACGTTCAGTGCTGCCCGTGTTTCGGAAATCTGGCTGTTGAAAAATCCGAGATGGGCTTCGGATACGCTTCCTGGCTGAATATTTGTCGGGAAGAGCTGCATGCTCGTGTTTTCCGGTATGATGGGCGCATCTGCGTAGCAACTCCATTGAAAACGGGTAAGAGCCATTTTTTCTTCTTCCTGTGCCTGAAAGAGTCGGTTGTGCAGGTCCGCAGCCGATGTAGTCATCATGTTTTTTTCCAACAGGGTGATTTCTCCTTGTTCGTATCTCAGTTCGCTGATGCGCTTTAATTCAGCAGCCATGCGATCTTGGTCGCGATAAAGTGAACATATTGCTGAAGCATACTGATAATAAGCCCATGCACGTTTTACTTCTGCCGTTACTTCTTTTTCTACCATTTGGCGGTAGTAAGTGCCGGTTTGTACTTGACGGTTGACAAGAGTATTCTTGTAGAACGGTGTCAATAGTGAACCCAGGTTTTGTTCGAGAACCATTTCTTTATCTTTCTTGTTTTCACCGTTCAGTTGTCCCCAGGAGTAACTGAATGTGGTAGGGGAGGCTTCTACAATCTCACCTCTTGTGGCCTGTACCTGCCGGATGGCGGTTGTGGCTGTCTTAAGCCTTGGATGGTTCTGTCTGGCTATTTTTATTGCTTGTTCCAGGCTGACGGTTTGTGGCGCTTGTGCTGTGACGGTGGCACTCAGCAGAAGTGCCGGCAGCAGGATGAACAGATGCAACCGTCTCTTAGGTTGTTTCCAACCGGCACTTGTCGCATTTACTATTTTATAAAAAACCGGAAGGATAATCAGGGTCAATATGGTTGATAGAATCAAGCCTCCGATTACAACAGTTGCCAGTGGGCGTTGTACTTCAGCTCCGGCGGATGTGGCAATGGCCATCGGTACGAAACCCAGTGAAGCTACCAGCCCGGTTAGGAATACCGGACGTAGCAGGTGTGGTGTTCCTTTTTTTATAATCTGATTAGTGGTCATGGCATATTTATTTTGTTTTCTTAAGTCGTTGAAGTGGTTAATCATCAGAATTCCATTGAGCACAGATACCCCAAACAATGCGATGAATCCTACTCCTGCCGAAATACTGAACGGGAGTCCGCGTAGCCAAAGAGCCAGAATACCACCTATTAATGATAATGGCACTGTAGAGAATACCACCAGTGTATAGGTTACATTCTTGAAAGCGAAGAATAAAATCAACAGGATCAACATCAGGGCTACCGGTATTACGATAGTCAGTGTACGGATGGCGTTCTGCAGATTTTCAAACTGCCCCCCGTATTCAAAATAATATCCCGGTTTCAACCGGATGTTTTTGTCCAATGTTTGTTGGATTTCTGATACTACCTGTTGAATGTCGGCATCGCGCACATTGACTCCGATCACGATGCGGCGTTTAGTGGCATCCCGGTTAATTTGGAGCGGACCGCTTACCAGGTCAATACTTGCCACTTCGCTGACAGGAATCTGTACTCCTTCTGAAGTACGGATAAAGAGTTTATCGAGGTTCAGGTCTGCCACTTTCTCTTGATCGAGGCGTACTACCAAATCGAATCTTCTTTCGTTTTCAAATACTACTCCGCTTACTTCGCCGGCATAAGCTGTACGGATCATTGTGTTTAATTCCTCGATGTTAATGCCATAACGGGCTATTTTCCCCCGGTTGTATTTTACTACCAGTTGGGGTAATCCCATGGTTTGCTCGACAATGACATCGGCAGCGCCCGGAATCTGTTCGACAAACTTTGCAGCCTCTTTCGCTTTTGCATAAAGTTCGTGAGTGTCTTCGCCGTATAGCTTGACCGCTATGTCAGCCTTAGCTCCGGTCATCAGCTCGTTAAAACGCAACTGAATGGGTTGGGAGAAGTTGAATTCTGCACGGTTCTCTAAAGGCAGGAGGGCTTCTTTCATCTTTTCTACCATTTCTGCCCTGCTCGAAGCAGAGGTCCATTCCTTGAAGGGTTTCATTACAATCATCACATCGGCATCTTCCACAGCCATTGGATCGGTAGGAACCTCGGCAGTTCCGATTTTGGCAACTACATGTTTGATTTCCGGAAATTGATCCATCAAAACCTTTTCGGCCTGGTTGGATACTTCAATACTTTCAGAGAGTGAACTTCCGGCCGGTAATGTCATTTGCATGGCAAAATCGCCTTCGTCCAAAGTAGGGATAAATTCTGCTCCCAAACGTCCGAAGAGTAAGAAAGAACCTATTAAAGCAGCGAAAGCTATAGTGACTGTCTGCCATTTGAAACGCAGGCAGAAGCATAGGCAACGTTGGTATATGACATTAAGTTTTTTAAAGAAACGGTCGGCAAACGTAGGTTTTACCACAATGGTGTGTTTCAGGAAGAGGGAAGCCATCATCGGTACATAAGTCAGAGAGAGTAATAGGGCTCCGATAATGCAGAATACCAGTGTCTTTGCCATTGGAGTGAAATATTTTCCTTCAATTCCGTTCAGAGTCAGGATGGGGAAGAATACGATCAGGATGATGAAAACGGCAAATGTAGCCGAACGTACTACCCCCGAAGCACCCTTCTCCACTTCTTCATCCATTTCTGTTTTTGATAAAGTGCGGCCTTTTAGTTTATTGCCGTAGAGGTGAGCTAATATACCTTCTACTATTACAATAGAACCGTCTACCACAATACCGAAGTCGATGGCACCGAGACTCATCAGGTTGGCTGTCACACCGAAAATACGCATAAGGATAAATGCAAACAGCATGGCCAGTGGGATAACTGAGGCTACGATGAGCCCTGCACGTACGTTACCCAGGAAAATGATAAGTACTACGAATACGATAATTGCACCTTCTATCAGGTTGTGTATGACGGTGGAGATATTTCGGTTGACAAGTTCCGAACGATTGAGATAAGGCTCTATACTTACCCCTTCGGGTAATAGTTTCTGTATTTTTTCTACCCTTTTTTCCAACTCTTGTGTCACAACGTTGGCGTTGGCTCCTTTCAACATCATCGCAATGCCTCCTACACATTCACCATTTCCGTCTTTGGTCATTGCGCCAAACCGCTTTGGAGCTCCAAAGCGGACAGTACCTACATCACTAATGTGCACAGGAATGCCGTTGCGGTTGGCAACAACAATCTGCTCGATGTCTTTAGTGCGGCTGATCATTCCCTCTGAACGGATATAATAAGCATTTCGAGCCTTCTCAATATAGCTTCCTCCGGTGTTCTGATTGTTTTTGCTTAAAGCTTCGAACACCTCACCGATGGTAATATTCAGCGAAAAGAGCGCATCCGGATCAACGGCTACTTCATATTGTTTCAGGTATCCGCCAAAACTATTAATTTCCACAATACCCGGTATGCCGGATAATTGGCGTTTCACCATCCAATCCTGAATTGTGCGGAGTTCCATCGCATCATATTTGTTTTCGTAACCGGATTCTACCTTTAGGATATATTGGTAGATTTCTCCCAATCCGGTAGTGATGGGCATCATTTCCGGCATACCCAATTCCGATGGAATTTCTCCTGCTACGGATTGTATCTGTTCGTTAATCAGTTGCCGGGCATCCAAGGTCGGTACACTCTCTTTAAATACAACTGTCACTACCGATAGTCCGAAGCGACTTACCGAACGGATATCTTCCACATTCATGATATTGCTCATGGCAATTTCGATGGGCATTGTGATCAGTTGCTCTACTTCCTGTGGGGCAAGTGTCGGCGAGACAGTTACGATTTGTACCTGATTGTTGGTGATGTCCGGTACGGCATCAATTGGCAAGGTCATCATCGCATAAATGCCTCCGATAAGAAGAAAGAGGGTAGTGATTCCTACGAATAGTTTCTTCTTTATAGAAAAACGTACGATAGCTTTAAACATAATCCTTAAGTGTTTGAATATCGGTACAAAGGTAGATCGCTGAAACTTTTGTTGTTGATGAAAAATTGCGAGGTGGAAAGATTGGCAGGTGAAATGGCAAAATGTGGGAATGAAGTGGAACGGAATTGTTGAAAAAGGCTATCTTTGCATATCAACAACACATCACAATAATAAGATTATGAAGAAAAAAGCACTTTCCTTGCTGGCATTCATCCCGGCATTTACGACAGTGACGGCTCAACAGCCGGCGGTACCGGATGTATGCGCACTTGTCAATCCCATTATCGGAACCAATGGTATGGGGCACACCTTTCCCGGGGCCTGCGCTCCGTTCGGACTTGTACAGTTGAGCCCTGATACGGATACAATTCCTCACAATGTGGATGGAGTTTATCAAAAAAATGCATATGAATATTGTGCCGGGTACCAGCATCGCGATCAAACAATAGTAGGATTCAGTCATACCCACTTGAGTGGTACGGGACATTCTGATCTGGGGGATATCTTGATTATGCCTGCTACAGGTGAATTGAAACTGAATCCCGGAAGGGCGGACACCCCAGACGAAGGATACCGTTCCCGTTTCAGCCATGAAACTGAGGTGGCTCGTCCGGGCTATTATGAAGTGGAGCTTACAGATTACGGTATAAAAGCACAGTTGACAGCTACCCAACGGGTAGGGATACATAAATATACTTTTCCGGACGGTGCCGACGGACGCATTATTCTTGACCTGGTACACGGCATCTATAATTATGACGGGAAAACGTTGTGGGCTAATATACGCGTAGAAAATGATACATTGCTGACGGGGTATCGTATCACGAACGGGTGGGCCCGCACCAACTATACTTATTTTGCCATATCCTTGTCTCAACCCATCAAAGACTATGGATATACAGATAAAGAGAAGGCTTTGTATAAAGGATTCTGGCGACGGTTCAATACCGACCGGAATTTCCCGGAAATGACCGGACGGAAACTGGTGGCTTATTTCAACTTCGATACCCGGCAGAATCCGGAACTGATAATTAAAGTCGCTCTTTCGGCAGTGAGCACAGAAGGGGCTTTAAAAAATTTGCAGGCTGAGGCTGGCGGAAAGACTTTCAGCCGGCTGGCAGCCGAGACACATTCGGCATGGAATCGTGAATTGGATGTGCTTGAGGCCAAAGGAACCCCTGACCAGCTTGCCATGTTTTATACTTCACTGTATCATACGATGATTAATCCGTCTGTCTATATGGATGTAGACGGTAGTTATCGCGGGCTCGATCATAATATCCATACAGCCGAAGGATTTACCAATTATACTATTTTCTCCTTATGGGATACGTACCGTGCAGAACATCCTTTTTTGAATTTGCTTAAACCCCGGCAGAATAGAGACATGGTGCAGTCTATGATTCGGCATCAGCAGCAGAGTGTGCATGGCATGTTGCCGGTATGGAGTCTGATGGGGAATGAAGGCTGGTGTATGAGCGGTTATCATGCTGTATCTGCTTTGGCTGACGCGATTGTCAAAGGTGCCGGAATATCCGTCCGGGAGGCTTTGCCGGCGATGGATCATACGGCAAATGTGTCTTATTATGAAGGCATTGAAGCGTATAAACGATTGGGATATGTGCCTTTTGATCAGAGTGGAACGGCTGCATCTACTACGTTGGAATATGCTTATGACGACTGGACCATTTACCGGGTGGCTTTGTTGGCGGGAGATAAACGGTTAGCCGATATTTATAAGAAAAGGGCGGATAATTATCGGAATGTTTTTGATGCTTCTGTCGGTTTTGCCCGCCCTCGCTATAGCAACGGTGAATTTAAGAAAGAGTTTGATGCTATGCAGACCTACGGTGAAGGTTTTATTGAAGGAAACTCATGGAATTTCTCTTTCCATGTGCCGCATGATGTAACCGGATTGATCGGGCTGATGGGTGGTGAAAAGAAATTTGTCAACCGGCTGGACACACTCTTCTCTATGGCACTTCCCCGGAAATATTATGAAAAGAATGAAGATATCGCCGAGGTGAGTTTGGTAGGAGGGTACGTGCATGGCAACGAACCCAGTCATCATATTCCCTATTTGTATGCATGGACTTCCCAGCCCTGGAAAACACAATATTGGGTGCGTGAGGTGATGAACCGGATGTACAAAAATGATATTGACGGCCTGGGGGGCAATGACGATTGCGGGCAGATGTCTGCCTGGTATCTGTTTACGGCAATGGGATTCTATCCCGTTTGTCCGGGTACCGATCAATACGTGTTGGGAGCACCTTATCTTCCATACATCCGTATGAATCTGCCTAATGGAAACACTTTTGAGATAAAAGCGCCGAAAGTGAACGATCGCAACCGCTATGTTCGACAGGCAAAGCTCAACGGAAAAGTTTACGATAAAATGTATATTACCCATGCCGATCTCTTGGCAGGGGGAATACTTGAATTTGAAATGTCTGCTTCTCCAAACAAGAAGAGAGGGCTTGCCAAGGAGGCTAAACCTTATTCGATGTCTGAGGAGTAGAACGTTTTCAAACATTCTGTCCGGGCTGCTTGTTAATTATTTGATGAACCAAATAATAGAATATGAAAGCAATTTTTTCTTTTGTAGCAGTCTTAGTACTCTCATTATCGATGGCTGCGCAGAGTAAATCGTTCTATGACTTCTCTGTGAAGACCATAGATGGCAAAGAGTATAAACTGGCAGACCTTAAAGGCAAGAAGGTATTGGTGGTTAATGTCGCTTCCAAGTGCGGACTGACGCCGCAGTATGCCGAGTTACAGGAATTGTACGATCAGTATAAAGATCGGAATTTTGTGATTATAGCTTTTCCTGCCAATAACTTTATGGGGCAAGAACCGGGTACGAACGAAGAGATAGCCAAGTTCTGTTCGGCGAATTATGATGTTACTTTCCCGATGATGGCCAAGATTTCGGTAAAGGGTAAAGATATGGCTCCACTTTATCAGTGGCTGACTGAGAAGAAGCTGAACGGGAAGCAGGATGCGCCCGTACAGTGGAATTTTCAGAAGTTTATGATTGATGAGAATGGAAATTGGGTTGGTTTCGCAGCTCCTAAAGAAAGTCCTTTTTCTGAGACTATTATCAGTTGGATAGAAAAGAAGTGATTTAATGTGTCAAAACTCACCACAGAGGACACAGAGTAACACAGAGACGATTTTAAGTTGTTGATTATTAATCAAAAGACTCTGTGCTACTCTGTGTTACTCCGTGGCGAAAAGAGTTTCTACACAGCCTCTTTGGGGGAAGTAGAAGAGAAAATCCCTGCTTTTTCTATTTCACTTTCAAAGTTCGGTGTGAAGACACCTTTTCCTAAATTCGTTTTGATTTCTTCATAGCTCCAGAAACGTCCGCCATCTAATTCATCGCTGGGATGTATTGCTCCGTCGTATACTGTTTTATGCACAAAGACTAACTCCCGTTCACGGGAAGACTCAAAGACATAACTTGTCAGGAGTTCCGGTGTGAAGTCCGTGATACCTAATTCTTCGGCGACCTCTCTCTTTAAAGCTATTTCTACACTCTCTCCCAGATCGATGTGTCCGCCTACGGCGGTATCCCATTTGCCCGGCTGTATATCCTTCCATTCAGGGCGTTTCTGCAAGTAAAGTTCACCTTTTGAGTTGAATACGTGCAGATGAACAACCGGATGCAATAGCTTGCTTCCGCTATGGCATTCGCCGCGTGTAGCAGCTCCTGTAATAGTTCCCTGTTCGTCTACGATGGGAAACATTTCCTGATTATTATCGCTTTGCATATCTTAAGGTATTAATAAGGATGAATCGCCGTAGCTCAGGAAGCGGAAATCGTGGCTGAGTGCATAGTCGTAAATTGTACGCCAGTTCCCTTTGACAAATGCCGAGACCAATAATAGCAGGGTGCTCTGTGGCTGATGAAAATTGGTGACCATTGCTTTGACTATTTTGTATTCGTACCCCGGAGCAATAATAATTTGTGTACTGGTGTGCAATGCTTCCATACCGTGACGGTCGAGATAACCTAATATTTTCTGTAAAGCTACAACAGGGCGTACGTCACATTCCGTTTCGTAAGGTTGCCACTGTTTTACACGCAATTGTTCTTCCGTAGCTTCCGGGTTGTTGGCCAGCGTTACACCGATGTGGTAGAGACTTTCAAGGGTACGTACGGAAGTTGTTCCTACGGCAATGGCACAAGCGTCGTGGTCTATCAGCTTTTTGATAATACTGCGTGATACGGATATATATTCCGTATGCATTTCGTGCCCCTCTATCTCTTCACTTTTTACCGGTTTAAAAGTACCGGCGCCAACATGGAGGGTCAGTTCCTCGAGGTCGATCCCTTTTTCGGTCAGGGCATCCAGTACACGAGGGGTGAAATGTAAACCTGCCGTAGGAGCGGCCACCGAGCCTTTTATTTTTGAATAGACTGTCTGATAGGTCTCTTTATCACTTTCTTCCGTATCCCGGTTGAGATATGGAGGGATGGGTAACTCGCCGAATACTTCAAGAATATCGGCAAAGGTGACTTCCGGATTATCCCAGTTGAAATCTATCCAATGACTGGTTCCACAACACTCGCCACGAGTAGCCGTCAGGGTGATGGGGAAACCTTTTACAGTCATTTCACGACGTAACGGACCGTCTTTCCATTTTTTCAGGTTACCGATCATGCAAAGCCACGCCGCATGTTCCGTTTGCTGGAAATTGAGTACATAGTCGTTAGGCTGAATCGGTTCCAGACAAAAAACTTCGATTAAGGCTCCTGTCTCTTTGCGGAAATGGAGTCGTGCCTGAATAACCTTGGTATTGTTGAATATCATCAGACTTCCGGCAGGCAAGTGTTCCGGTAAGGAGGTGAATACATCTTCGCTGACTTCGCCGTGACGGTAAATAAGTAACTTAGACTGGTCCCGCATAGGCAACGGGAATTTAGCGATGCGTTCATCCGGCAATGGATAATTGTATTCGCTAATACGGATATGTTTCGGGTTTTCTTTCATCATTTCTTTCTTTGCGACGACAAAAGTAGTTATATTTGCCTTAATTTGTAGATTGTAAATGGTAAATTGTAAACAGAACGATGAAAATAGGTGATAAAGTGCGCTTCCTCAGTGAGGTGGGCGGAGGAATCGTAAAGGGATTCCGGGGAAAAGATATTGTATTGGTGGAAGATGCTGATGGATTTGATATCCCGATGCAGATTCGTGAGTGTGTGGTGATCGATACGGATGATTATAATATGACCCGGAAGGCTGCTCCTGCGCCAAAGAAACCCGAAGAACCCGTCAAACCGGTAAAGCCTGAGATTCCGGTAGTTCGTCCGGCCGAAGTGCGGGGTGGCGATGTTTTAAATGTTTTTCTGGCTTATGTGCCCGAAGATGTGAAAGCTATCAGCAGTACTCCATTCGAGGCCTATCTGGTGAATGACAGCAATTATTATTTGTATTATACGTATCAGAGTGCCGAAGGAAAGGCTTGGAAAACCCGTTCGCATGGACTGGTGGAACCCAATACGAAGCTTTTGCTGGAAGAGTTTACTAAAGATATGCTGAATGAAATGGAGCATGTAGCCGTTCAGTTCATTGCTTTTAAAGATGGACGGACAGCGCCTTTGAAACCTGCGGTTTGTGTGGAGCTGCGTATCGATACGGTGAAGTTCTATAAACTTCATACTTTCCGTGAGTCCGATTTCTTTGAACAACCGGCACTGGTTTATGACATTGTGAAAGACGATGTTCCTACCCGTCAGGTATTTGTTTCGGCCGAAGAATTGCAATCCGTATTGATCCAGAAGAAAGAAGTAGATAAACCCAAGTCGCAGTCTATCGTAAAACGTGGCGGGAAAAATGATATTCTTGAAGTGGACCTGCACATCAACGAGTTGCTGGATGACACACGTGGCATGGGGAATGCCGAGATACTGAATTATCAGTTGGATAAATTCCGTGAAGTGATGGAGAAGTACAAAACCAAACGTGAACAAAAAATAGTTTTCATTCATGGTAAAGGTGACGGAGTGCTTCGCAAAGCATTGATTGACGAATTAAAGCGAAAATATAGTAATTGCCGCTATCAGGATGCTTCTTTCCAGGAATATGGCTTCGGAGCAACCATGGTGACCATTAAATGATGCTTCTATGCCTGTTTTTGAAATAAATAATCTTTAAAATTATACATCGGTGTATTATACGTTGATGTATAATTTGTGTCTTTAGTTCTATGATAAAGAAGGAAACAGCTTATGAAATCACCTTTTCAGTATGGTACACTGGTCGATAAAGAGAATTTCGTCAACCGGGTAGAAGAACGCAAACAACTGAAAGAGTGGTTAGGTTCGGGAAGTGCACAAACCATCACCCGCAACAAACGCATGCTGACCGAACGTGATTTTATTGAGAAGGAGGGGGAACTGTATGTGTTTTCTGATCCTGTATTCGAACTTTGGTTTAAGAGGGAGTATTGTTGAGCTAATTACAAGGGGATATGTCAAAACTCGTATTTACCACAGATTACGCAGATAAATATTATTGGTTATCAGTAGATTAAAAAATGTTTTGTGTAAATCTGTGGTGAGTTATGAAACACCCTTTTATTTCATAAGAATTTCAACAATTCTCCTCCATTCATCTCCTGTCAAGTTTGATTTTTTCGGTTTAAAATTATCCCAATCAGATGCCGATAATCCTTTGATTTTTTTTCTTAAAGAAGAATAAGAGAAATCTTTTAAGTCTCCATCTATAATATTTGCTAAACTAAATGATAAAGACCGTGGAATTCCCAGCATTCTTAATGCTAATGGTTTTTCACTATCTACTCCATAGTAAACTAATGAAGGGATGTAGGAATCTTGAATTTCATCTTGATTGCCTTTTACTATGCCTTCTAAAGCACTCAATCCCCATGAAGTCTTGAAACGTATATCATTCATCTTTTTCATAAATTCAGTCATACGTTCATCATCTTTCAAAGTCTTATAACTGGGATGAATTAAAGAAATAGAATTAAGTTTATCTCCTTTAACCCAAGCTGTTACCATTTTTGCTATTAGCTCTGGACTGAAAGAAGCCTCTTTAGAATCTGTTCCTAAATTTGTTTCTTTCAGTGTAGCTATCACTTTAATTTTTTCTGTAAGATTAGAATTGTCGCGTTTATTGAACATGACATTCGGTTGCCATCCTGCTAAATCGGATATAATACCATTTTGTGATTTTTCACGCATTATCTTCAGTACAGACGGAACAGAAAAACCTGTTTTATCGGCAAACTGCAATGCGCCTAAGGTGCCACTATATTTTAATTCTATAGATTGATATATACTCTTGCATAATTGGACAAATTTATCTCTTTGTTCTTCTGTTTCAAGCAAGTAGTATTGTAGTGAATCCTTAAACATATCCTCGACTTCTACTGCGTAGGCATTTTGTCCAGTAGTAAGTAAATGTACAAAATACTGAAATAACGGAGAAAATGAATCCGGATAATTTTTGATTAAGTCATAAATACCTCTTTCTTGTGACAAATAAGAACGCACACTATTTTCATTAATAAAAAGTTCAGCTAATACACTTGCCAATTCATCAGAACTTCTTTGAATAATACCTTTAAAAACCTGCTCACTTCTAGGAGTATGAAAGGGCATTATTATTTTCCCGAAATTGTCAACTAAAGTTCTACCGGCTCTTCCTGCTATATTCCAGAAATCATTGGAAGAGAGAACAGTATTTCCTTTTCTATAATCATCAAAGAAAACAGAAGATACAGGAAAATTTACTCCTTCTGCTATGGTAGTAGTGGCACAGACATATTTTATTTGTTTTTCACGGATCAAATATTCAATTAAAAGTTTGGCTTCATCTGATAATCCGGCATGATGAATAGCTATTCCTTTTGATAAATATTTTGTTAAGGTAGTTTCTTTCCCTATCTCATCGTCAATGTATTTTCTAACTAAAGCAATTTCCTCTGTTTCTGCAAATGAATTCATCAGATTATAGATGAATCCTGCTCTTTTATTGGCTGTACCTCTACCATAACAAAGAATTAACTGTGTTTTTCCTGTTTCCGCAAAATGCTTAGTGGCAAATTCAAGAATGCGGTCCTTTTCCGAACTACTTTGCAATTTATACGGATTATTAAAAGCCCCTTTTGTCTCACTTTTAAAAGATGTATCATAAGCTGATGCCAATAATTCATATTTTATTTCATCAATATGTTCAGTCTTATGATTTTTTAAACCAATAAGCAACTTCTCTGCAGGTTTCCAGTCTATTTGAATAGTATTGCCACCCCCCAACCATTCAGCCATGACATTTTTTTTACCATGCAGAAAAGGAGAAAGCAACATAAATTTGGCATTAGGTCTTTCTCGTTTCAGGAGAGCCATTAGCAACTCTAATCTTGCACCACGTTGACCATTTCCAATGGTATGTGCCTCATCTATGATAAATAAAGAAATATCATTAACGGAAGGATGTTTTCTCCTGATTAGTAAATCAAGCTTTTCAGGAGTAGATACTAAAATATCTATTTTGTCACAAGTTAGAAACTCATTTTCCGTAGGGTCTATTTCTATGGCAGAAGATGTCTTTTCGACACAAATACCTAAATCTGATAAATCTGATTTTAAATCATAATAGACTTGATTGACTAATGCACGAGAAGGTACTACATATATAATCTTTGCGTCTGATCGCAAGGATTTTGTTACGATAATATTAAATTCTGCCAATAATGTTTTACCGGCACTTGTAGGCATTTGAAGTATTGTAGCATTAGCATATACATCTAACAACTTTTGAGCAAGTGCATTACGTTGAGAAGGAAGCAGTTCAAGAATTCCACTTTGGCTTTTTTTCTCACATAATAATCTAATCTTATCTTGGAATGCTGTATGAGACCAAATTGAATTCAGACAAATGGCCTTCAAATCGTTAGAGATGATTTTAATAATATCTTTTAAACGATTTTGTGTATTCCCTAAAAGTTTATCTGCCATGTCTATATGGACTCGAATGACATTCTCAATACGTTTAGGATACGAATAGCCGTCTATCAGATAGTGTGCTGTTTCCACAACTGCTTTTGAAGTATGATACAATGCTAAAAGAGACAAGGCTTCCTTTACTTCTTCTTTATATTGAAAATTTTGAAGATAATTTTCCTCGAATTTTTCTTGCTCTGATTGTAATTCCGTAATAGCTTGTAATGCTTGCTTAACATCTACAAAACCATTATCTTTTCTTATAAGAAGAATAAGTGCATATAAAATTTTGGAAAGGACTCGACCTTTCCAATCTTCTGTAATAATAATATTGTCTGAATAAAATTGTTTAAGATTTATACGCGCAGATATTGTGTTGTCATCTTTTAATGCAATACTGGATAATAGAAAATAATATAAAAGTGTGCTATCGACTTCATCTATACCTGCTATTTTTTCAAATAATGAAAGATAATTCGAATCTTCTATTTTTATGGCAAGCAGTAACTTATAAGCATATTCCAAATTTTTGGTATCTTTACCCTCCTCAGATAAAGATAAAGTTGTATAAAGAACAGCTAAGCGAACAAGAATTTCTTGTTCGTTATCTGATATGCCAAGATTATAATCATATATTTCAGAAAGCCAATACGCATCCGCACTCTTTTCCAATAAAGAGCGTATTGATTCATCTTGTATTAAGCTATCTAAAATCTGACGGTTCATTGTTTAATAGTCTTTTGTACTTCTTTGTAAAATAAATCAACAGTTTCGCTAATTGTTTTTTGCGTGAATGATAAAACAACAAAATGAACGTCATTTGGATTAAAATCAGAGACGTTAGTTTGCATTTTACCATAATCTTTTTCACCACAACAAGTAAAATCCCGTATTAATGTACAACCAAAAGTTAAAGTATATTTATCGGTTTGTCCTGTTTCCATACAAAGTACAGCACAGGCAAAAGTCATAAGATCTTCAGCACCTAATTTACGACAATAATCAGATAATTTTTGTATTACCATTGGTAAGTCATCATGATGCTTCTTTTGAGATTTATAAATTGAGTCCTCCGTAACATGTACAACATCTGGTGGAGTCTTTTTTTGTTCCGAAACTTTAGCTTCTCCTAATAAAATATTAAATAATCCATTATCTATGCGATAACCAATAGCATCCAAACTACGTCCCGGCAATTGAGCAAGCTCTCTTGATGAAATGTTTTTCAAAGGGATAACATAGCGTTTATCTTCACCTATTTTCTCTTCAAAATAGTAAGTCATCAACAGTTCACCTAAATCACTTCTATAAATGTCGTTTAAAATAGCGGGTGTCAATCCCTGTTCACGTTTTAAATCTACGGCTACAGCATTTTTCCTTATTACTTGCTTTAGCTTTTCCACATTAAAGCCGCAATCATTTAATTGAGAGCTGTCTAATGAATCTATATCTACGTTTGTTTCAGAACGTTGCAAAATGTATCGTTCTGAAAACTTTTTGATAAATTTATCAAAAACCTTAACGTCAAGCTGTACGAATTCGGGCATAAGCATGGATTTTGAGCAAAAATATATAAAATACACAGAAACACAAAAGAATAAATGAAGAATCGGATATTGAAGTCTGTGATTTTCCCCAAAGAGGATAGTCTAAATAATAAAGATAAAAGAAAAAGATCGCCAATACTCACCAAATTCCGCCATTCTCTTCCGACATCATTGGAAGTATAATACCTTATTAGTTAACCCTATACATTCGCACCGACGGGCTAAAGTTTACCCGGTAATTTAATTTATTGTATCACTTAATTTTTAAATTTATGGCTAAGAAAAAGCAGGAACAACAAGAGCAGAGTCAGGACGATTTATTGCACCGAGAACGGGAGTGCACTCAGAGTTGTCCATTGTTTTCATAAGGAATAACTCTATTAGGAACAACCGGGGTAAACTAACAACCTTTTTAGGAAGAAACAATAGAATGTGACAACTTATTTAGTAACTAACCTCAATGTAGTGACAACTATTTTTAGTGTAAGTCATTTGATGGTTAACATTGTTAATGCCATTTCCCGGTTTGTCTTATTCTTGTGTGCAAATAACAAGCCTTTTGCATTTAAAACACTTGTTATTTGCATCTATAGAACAAGCTTTAACATTGCGTTAAAACAAAGCTTTTTCCGGCAGAACCTTACTGCTTTGAAAGGTCTGTTTTTCAGTTGGTTAATCTCCTTTCTCGTTTTCCTGTCTCACCGAAGCCTTTTCCGGAGGAAATCCGATATACTTGCTTTTTTGTCAACTATACACGGAGGACTTGCACTATCCGTTTATTTCCTTTTTGCCTTGTTCAGTGCCGCTATCAGATACCTTCCTTTTGACCCTATGTCACTCCAGCAAGTGTTGGCAATCAGCCGTCACACCGTCGTTCCCTTTCTTCCATAGTCCGACAGCCTGAGAATGGCATTTACTTCGCTCACTTCGTTAATCCCCAATCTTTTTAGTGTATCTGTCAGTCCCGGATAATTGTGTGTCATCGTATTGAAGGCGTATCCCGGTATCGGAAGAGAAGCGGAATCCTCCTTCCTTTCTTCCTCCTTTCCCTTGGGGGGAGCTGAGGGGGGGAATTCTTTATTTTCCTCTGCTTTATTTTCTTTTACTTTACTTTGTCCGGAATTGCATGCATTTTTTGCGTTAACGGCTACATGATGTACTACATTTCCTGTGTCGGCAGATGCTTTCCCTTCTTTAAGCGGCTTGAGTTGCTCAATTTCCTGTTGTGTGGATGCATTGTCCGGTTTGCCGTTTTCCTTTTCCGGTCTCACCATCAGGTAGGGGAGCTCCGACAGTTCTCTCTTCCTTCGCTTCGTAGCTTCCAGCCATACCTTCTGTATGCTTTCCGAAGTCAGTATTCCGTTTTCCAGATAACTGTTTCTGTCCAGTATCCCTTTGATGAAGAGAATTTCGATGATCCCCTGTACCTCAGCGGCCTGCACTTCCCTTCCTGCCTTGTTGGCAAAGATCAGGCACTGCTCCTCATCCCAACGGATGAAGTATCCCTCCTTGTATATTTTACAAAGCAGCTTCAGTACGATTGCCGACCCCTTTATTCCGTATTTTGCCTCTATCACTTCCATTGCGTTCTCTTCCATGAAGTTTACGCCTATCGGGAAATAGTTGATCCCGTCATATGCTATTGCCATTGTTTTTTTAGATTAGTTGTTTTTTTATTCGTAATACTTTTATACCGAATTACCCCGGATTCCCAAAGACGTTTTCACTTGATTCCTCAAAATAGAAATAATTCATCTGTGAAAATCCGTGTAATTCTGTGGTGTCCACCCTATGCCATCGGCCTCCATTCCATGAAGTTCTCCACCTGGAACGTTGTCCACCGCTGTTCGTCCACATTCCAGTAGACTACGGCACCTTCTATTTTTGTGGGATCATACTTCTTGTGGAATTCCGCTTCGTAATAGATCAGTGTCGCCTTCACCAGCCTGAAGTCTCCGTTCTGCTTCTGATAAGCAATAACTGCGTGCCCGTATTGCAGGTGGTCTGTTAATGCTTCCAGACGCTCTGCCATCCATTCGGCACATTGTTCGGTATATCCTTTCTCAAAGACAATCCGTCTCTTCCATCTCAGTTTCATGGCTTCACTTTGTGATGCCGGTCTTTTTTTCCGTTTCATACGTATATTTTTTAAGTTGATAAAATGTTATCGCCACGAAGATAGGGGGCGTTTCATGTAAGGCGGATTATGATAATTCATTGTGCGTATTTTTGTGGATGATGGCTTTGTGCGGTTTGTCTTTTTCTATTTCTTCCCAAATGCTGCTGATATAGACTAATATTGAACTGATGGATAATGGTTTAAATACTCCGTTTTTAATATTTCCGATTAGTCTTTTTTCGTAGATGTAGCGTGCGAGTGAAGCCTGACATGTATTGATATTTTGTATGTTCGCATCTTCTATGTAGGATTCTATCAACGCTTTGATAAGTTCTCCTTTATGCGAAATTATTCCACGTATCGGTATTCCTTTCTTTCTGCCTCTTGTTTCTTTAACTGATTCTGTAATAGTTGATTGCGTTTCGATAATAGCGTTTTTTTACACTTTTGTCTACGGCTTGAAATAATCCTTTTTCTTTGTCCATAATTTCTTTTATTTTGTTAATAACTAAATGTTGTTAATTTGTTGCAAAGGTAGAAAGGAATCTATCGGTAGGCAAGTAAAGATGGAATTAAAGAGAAAATGAACGCTTCTGATTAGATAACTATTTGGTATATAGTATGATATTAATTGAAAAAGTGAGTGTTTCAATAGACGTTCGTTTAATTGAACGCAAAGATAGGGGGTATTTTTAGAACTACAAAATGTTTAATAAAAAAAATGATTTTTCTCTTTTGATTGTTATCCCAATATCTTAAACCACAGGTATTTATGAATTAACAAAAAACAGTTTATTATCTGTCTGATTTTGTTTTCTGTTCTCTTCTGATTTATATACAAAAATCATGTGTTTTTAAACGAACGTCTATTGAAACACTTTTTGTTTTCAATACCCTCGTTTAAAGGCTATTATAATAAATAACTATTTTCTGCCTCTCCTTCTGTGATAGTGGAGGGTCATTAAATAACATGGATGCACTGAATTTTTCATTAAAATCCGCATTACATAACTTGACCGGGAGGTATGCTTCGCTACTCCGGTGTCCCCAAAGAACATCCTGACGTGAACGACATGACAACATCCGCATCTATCGAATCTTCGATGGAGCGTTCTCAATCCCTCCTGTCTTCTTCCGCTTTGAACTGGTATGCCTTGCGTATCACTTACGGGCGTGAACTGGCTTTGCAGGAGTACCTCAATTCGGAGGGGATAGAGAATTTCATCCCCATGCACTACGAATATACCATTAAAAACGAGCGTCGGGTCCGTAAGCTTGTTCCTGCGGTTCATAATCTGGTTTTTGTCCGTTCCTCGCGCAGTTGTATCGATGCCATCAAAGAGAGCAAGGGCACCACGCTTCCTATCCGTTACATTATGGACCGTGAATACCATCGTCCCATCATCGTTCCTGATTCTCAAATGCGTAATTTCATGGCGGTCTCTTCGAATTATGATGAATCCCTGCTTTATTTCGAACCTTCCGAGTTGAACATCCGCAAGGGTACCCGTGTGCGTATCACCGGAGGGCTTTTCGAGGGGGTGGAGGGCGAGTTTGTCCGTGTCCGCAATGACCGTCGTGTCGTAGTCACCATTGAAGGAGTCATGGCTGTCGCCACCACTTTTGTTCATCCTTCATTGGTCGAACCTGTCATCGAAAAATAACATAAAAAGATATGAACTATTTAGAATCCGAAATCTCCGCCCTTTATGCTTCTGCCCATGAACTTTGCTACTTAGGCATGGACGGTCGGCCGATCTACAGTGATCAATTCACCCGTCTGAATCGTGATGTTTTTTCTCAGGCTAATGCCTTGTACGACAAGCATGGCAATAGTCATGAAGAAGAGGCCCGGTTGTGCCTGTCGCTCCTGATGGGATATAATGCGACTCTCTATAATAACGGTGACAAGGAGGAACGTATTCAGCATATTCTGGATCGTTGCTGGGATGTATTGGAGCATCTGCCTGCTTCTCTGTTGAAAGTCCAACTGTTAGTTTATTGTTACGGAGAGGTTTTTGACGAGGAATTGGCCCGGGAAGCTCAGGTCATCATTGATACATGGCAGGACAGGGAGTTGTTGGAAGAGGAGCGTGAGGTGATGGAGCGCCTGAAGGATGTGCAAGAGAATCCGTATCCTTGGAGTGAGGTGGAGTGATATGTTTGTATAGTAATTTAATAAGTATATTGATGAAAGGTATTGTCTTGGCCGGTGGTTCGGGCACTCGCTTATATCCGATCACCAAAGGAGTCAGTAAGCAGTTGCTTCCGATATTTGATAAGCCGATGATCTATTATCCTATCTCTGTACTTATGTTGGCAGGGATTCGTGAAATATTGATTATCTCCACTCCTTATGACTTACCCGGCTTTCAACGTTTGCTGGGTGACGGTTCTGACTTTGGAGTACGATTTGAATATGCGGAACAACCTTCTCCTGATGGTTTAGCACAAGCTTTTATTATTGGTGAGAAGTTTATAGGCGGTGATTCTGTATGTCTGATTTTGGGTGATAATATTTTTCATGGCAATGGCTTTTCGGCTATGTTAAAAGAAGCAGTCCGGATTGCTGATGAAAAGCAAGAGGCAACGGTGTTTGGTTATTGGGTGAATGATCCGGAACGTTATGGTGTTGCGGAGTTTGATAAGGGAGGTAAGTGTCTTTCCATTGAAGAAAAGCCGAAAGTACCTAAAAGCAATTATGCCGTTGTTGGACTTTATTTTTATCCTAATAAGGTTGTGGAAGTTGCTAAGAACATAAAACCTTCTGCCCGTGGTGAGTTGGAAATTACAACTGTGAATCAGTATTTCCTGAAAAAAGAACAATTGAAAGTACAGACCTTGGGGCGTGGTTTTGCTTGGCTCGATGCAGGCACACATGATTCCCTTTCAGAAGCAAGTACCTATATTGAGGTACTCGAGAAGCGCCAGGGCCTCAAAGTAGCATGCTTAGAAGGTATCGCATACCGCCAAGGATGGATTACCGAAAAGCGCATGCGTGAGCTTGCTCACCCAATGTTCAAGAGTCAGTATGGTCAGTACTTACTAAAGGTAATCAGTGAAGTTAAACAGACTGGAAGTGCTAATTTAAACTAAAATAAGTTGTGTGGATTTATTGTGTTTTAAGATAACCGCACATTGATTCTATACGTCTTTGTATTTTTGATTAAGCAAATATTATGACCAAAATATTAGATTGTACACTTCGTGATGGTGGTTACTATACGAACTGGGATTTTAATGATAACACTGTGGATGCGTACATTCAGGCAATGAATGTGCTTCCTATTGATTATCTGGAGTTGGGTTACCGCAATAACCCCACAAAGGAATATATGGGTAAGTTCGGTTACTGTCCTGTGAGTGTATTGAAGCATATCCGTCAGAACTGCACCAAGAAGTTGGATGTAATGCTCAATGAGAAGAGCACGCGTCCTAAGGATTTTAGTGCACTCTTGAAACCTATCGTGGGGCTTGTAGATATGATCCGCATCGCCATTGACCCAAATAACTTTGATCGTGCTGTAGTGCTTGCAAAGGCTGTAAAGGCAATGGGCTTTGAGGTGGGTTTTAATGTGATGTACATGAGTAAGTGGCAGACAGAATATCCTGAGCTCCTCACCAAGTTGGGTATGCTTGATTCGTTTGCCGACCTCTTCTGTATGGTGGATAGCTTTGGTGGTGTAACTCCAGAGGATGTGACCAATATCGTGAAGGTGGTACGCGATAATACAAAGTGTCCTATCGGATTCCATGGTCACAACAACCTTCAGTTGGGTCTTATCAACACAATTACGGCTATGAAACTCAACGTGGAGTATGTAGATGCCACCATTCTTGGTATGGGGCGTGGTGCCGGTAACCTTAACATGGAGTTGCTGCTAACCTACCTCAATGCACACGAGGGTATGCAAGTGGATTTCAATGTATTGGGTGATGTGATTACCGCATTTACTCCTCTTCTGGAGAAGCACCAGTGGGGCACCAACCTTCCTTATATGTTGGCAGGTGCCAACCGCATTCCACAGAAGGAAGTTATGGATTGGGTTACTAATCGTGTTTACTCTTTCAATAGTATCGTGCGTGCTTTGGAGAACCGAAAGAATAATGCAGTTGATAACGCTCAGTTCCCACGGCTCAATGTTGAAAGGAAGTTTGATAAGGTGCTTGTGATTGGTGGAGGTAACAATGCTGTTGAACACAAGGAGGCTATCAAAGAGTTTATTGCTCAGGAGAAGAATATTGCTATTATTTTCGCAACTGCTCGTAATGCAAAAGCATATCAAGATATAACGATTCCTATTTACTACATACTTGTAGGCAATGAGGGAAGAAGACTGACTGGCAATGTGGGTGAAAGCAAGTTCAACGGCACATGCGTTCTTCCTCCTTATCCTCGTACGATGGGTACGGAGGTTCCTGCATACGCAGAGAAGAATACGGTTGAACTGTCAGCTGTTGTCTTTACCGATCAATACAAGGATTCTGTAACCACCATCGCACTCCAGTTGGCTATGAATCTGACCGATGGTGGAATCTTTGTTATCGGTTACGATGGCTATCCTGGAAATGTGCTTTCTGAGAAAGAGGTTTCCCTCACTAACGAGAACAAAACTATTTTCAACGCATTTAAGGAGGCGAGGGGTGAGCAGCTGAAGTCGCTTACCCCATCGCTATACAGGGATCTTGAAGTTGTATCAGTATATCAATACATCTAAATTATGGCTAAAGAAAAAGTATCGTTCTATCTTCCAACGCGCAAAGGTAGTGAACGGGTTTTCAATAAGAACACCTGTCCTTTTGCGGATATTGAGGGCGGTTTGGTAGAGAACAAGGTTAAGCAGTTGCTCGATACAAAACTCATTGACGAGATTATTTTCTCTTCTAATGATGAGACCTGTATGACTATAGCTGAAAAGTTCAAGGATAGCCGCTTGAAGATTATTGAGCGTCCAACCGAACTTTGTTTGTCAAGTACCAATCTGCAGGATCTGATTTGTTATGTGCCAACAGTTACAGATGCAGAACATATCCTTTGGGGGCATGTGACTACTCCTCTCTGTGGTGCTAATCAGTATGATGCTGCCATTAAGTTGTATTTTGATAAGCTAGATGAGGGTTATGATTCTCTCGTGGGGGTAACAGAATTGAAGAATTTCCTTCTAAATCGCAAGGGTAAGCTCATCAACAATACTTCCGACATCCCTTGGCCTCGTACACAGGATCTGGAGGCACTCTATCCTATCAACCACACCATGTTCCTTGCAAAGCGTGAGGTTTATACAGAGCAGAAGAACCGTATTGGTAAAAAGCCACTCCTTCACATCATGGACGAACTCCATTCGTTCGACATTGATTGGCCGGATGACTTCACTATTGCGGAAATTATGTATAAAAATATTTACAGGTAGAAGTGATGGCAAAGATAGTAACCTTCGGAGAGGTCATGGTGCGCTTGGGTGCACCTGACTATCTCAAACTCATTCAAGCGGATAAATTTGATGTAAGTTATGCAGGAGCCGAGGCAAATGTGGCTGTCAGCCTTGCAAACTATGGTATGCAGACCGATTACGTGACCTGTCTGCCAGATAATCCTATTGCAGAACGTTGCATCATGGATCTTCGTGGACATAAGGTAGGCGTTGATCACATCCAGCGTTCAGGAAAGCGTATGGGTATCCTTTATTTGGAGACAGGTAGTAATGCACGTCCTTCAAAGGTATATTACGATCGTGAGGATAGCTCTATTGCAACCGTTCAGCAAGGAAGTATCAACTGGAAGAAGATTCTCACTGGGGCTGATTGGTTCCATTGGACAGGTATCACTCCAGCACTCTCTGAGAATGCTGCAGTTGAGTGCTTGAAGGCTATCAAGACCGCTAATAAGTTGGGTATTACCGTTTCATGTGACATCAATTACCGTGGTAATCTTTGGCGCTATGGCAAAACTGCTGCAGAGGTCATGCCAGAGATGGTAGCGGGTTCTGACATCATCCTTGGCAACGAGGAAGATTGCGAGAAAGTGTTCGGAATCAAGCCCAAAGACTTTGATGTAGAAAAGACCAATGGAGCTGTTAACCAGAGTGTATTCCGTTCTGTTTGCGAACAGATGGTGCAGAAGTTCCCTTGTTGCAAGAAGATGGTTGTCACTCTCCGTGGTGCTATCAATGCAAATCACAATACCTGGGGTGGCGTTCTCTTCGATGGACAGAGCCTTATTGAAAGCCGTAGATACGACATTACCGACATCGTGGATCGTGTTGGTGGTGGCGATAGCTTCATGGGTGGTCTGATCTTCGGAATGCTTCACTATCAAGACGATAAGAAAGCCCTTGAGTTTGCCACAGCAGCCAGCTGCCTGAAGCATACATTGAAGGGAGATTTTAATTGGGTAACTGTTTCTGAAGTTGAGAACCTAATGGGGGGTGATGTTTCGGGAAGAGTAAAGAGATAGTCTTTCTTAGATGAGTAATATTGTGTCTGATAATAAAAGAATAGCAAGAAATACAATCATGTTGTATATAAGGTTGCTTGTGATGATGACAGTAACTTTTTATACATCTAGAGTTGTTCTACAGGTACTTGGTGTCTCTGATTTTGGTCTTTACAATGTCATCTGTGGAGCAGTTACACTTTTTGCGTTTGTAAATGGATCAATGTCTGGATGTACACAAAGATTTCTTAGCATAGCTATAGGTAAGAATGATTCAAGCCTATCTAAAAAGACCTTTGGAGTGGCATTAACACTCCATACCGGCATTGCAATATTTTTCTTTATTGTAATGGAAATAATAGGTTTTTTCCTAATTGGTTATGTATTGAATATACCGGAAGGACGATATGATACTTCATATTTTATATATCACATATCTTTGCTAACGTTTTGTGTAAATTTTCTTTGCGTGCCATTTGAGGCAGCGATAATTGCTCATGAAAGAATGGACTTTTATGCATACCTTAGCATATTTGATGTTTTGGCAAAATTGGGTATTTTGTATCTACTTCGATTATTCCCTTCAATTGATAGTCTCCGTTTATATAGTATTCTATTGTTGCTCGTCGCATCATCCCTATGGACAATTTATGTTATTTATAGCTGCAGGAAATTTGAAATGTGTTCTTTAAGATTTTCTACAGAGAAGGAACTACTTAAAGAAATGACATCTTACACGTTTTGGAATACCCTAGGCCATGTGTCATATATTATATCTACACAAGGTTATAATATAATTTTTAATATTTTCTTTGGTACTACTATTAATGCAGCTAGAGGTATTGCTGTACAAGTAAGTGGAGCTGTTAGCAAATTTACCCAGAACTTCCAATTAGCGTTTTTTCCTCAGATTGTAAAATTATATACAATGGATGAGAGAGAGAAAATGCTGAATCTTGTGATGAATGCAACCATCTTCTCCTTTTATTTAGTTTTATTTTTTGGCATCCCTCTATTTCTTTGTATAGATTTCGTTCTTGATATTTGGCTTACGGAAGTTCCAGAATACACATCATTATTTGTTAAGGTACTACTCGTGCAGATTCTTATTTCTTCACTAGATGTTTCTGCAGATCGAGCTGTTGTCGCTACTGGTCGTGTAAAGTCAATGAATCTTTTAAATACTTGTAACCAAATATTCTTTCTGGTTGTATCATACATTATACTCAAGATGGGCATTGATATTATGATAGTTATGCCAATAATGATATTACCAACAGTCGTCCTATATGCTTACACATTGTTTTTACTTAAGAGATATTTGCAATTAGATATATTACTATATTGCAAAAGAGTATTTGTTCCGTGTGTCAAAGTGTTAATTCTATCATCTGCTCTACCGATTTTCTGTAATATATTCTTTCCTCGGGGTGTTTTGTATTCGCTTATTATGATAGGAATATGTGTGATAACAACGATAATATCAATATTGTATGGCTTAGGATCCGAAATGAGGGAAAAGTTGTTTGCTGTTATTAAAAATAAAATCAGATTATCATGACATTATCTATATCTGGAGTTGGCTATGCCGGAGCCGGTGCATATTTTGATTTACTTTGTGAGTTTAACGGTGTCGAACATACACCAAACCTATTTGAGTTAGGAATTTTATACGAACCTGATGGCGTTATAGATCTAGTTAATAAACTTAAGTATAATAATAGTAAAATAACATCTTATGTTCCAGTTAGAAGGTTCTTGAATGTTTCGAAATTTTATACAGACTTTAGCTGGTACAAACCTTTTACAGGTTCATTTCTATATAAATATGCAGAGGCATTTGTCGGTAATCTTAACCCCATACACACAAGTGGTTATCAGTACTATGAACTAGCAAATTCTACGAAAATTGAGAGGGCGAAGGCATTTATCAATAATAGTCTGCTATCCAAGTTTAATTGTCTTCTCAAAACAAAGTGGCAATTTTCTTTAGAGCGTGAGATGCCCATTTGCATGGATATCGAAAATATTGATATATATGCAAAAGAGTTTATGTGTTCTATTCTCAACGAGTTCCGTACCACAAAGAATCCACATTTGCTCATTAAGCATATATGTCCTCCTGATATGCCTGAGATTTGTTTGCCATATTTGCCAGATGACTTTCGTCATATATCTGTAAACCGAGATCCTCGCGACCTCTTTATATTGGGGCGTCTAAATAATACGAATGATTTTCCATGTCGTACAGTTCAAGAATTTGTTAAGTATTATAAGGCTATTAGAGATCGACAACAGCCTAATCCACAGGTGATGTTCGCTAATTTTGAGGATTTATGCTACAGATATGAAGAAACGGTCTCAATGGTTAAACAGTTTATAGCCAATAAGAACGGATGGAATAAGGGGCAATATTTTGACCCTTCGAAATCCGTCAACAACACTCGACTTGTCGAAAAATATCCGCAGTATCAATCAGACGTGTATTACATAGAAAAATCTATTCCACAATACTTATATAACTACAATAATAAGTAAGCATTATGACTATAAACGATTGTAGACTAATCGAGTTTCCGAGATTCTTGGATGCCCGGGGAAACCTCTCTTTTGCAGAAAACTTCAAGCAAGTTCCTTTTGAAATAAAGCGTATATATTGGCTTTATGATGTCCCTGGTGGTATTGCACGTGGAGGTCATGCTGAGATTAACAATGAAGAACTTATCATTGCACTTTCTGGTGCATTTGAGATTCTTGTTGATGATGGTAAGAAACAGAGAGCGTTTTCTCTAAATCGCTCATATTATGGTCTCTATATTCCTAAAGGTCTATGGCGTGAGATTAAAGAGTTTTCTACCAATGCAGTCGCCTTGGAATTTGGTAGCATACCATACGATGTGAATGATTATGTTCGCAATTATAACGATTTTCTGGAGTTTTGCAAGATTGCTCAGGATAATGCACAAGAGGGGAAACAGATAGCCTCAGCTCCAACGGCAGAAGGTCCAATAGTTTTACGCAGCGTTTTCGACTGCACAATACTTGAATTAGACAAGCATCATAGTGACCGCAGAGGAAATCTTACAGTGGTGGAGAATGGCAAAACCTTACCATTTGACGTAAGGCGTACATACTATTTATATGATGTCCCAGGTGGTGAATCTCGAGGAGCTCATGCACATAGAGAATTGGAGCAACTGATAGTCGCAGTATCCGGTTCATTTACTGTTACATTGGATGATGGTCATTGCAAGCGCTCTTTTTTTTTGAATCGACCATATCAAGGTCTTTATGTAAAACCGGGAATGTGGCGTACTCTTGAAGACTTTTCTTCAGGTGCTGTATGTATGGTGCTAGCATCGGATGTTTATAAGGTTTCGGATTATATTCGAACTTATGATGAGTTTATTCAGTTTCGTAAAGATTATGAATAAAAGCATACGTTGGTCATGAAAAGAATAATCCTAACAGGCGGTTTGGGCGATAGATTACATCCGCTGACGGTTGCTATTCCGAAGCAACTGTTGCCCGTGTATGACATGCCGATGATTTATTATCCTTTGAAAATGCTTATAGTTTGGCGATGCTGTGAATGTACTTCTGGCTACTGCTATATACAACTTCAAAAGAGCCATGAGAGTTCTTTGAACCTTATTGGAACAATCAGCGAGATGTTGTCAACAAACAGCATTTCGCTGAAATATGGTTTGTAAGGGACGACAATGTATTCTCCAATAGTGTCATCAAGTATACTGAAGACATTAAGACATCAGAACACAATCGCTATGAAATACTTGAAGTAAATAAGGCCTTCTTGGAAGAAAGCAAACTTCAAGTACAAACTATACAATCGTTGTGTGAATGGTACGATACAAATACACCAGACAATTTCCTATCTATTGCAAACAGTATGAAAACAACAAAGATAAAATAAATACATTATGGTAAATATACCTTTCCTTTCCCTCAAGGATGTAACCGCTCTTTACGGAGCAGAGATTAACGAAGCAGTTACACGTGTAGTAAACAACGGCTGGTATCTCCAAGGTAAGGAGAATGAGCTGTTTGAGAAGCACTATTCAGAGTTCATCGGATGTAAACATACTATCGGTTGTGCAAACGGTCTGGATGCACTCATTTGTATCTTCCGTGCCTACATCGAGATGGGCGTAATGAAACCCGGCGATGAGGTGCTCGTACCTGCTAACACTTATATCGCAACCACTCTTTCTATCACAGAGAACAGACTGGTTCCTGTCAGTATCGAGCCAAAGCCTAACACTCTCGAAATTGATGATGGCCTAATTGAGGCTGCCATCACTTCTCGCACCAAGGCTATCGCTATCGTACACCTCTACGGTCGTATCGCTTATACCGATAAGATTGGTGAGATCTGCAAGAAGCACAACCTCAAGCTCATTGAGGATTGTGCTCAGAGTCATGGCTGTAAGCATACCGATGGTCGCGTAACCGGTAATATCGGTGATGCAGCAGGTCACTCGTTCTACCCTGGCAAGAACCTAGGTGCTCTGGGTGACGGTGGTGCAGTTACTACCAACGATCCTGAGTTGGCAGCAACTGTTCGTGCGCTTGCAAACTACGGTAGCCAATGTAAATATATCTTCAAATATGCAGGACGTAACAGTCGTCTGGACGAGATTCAGGCAGCTGTATTGGATGTAAAATTGAAGTATCTTGTTGAGAATAACGCAAGGCGTAAGGCTGTAGCTCACTACTACTATGAGCAAATCAACAATCCTCTCATCACACTTCCTGATCTTCTTCCTGACGAGCAGAATGCATATCACTTGTTTCCGATCATCGTGAGTGGCAAGGAAAACCGCGACCGTCTGCACGACTATCTTGAGGAGAATGGCGTAGGTACCGTATGTCACTATCCTATCGCCCCTCACCAACAAGCGTGCTATGCTAAGGAGTTCTGGAATACTCCTCACCTCTCATTGCCTATCACCGAGCGTTTGGCTAATGAGGAATTGAGTTTGCCTATCGGCCCTACAATTACATTGGAAGAGGTGGCGCAGGTTGTTGAACTGATTAATAAATTTGAGTAAGATGAATAGAATAAATATTCTATTGATCACTTATAATCAGGAGAACCTAATTAGGAGAACCCTTGACTCTATTCTTTGTCAAAAAGAGTTTGGTATTAATAATATTGTGGTTAACGACGATTGTTCTAAGGATAATACTTGGGAAATCCTAAAAGAATATGAAGCTAAGTATCCCAATATTATGCGTATATATAAAAATAAAATAAATTTAGGTATTTACGCAAATGCATGGGAATTGTATATGCACAGAGGGGATGCTGATATTTATCAATTCCTTGATGGCGATGACGCTTTTTGCCCTGGTTTTTTTGAGGAATTACAGCATCAAATAAAAAACAATCATATTGATTTAAGTAAGTCAATTGCAATTTATTTCGATTGGAAAACAAAGATGCCGAACGGCAATGAAATAATTACGTCACAATCAATTGTAAAGAGCAATGATCATCCATTCAGTCATTGTATAAGAGGGAAAGTGTGTTTTAGAGGTGTCTCATATAGTAAAAGTGTTGTAGATGAATATGTTCCACCAGTTTTAGATAGAGGTCTAAATCTTGCCGAATATACTTACGATTGCCAGGGTATTAGGTTAGCTAAAGAAAAATTTTATTTCCCTTATGTAAGTACTGTGTATTATGCGGAAATTGGCGTGTCGACTAAATTGGATCAAAACACTAAGTACTATAATGAAGAGGAGATTGAAAAGTGGAAATACTATATAGAAACCGATGGATATGCCAAGTGCTCAAAGGATAAATATTGGATGAAGGCGAATCTATATAGAATGCGATTCAAAGTAAAGCATTGTGTCACAGATTATTTGAAATCAGTAATATACTTTATTATGGGTGTAAAATCATACGATTTACGTCCGATAAAAATAGCACAGTTTGTGTTCCCCAAAAAGCGCTATTTGAATCGCGATATTGAGATATAATATTGAAACATGCTAACATTTAAAGAACTCAAACGTAACCTCAAAAAAGACGTTTCCAACCTCCCAACCCTCAAGGTGTCGCTCCTGGGCGATACCGCTTCCCAATTTTTGGCAGTTGCCATCAAGGGTAAGGGCATTGAGCGCGGGTACAACATCGACCTTTTTGAGGCGGAATATAATCAGGTGGAACGTCAGGTGCTTGATCCCACAAGTGATCTTTATGCGCACAATGCGAAATATACAGTAGTGTTCCAATCGACTCACAAGTTGTTGGAGCAGTACTCACTCATGCCCGCTTCCGATTGGAGCACGCTGGCTGACGAGCGCATCAACTTCATCCGCATCATTTGCGAGAATGTCCAAGGTAAGATCATCTATTACAACTATCCGGAGATTGAGGATACCGTCTTCGGCTCTTATGCTAATAAGGTAACGGGGTCATTCTCATACCAGCTTCGTAAACTGAATTTTGAGCTGATGAACCTAACACAAGAGTACCCTAACCTTTTCATCTGCGATATTGCCAGCATCCAGAACAAGTTCGGTCGCGACTTCATGTTCGACTCTATTGTCTATGTCAGCACCGAGATGATACTCAGCATTGATGTCTTACCTTATGTGGCATCCCGCACCTTGGACATCATCGCGAGCATCGAGGGTAAGTTCAAAAAGTGCTTGATTCTTGACCTTGACAATACTGTTTGGGGAGGCGTTGTGGGTGATGCCGGATGGGAGAATATACAGGTTGGTCATGGTCTCGGGATCGGTAAGGTATTTTCTGAGTTCCAACAATGGGTGAAGAAACTTAAGAACCGCGGTATCATCGTTTGCGTATGTTCCAAGAATGATGAGAACAAGGCCAAAGAACCGTTCGAGAAGAATCCGGAGATGGTGCTCAAGCTAGATGATATCTCTGTCTTTGTAGCCAATTGGGAGAACAAAGTCGACAACATCCGTATCATCCAGAGCATCCTCAACATTGGTTTCGATTCGATGGTCTTCCTCGATGACAATCCTTTCGAGCGTAATATGGTCCGTGAGAACGTTCCTGGTGTGACTGTTCCTGAGCTACCTGAGGAGCCGAGTGAATACCTTGAGTTCCTCTACACGCAGAACCTTTTTGAGACCGCATCCTACTCTTCTGCCGACAAGGAGCGTACGAAGCAGTATCAGGTGGAGGCACAACGTGTGGCAACTGCCAAAAAGTTCACTAACGAGGGTGATTTTCTCAAATCGCTCGAAATGGTCAGTGAGGTAAGCGGCTTCACCAGTTTCAATACCCCTCGTGTGGCGCAACTCTCTCAGCGAAGCAACCAGTTTAACCTCCGAACTGTTCGTTATACAGAAGATCAGATTACCGCTATAGAGAATGATCCAAAGCAGAAAGGCTTTGCCTTCACCCTCGAAGATAAGTTTGGTGATAATGGTCTGATTGCGGTGGTTATTTTACAGGATATTAGCGAAAATGTTTCCTCAACCTTGTTTATTGACACTTGGTTTATGAGCTGTCGCGTGTTAAAGAGAGGTATGGAAAATTTCACTCTCAACAACATCGTTGAGTACGCCAAAGCAAACGGCTTCAAGAAGATCGTTGGCGAATATCTGCCTACCCCTAAGAACGGAATGGTGGCAGAACACTATACTGGCTTGGGATTCATCAAACTGGAGGATACTGGAACTGCTCAATGGGTGCTGGATGTAGATAGCTATCAGAATAGAGAATGTTATATCAAAACAAAATAATATGGAATTTCAGGAATTTGTAGAGAAGTCGCAAGCACTCGAAATGACCTATCTTGTTACCCAAGAGGTATATGATGCATTTCAGAAGTGCAGCAACGATATGAATCCATTGCACACCAACGAGGAGTTTGCCAACCAGAAAGGTTTTCCCGAGTGTGTCATGTATGGAAATATCTTGAACGCTTTCGTATCACATTTTGTGGGTATGGCACTCCCATCACTTGACGTGATGATTCAGACGCAAGATATTCAGTTCCGCAAGCCGATATATCTTGGAGACGAAATCACCATTAAGGCTGCTCCAGAGGATGTAAGTGAAGCGGTTAAGATTGTTAATTTCAAACTGAAGTTCTATCGTCCAGCTGAGAAGAAACCAGAGTTGGTCGCAACTGGTCACGTACAGATAGGAATGTTACACGATAATTAAGCAACATGAATATACTTATTACCGGTGGCACATCCGGTTTGGGTAAGGCAACTGTTAAGTTGCTCCAGAAAGATGAACACCAAATTTATTTCAGCTATCTTGCCAACGAGCAGTTTTCGGCTGTTGCTAAGGAGTTGGAGGTTACCTATCCGAATGTGAAAGGTGAAGCACTCAACTTCTGCGAGGAGGAAAGCGTAAATGCATTCTGCGAGAAGATTGCAGGTTGGGATATTGACGTATTGGTCAACTGTACCTATGTGGGGCATCCACAAACCACCTACTTTCATAAAATTGCTCCCGAGGAGTTCCTGAGGGCATTTCAACTCAATATCATCCCTACCGTTAAGATTACTCAGGCTTGTATTGAGGTAATGAAGAAAAAGAAGTTCGGTAAGATCATCAACATAATTACCGAAGCAGTTCTCGGACTTCCTCCAATGGGCTACACCCTTTATGCAGCTAATAAGGCATACTTGATGGAGCTCTCATCGGTTTGGAATAAAGAATACATACGCTACAACATCACCAGTAATTGCATCCTGCCAGCCTACATGCAGACTACCTTTGCTGAGGTGGATGAGCGCATCTTGGAACAGATGGTGAAGGATCATCCTTTGAAGAAACTCCTCACTCCGGAAGAGGTAGCACAGAACATCAAATTCTTTGTAGATGCTAGCCAGCAGGTCAATGGCGTTAAGCTTCAGATCAATGCCGGCACACAGTTAATATAGTCTTATTCAATAATATATAAATAGAAAGTAAAATGGACAAGAAAGACATTTTAGCAAGAATGCAAGAGATTTTTATTGATATCCTCGATAACGATGATATAGTATTGACAAACTCTACTACGTCAGATGATATTGATGAGTGGGATTCTTTAAGTCATATACAGTTAATTGTTGAGATTGAGAAGCAATTTAATATTAAACTTACATCACACGAAGTTACAGAGCTTGCCAATGTAGGTGAAATGGCAGATGTAATATCAAAAAGATTGAATTAACAATTATGATTGGTCGACTTCTTTCTATCTTTCAAAAATATAAAAAAAATAGATTTACATCTAGAATGGGGTTATTGGCTCCTAGTGCATTATTTTGTTTACCTAGAATATGTCCTACACCAGAAAAAATTTTTATTCATAATAATGTTAGTCTAGGTCCAGAGTCTAAATTTATTATGCAGGTGGGTACTCCTAGTGGCAAATTTGTAGCAAAGCATCATGCATCTATTGGAGCTGGTTTAACTGTTATTACTAATAATCATGCTACAACTGGTGTTGATATAAAACAGTGGTTTTCTGATGCTGCTGAGAATAATGAAGGGGATACAAATAAAGATGTAATTGTAGAGGAAGAAGTTTGGTGTGGAGCAAATGTTACACTATTGCTTGGAGTAACGATTGGTCGTGGTGCAATCATTGGAGCTGGAAGTGTCGTAAGAACATCTATACCGCCATATTCCATTGTTACCGGAAATCCTGCTAAAGTTGTAGGTTTTAAGTTTAGGGTTGATGAAATCATAGAGCATGAAAAGGAGCTATATATAGAATCAGAGAGAATACCAAAAGCTGATCTAGAAAAAAATTATAAAAAATATTTTTTGGATCGAACATCCGAAATTAGAAGTTATATAAGATTATATTGCTAATTATGCTTTACTATGATTACCTCATAGTTGGTTCTGGCCTGTTCGGAGCCACATTTGCCTATCGCGCTAAGCAGATGGGCAAGAAATGTCTTGTAATAGACAAGCGTCCACACCTTGGTGGTAATATCTACTGCGAGGAGATGGAAGGCATCAACGTGCATAAGTATGGCGCTCACATTTTCCATACAAATAACAAAGATGTATGGGATTTCGTGAATTTGATTGTGGAGTTCAACCGCTACACCAACTGTCCTGTCGCTAATTATAAAGGCGAGCTTTACAACTTGCCCTTCAATATGAATACCTTTAACCGCATGTGGGCGGAGGTACATACCCCTGCTGAGGCTCAAGCTAAGATTGACGAGCAAAAGGCAGAGGCAGTAGCTGTTCTTAACGGTAGAGAGCCTCAGAACCTCGAAGAGCAGGCGCTTTGTCTAGTAGGTAAAGATATCTTCTTCAAACTCATTAAAGAATATACAGAGAAACAATGGGGGCGTGATTGCAAAGAACTTCCTGCATTCATCATCAAGCGTCTTCCTGTTCGCATGATCTTCGACAACAACTACTTCAACGATCGCTATCAGGGTATTCCTATTGGTGGCTATAATAAGTTAATTGACGGTCTTCTCGAAGATGTCGACTGCAAGACTGGTGTAGACTTTTTCAAAAGCGAGTACCGCAATTGGCAGAAGTATGCCGATAAATTGGTTTATACAGGGGCAGTTGATGAGTACTTCGATTACAAGTTGGGCAAACTCGATTGGCGTACTGTTAGCTTCAAAACACGTGTAGAAGATACTCCTAATTATCAAGGAAATGCAGTTGTCAATTATACTAGCCACGACGAGCCCTATACGCGTGTAATTGAGCACAAACACTTCGAGATGTTTGGACAGGAGGTGTACGACTGCCCGAAGACGGTGGTGAGTGAGGAGTACTCGACTGAATATAAGGATGGCATGGAGCCGTATTATCCGGTGAACGATGAGCACAATGATGCGTTGGCGAAGGTGTATCGTCAGTTGGCAGGGAAGGAGGAGAACGTGATATTCGGCGGACGCCTTGCTCAATACAGGTACTTCGACATGGCTCCAGTGATTGAGCAGGTTTTAAATTTGAAGTATATTTAGTCGTTCCCCTTGTGTCAAAGCTACACTTTCATTATCAGGAGCATTTGCCGTGACCAAACACTTCCAGAACCATTCTAAGCACCGTTCCAGTGCTCTTCGGACAGACCGCAGGCTTCGGACAATAGCCGGACGGCTGGTTTGCGAATTACGAAGGAATCTGAAAGGGAATTCGATTTATGAGAATTTGCCCATGCTTTTCGAACAGGTACTGAGCCAAAGAGTAAAATCCCAAAGCAAGATTTATTCTCTGAATGAACCTCAGGTTGTCTGTATTAGTAAGGGAAAGAAACATAAGAAATATGAATTTGTCAATAAGGCTTCCATCATCCGCTCCGCAAACAGCATTATACAGGGAACCTAGTCATTTCGGAATGAGTACGACAGACATACCATAAGAGAAAGTTTGAATCAGGTTGAGCGTATTACCGATCGTAAAATCAAACGTCTTGCTGGAGACATGGGATACCGAGCAAAAAAGAAATAAACGGCATACAGATACCCATACCAGATACCTCGAAATCTAAAGACGGTTATTATACACGCAGAAAGAAGCACAGACTGTTTTGCAAACGTACCAGAATAGAACCGAGCATGGGACATTTAAAGACTGACCATCGTTTAGAACACAACTTTTATAAAGATATATTTGGTGATGTTGTGAATGTACTTCTGGCTGCTGCCGCATACAACTTCAAAAGAGCCATGAGAGTTCTTTTGAACTTAATTGAAAAAATCAACGAGATGTTGTCAACAAACAGTATCTCGTTGAAATATGATTTTTAAGGGACGACTAATTAACTCATATGAATCAAATCAAAGTTAAAATATTAGTAGCTTGTCATAAACCTGATACAGTATATAGTGACGATGTTTACATCCCAATTCATGTAGGTCGTGCAGTTTCAAAATTTAAGGAGGAAATGACCTATATGATAGGCGATGATACGGGAGATAATATCAGTAAAAAAAATCCTTATTATTGCGAATTGACAGCCCAATATTGGGCATGGAAAAATCTAGACTGTGAATATGTGGGACTATGTCATTATAGAAGATATTTCCAAGATAAGATAACTGAGAATTATATTAAAAATAAAGTTGATTCTGGTTATGATATTGTATTGGTAAAACCAATACATTCCAAACGAAATCTTGGTAATAGACTTGTTGATGCAACTTGTTTGGAAGATGTCTATATATTTACAGAAGTTTTCAAGAAGTTGCACCCAAGTTTATACTCTAATTTTATTGAACATCTAGGATGTAATGTATTATCGCCCTATAATATGTTTGTTGCAAATAAATCTCTTTTCGATGAATTTGCTTCTTTTCAATTCGAATTACTAGAAGAACTTGAGAAATATATATTACCATCCAATTATTCTAGAATGAGACGGGTATATGGTTATCTGTCAGAGGTGTTATTATCTTTTTATATTAAGATGAAAGGATTGAAACCATGCTATTTAGAGTGTGTTAATATGTTAGGAGGGGCTTTAATAGATGACAATTCTTTCTTCCGTAATTCAATTGTAGATGTTATTTATTTATTAAGCAATCGCAGCTTTTCTTTTGATAGTATAAATGCTATACGTGCAGGATTGGCTAATGATGGAATAACCATTAATTCCTAGCAATATGAGTCTATATACAAAGATTTCAGGAACTTACAACCTACTCAAATTATTAATATCTGGGGTTAAAGTACATAAAAGTATTCGTATAATTGGAAATCTCTGGTTCACATGTAAGGGCTCATTATTATTAGGAAAAAATATACGAATATGGAGTGGTTATTTAAATCCTATTGGTCGTAATATGAATGCATCAATATACATAGAGTCCAATGGTACTTTACATATAGGAGATAATGTTGGTATAAGCAATAGTTGCATATGGTGTGCACAATCAATAGATATAGGTAATAACGTTCTAATTGGAGCACTCTGCATAATAACTGATACTGATGCACACCCTCTAAATGCTCAAGTTAGAATAAGCGACACAGAGGATAGAGCCAAGACAAAAACATCTCCAATTATTATTGAAGAAAATGTTTTTATTGGAACTTCATGTATCATATGTAAAGGTGTGAAAATTGGTATGAATTCTATTGTTGGCGCAGGTTCTGTTGTTACAAAGGATATACCTCCAAACCAAATCTGGGCAGGAAACCCAGCTCGCTTTATAAAGAATGTAGAATATTAATCAGATGAAATATTTGATTTTTGAAACAGATTTGTTAGGGCATAGATTAGAATATTTACATTATTACTATGTAGAGGCAATGAATCACCTATTTAATAATTATGTATTCTATATACCTGAGCCTTTTAAAGTGTTAAGATCAAAATATGAATGGGTAACAGCAGATAATGTCACGTTTATATACATATCTAAGCAAGAAGAAAATTTAGACTCACATAAGAAGCTGTTAAAATATTGTTGTAATATAGGTTTGTCACAAAAAAAATAACTCAATGTGAGATACAATACCTTTGCGGGCATTATAGCCATATAATGAGTGCTTGCGTTTAATTCCTGATATTTAAATTAAGATGGATGTTATAAAGAAAAGAGTAGAATGTTTTTGAAAATATGAAAAGGATATTAATCTTTGATACAGAGCTTTCTGGCCATCATTTGGAGTATATTCATCATTTATACTTACTTGCGCTTAGATCTAAAGATTGTTATGTCTTCTGTGTTCCAGATAAAATAAAACAGATAAAGAATTATCTTAATTGGGATATAAAAGAAAACATGTCGTTTATTTTCTTAACAGAGCAAGAGGTAAATAGATGTAGAAATAATATGCTGATCTCTTCTTTTAGAAAAAGTGTACTGTTAAGAGAGAAAGTAAAAAAAGTAAAGGCAACTGATGTATTCTTAATATCTTTAATTGGATTTCTACCTTTTATTCCTTTTGTCTTGTATGGTACAAAAATACATGGCATTATTTATCAAATTTATTTGTATAGGTGGAGCATTAGCACTTGTTACCAAAGAATATTGGATGTTGTAAAATACATTATTCTGTCAAAATTTAAATGTTTTAAGGCTGTTTATATTTTAAATGATCGTTTATCTTGTAAATTGCTTAATAGGATATATTCTACTGACAAGTTTAAATACCTTCCAGATCCTTTTGTACCTATTACTTATGAGGGAATTGATAAAATAGATAGATCAATGTTGGGGATAAACAAAAGTGAAGCTGTTTATTTGCATATTGGAGATATGAGAAGGAGAAAAGGGACACTTGAAATCTTAGATTCGATTAAATATTTAGATCATAATGTATCAGTAAATACATGCTTTATTTTTGCTGGTAGGATATCTGATGAAATAAAGAGTGATTTTTATAAAAAATATGATGAATGTAAGAGTGATGTCCATATTATAGTTTATGATCAATTTTGTGAGTACGCTTTTTTGGCATCATTGTGTTTAATATCGGATTATTTATTAATTCCTTATAAGTTTGTGGGTCAAAGCAGTGGAATGGCCGGATATGCTTCTCTTTTTAAAATACCTTTAATTGGACCTAATAAAGGATTAATTGGAAAACTAATAACTAAATATAAATTGGGATATGCTCTTTCTGATGTAGATGCTTTGGGAATTGCTAATTTTATTAACGATGATAAAAAAGATCGATTTACCGTTTCTGATCTTTATTTGAAAGAAAATAATGTAGATTCATTTATCTCGGCAATTGGAGGGAACTTTTAGTTAGATGTATATATTTTCTGTTTTTGATTTATTGCCTTATATTTTTTTGATACTATTCTGCTATTTGCTTGTGGTGTCTAAAAGAATAAAAAATATATCAAATGCCTATGTTATATATTGTAGTTTACTGTTCTTTGCTTCTATAAGATATGGTATAGGATATGATTATTTTTCATACAAAGGAAGTATTGATTTCGATCAGCCGCAATATGTATATGAGAGGTTAGAGCCATTTAGTCGTTTGCTTATTAATGTATCTAAATTCTTTGATTCTTCAAATTTGTATTTCTTTTTGTATTCCATTTTAATATTGTATCCTATATATTATGTTGTAAAAAGAAATTCGTCTTCCCCTTCGTTGTCATTATTCATCTATTTGCTTTTTCCTAGTTTCTTTATTGATTCAATGGGGATTATTAGAAATGCCCTTGCTTTTTCTATGGTTTTTGTTGCTTATCATTATCTCATCAGGAAAAAGTTTCTGTGGTATTTTATATTTTGTGTGTTTGCGGGTTTGTGTCATAACTCTGGTTATATAAGTTTTATTCTTTTTCCTATATATATTTTTTCTAGAGGTAAGATGTGCAATCTTCTTTTTTGTGTTTTATGCTATTTTATAGGAGGTTATGTTGATACCATCATTAGCATTTTTCCATCTTCTGCTTTCCTGAATGCCTTGGTGGGATATATAAATCAAGCTAAAGAAGTTGGCTCAATGAAATATTTAGTTCTACTAATAGGGGGCATTAATTTTATCTATTGGGATAGATTGGTGAAAGTCAGAAGTGAAAATGTTTATATATTGAATTTAATCAGTGTAGGTCTTTGTTTCTTTTTCTTGTTTATTTTAGATGATACATTGAGTTATAGATTGTCTAACTATTTTTTATTATTTATAATTCTGCTATTTCCAGACTATATGCTTGTGTTTAAGAAAAGATACAAAAAAATAGTACAAGCTATGATTATCATGTTTTTCTTGAGCGTATTAAGTGTTTCTTTTTATATTAACATATCTGGATATCTTAAGGGGTATACAGAAAAGATGAATATGTTACCTTATCAAACAGTGTTTTATCATGAAAAATACTCAAACTATTATTAGTGTTATTATTCCAACTTATATGCCTCAAGATTATTTGTGGGAGTGTTTGGAAGCACTTTATAAGCAGAGTTTGGCAAAGGAATATTATGAAGTCATTTTGGTGTTGAATGGTGAAAAAGAGCCATATTATCAATCTATTGTAGAATTTGTAAACAGCAATGCGGTAGATCTAAAATGTTCGATTATTTATACGGAGTTGATGGGGGTGTCTAACGCTAGGAATATTGGAATTGATTCTTCTGCTGGAAGTTACTGCTGTTTTGTCGATGATGATGATCTTGTTAGTCCTAATTACTTGGCTAATTTATTGGCAAAAGCGGATGAGCAATCGTTGGTTGTATCTGATGTTCGTACGTTTACGAATGGATTAGAAAATCTTGGATATGATTATTTATCAAAGGCCTTTAGAGAGACTCGGGAAGATAACATTTTTGCTAGGCGAAGTTTTTTGTCGTCTTCTTGTGGGAAATTGATTCACCGTAAAATGATTGCGGATAGAAGATTCTGTTTAAAGTTGAAAAATAGTGAGGATTCTGTATTTATGTATAAGATCAGCGATCGTATTTCTAGGATTGTGTTAGCAGATGTAGATACCATTTATTATAGGAGAATTCGTCCTAGCTCTGCCAGTAGAAGAAAACAGGGATTATTTGAAAAGCTAAGGAATGCCTTATTGAGTACCAATGCCAATATTTTCACATATCTGCAAAATCCTTTTAAGTATAATTTTACATTGCTATTGTCAAGAATTGCTGCTACAATAGTACGTACACGTTGGATTAATTAGTTGAAAAAATATTATAAGTTATGAATATAGCGATAGTTGGAACTGGATATGTTGGTTTGGTTTCTGGAACTTGTTTTGCTGAGTTGGGAGCCAACGTCGTGTGTGTGGATGTGGATGTTAGAAAGGTTGATAATCTGATAAATGGGAAAATACCTATTTATGAACCAGGTTTAGAGACCATGGTGCTACGTAACATGAAGGCCGGACGTTTGCATTTTACTACTGATTTAGTTTCTGTTCTTGATGAGGTTGAAATTGTATTTAGTGCTGTTGGGACTCCTCCAGATGAAGACGGTAGTGCAGATTTACGTTATGTGCTTAATGTGGCTAAAACCATAGGAGAAAATATGAAAAAATATTTGCTCGTAGTGACTAAAAGTACGGTTCCTGTGGGTACTGCACAATTGATAAAAGCGACTATTCAGAAAGAATTGGATAAACGAAAAGTGGATGTTAGTTTTGATGTAGCCTCTAATCCTGAATTTTTAAAAGAAGGGAATGCTATTGAGGATTTTATGAAACCAGACCGGGTTGTGATAGGTATAGATTCAGAAAAGGCTAAAATGTTAATGACACGATTATATCAACCAATGTTTCTGAATAATTTTCGTGTAATATTTATGGATATTCCTTCTGCTGAGATGACAAAGTATGCTGCTAATTCAATGTTAGCAACGAGAATAAGTTTTATGAATGATATAGCCAATTTATGTGGGTTGGTCGGTGCTGATGTGAACATGGTGCGCAAGGGCATTGGATCTGATAGCCGTATTGGTAGCAAGTTTCTTTATTCAGGTTGTGGATATGGAGGTTCTTGTTTTCCAAAAGATGTTAAGGCCTTGATTAAAACAGGATTGGCTGTTGGGTATGATATGAAGGTATTAAATGCTGTTGAAGAAGTTAATGAAGCGCAAAAACATGTCCTTTTTAAGAAATTTGACACTTATTTCAGTGGCAATATAAAGGGGAAGAAAATAGCGATTTGGGGATTAGCATTTAAGCCGGAAACAGATGATATGCGAGAATCTCCAGCCTTAGTCTTAATTGAAAGTTTGTTAAATGCAGGTTGTGTAGTTCGGGTTTATGATCCTGTTGCGATGGAAGAGTGTAGACGTAGGATAGGAGGTGTTGTAGAGTATTCTGCGAATATGTATGATGCTGTAATTGATGCGGAAGTGATTTTTCATGTTACAGAATGGAAAGAGTTTAGAATGCCAAGTTGGAAGGTGATAAAGAAGGCGATGAGGGCAAACCCAGTTTTGATAGACGGCAGAAATGTTTATAGCGGTTCTGATTTAGAGGGCATTAATTATTTGAAGATTGGATGATATGGAGAAGCAGGATTTGGTCTCTATTATTATGCCAACATATAATTCAAGTTTGTTCATAGAGAAGACTTTAGAAGCTATTGTGGCACAAACATATTTGAATTGGGAATTATTGATTACTGATGATTGCTCCATCGATGATACTGTTTTTATTATACGAAAATATGCAAATAAGGATTTAAGAATAAAATTATTTGTATTGAGTGAAAATTCCGGACCTGCGATTGCTAGGAATGAATCCATAAAACAAGCTCAAGGAAAATATATTGCTTTTTGTGATAGTGATGATTTGTGGGGTGAAACAAAACTGAAACAGCAAATAGACTTTATGAAAATAAATAACTATAGTTTTACACATACGGATTTACTGTATTGTAGTTATGATGGACAGATTAGGGGGTATCGGAAGTGTAAAAGCCATGTCTCTTATAATGATTTGTTGATAAGGTCCGAGATAGTTTGCTCTTCAGTGATATATGATGCTGAATCTTTAGGAAAATTTTATATGCCTCTTATAAGGAAAAGGCAAGATTGGGCTTTATGGCTGCAGATAATAAAAAAATCAAAACTAGCTCATTGTTTACATGAACCACTCCTGGTTTATCGTATGACACCCAATTCGGTGTCTTCTAAAAAGATAGACTTGGTGAAGTATAACTGGCAAGTATATAGAGAAATAGAAGGCTTCTCTTTGTTTAAAAGTTTTTTTCTTTTTTCATTTTTCTATATGCCATTTTATTTACTTCAAAAAATGAAAAAACACCTATTTATGAGAAGGAAACATATAAGATATTAGTTGATTCATTTAATATATTAAAACATTGAATATGAAAAGGATACTACTGCTGGACGGGTATTTTGTTCAAGCATATTCTGTTTCTAAGAGTTTGCGGTTATCTGGATTTGAAGTAACTTTACTTACTTCTGAAGTAGTTTCGTATGGTTTTTTTAGCAGATATCCACATAAAAGGATTTTATCTCCTAAATCTGATGATGTGAAATTTAATTCTTTTCTCATTAAATTATTGGAAAAAGAACATTATGATGTTATTATCCCATTATGTAATGAAGGAGCTGAATATCTAAGTAAACATTATGTTGAGTTAAAAAAATATGGTGTTGCTTTGGCGGTGATGCCATGGGATGTATTTGAGAAAGCTCATAATAAAGAAAAGCTAATGGAAGTTTGTAAAATACATGGACTTCCTCATCCTAGGACAATGAAACTTTCTCGAGAGAATATAAGTGCTGCTGTAGATTATGTAGGTTTTCCAGCATTGATTAAGCCTAATTTTTCTGTTGGAGCAAGAGGGATAACTATGGTGAGAAATGTTTCAGAATTGCAAAAAAAATATGAGACGATACTATTGGAATACGGTAATTCTACTCTGCAGGAATTTGTAAAAAGTTCGGGATCATATTATAACGTTATGCTTTATAGGACAAGAGAAGGGACTGTAAAAGCATATACAATAATCGAAATAAAGAGGTTTTTTCCAATAAAAGGTGGATCCAGTTGTTTTTGTGTCACAATTGAAAATCAGGATTTATTGAAAATCTGTTCAGAGACTTTGGAAGTATTGCATTGGGAGGGATTTGCTGATTTTGACGTCATGCAAGATGATGATACAGGTGAATATCGGATTTTAGAAATAAATCCGAGAATTCCTGCTAGTATTGAAGCTGCATTTGTTTCTGGTATAAACTTTCCAGAATTGATAGTTAGTGATTTATTGGGTTTAGAACTCAAACAGTATACGTATACTCCTGGTAAAATGCTTCGTTTTTTAGTATTGGATTTTATGTGGTTTGTTACTTCTCCTAAGCGGTTTAGCTTTCGTCCTTCTTTTTTTCACTTTATAGACAAAGATCTTTATTATCAGGATGCAAGCCTAAAAGATCCGTTACTTCTTTTGATTGGTCTTATAACAGGATTGAGAAGAATATTTAATATTAAGTATCTGAGATCGAAATTTTGTTCATGACATGCGTTGTTTTTGATTTTTAGGGATTGAGGTTGGAAATATAATTGTGACTTCTCATATTTTTTATATATATGAATATACTTACGTTTGATATCGAAGAGTGGTATCATTTTGATATCTTTTCTAAAGAAAAAACATGGCTTGATTATCCTCCGAGAATTAATTTATATCTTCCTCAAGTTCTTGATTCCTTAGATGAAAAGGGTATAAAAGCAACTTTCTTCTGTTTAGGATGGATTGCGAGAATATACCCTAATGTGGTAAGGGAGATTTGTGATAGAGGTCATGAAATAGCTTGTCATACGGATAAGCATCTATTTGTTTGTAATATGACACCTGAAATATTTAGAGATGATTTAAAAATAGCAATAAATTCTCTTGAAAATATAACTGGTAAAAAAGTAAAATCTTTTCGAGCACCCGCTTTTACTATAACAGAAAGTTCTAAATGGGCCTTTGAAGTACTTTCTGAATTTGGAATAGAAAATGATTGTTCTATTTTTCCTGCATCTAGAAGTTATGGCGGATTTCCTTCTTTTAAAAGGGCCATGCCTAGTATAATTTCATATAATGGTATTAATATTAGAGAGTTTCCTATTAATACAAGTAGACTTATGGGACAATATTTCGTTTATTCTGGAGGAGGGTATTTTAGGCTATTTCCTTATTGGCTTATTAAGCTATTACTTTCAAGAGCCGACTATGCGATGACATATCTTCATATGAGAGATTTTGATTATCAACAACCTAGATTTCATTATTTTACTTTAGAAAGAACATTCAAATCATATTATGGACTTAAAAACGCTTATTCAAAGTTTCAACATCTGATTGAGGACTTTGAATGGATAAATGTCGAAAAAGCAACCCATGTTATAGATTGGACTAAGGTGCCTGTTATTAAATTGTGAAATTTATCTTGATTTAAATCTGTAAAGTGTCCTAAAGTGGAGGTTGTGTTTGTAATTGTAAAATATTTTATTTGAATCAAATATATTTGATATTCTTGTTATAGTGTTTGTTTATGAAATACTTATTGAAAATATACTCTATCCATTGGCTGAAAACAATATGGATAAACTTTTTGATACTTCCTTTTTCTATTGCTTATAAATTTCCAATTATCATTTATAAGAATGTGAATATATGTGAGATACGGAGAGGGGGAATTGTTTTTTGTTCTCCTATTAAAGTTGGTTTATTACAAATTGGAAGACATGGAGTGGGTACTATTGATTTAAAAAAATCTCGTACGATGTTAGAAATCTCAGGAACATTAATGGTATTGGGTAAGGCATCAATTGGTTCTGGAAGTAAAATTAGTATAGCTACAAATGCTGTTTTAACATTGGGGGATGATTTTCTAATGACGGGACGGAGCAGTATTATTTGCCAAAAAGCTATATCGTTTGGAGAGCATTGTTTGTTATCATGGGATATTCTTATAATGGATACAGATTTTCATGAGATTTTGAATCAAGAGGATGAGATTATAAATCTGCCTAAACCAATACACATAGGAACACATGTTTGGATAGGCTGTCGAACTACTATTTTAAAAGGTGTTGATATTGCGGATAATACCATTATCGCTGCATGTTCTACGATATCTTGCAATGTTTCAAAAAGTAATGTAATATATGGTGATAATGGTAGAATACTTAAAGAGGGAGTTCGGTGGCTTAGATGATTGGTAATCATTTGTAGTATAGTATATTAAATTGTTTTTTATATAAGTAATAAGATAAGTTTCGGAAATCTAATTTTGGATTGAAATAATATATAGGTTGTTTTAGTGTATAATTTGACAAATCTTATGAGTTTTTTATTTACTGGTGCTTCTGGTTTCTTAGGAAGCCATATACTTTCACTTTTAGAAAGAAAATATGTTATTTCAACAGTCGGACTCACTCCCAAAGATGATTATAAGGTAGATATAGCTCGGAATATTCCAGCTTTTAAAGAATCATTTGATATTGTTTTTCATGCCGCAGGAAAAGCGCATTCTGTGCCTAAAACAGAAGAAGAGAAACAGGCCTTTTTTGATGTGAACCTTCAAGGTACTAAGAATTTGTGTACTGCTTTGGAACAAAGTGGCATTCCGAAGTCATTCATTTTTATTAGTACTGTTGCTGTTTATGGTCGTGATTCGGGTGAGAATATCACGGAAGAATATCCTTTGAATGGAACAACTCCTTATGCTCTGAGTAAGATCAAGGCGGAGAAATATCTGGAAGAATGGTGTGCCATGCATAATGTGAAATTAAGTATACTTCGTCCTTCTTTAATTGCCGGTCCTAACCCTCCGGGAAATTTAGGAGCAATGATCCATGGGATTAAGAGTGGTAAGTATTTGAGTATTGCCGGAGGAAAAGCTCAAAAGAGCGTTTTGATGGTTCAGGATATAGCTAATCTTGTTCCTCTATTGATTGAAAAGGGAGGGATATATAATGTTTGTGACAGTTACCAGCCGAGTTTTCGTGAGCTGGAGATGGTGATATGCAAACAATTGAATAAGAAGTTACCTTTGTCTATTCCTTATTGGTTTGCTAAGAGTATGGCCGTTTTTGGTGATTGTCTCGGGGAAAAGACTCCAATAAACAGTTTAAAACTTCGTAAGATCACGCACTCTTTGACTTTTAGTAATGAAAAAGCAATGCGTGAACTTGGATGGAAGCCTATGAATGTTCTGAAAAATTTTCGGATAGAATAAGGAGGTGCTCTAAATGGAAATTTTTCTTTGGATTATAGGAATCCTAATAGGAATTCTTTTTTTTGTCTTTTTAGGACTTCAACTTTGGTTTTATTTCATTAAAAAGAACGAATAGTTTATGTATTATCTGCTAATCTTAGTTCTGCTATTCTTAGCAGAACTTTTTTATTTCCGTATTGCCGATAAATGTAATATTATCGATAAGCCGAATGAACGGAGTTCGCATACCCGGATTACTCTGAGAGGTGGAGGAATCATCTTCTATTTGGGTGCATTGACTTTTTTCCTGACGAATCAGTTTGAATACCCTTGGTTTATACTGGCTTTGACCCTGATCACTTTTATCAGTTTTGTAGATGATATCCGTTCTACTTCGCGGGGGGTGCGTTTAGTCTTCCATTTTACGGCAATGGCCCTGATGTTCTATCAATGGGGATTGTTTAGCTTACCTTGGTGGACGTTGCTTGTCGCTCTGATTGTTTGTACGGGGATTATCAATGCTTATAACTTTATGGATGGCATTAACGGCATTACCGGCGGATATTCATTGGTTATCCTGATTTCTTTGGCATATGTGAATGCGGAAGTGATCTCTTTCACAGAACAGGATTTTATTTATATGATGATTTGTTCTGTATTGGTGTTTGATTTCTTTAATTTCCGTAAGAGAGCGAAATGCTTTGCCGGTGATGTGGGTTCGGTCAGTATAGCTTTTGTAGTCCTGTTCCTGATCGGGAGTTTGATTCTTCAAACTAAGGATTTCAGCTGGCTTGTGGTGCTTACTGTATATGGAGTGGATAGTGTGTTGACAATCGTACATCGGTTGTTGCTACATGAAAATATTGGTTTGCCTCACCGGAAGCATTTGTATCAGATCATGGTTAATGAATTGAGAATATCGCACGTGGTGGTATCGTTGGTGTATATGATTGTGCAAATTGTAATTATCATCGGATATTTATATTACCGGAATTATGGTTATTGGTATTTATTGGGCTGTATCCTCTTGCTGAGTCGAATATATATTGTTTTTATGCGCAAATATTTTCACTTGCATCTTTTACCTAAAAGATAATTATAAATATAATAATTTTAGTTATGGCCGTAATTAATCCTTTGGTAGTTAGAGGATACGTTTCTCCTCGTTCTTTTTGTGATAGCGTTGTCGAAACAGAAAACTTGATCCTATGATAAATCTGGTGCTAAACAATATAATTGCTACATAAGACTTTACTTTTCAAGAAATATTTTTTCGTCTTCCGGAAAACCGGAAACATCAGTGCTAACCCTCTTCGCGGCTGTCGGTGATTGGTATAAAAATAAAAGACCGGTGTCAGTTCATTCGACGACACCGGTCTTTTATCCTTTTATTCATCAATCAAGTTTCTACTTTACTTCGATGCCCTTGTTCTTCAAAGTCATATTCAGTATTGTAGTATACTTCGTGTACTGAGCATCCGTCAACGTTTTTTTCATCAACTTCAGATTTCCGTAGACAGCGTTACGAACCAGGGTGTCTTTATTCTTTTTTGACGTAGTGGCTCTTCCCATCTGCTCGTCAAAGTAGTTACAAATGTTGGCTACTTCTTCTGCCTGTACAGAAGATAAATTCAGGTATTTACCCAATTTATTCACATTGATGTTACCTTCCCATTTTGCAACTGTAGGTTGATTTTCTGCTGCAAATGTGGTGGCAGCAAGGCAGAGTGCTGCTACTAATGTTAATCCTAATCTTTTCATAATACCTACTTTTTTAATTGTTATTCCTGAAAACTAATCTTTGTCCTTATCCTTATCATAAGGACCCCTAATACCTATTAAAAACAATTGTTAAGCTCTTAGCTTTTTCTTTTTACCTATGCAAATATACAAATATGTTGTTCAACATAAAAGGGATAGGGAAGGGAAGTAGGCAATAAGGTGTCATTTCTTGATGTATATCAAGAAAGAAGTGTGAAAAAGATAATATTATTGCGAAAATTGAAACAGTTTTGTAATAAGATGCCTATATGGAACAGAATAGTGTCACCAGAAACGGCACGCTAAAGTCCACAATGAAACCATGAAAGATAGAGACTATGACGAATTCCTGCCCTGAACAACGGGTGATAATGGGAAGAGTCGTATCCATAGTGGTAGCTCCTCCGACTGAAATGGGGGCCAGTTTTCCGAAGAACTTTACCAATAAAGGAGCACAAAGCAAGGCGATGATTTCGCGCATGATATTTGAGAGCAGTGCGATGGTTCCCAGTTCGGCTCCCTTGTATTCGGTGATGAAAATGCTTGAGAGTGAATAATACCCGAATCCGGAACCCACTGCCATGCAATCGGCCGGTGAGCGATGCGATAGAAAGAGACTGACTACGGCACATCCTGCCAGTGTACCCAGAATGGTCATTACGGGCAGGAAGAGTAAGCGCGGATTCAGTGACCGGAAACTTTTCAATGTTTGCGGATCATTGCCTATACTGATACCGACACAAAACATCAGCCCGCATAAAGCATAAAAACTGAGTTTGCTTTGGCTGAAATCATATGGAATCAGATGAAAAAGTCCGCACAGGGTGCCGACGATAAAAAAAGAGACGATAATAAGGCTGCCTTTCATGGCTTCACCTCCTTTTTCTGATAACGTGCATAAAGCAGATACCATAGTCCCCATGCAGCCAGTGTGCTTCCGGCTACGGCTGCTGTGGTGATGATGAAGGCTTCCAGCCCGATGGCGTGCAGTCCTTTCACGATGGCTTCGTTGCCTCCTACGTCGATGCCGAGGAGGAAGAGCAACAGCCATATTAATAATGTGATGACTTTATGTATCCATGTGAGTCTTTTGCTCCGTAACAGGTAGCCAAGCAGCATACCTGTAAGCATGATTCCGATTATTATAAACATATAAATGTGCTTTTAGGGCACAAAGATAGTGGTTTCTTTATAAATCCGGCATCGTTGGGGGAACTGCGTGGTTTTTAACCGTCAGCATGTAGTTGGTTTCTGCGCTGAATCCAACCATTCCGGTACCGCCGTTCACATTGCTGGGGAAAGCAATGGGCTCACTTAAGGTATTGTCATAGGCATCTGAGTCGAGCAGGTTCAGTGCTCTCAGATAATAATATTCTTTTTCGGTGATGCTGAGTATGCGGATATAGACATCTGTTTTTATCCATGTATATTCACTTCCCCAGAATCCCCATCCGTAAATATCGTTATAGACAGTCATTGTATAACTTCCGTCCGCGAAACGTGAGTCGTCAAATACGGCATACTTGTTAGTGACACTGCCGAACAGGCCGTTTTCGTCATCTTCTTCCGTACTCGGCTTGCCGTCGGTCAATACCACATCTTCGTTTGTCTGCAACTTAAAACTTTTCGACATGGCCGATTCCCAGTTAATCTGGTCACCCTGTTGCCAATAGTATTTCCAGTATTTCCGCTGTTCCACAATGATCCGATAGAAATTCTTCTCCCCCGGACGGTCGTTTATTTGGATTTGATAACGGAGATGTCTTCTCGGCGGAGTCCCGTAACCATAGTTACTTGGTATTCTCATGATAGAGACTGTATCTACCTTTTCTATCTTCCCGATAGGTTGGGGGACGGTGACTTCCGCCCATGCATGATATGCACCGTCATCTGTCATGGCGTCTATGCGGACTACATCGCCCGGACGGAAAGTACTGTTGATATAAAAACGTCCTTTATCGCTGCTGTACGGATCGGGGCGCAGCGTTTCGCTGAGAGAACCGTTAATGCGTACTTCCACAGTGGCTCCGTTGATTTGTCCGATTTGGTTTCTGCCGGTAAAGTTCAGGAACAGTTCGTTGTAAGTGCTATCGGCGTTGATGATGGCGTTCATCACCAACTTAGGCGGATTCTCCTTCAGGTCGAAAGGGAGATCGTGGTTGCAGGCTGTGGCAGATATAATAACCAGCAGGAACAGGAGTATGTCGGGAATGGATCGTTTCATAAATACTTAGAATTTATATGTATAACTGAATGAAGGAATACAGGGCAACAAAGTGAATTTCCGGATGACCGGTATACGGTTGCCTTGTGCTTGTTCACCTTGAGTATATTCAGTCTTTTTGTAGGTGCGGTATACCAAGGTAGGGTTCATGGCATTGTATACATTATATATACTGACGTTCCAGATACGCATGCCATGCCGTGTTTTCTTGCTGAAATTAACACCTACATTGAGCCGGTGCGTGGCGGGAAGGCGATAGTTGTTGCGGTGCTTGACATAATCTCCTTCTTGTATCGATGAATTGTTATCGCCCGGACGGATGATAGCCGTCAGTTCAGTGGGGATTGTGGTTGTACCTCCGGTGGTAAATATCCATGAGGCACTTACGTCGATTCGTTCGTTGAACCGGTGGTTGAGGGTCAGGTCTATATTGTGCCTCCGGTCATATTTATATGGAAAGCGTGCCCCATTGTTTATCCCTCCTTTGGCAAATTTACGGTCACTCTTGGCCAATGTATATGCCAGCCATCCGGTTGTCTTCCCGATGGTTCTCTGTGCCATGAATTCTATACCCATGGAGCGTCCGCGTCCCATCTCCACTTTGTCTTCCCATCCGGTGGAAGAGCCGAGGAAACTGACTCCGTCTTTGTATTCAAGCACATTTTTCATTCCTTTATAGTAGCTTTCCACCGAGAATTCCCATCCGTCGATTCCTGTGTAATAGCCACCCAACGATACCTGATGCTCCTGCATAGGTTTGATTTTATTGGTCACCGGTACCCACAGGTCGGTGGGCATGGCGAACGGCATGGATGAAATCAAGTGTACATACTGGCTCATTTTGGTGTAAGAAGCTTTGATTACGATGTCCTTGTTGAGTTGATAGCGTGCGGAGATGCGGGGTTGTATGGAGAAATAGTTCTTCTTTTGCACTTGGAAAGTCGAGAAGTGCAGGCCCAGGTTCATACGCAGGCGACTGCTCAGGTTGAAGTTGTCTTCAAGGTAGGCAGATGCTTCGTGGGCAAGGATTTCGCTGTTAGAGGCGGTATAATACGTCGTATCCCGCTCGATGGTTTCTCCGGTCTTGTCGAATATCTTTGAGGTGGATACTTCCGGGCGGAAACTATGGTGCAGGTATTGCATTCCGAACTTGACATGGTGTGCGGGGATAGGATTATAGTCAAAATCTATCTGAGCACTCCAGTCTCGGATTCCCGATTTATAGTCGGCTTTATAGCGGTTCCAGGTTATTTGGTTGTTTGTATGTATCTCGTTCTTGGTGAACGTGCTGACGTCAAACTTATAGTTATTGAAAGCGACTGTGGTATTGCTGAACAGTTTGTTGTTAAAGATGTAATTCCAGCGTCCCGAAACGATGGTGTTGCCCCAGTTCATTTTTCCGCCGTCCCTGTACTTGTCTTCGTCACCGTAGTAAGTGTCGTCATACTTTGTCATGAAATGGTCTTTGCCATTGTATGCACTGAGGAAGAGGCGGCTCCGGTCGGAGAATTTATGGTTGATTTTGGCATTGATGTCATAAAAGTAATAACTGTACTTTTCTTCTTTCGGCATGAAGGGTTTGGCCAGCAGGTCGATGTAGGAGCGGCGGGCAGAAATGTTGAAAGAAGTCCGGTCCTTGATGATCGGCCCTTCGAAATTGAGTTTGCTGGTCAGGAGTCCTATACTGACTACGCCATGATAGTTCTTCATGTCGCCATCGTTGGTGCGTACGTCAATTACGGAGGAGAGGCGTCCGCCGAAGCGGGCGGGGAAAGAACTTTTGAAGAGGGTTACTTTCTTTACGGCTTCGGGAGTGAAGACAGAGAAGAATCCTAATAAATGGTCTACGTTGTACACCGGTACACCGTCCAGCAAGATCAGGTTTTGGTCGGGGCCGCCGCCACGTACATACAATCCGGCAGATCCTTCCATCCCGGCCTGTACGCCCGGCATCAACTGGATGGCTTTCATTACATCTGCTTCTCCCAATATGCTGGGAGTGTTTTTTATTTGTGTCATCGGTATCTCGCTGGCCCCCATTTGAGTGGCCATGATCCCCGATTCGGCCTTGTCCGATACGATGACCACTTCTTGCAGCATGTTATTGTCTTCCATCCGGATGTTCAGCAGGGTGTCACGGGTCAGGGTCAGTGCGTGTTGCTGGCTGGTGTAACCCAAATAGGAGAAGCTCAACTGAGCTTCTCCTTCCGGCAGCGTAATGCTGTAGAAACCGTAAGGATTGGTGGTGGTTCCTTGATGATGACGACTCTCAAGAATATTGGCACCAATCAGCGTTTCGGCAGACGCCCCGTCGGTTACGTATCCACTGATAGTAAACCTGCGGCTTACGGGTTTGGGAGGTATTTTTTGTAACAGGATGTGCTTTCCTGTTATTTTATAGCTTATCGGTTCGTTGGCAAACAACTGGTTCAGAACTTCTCCGAGAGGTTTCTTCTGTACGTTGAGGCTGACTTTATGGTCGAGTTTCACCTCTTCACCGTAGATGAAAGAGAAACCGGTGGCTTGTTCTATATGCCGGATAATCTCTGAGAGGCTGGTGTTCTGCAGCTTGAGGGTGATCCTGGGCTCCGGTGTCTGCGCGTTGATAGTTGAAAAGAATATGGAAACCACACACATCAGAATGTAACTTCTGATGTGGTGGAAATCCGGATTGGATTTTCTCATGTTTAGTTAAGTTTAGTAGTAATCGTTATTTTTTCATTGTTGTGTGAATAGTTGAATTTACCGACTGTATGCAGCAGATCGAGAATCTGGTCGAGTCCTTCTCCGTCGGAGAATCGTGCCGTGATCCGGTAGTTCTGCAATGCTTTGTCTGCTATGGAGATGTTTACACCAAACGTGTTGGACAACTGTCGGGCGATCTCCTGCAGGGGAAGGTTGGTGAAGACTAATTCGCCATTCCGCCAGGCTATCTCTTCGGCAGCGCGATCTGAAACTTCAAGGGTCATGCTCTTTTTCACCTTATTATATATAGCACTTTCGTTTGGCTTCAGAACCATGCGCACAGAATTGGCTTTATTGCTCACCACCACGGAACCTTCGAGTAGGGTGGTTTTCACTTCCGGATCGTCCGGATAGGACTCTACGTTGAAGTGAGTTCCCAGTACCTCTACATTGACCGACTCTGTCTGTACGATGAAAGAGTGTTCCCGATTCTTCGTCACTTCGAAATAGGCTTCTCCTTTCAAGTCTACTTCCCTGTGTTTCCCTTTGAATTTCTCGGGATAGGTGAGAGAAGAGAAATGGTTCAGCGTCACTTCCGTTCCATCGGGTAACTTTATAGTCCGTGTGTCGGCCAGTGTAGAAACGGTTTGCAAGGCGGCAGGTTTCAGATAGCAATAAGTGCTCCATCCGATGTAGCAGAACAAAGCGATGGCGGCTACTGCCGAGAAAATGCGTATAGAGAAAAGCCGGTGTGCCGGACGTGGCAATCGCTTCTCTAATATCTGATAGCTTGCCGCTGCCGAGAATCTTCCTCTGGGCGAGCGGGTGGAGGCTATGAGTTTCTCCAATAATCGGTTAAGTTCCTGGTCGGTATACTTCATTTTTTATTTCGTTATTTTTTCACCAGCCGGATAGACATCTGGGTCGTTTCCGACTTTCCGTTCTGAGGCCGGCAGACAAGCTGAATGTATTCATTCGTTCCCACTTTCTGGGGATAGACCAGAATAGTGGCTTTGGCCGATTTACTGCCTCCCTTGATGGTGACTTTATTATCTTTAATCTTAAAAAACTGTGCCGAAGGGCTTCCGGGCTTCGTCGGACGTGAGGGTGATTCGATGAAGACAATCCGGTCTTCTTTCGTTTTATCAACCGCAATGATCTTTACTTGGAATTCGGCTTCCGCAGTATTCTTTTGGTAAGAGAAGTCCTGCGCTTTCTTTTCGAATCCCAGATATTCCTTGGGATAGGAGTTGTTGCCGTTTTCGCATGCAGTGAAACACAGTGCCATCGTAAGCAATGCAAAGGTTGTAGGTCTTAATAACTTCTTCATAAGCTAAGTCTTTGTGTTTTGATTAAAATGAATTTCACTGATAAAGACAGAGCGTTCGAAGGATCTCCCTATCGGGGATGTGCAAATAAAAGTTAAACCTTGTCCATCGTTTCCGGCCGGTGGTTCATTGTTTATCGTTCATCGTCAATATCGCTTCTTTCAGTCGGATTGTTGCTTTCTGGAGTTGGGCGTCTACGGTCTTTGTGCTGATGCCCAATTCTTCGGCCACCTGTGCATAGCTTTGTTTTTCTTCGCGGATGCGGATGAACACTTCTCTGCAACGTTCGGGCAGGCGGTCGAGCGCCTTCACATAGATGGCGAACAGCTCTTCACTGATCATCGATTCCTCGGGCGAATCGCTTTGTGCTTCCGGTTCCGGCAATACTTCGGTGGATACGGTTGTGCGCCTGTTCTCTTTTTCCAGATAGTTGAGTGAGGCGTTTTTCACCAGTATGAAGCAATAGTCCTCAATGCTTTTGACTTCGGGCAACGAACTGCGTTGTTCCCAGAGTTTCAAGAATACATCAAGTACGATCTCCTGCGACCATTCTTCCCGCTTTACGTAATAGTAGGCAATGCGGTAAAGCCGGTCGTACGTCATATCGTAGAAGGATCGGAACGCCGTTTGCGAGTCCAGCTCCTTCATTCGTCTTAATAGTTTTCGAACCTCTGATTCGGTCATGACTTTATAATTTTAGTTGTCCACCCGGAGAAGATCGCTCATGATGCTGTCGGAAATAAAAATTCCTTCTCGGGTGAGGCGCAGAGCACCTTCGTGTATTTCTAATTTGCCGTTTTCTAAAGAAGGACGTGCCATCTTGAGGCAGTATTGTTCCAGTTCGGTTCCATAATCGTTGCGGAGGCGTTCGAGTGAAATTCCCCATTGAGTGCGGACGGAGGTAATGACAAATTCATTGTACCGGGTAGTTAAATCCCGTTCTTCCCGTTCAAAGTCCCGTTTACCGCTTTCGATGCCTGCTATGTATTTCTCTATCGACGAACAGTTCCATTCGCGTGTTGCTTCGTCGAAAGAGTGTGCCGACGGACCACAACCGAGGTAGCTGGTCCCTTGCCAGTACGAAGTGTTATGGCGTGAATACATTCCCGGCTTGCAAAAGTTGGATATTTCGTAGTGCTCATATCCTGCTTCCTGCAGCCGGTCTATCAATAAGGTGAAGAACCGGACACTGCTGTCCTCGTCCACTTCTTCAACCTGGTGTTTTTGCAACATTCTATAAATAGGAGTACCTTCTTCATAAATCAGGTGGTAGGCCGAAACATGCTCCACATTGAGGGCAACGGCCTGTTGCAGGTCCTTTTCCCAACGCTCTGCTGTCTCACCGGGAAGTCCGTAAATCAAGTCGATGCTGATGTTGCGGAACCCGTAGGTACGGCATAATTCTACTGCACGAATGGCTTGAGTGGCATTGTGGCGTCGCTTCAATAACGTAAGCGTGGCATCATCAAAAGTCTGGATACCCATACTGATGCGGTTGAATGGCAAGCGGGAGAGCATTTGCACATATTCCGGACAGAGGTCATCCGGATTGGCTTCAAGCGTTATTTCATGGCAATTTTCCATTCCGTATACACGCCGGACGGTGTCGAACACTTTCCGGAAGTCCTCTTCATCAAGTTGCGAAGGAGTACCTCCACCAAAGTAGAGCGTTTCTATGGGCTCTCCTTTCAGGTAAGTATATCTCATTTCCAGCTCCTTGCAGAGGGCTTCGATGTAGTGTCCTTTCCGTTCGCTTCGCGTGGTGGAGTAAAAATCGCAATAAATACAGCGTGTCTTACAGAAGGGGACATGTATGTATATGCCTGCCATGATAGTCTGAGTTATTTTTGCGTTTTAAATTGCAAAAGTAAGGTTTTCGTTTTAGTAAACAACTTTGCAGGGCATATATTCTTTCTTATTTAACGGGAGGAAAGTTCCTTTTTAACCATTTGACAATCTGATTATCTGATGATCTCAGAATGCTTTCGTTTCGTGCCGCTCTGAAGGTTGGAGAAAAAAACGCCTGCATTTGCCGGTAGGATTTTCCCATGTGTCGCAGATCTGTGATATCTGTTCTCCAATAGATAGCTGTGCGGCGGAATCCTGCCCTTTTTCTTTTATTTTCCTCTTCCTCCGGTGATTCTGTTATATATGGTTTGACTGGCTTTACAGAACAACCGGAGGAGAAAGAGGCATCCATACGGCCTTTTTGTTATAACAATATATGTAATGAGGCAAAACATGAGGAGATTTTCGGAAAAGAAGTAAGCATTTCCGGAAAGTGCTTACTTCTTTGGGTCCGAATGCTTACTTCTTTTTCCGGAAACACACCGTCTTTGTGCTGAAAAACCACCGTCTTTTGCCTCAAATACTCGCGTTTTGCGCTAAAAACTCCGTTACTGAATCCTATTTCATTCAGTTTGGCAGAAGACAGTGTAAGCGGATGTGAGATGAATAATACTTTTTAATAGATAATAAAGGAAAAGCCTTTCATTCTGATAAATGGTTTATTCTCTTCCTGTTTGTATCAACCTGTTACATAACATTGTTTAGTAACACTGTCCGTTTTATTGCTTTTCATTTGATTAATGCCTAATTTGCGTCTCAGTAAAAAAGGGGGTATGCGAAAAACACATACTGAATCATTCATAAAAAAGCGAATATGAAGATGCTTACTTTGGAGTGCATTGCAATGGGAGAAGGTACTGACTCTGGAGAAGGAGGAGGTAACTATTCATGCACGGTAACTGTAGAATGTGGATTTCCTCTATCTGGTTCAGTATCTTGTAGTGGTAAAAAATGTAGTAGAGGACTTGATTGGTTAAAAGGTGCCTATGTTAAGTGTGATGGAAATACGACTTATTGCAATGAATAAAATATTGATTCTTATTATCGCAACTTTATGTTTTTCTTCTTGTAACAACAAGGAGAAAAACTGTAGTTTAATGTATTGCCAGCCGGAAATTGAAATAGAAGAGTATCCTGATTCCAGTTTCTTTTCCAATATTACGTGTATGACTTATTATAAGAATAAGATATATGTTTTGGATAAAAAACGGGGAGACATTGTGGCGCTAAGTGATAACTTAAAAGAGATGGAATATGTTAGCAAACATGGTGAAGCTCCTTATGAAACAACATGGCCGTTTACTTTTAATGTGCTGGACGACACGGTATATGTTGTTGATTTTGGAACAAGGTCAATGAAAAAATTTCATAAAGGAGTTTTCTATGGTGATTTTTCACTTTCAAATGCAAATGAAAACAGATTTAGTCTCAATGATTCTTTAATCTTTTTATCTGCGAATACAGATTCGACAAGTTTTCTAATGATTGATAAATATCACCCCGACAAACAAATCCCAATGGGAAAGGTTGTGCGAGAAAAAACTCCTTTTAAAACCATTATATCTAACAAGAAACATATTCTTTATGATCAAGGCAAAGGGATATTTTCTGTTTCAGATTGCTACCCTTATATAGAGCAATATAATGTTCATGGAGAATATATTAAAACATTTGATATATCTTCAATTCCTATCATGAAGGAAGCAATGGCAATTGCTGAAAAAAACTCTAATAAAGAGAATACTATTTATGTATACATATGTGATGCTTATCTTGCAAATGACCATATATATATACTGTGTTCATCACGGAGCTCATCAGGCGATTATCGTGTAAATACTATTTTGAAATTATCTATCAATGACGAAATGAAGCATATCTCTACCTATATTCTTCCACATGATATATATTCTTCTTTTTGTGTTTCAGACACATATCTATTTGCTTCACAAGAAGTGGCAGGAGTAACTATTGAAAAAATAAAAATAGGTGATGAGAAAAGTAACACAGAGTAGTATGGGACTTCTTGCTAATAATCAATAACTTAAAATCGACTCTGTGTTACTCTGTGTCCTCTGTGGTGTGTTCGGACACAGCCTCTTGTTTGTGGATACAAGTTCGATAATACGGAAAGTTGTTTATCCTGATTCAACTCCGTTTAGAGAGCACCAAGAGTTTGTGACACTGTGATATCTGCTTAATAAACAGATCCTGTATGTTACATAACATTGTTTAGTAACACTGTCCGTTTTATTGCTTTTCATTTGATTAATGCCTAATTTGCGCCTCAGTAAAAAAAGGGTATGCGAAAAACACATACTGAATCATTCATTTAAATCTTATATATCATGAAAGTATATCAGACTAACGAAATTAAGAACATTGCCCTTCTTGGCAATGACGGCTCAGGAAAAACCACTCTCACAGAAGCGTTGCTCTATGAGAGTGGTATTATAAAACGTCGCGGCAGGATTACTGCCAAGAATACCGTAAGCGATTACTTTCCGGTGGAACAGGAATATGGATATTCCGTCTTTTCAACTATTTTTCACGTGGAATGGAATGGAAAGAAGCTGAACATCATAGACTGTCCGGGCAGCGATGACTTTGTAGGCGCTGCCATGACGGCACTCAACGTAACCGATACAGCTATTTTGCTGCTGAACGGACAATATGGACCGGAAGTGGGAACACAAAATCATTTCCGCTATACCGAAAAACTGGGTAAACCGGTAATCTTCCTGGTGAATCAACTCGATAACGAGAAGTGCGATTATGATATGGTGCTTGAACAACTGAAGTCCATTTACGGACCGAAAGTGGTTCCCGTCCAGTATCCTTTGGCTACAGGCCCGAATTTCAACTCACTGATCGACGTGCTGCTGATGAAGAAATACTCTTGGGGACCCGAAGGTGGAGCACCCACTATTGAAGAGATCCCGGCCGAAGAGATGGACAAGGCTATGGAAATGCACAAAGCCCTGGTAGAAGCCGCTGCTGAGAATGATGAAGGCTTGATGGAAAAATTCTTCGAACAGGATTCACTGACAGAAGACGAAATGCGTGAAGGTATCCGCAAAGGATTGGCTGCACGTGGCATGTTCCCCGTATTCTGTGTATGTGCAGGCAAAGATATGGGTGTACGTCGTCTGATGGAGTTTCTGGGTAATGTAGTGCCCGGTGTATCCGAAATGCCGAAAGTGCACAATACCCGTGGTGAAGTGGTGGAACCCGATCCCGATGGGCCTACTTCACTCTATTTCTTCAAAACAGGTGTGGAGCCGCATATTGGCGACGTTCAATACTTCAAGGTGATGAGCGGAAAAGTGCATGAAGGAGATGACTTTACGAATGCCGACCGCGGTTCGAAAGAACGTGTGGCACAGATTTATGCTTGTGCCGGTGCCAACCGTATCAAAGTAGAAGAGATGGTGGCCGGTGATATCGGCTGTACGGTGAAGCTGAAAGATGTTCATACCGGAAACACGCTAAATGGTAAAGGTGCCGAAAACCGGTTTAATTTTATTAAATATCCGAATTCTAAATATTCACGCGCCATCAAACCGGTGAACGAAGCCGATACAGAGAAGATGATGGTTATCTTGAACCGTATGCGAGAGGAAGATCCGACTTGGGTCATCGAACAATCGAAAGAATTGAAACAGACCATCGTACATGGTCAGGGTGAATTCCATCTCCGTACTTTAAAGTGGCGTCTGGAGAATAATGAAAAACTTCAGGTGAAATTCGAGGAACCGAAGATTCCTTATCGTGAGACCATCACTAAGGCGGCCCGTGCCGACTATCGTCATAAAAAACAATCGGGTGGTGCCGGACAGTTTGGTGAAGTACACTTGATCGTAGAACCATATTATGAAGGAATGCCGGTGCCCGATACGTATAAGTTCGGTGGACAGGAATTTAAGATTAATGTGAAAGGTACCGAAGAAGTTCCATTGGAATGGGGCGGAAAATTGGTATTTGTTAACAGTATTGTCGGTGGTTCTATCGATGCCCGCTTCCTGCCTGCTATCCTTAAAGGTATCATGTCCCGTATGGAGCAGGGGCCTCTCACCGGTTCGTACGCCCGCGATGTACGTGTCATCGTATATGACGGAAAGATGCACCCGGTAGATTCTAATGAAATCTCGTTCATGCTGGCCGGACGCAATGCTTTCAGCGAAGCATTTAAGAATGCGGGACCGAAGATTCTCGAACCTATTTATGATGTAGAAGTCTTTGTGCCTTCCGATAAGATGGGTGATGTGATGGGAGATCTTCAGGGACGTCGTGCCATGATCATGGGCATGAGCAGCGAAAACGGTTATGAAAAGCTGGTCGCTAAAGTGCCTTTAAAAGAGATGGCTTCTTATTCGACAGCGCTCAGCTCGCTTACCGGAGGTCGTGCTTCGTTCATTATGAAATTTGCAAGTTACGAACTTGTTCCGAGTGATGTACAGGATAAATTAATAAAAGACTTCGAATCCAAGCAAACAGAAGAATAATGTGGTTACAGCCTGCCGGACTACGGGCTGCAAATGGCTGAACTGCTGAGTTATAAAGCTACGAGGAGTGTACAATGTATGTGCAACTGCTCGTAGCTTTGTTCTTTTAAGGCATTCTGCTTGGGGTTGTAGCTGCCGTTACATGCCATTGACAGTTCGTCGGTCGTCTCTTGAAACCTGCTTACTCATTAACAATGATTAAAGAAAGTAGATTTTCTGAAGAGAAATCTTTAATTTTTTATTAAATTTGCAAACCAAAGGCATATACGTTTTGTTATAGTGGTCAGAATACGACCTAAAAAACGTCTTTCGGTTAATTATAGAGAACATCCTGTTAAAACAGGTTAAGCTGTTAGGAGTGTTAATTAGGGAGTGTTAATTTTGTTGCTATGAAAAAGTCAACAATCTGGATATTAGGCATTATTATGGGTCTTTCCTTTCTGAGTTTGCTCTATTTACAAGTGAGCTACATCGAAGAAATGGTGAAGATGCGTAAAGAACAATTTAATACATCCGTGCGAAATGCTTTGTTTCAGGTTTCAAAGGATGTGGAGTATGATGAAACGCAACGTTGGCTGTTAGAAGACATTACTGAAGCGGAACGTAGAGCACTGGCTCAGTCTTCTTCTACTACCGAACAGAAAAATGGTTTGATTCAGCAATCGGAGCGTTATAGGTTCAAGTCACCGGACGGAACCCTGTATTCGGAGTTTGAACTAAAGATGATTACCACCGAGCCGTCGAAGGTGCCCAAAGCCATGATTTCGGAGAGACATGGGCGGAATACCATTCCGCAGACATCGCGAAGCTTGACCGACGCTATTAAAAATAGGTATATGTATCAGCGTTTCCTGCTCGACGATGTAGCCTTGCGGATGATTTACAAAGCAAGCGATAAGTCGATTGGCGAACGGGTGAACTTTAAGAAGCTGGATAATTATCTGAAGTCTAACTTTATTAATAATGGTATAGAGCTGCTATATCATTTTTCGGTAATCGATAAAGATGGACGTGAGGTATATCGCTGTTCGGATTACGAAGAGGGAGGAAGTGAGGATTCTTATACCCAACCTCTGTTCCAAAATGATCCGCCTGCGAAGATGAGTATTGTGAAGGTGCACTTTCCGGGAAAGAAAGATTATATCTTCGACTCGGTTAGTTTTATGATCCCTTCGATGATATTCACTTTCGTACTGTTGATTACATTCATCTTCACTATCTACATCGTCTTCCGCCAGAAGAAGCTGACAGAAATGAAGAATGACTTTATCAACAATATGACACACGAGTTCAAGACACCGATATCTACCATCTCGCTTGCCGCGCAGATGCTGAAAGATCCCGCAGTCGGGAAATCACCGCAGATGTTCCAGCATATATCGGGAGTCATTAATGATGAAACGAAGCGGTTGAGATTCCAGGTGGAGAAAGTTCTTCAGATGTCTATGTTCGACAGACAGAAAGCAACACTGAAGATGAAAGAACTCGATGCCAATGAGTTGATTACCGGGGTTATCAATACGTTCGCTCTGAAGGTGGAACGCTATAATGGTAAGATTACATCGAACCTTGAGGCTACCAATCCTGTTATATTTGCGGACGAAATGCATATCACCAATGTGATATTCAACCTGATGGATAACGCGGTGAAATACAAGAAGCCCGAAGAAGACCTGGTGCTCGACGTGAGAACTTGGAACGAACCCGGTAAACTGATGATTTCGATACAGGACAACGGTATTGGTATTAAAAAAGAAAACCTGAAGAAGGTGTTTGATAAGTTCTATCGCGTGCATACAGGTAATCTGCACGATGTAAAAGGTTTCGGTCTGGGACTGGCTTATGTGAAAAAGATTATTCAGGATCATAAGGGAACCATCCGGGCGGAGAGTGAACTGAATGTAGGAACTAAATTTATTATTGCATTACCTTTATTAAAAAATGATTGATATGGACGAGAAACTGCGTATTTTATTATGCGAGGATGATGAAAATCTTGGCATGCTTTTAAGAGAATATTTACAGGCGAAAGGTTACTCTGCTGAGTTGTATCCTGATGGAGAAGCCGGATTTAAGGCTTTCCTGAAGAATAAATATGACTTGTGCGTGTTCGACGTGATGATGCCTAAGAAAGATGGTTTCACGCTGGCACAGGAGGTTCGTGCGGCCAACGCTGAAATTCCGATTATCTTCCTGACTGCAAAGACACTCAAGGAGGATATTCTGGAAGGATTTAAGATTGGTGCGGATGATTACATCACCAAACCTTTCAGTATGGAAGAACTTACTTTCAGAATTGAAGCGATCCTGAGACGTGTTCGTGGAAAGAAGAACAAAGAAAGCAATATCTATAAGATCGGTAAGTTTACGTTTGATACACAAAAGCAGATTCTGGCTATCGGTGACAAACAAACTAAGCTGACTACCAAGGAATCGGAATTACTGGGATTGTTGTGTGCACATGCCAACGAGATTTTGCAGCGTGACTTTGCTTTGAAGACTATCTGGATTGATGATAACTATTTCAATGCCCGTAGTATGGATGTATATATCACCAAACTGCGTAAGCACCTGAAAGATGATGATTCGATTGAGATTATCAACATCCACGGAAAAGGTTACAAGTTGATTACCCCCGAACCGGAATCATAATGGAGAGGGGGATATACAGAAATAAAAAAGCCGGAAAACATTCGTTTTCCGGCTTTTTTATTTCTGTTGAAAATATTAATCCGCAATTCTTTTATTGATCGCAATGTAAGAAATGAGTCCGAGTACCACCAATACTATCGAGCCTCCCAAGATAGCGTTGTTGTTCACGTCTCCGGTCAGAGAACAAACAATCAGAATGATTATTCCGACTAAGATTAATATCAATCCTAAATTCTTTAATAAGCCTTTCATGTGTGTGTATTTTAATAGATTATTATATTCCAGTCACAAATTAAAGCATAATTCTTTAACGGGCGAAATTATTTGGATAAAAATTCCATTATAAATGCACGATTTAGTGGATTTTATGATTTGGAGAGAAGTTCTTCTATCTAATCTTTTGTATTGTAGAACACCTTTTTCAGTACCTCCTGTCCAATGCTCAATTCGTCGAGAGTGATACCGTGAAGAGCCTCTTTCAGAGTCTGTCCGGCAATGACACGCGCTTTTTCCTCCAGTTCTTTTCCGTCTTTGGTCAGATGGATCAGGTTGGTGCGGCGGTCTTTTTTATCGGAAATGCGCACAACAAGATGTTGCCGTTCCATATTATCTATCAAACGGGTCATGCTGGGTTTGTCTTTAAAAGTTGCATTACACAACTCTTGTTGCGTCACGCCGTCTTTTTCCCACAGGAAAATGAGTACCGTCCATTGTTCGGGACTGATTTCCAATCCGTTCTGACGGAAGTTACGGTACAGTTTCCGGTTGATTGCCGCAGAAACTTTGCCATTTAATATGGCAAATATAAGTCGAATGTCGAAATTAAATTGCTCTATCATGAAATTATTGTTTAAACAACTTTGCAAAGGTAAGTCTCTTCCCGGATAAATCCTATCTTCGGATACAAAAAAAGATTAAATATTTGTAGTTCAAAATAAAATGTCTAACTTTGCACCCGCATTTAAAATCAAATAATTTATTTATTTAATTAAACGAAGTATGAATCAATACGAAACCGTTTTCATTTTAACTCCCGTTTTATCTGATGTTCAGATGAAGGAAGCGGTAGAAAAATTCAAAGGCGTTCTTCAAGCTGAAGGTGCTGAGATTATTAATGAAGAAAACTGGGGACTGAAGAAATTGGCTTACCCAATTCAGAAAAAGTCTACAGGTTTTTATCAACTGATTGAGTTCAATGCAGATCCTACTGTAATTGACAAGCTGGAAATTAATTTCCGTCGTGATGAACGCGTAATCCGTTTCTTGACTTTCAAGATGGATAAGTATGCTGCTGAATACGCTGCAAAAAGAAGAAGTGTTAAATCAAACAAAAAGGAGGATTAATCATGGCACAACAAGTTCAATCAGAAATCAGATATTTAACTCCGCCGTCAGTAGACGTTAAGAAGAAAAAGTACTGCCGTTTCAAAAAGAGTGGTATTAAGTATATCGACTACAAAGATCCTGAATTCTTGAAGAAATTCTTGAATGAACAAGGAAAAATCCTTCCGCGTCGTATTACAGGTACTTCTTTGAAGTTCCAACGTCGTATCGCGCAGGCTGTGAAGAGAGCTCGTCACTTGGCATTGCTGCCTTATGTAACTGACATGATGAAATAAGAAGGAGGAAAAGTATGGAAATTATATTGAAAGAAGACGTAGTAAACTTGGGTTATAAGAACGATATCGTAAACGTGAAATCCGGATACGGTCGTAATTATCTGATCCCAACCGGAAAAGCGGTGATCGCTTCTCCTTCTGCAAAGAAAATGTTGGCTGAAGAACTGAAACAGCGTGCTCACAAACTTGAGAAAATCAAGAAAGATGCTGAAGCACTGGCTGCTAAGTTGGAAGGTGTATCTTTGACTATTGCTACAAAGGTTAGCTCAACCGGTACTATCTTCGGTTCTGTTGGTAACATCCAGATCGCTGAGGAATTGGCTAAGTTGGGTCACGAAATCGACAGAAAGATCATCGTTGTAAAAGACGCTGTAAAAGAAGTTGGTTCTTATAAAGCTATCGTTAAACTGCACAAAGAAGTTTCTGTAGAAATTCCTTTTGAAGTAGTAGCTGAATAAGCCTATCATATGACATTGAGAAGGGACATTCCAAAACGGGATGTCCTTTTTTTTTGAGAGATTATTGGGAGAGTGTCTTTGTTTATAAATAAAGAGATACCCGGCAGAGGTGCCCAGTGTTGAAGAAGGGGAGATGTGGAGGAAACGACTTCCGTAATGGAAAGGTACGGATATAAAAAAAGTCTGTACGTGCTTTTGCACGGCAGACTTTCAATTCTCTCTAATGTTGTTCGAGATTATTCAGCTACAACTGCTTCAGTTGCAGTAGAGTCAGTTGCTGTAGTATCAGCTACCTGAGCTGCTGCTTCAGCTGCAGCTGCTTCAACTGCTGCGATAGAGTCAGCGATACGGATAGAATCTGCAGTTGCTTTTTCAGCGTCAGCTGCTTTGTTACCACAAGATGCGAATGATACTGCTGCGATAGCTACGAACATCAAAACTAATTTTTTCATTTTCTTTGCTTTTTAAATCTGTAATACAATCAATTGCTTATTAAAACGATGCAAAGGTATGTACTTTTTGCATATGTTGTACTCCTAAACCCAACTTTTTTTTATTTTTTTTTTAGAAGAATGTTTCATTATGTTTTTTTGTATGTTTTAAAACATATCTAATCTTCTGCTATACTGTTATATAGATAGCGTTTGATACTTCTTTTCGGAGTCTTCTCAAACTCAGTGGGGTAGAGTTGAATCTGGCTTACTTTTTCGTAGGCTGCCACGCTATTATTCAAATTCTTCAGGTTTTCGTCCATAATCGTTTTCAGGTTATCTTCGTGGTTGAGTCCTAAAGAATCCAGCGCTTCATAATCGGCATATACCAAGGCAACCAGTTTCTTGTTTCGTTCTATGATAAGACTTTCGAGAATGAAAGGCAGATTATTAAGTTTAGCCTCAATTTCTTCGGGGAAGATGTTCTGTCCGCTCGAACTGAGTATCATCGTCTTCAGGCGGCCACGGATGAAAATATTACCTTCATCGTCCATAGTGCCTAAGTCCCCGGTGCGCAACCAACCGTCTTTAGTGAAAACTTCGCGGGTGGCTTCCGGATTTTTATAATATCCCGTCATTACGTTTTCTCCACGCACTTGTATTTCTCCGGTACCGGCTTCCGGATTCTCCTTATAAATACGGGCTTCCATGATATCGAGTATTTTACCTGATGAGGAAGGGACGAATTTATCCCAGGGAGCATAACTGATGAGCGGCCCACATTCCGTCATGCCGTAGCCAATGGTGAAAGGGAACTTGATTTTATGGAAAAACTCTTCTACTTCCGGGTTCATAGCGGCTCCGCCGATAATAATTTCCTTGAAACGTCCTCCAAGGGCATCGATCAGCTTCTTGCGAATCTGTCCGTATATCTGGCTGTCGAGAAGGGGGATGCTCAACGCCCATTTCATGCCTTTCTTGCTGATGATGGGTTGGATTACATTTTTATAGATCTTCTCGATGACAAGCGGTACTGTGATAATCAGGTTGGGTTTGACCTCTTCGAAAGCTTTCATTATGATTTTGGGGGAGGGAACTTTGCCAAGCAGGGTTACGTGCGTGCCAACTGCCGTAGCTGTCAGAAAGTCGAAAGCACATCCGTAAGCATGGGCAAGTGGGAGGAAAGAGAGCACTTTATCACCTTTTTTTAGCAATTCCGTTCGGATACCGAAAGTCACATTACCGGCCAGGTTGTTGCCGGTCAGCATTACCCCTTTACTGAATCCGGTAGTGCCAGAGGTATAATTCAGTAACATAACCTTGTCGTTGGACAAGGTGGTGTAAAGGACATCTTCTTTTTGGAATCCTTTCGGGTAAGTTTCTTCCATGCACTGATTGATGTGTTTCAGGAATTTCTGAACCGTTTCGCCGTCGCGTTGGTGCAGGCAACGGAAGTCTGTCAGTGAAAAGACGGCACGGATGCCGGTCAGTCGTTCTTCTTCCAAAGTTTCCCAGATGGTGTCGCTGGTGAAAAGGAAGACAGATTCAGAATGATTTACGATATGGTGTACATCATTCGGATTGAAGTCTTGCAAGATAGGTACTACGATGGCCCCGTAGGTAATGGTCGCCATGTAAGCGATGCACCAACGGGCATTATTTTTTCCGATGACTGAGATTTTATCTCCCCGGCGCAAACTACAGTGCTTGAAAAGCAAATGAAGTTTGGCTATTTCTTCGGCTACTTCACCGTAAGTATAACTTTCCGGTTCACCATAATTGGTGTAGCAGGGCAAATCCCAGTTTTCACGGAAACTATTTTCGTAGAGTTTTATAAAGTTTTCTTTTATCATTGCACGTTTTTTGAAGATTTGTGCAAAAGTAGGTATAAACTTTCAGAATAGAAAACCTCTAACTCCTTTTAACTCCTTCTGCATCTTTACTCCTAATAATAATGTGTAACTTTGTACCGAATATGCGTTTTTACAGATTATGATAGATACCACTGTATTTCAAGATAAGACAGCCGTTTACTATACTTTAGGCTGCAAGCTGAATTTCTCAGAGACTTCGACGATTGGTAAAATCCTGCGTGAGGCAGGTGTGCGTACGGCCCGGAAAGGTGAAAAGGCTGACCTTTGCATTGTCAATACCTGTTCGGTGACCGAGATGGCGGACAAGAAGTGCCGTCAGGCTATTCACCGCCTGGTGAAACAACATCCCGGTGCGTTTGTGGTGGTGACAGGTTGCTATGCCCAGCTGAAACCCGGTGATGTGGCAAAGATAGAGGGAGTGGACGTTGTGCTTGGTGCGGAACAAAAGAAAGACCTGCTTCAATACCTGGGCGACTTGCATAAACACGAAGGAGGAGAGGCTTATACAACCGCAACGAAAGATATCCGTTCCTTTGCCCCGTCTTGTTCAAGAGGTGACCGTACCCGCTTTTTCCTGAAAGTACAGGATGGGTGCGATTACTTTTGTTCTTACTGTACCATTCCTTTTGCCCGTGGACGGAGTCGCAACGGGACTGTCGCATCTTTGGTGGAGCAGGCACGGCAGGCTGCTGCCGAAGGTGGGAAAGAGATTGTGCTGACCGGAGTCAATATCGGAGATTTCGGAAAATCTACTGGCGAGACTTTCTTCGATTTGGTGAAAGCGCTCGATCAGGTAGAAGGCATTGAGCGTTATCGCATTTCTTCTATTGAGCCCAATCTGCTGACGGACGAGATTATAGAATATGTGTCCACCTCCCGCAGCTTCATGCCTCATTTCCATATCCCTTTGCAGTCCGGTTGCAATGAAGTGCTCCAGTTGATGCGCCGTCGGTATGGAACGGAACTTTTTGCTTCGAAGATTGCAAAGATAAAAGAGGTGATGCCTGATGCGTTTATCGGCGTGGACGTAATTGTGGGTACACGTGGCGAAACCGACGAGTATTTTGAGAAAGCCTATGAATTTATTTCCGGACTGGATATCACGCAATTGCATGTGTTCAGTTATTCGGAACGTCCCGGTACCCAGGCACTGAAGATAGACCATGTGGTGACTCCTGAGGCGAAGCATCAGCGAAGCCAGCGTTTGCTTGCGTTGTCGGATGGGAAAACGAAGGACTTCTATGCCCGTCATATCGGCCAGACTATGCCTGTCCTGATGGAGAAGCCTAAGGCAGGAGCGCCTATGCACGGCTTTACGGCAAACTACATTCGTGTAGAGGTGGAAAGTGACCCGGCATTGGATAATCAAGTAGTAAATGTTCTCTTGGGAGATTTTAACGAAGATGGCACTGCACTGAAAGGAACTATAACACAATAAACATGAAATCGAAACTTCTTTATTTGTTAACCTATGTGGGGATGTGGCTTTTGGCTATTCTTCCGTTTCCGGTGTTGTATGCCCTGTCCGATTTTATTTACTTCTGGTTGTACCACGTGATCGGTTACCGGAGAAAGGTGGTGGGTACCAATCTGAAGAACTCTTTTCCGGAGAAGTCGGCAGCAGAATTGAAGGCCATTGAACGTAAGTTCTATCATTACCTTTGCGACTATATGCTCGAAGATGTGAAAATGTTGCGCATGTCCGAGAAAGAGCTTTGCAAACGTATGACTTACGAAAACAAGGAAGCTTATCTCCGGATGATTGACGAACGGGGCGGGATTGTCCTGCTGATCCCCCACTATGCTAATTTTGAATGGATTACGGGGATGGGAATGATTATGCGTCCCGGCGATGTACCTGTACAGGTATACAAACCTTTGAAAGATGTTTATCTGGATGGTCTTTTCAAGTACATCCGCAGCCGCTTCGGAGGGTACAACGTGCCGAAGCACTCCACCGCCCGCGAAGTGATCAGGCTGAGACGTGACGGCAAGAAGATGGCTATCGGACTGATTACCGACCAATCGCCCAATACGAACGAGGCGCACCATTGGACTACTTTTTTGAATCAGGACACGGTGTTCATGGATGGTGCCGAGCGCATTGCCAAGATGATGGACTTTCCGGTTTTCTATTGTGAGTTGCGCAAGGAGCGGAGAGGGTATTGCCGTGTAGAGTTCGATCTGGTCACCGATCGTCCGAAAGAAACCGCCGATGGTGAGATTACCGAAATCTTTGCCCGCAGATTGGAGCAGACCATCCGGAAGGAACCTGCTTACTGGCTTTGGTCACATAAGCGCTGGAAGCTGAAACGCCCCGAAAAGAAAGATGAATAAGATATCTGTCGTTATATTGAACTGGAACGGTTGCGAAATGCTCCGTTCGTTTCTTCCCTCCGTACTCCGGCATTCCGAGGCGGAAGGTGTGGAAGTTTGTGTGGCTGATAATGGTTCTACAGATCAGTCGGTAGAGATGCTGCGGCACGAGTTCCCTTCGGTTCGCCAGATTCTGCTGGATGAAAATCATGGTTTTGCCGACGGTTATAACTTTGCCCTCCAACAGGTGGAAGCCGAATATGTAGTTCTGCTGAATTCTGATGTAGAAGTAACAGAGCACTGGCTGCAACCGATGGCTGATTATTTGGATACCCATCCGGAGGTTGCTGCCTGCCAGCCTAAAATACTCAGTTGGCGACAAAAGGACCTGTTTGAATATGCCGGCGCTTCCGGCGGATTCATTGACCGTTATGGTTATCCGTTTTGCCGGGGACGGGTGATGGGAGTGGTCGAGGCGGATAAAGGACAATATGATACAGTATTCCCCGTGTTCTGGGCTACCGGTGCCGCCCTGTTCATTCGTCTGGCAGATTATCGTGAGGCAGGCGGGCTTGACGGGCGTTTCTTTGCCCATATGGAAGAGATAGACCTTTGCTGGAGGCTTCGTGCCCGTGGACGGGGGATCGTTTGCATTCCTCAAAGTATGGTGTATCATGTAGGAGGGGCCACATTGAAAAAAGAGAATCCGCATAAAACCTTCCTCAACTTTCGTAATAATCTTGTCATGCTCTATAAGAATCTTCCGGATGAAGAGCTGCCCGGAGTGATGCGGGTACGTTGCTGGCTCGATTACATTGCGGCAGCTACGTTTGTTCTTAAAGGACAGCTGCCCAACGCAAAGGCCGTTCTCCATGCCCGTCGTGAATTTAAACAATTGCGCGATAGCTTCCGGGATGCAAGAATGGAGAATCTCAGAAAAACTTCCTCACACTTTATTCCCGAACGGATAAAAAGTAGTATCTTAGTGCAGTTCTATGTGAAAGGGCGGAAGTTCTTTTCGCAATTACCAGATTTTAAAGGATAACGTTATGGAAAAACTAATTCGAAGAATCGGGCTGGTAGCACACGATGCTATGAAAAAAGACCTGATTGAATGGGTTCTTTGGAACTCGGAGTTATTGATGGGACATAAGTTTTATTGTACAGGTACCACCGGTACGCTGATACTGGAAGCATTGAAAGAGAAACATCCCGATGTGGAATGGGATTTTACCATTCTGAAGTCAGGTCCTTTGGGGGGTGACCAGCAGATGGGATCGCGTATTGTGGACGGAGAGATCGATTATCTTTTCTTCTTCACTGACCCGATGACCCTGCAACCGCACGACACGGATGTAAAGGCACTGACCCGTCTGGCAAGTGTAGAGAACATTGTTTTCTGCTGCAACCGTTCCACTGCCGATCATATTATTTCGAGTCCGCTCTTTGTTGATCCGGATTACGAACGGACACATCCGGACTACTCCGGCTATACGAAACGTTTCGAAAACAAACCGGTAGTTACCGAAGCGGTAGAATCGGTGAAGAAAAGAAAGAGAAAGAAATAAGAGCCTATTCGGCTGCAAGTATATTTCACTACAGAGTACACAGAGGGCACGGAGCTTTAATTATATAGAATTACTATATAATAACTCCGCGCCCTCTGTGTGTTCGGTGGTACATATACTTTGTGGCGTATCGGTTTTGCCTGTCGTTTATCTTTCTGTTTTTGTCAAGAGCAGATTTATGTATTGTTAACTTCCAAGCCTTCATCTTTCCCGCCGTTGATTATCAATAGGAGAAAAAAGATTATCTTCTGATGAAAAAACATTTTCATGCCGGGAAATGTGTCCCGACATACCGGGAAAAGTATCGGAAGCAACCGTCTGAATGAGTAAAACTCAGGCTCTAAATGGGGGGAACACCGGCTCTGCAGGCTTCAAACCAACGCTCTTCCGGAATTTTTTGATGCAGGTACAAAAAAATAGGGAGAAACATTTATTCCTCCCTATTACCGTATTTTAATTCGAATATACTTTATGATTACATAGGCAAAGATACTCTGTTTTCTTGCAGAAGTCAAGCTTTTGCCTGTTTTTATTTTTCCAATGATCCGGTCGGGAATATGTTTTCACTCATTATAATAGGTGCTCAACTGTTCTATTACCTTTTCCGGTTCGTCCGGGGCGGCTGCGTGTCGGATAGCTATTTTTCCTGTTTTATCAATAACTACAAAGCAGGGGATACTCAGTATTTGCCGTTCGTTTCCAAGTTCGGCATACAACGATTTTCCTAACTTTTCGTTTACCAATAAGTGATAGCCTTTCAGTTGGTGATATCCGATGGTTTTCTCCCATTTCTCCTTGTCCTGAGGGCGGTCTATCGAGATGTATAGGTACACAATGTCCATGTTATGTGTTTTTTCTTTGAGGGCGGGCAGGTATTGGAACTTTTTGATGCATGGGCCGCACCAGGTAGCCCATACGTCGATATAGATCACTTTGCCTTTGAAGGGTTTTACCGCATCTTCCAGATTTTCAACTGTGGAGTCGCAAGGCAGAATGTGATAGTCCTTGTCGTCGATGCGGCTGTTTTGGAAGCGGAGGTTTTTATTAACGCCCGGTTCAAGAACAGATAGAAAGGGGCTATTGGGGAATTCGGCCTTATATCTTTCGTATAGTTGGGGGATTGAGGGAGTATTTCTTGTTTGAAATTCGTCTTCGTAGATAAGTAGCGCTTGTGCATATTGCAGATTGTCGCCTTTGAAGAATTTCCGGTAGCGGTCGAAGCGGAAGGCGCAATAGTCCTTTATCTCTTCGGGTTTGCCATTTTCCAGTTTTATGAATTGTGCGCCGATCAAGTCGTTTATAAAGAGTCCGATTCCGCGGTAGGAACGCAGATAATCACTGTCTACGGGTTGATTGATGATTTCTGCAAGTTCTTTACGCCAATTTTCGGTAAAGTTTTCATTTTTCACCAGATACATTGCGACGTGCAGAAAGATAGACCGATGGGTGTAATCGATGTGTGCATGCTGCTCTGCGAGAAACTCTTTATCAAGTCCGGAGGCATTTACAGAGTCAAGTGCCTGTTTCATCCTGGCATCTGCCAACTGATGATATTGTTCCAATGAAGTCACCCCTTCGAGTTCGTGAGGCTGCATGTATATCAGATTGTCGCTATATTGCTGATAGTCGTCCACCGCTTTCAGACATCGGTTGTAGACCCGGTTGGTGCCACTGAAGTTGATCGTGTCTTTGGCCACAGCGATAGTATCTTTGCTTCCCGGTGTCAGGTAGAGCGTGAAAGAATTATTCCCTTTGGCCCATACATGAATCGTAGTGGGACGGCTCACGCTGAATTCATGAATGAACTGCCCTTGAGGGTCAGCTTGTGCCTTAGTGCCCAAGGTAATGAAGAACAGGTGATCTTTTCCTGTAGGCCAGTAAGCGATTTCGTTGTCCGGGGTGGTCTTGACTACAATTGTCGCAGTTTGTTGTGCGCTGATTTCTCCCGTTAGCAACAACAGGAGGATTAATAAAAGGTTTTTCATCGTATTAGTATATTAATGTTGATTCAGTCTCTCGTGCAATGCATCTCTACTCCGGCAGAGTCGATGTCTGCTCCCATGGGCGGATTCCTTTTCGACAGTTTGATTTCTATTTCCCTGATTTTCGGGAAGTCCCGGAAGAGCCTTTTCACGATTCGTCCGCAGGCGTGTTCCAGCAGTTTAGAGGGAATATCCATTTCTTCTTTCAGCGCGGCGTGTATGTCTGCATAGCTGACGGTATCTTCTACTTCATCCGTTTCGGTGGCTTTGCCAAAATCGGTTTTCAACCTCAGGTTGATGATGAACTCGTTACCAATCGCAGTCTCTTGTGGAGCTACTCCATGATAACTGTAGAAACGGACGTTTTCCAAAAAGATATAATAATGGGTAGTCATAAATATAAAGATTGATATTGTCTTCTGGCAAAGATAAGATAATAAATGCAATTATGATTCCTGTTGTTGCGATTGCTTGGTTTTGATAAAGTCTTTTTGCGCCACAGCCTGCGGAATCAGTTTCAGAAATATGGGAGTTGCGGCAATGCAGATTGTCAGGGTGAGCAATAGCAAGACAATGGCTTGTCCCCATTCATTATGGATAAACCGGCTGACAACCGGATATTCGAAATGTAAAAGGGGGGCATGTATTCCCAATGTAATGACCGAATAACGTCCCAGATAAGAGATGACAGGGAGCTTTTTAAACTTTTTGCAGAAAAGCATAATCATAAAGATGCCGGCAAACGCTGAGGCCCAGAACTGGAAAATGTTGCCTGCATAATTGTTGGTACGCATACCGACAAACGTGGCGGTGAAGTACATCACGACCAAGGCTGCCAGGATACATAGCGGAATCAGTTTGTCGAAACGGTGGGGAAAGAGGAAAAAGTTGTAACGGCGAATCCAGAATCCGGCCACATAGAAGGGCAGGGCGGTCATGGCTATGTCTATGTACAAGGGCAGTTCGATCTGGTGTTTACCCATATAGAATCCGGCGATTCCGATCAGGAGGGTGAGGGCAAACATTAAACCTAACTTCCGGTCGCGCAGGCTGTGGACCAGATAGAACAGGATATTGCAATTGAAAAGTGCCAGCAAAAACCAGATAGGAGGGTTGAACTTGATCAGGGCATGATCATGAAACACAACTAAAAGCTCTGTCCAACTGACCGGGAGTTGAAATACACCCGGAGCAATTTTCCATACAATATACTTCAGGAGGAATGCGCTGAGATAGAAAAAGAGGAAGGGGACGATCAATTTGTTTATCTTCCGGATGAAGAATCCGAAAAGCCCCTCGTACGACTTGAAGAAGATACCTGAGATAAAGAAATAAAGGGGCATACGAAAACTGGCGATCATCGAATGGTAATCGAGCTTTTCGAAAGCTCCACCGATGTGTGCCATCACCACCAGGATGATGCAGACTCCTTTCGTCAAGTCTACAAAATCAATTCGTTTGTTTTTGTCGTCTCCCATTCTGACTGTTTGTGCATTGGTGCAGCAAAGATACTGAATATTACTGAAAAGCAAGAGAGAAGAGCGAAAAACACACCGGTTCGCTCTTCTCTCTTTGTTCTTTTTCTTCCTTGGGAAACTGACGGATATTATTTTTCCGGATTTCTGCCGGTTTGCTTAACCAGTTCTCTGATTTTCTCATTCAGGCTTTCGGCTTTCATGAGCTGTTCCAGTGTCAGATGCATCCGGTAACGCCAGTAGTGACGGGGATTGGCAGGGACATTGATCCGTTCTTCCTGCACGTTCGGGTTGCGCCATCTTCCGTCCATCGACAACCAATCTTGTAGTGACAGAATGCAAAGGATGGAGTTACTGTAGAGGTGGTTGCGGACCACTTCTTCACACAGTTCCGGTGTTGCTACGGCAGGGGCGGCACCATAATGCCCCAGCATCTGATTGTAGTAACGTTGAGTCTGTTGATAATCCTCTTCCCACCATCCGCGTAAAGTCGACATGTCATGGGTAGAGAATGTGCAAACCGAGCGATACGGGTATTCGTTCAGGCGACCGAACTCTTCAGTCGGGTTCTTGGGCATCCGCTGGATTTCGAGACTCAGAATGCGTAGGTCGTTCATCACCCATGCCACGCAATCCGGTATCATTCCCAAATCTTCACCACATACCAGCATGCGGGTCGACTGAGTCAGTTGTGGCAGTTTCTTCATGGCTTGTTGTTGCCAGAAGTCATTATGGCGATGATAATAATACTGATCGTAAAGCCGGTTGAATGCTGCTTTCTCCCAATCGTTCAGGGCACGGTAGATGAAGTCGTGCTGTACTCCGATACGCGGATGAAAGAGGTTCGTGTCCTTACGGTCGGGCACAAACAGTACGTCACTTATCAAGGCGTACAATCCGTCTCTGATCCATATGCTGTCTTCATCGTTCTTGCCGGCAAAGAAAGCTTCCACTTTGCGTTGAGTGTCGAACTCTGGACGCATGCGGTACACTTCGTACGTGTTGGTCGGCTCAATAAAGGTTTGTTTGACGTAGTCGGTGTGGGGACCAAACACCTGTCCGAGGAAGTACTCGTGGATATAAGGCGTCAGGAATTCTTCGCGGAAAGGTAATCCGTAGCTTTCTATTTCTTCACGGCTCATGGGCAGTGCGGGAACAAACTGTCCCAGTAATCCATGCACGGCATTCATCGGGATTTCCCAAATGCGGAAAAATCCCAGAATATGGTCGATGCGGTAAGCGTCGAAATACTCGGCCATCTTTTGGAAACGTTTCATCCACCATTTATAGCCATCCTTTTCCATTACGTCCCAATTGTAGGTGGGGAAACCCCAGTTCTGCCCGTTGACAGAAAAATCATCGGGTGGGGCACCGGCCTGTCCGTTGAGATTGAAATAATAGGGCTCTGTCCAGGCTTCCACACTGTTGCGGCTGATGCCGATAGGGATATCTCCCTTTAGTACCACTCCGTGCTCGCGGGCATAAGTGGTTGCTTCCAGCAGTTGTAAGTGGAGGTTGAACTGTATATAGAAATAGATGGCGATATTGGGGTAGACTTCCGTACCGGGACGGCAAAGCTCTTCAATCTCTTGTGCATTATATTCCGAATATTTAGGCCATTCGCGGAAGTTTGGTGTCCGGTATACGTCACGCAGATAACTGAAGGCAGCATAGGGTTGCAGCCATTCTTTGTTGGCCTCAAAGAAATCACGGAAGGCTTTCGAAGCCAATACTTTTTCTCCTTCTTGCTTGAATAGCTGATGGAAATATTCCCATTTTCCCCGGTTCACTGCTTCGTAGTCGATGGCAGAAAGTGAATTCAACTCTTTCTGTTTTTGGTTGAAAGCGGTAGCGACTTCTTTATCTTTCAGGGTACCCATCTGTTTAAGGTCGGCATACATCGGGTGGAAAGCATAGATGGAAATACTATTGTAAGGGTAGGAATCTGTCCATGTATGGGTCATGGTGGTGTCATTGATCGGTAGGATCTGTACCACTTTCTGGTTGGTACAGACTGCCCAGTCTACCATTCGTTTCAGGTCTCCGAAGTCTCCTACACCGAAGCTTTTCTCCGATTTGAGTGAAAATACGGGGACGGCCACTCCTGCACCTTTCCAGGCCGGAACGTCAAAGTAGACATATCGGTCGGAAATAACCAGTGTTTCGTTTGCTTTAATCTCGGGGGTAGCCATGTAACGGTTAGGATTGTTTTCCCAAGCTTCAGCTTTCTTCTCTTCCTTATTATATAATACAAATTTGTACTCTAATGGAAATTCCAGTTTAGATGCATCCAATTCGGCTTGCCATTCCGGAAAGTTGATGTCGCTCATAGGCCATGCTTTGTCCGGGTTCCAGTTGCCAAGGACTTTCTGATTGCCACAGATGGCCAAACAGTAGTTGCCGTTGATGCGTGGAGCATAAGCCTTGATCATCAATCCTTTTTTGTAACTTTTGGGGGTTGCACTCCGGTCACGGTGTGCCAGAAGCGATTCGGTGAATGCCGAACTGTAGAAATACTGCTGCTCCGGAAGGTTCTTCCAGCAATCATTGATGCGCAGACTTTTTTTGTCATCCGCAGGCAGGTAGGCACGCCGGGGGAAAGAGTTCCATTCAGTACGGATGTTCTTATTGTCGCGATAAATGTGATAACTGTATTCTATAACTCCTTCTGCCGGTGATTGAAGAGCTATTTCACTGCTCCAATGGATACCGTCTACTGTGGTGAGGGAGATAGCTTTATCCGGATCATTGTTTCCAAGTTCGGGTACAGAACCTAATATTCTGACTTCTTCTCCCCAACTTGTGCGATACTCAATATGAAATGATACTATCATATATATTAGATTTAATTTTTGACTAATGATTTTGCAAGTATAGAAATATTCTACGTATGTCGTATCTTTACTTTCATCGAACTACTTTAAAATAGTATGCAAACGTTTGTGTTGTTTATGTTATTAAACATTGAAAGGAGCCAAGAGGCTCCTTTCAACGCTTTTGCTTATATATTAATCATTTACAGGTTTGTTTTTTATCCGCACCTGGATGCACCGCAAGTGGTACAGATGAGGCAACCTTCCTGATAAACCAATGTCTCATTTCCGCAGTTCGGACATTTTTTGCCTTTAGCTTCCGTTCCGTCCTGCACATATTTCTTCAGCGCACGTTCTACACCATTCTTCCAGGTATTGATGTTTTCGCTGTCCAATTGTAGCGAACCTACCAGTTTGATGACTTGTTCGATCGGCATTCTCCAGCGGAGCACACCTGAGATCAGTTTGGCATAGTTCCAATATTCTTTGTTGAACTTCTCGGACAGACCTTCGATTGTCATTTTGTATCCGCGTTTGTTTTCAAACTGGAAGTCGTAACGTTTGTTTCCGTTCTCATCGACATTCTTGATGATGCGTCCGGTATTTACACTTTTCGGAATAATGATTCCTTCGTCGTCGTCTTGCAGACCGGTGAATATTTCGTAAGGTCTGCCGTCGAGCAGGCCGACCAAAGCTACCCATTTCTCTTTATTGTTCTGGAAACGCACAACATCAGCTTCAAGTACCGGCGGACGTACTTCGACTACCGTTGGCGGCTTGCAAGGAGGAAGCTCTTCTTTCTTGTCTTTGTCGGACTTCGCAGAGATAAGCACTCCTGAACGGGAACCGTCACGGTAAACCGTACAGCCTTTACAACCGGACTTCCATGCTTCGACATACAGGCGGTTCACCAGTTCTTCGTCTACATCGTTCGGCAGGTTAATGGTCACACTGATGGAGTGGTCCACCCATTTCTGGATTTTGCCTTGCATACGGACTTTCATCAACCAGTCTACGTCGTTTGAAGTTGCTTTATAATAAGGTGACTTGGCTACCAGTTCGTCCACCTCTTCCTGAGTATATCGTTTGGCGGGATCGTAACCGTTCGCTTCCATCCAGGTCACGAATTTGTGGTGGAACACGATGTATTCTTCAAAAGCGTCTCCGGTTTCGTCTACAAAGTCAACGCGTACGTTGGTGTCATTCGGGTTCACTTTTCTTCTGCGTTTATATACCGGGAGGAATACAGGCTCGATACCTGAGGTTGTCTGAGTCATCAGACTGGTTGTTCCGGTAGGAGCGATGGTCAGACACGCAATGTTACGGCGACCATATTTCTTCATGTCTTCGTACAATGCCGGATCAGCTTCGCGCAAACGGTTGATGAACGGGTTGTTCTTTTCTCTTTCCGTATCGTATACATCGAATGCACCACGCTCTTTGGCCATATCCACCGATGAACGGTAAGCACCCAGTGCTACGGCTTTGTGTACTTTCTCAGAGAAGTCAGTCGCTTCTTCTGTTCCATAACGCATTCCGAGTGCGGCGAGCATATCGCCTTCGGCAGTGATACCGACACCGGTACGTCTTCCCTGACCGCTCTTCTTATAAATCTTTTCCCACAAACCGCGTTCAGTGTGTTTCACTTCTTCATTTTCCGGATCCAGATCTATCTTCTCCATGATGCGTTCTATCTTTTCCAATTCCAGATCGATGATATCATCCATGATACGCTGAGCCAGTGCTACATGTTTATGGAAAAGGTCAAAGTCAAAGTAGGCATCTTTAGTGAATGGATTGACTACATATGAATACAGATTGATGGCCAACAGGCGGCAAGAATCATAAGGGCACAAAGGAATTTCTCCACAAGGGTTTGTCGAAACCGTTTTATATCCCAAATCTGCATAACAGTCGGGCACTGATTCACGGATAATGGTATCCCAGAACAATACGCCCGGTTCAGCCGATTTCCATGCATTATGCACAATCTTCTTCCACAAGTTGGAAGCATCGATCTCTTTCACCGTAGTGGGATGGTCAGAGTCAATGGGGTATTGTTGGGTATACTTTCTGCCTTCTACAGCTGCTGCCATGAATGCATCATCCAGCTTTACTGAAACATTGGCACCTGTAACCTTGCCTTCTGTCATTTTTGCATCAATGAATGCTTCGGAATCCGGATGCTTGATCGATACACTGAGCATCAACGCACCGCGGCGTCCGTCTTGGGCAACTTCACGTGTAGAATTAGAATAACGTTCCATGAATGGGACCAGCCCGGTAGAAGTCAGGGCTGAGTTTTTCACAGGAGAACCTTTGGGACGGATATGGGAGAGGTCATGACCTACACCTCCGCGTCTTTTCATTAGTTGCACCTGCTCTTCATCTATTTTGATGATAGCTCCGTATGAATCGGCAGAACCATCAATACCAATCACAAAGCAATTGGAAAGTGAAGCAACTTGATAATCGTTACCGATACCTGTCATCGGACTGCCTTGCGGCACGATATACTTAAAATGGTCAAAAAGCTCAAACAGCTGTTCGGAGCTTAGTGCGTTTGGGTACTTTGCCTCGATGCGGGCCACTTCGTTAGCAAGTCTCCAATGCATGTCCTTCGGTGATTTCTCGTAAATATTTCCGAAAGAGTCTTTTACTGCGTATTTGTTTACCCAAACTCGCGCAGCAAGTTCATCGCCCTGAAAATATCGTAAAGATTCTTCGTAGGCTTCCTCGTAAGAGTAAATTTGCTTTTCCACGATGCAATGTGTCTTAGATATCATTATTAATAAGTAAATATGTAGAAGCTTACTTATCATTAACAAACGTGCCTGCAAAGCTATGAATGTTTTTTGGTATATCAAAATAAAAACGAGATAATTTATTAACCGGTACTAAGTTATCCGTTTATAAATGATAAGCAATTGATAAACAAATGAATGATGGTTTTGTTCAGTGCCTGAAGTTTTCCAAAAAGAAAATTAATCTAAATTGGAAATGAGATAGAATGATTATTCTTTTTATATCTTTGCAGAAAAAAGATATGATGGATACAGTTAAGAACAGAAGAACTATCCGCAAATATCAGCAAAAAGATATTACGTCGGATTTGTTAAATGATTTGCTTGAAACTTCATTTCGTGCTTCTACGATGGGCGGAATGCAGCTTTATAGTGTGGTTGTCACTCGTGATGCCGAGAAAAAAGAAATACTTTCTCCGGCACATTTTAATCAGCCGATGATAAAATCTGCGCCGGTGGTGTTGACATTTTGCGCAGATTTCCGCCGTTTCTGCAAATATTGTCAGGAAAGGAATGCGGAACCGGGATATGATAATTTAATGTCTTTTTTGAATGCGGCTATGGATACTTTATTGGTTGCACAAACCTTTTGTACGCTTGCCGAAGAGGCCGGACTGGGTATTTGTTATTTGGGTACTACTACTTACAATCCTCAAATGATAATTGATGCTTTACACTTGCCGGAACTGGTATTTCCCATTACTACTGTAACAGTGGGATATCCGGCGGAATCTCCTAAACAAGTAGATCGTCTGCCTATAGAAGGTATCATACATGAAGAGAGTTATCACGATTATACAGCCGAAGATATAAACCGGCTGTATGCTTATAAGGAGTCCTTACCTGAGAATAAGCAGTTTATAGAGGAGAATCATAAGGAGACTTTGGCTCAAGTGTTTACAGATGTTCGTTATACAAAGAAGGATAATGAATTTATGTCTGAAAATCTGTTGAAAGTACTTCGCCAACAAGGCTTTATGAATGATGGGCAATAACTGGCGGTGATTAATAAACAGCGAACGATGAACAGCTTGCATGATTGGTTGCAAATGTTCATCGTTCACTGTTTATCGTTCACTGTTTATATTTCTTTTCTTTAGTAAAGTTTCTATGTTTTCCAGATCGGACCGGAAGCTTTTATCAACTTCGCACTGGCCTTTTACTGTTTTGCATGCATGTAATACGGTGGCATGATCTTTATTGCCTATGAATTTTCCGATTTTGGAAGTAGAGAAGTCTGTATGTGTCTTGGCTAAATACATGGCAACCTGACGTGCCTGTACCACTTCTCTTTTTCTTGATTTGGTGTGGATGGCTGATGATTCCAAGTCGAAATGTTTGCAGACCACATTAATGATATCATCGATGGTCACAGCTTTCGTTTCACTGCGGACTACTTTGCGGACAATGCGTTGTGCCAGATCCAAATCGATTTCTTTATTGTAAATAGTCGAGTGGGCCATGATAGAAATAACAATGCCTTCCAAATCACGCACGCTTTCGTTTACATTCTCGGCAATGTAGTCTATTACTTCAGAAGGGAACTGTAACCCATCCCTATGAATTTTATTTCTTAAAATGTTCTTTCTGAGTTCTACAGTCGGTTTTTCCAGTTCGGCTACCATACCCCATTTGAAGCGGGTTAACAGACGCTCTTCCATGCCTTGCAGTAATACGGGAGCACGGTCGGAAGTCAATATCAACTGTTTGCCGTTTTGGTGTAGGTGATTGAAGATATGGAAGAAAGTATTTTGTGTTTTGGTGACACCGGCAAATTCTTGAATATCATCAATGATCAGTACATCGATTGTCTGGTAGAAGTTGATAAAATCATTCGTTGTATTATTGCGCACAGAATCGGTGTACTGTACCTGAAATAAATGTGCTGAAACGTAAAGCACTCTTTTGTCCGGATACAACTCTTTTATACGAGTTCCGATGGCGTTGGCCAAATGGGTTTTTCCTACTCCCGATGCTCCATGAAGAAACAACGGATTAAAGACCGTCTTGGCCGGATTTTCGGCAACGGCCTCGGCAACACTTCTTGAAAGTTTATTACTATAACCTTCAATAAAGGTTTCGAAATTATAGTTCGGATTTAGATGTGGGTCAAGGTCTTGGACAGCCGGAGCACGCAATAACCCCGGAGCTTTCCTTTCGTCAACCCGGGGGAGTCCGGACTGAGGGATAGCCGTAGAGCGGGTAGTAGACTCCTGGTTCACGGTTGTCCCTGAACTTTTGTCTACCAGCACATTGTACATCAACTTAGTGCCGTCTCCTATAACCTTATATAACGTCTTACGTAGCAAGTCCACAAATTTATCTTCCAGAAATTCATAGAAAAACTGGCTGGGAACTTGTACGATTAACGTTTTGTCCTCATATTTTAAAGGAACAATGGGAACAAACCATGTTTTGTATGTCGACTCAGGAACATTGTCTCTTATAATTTCAAGACAGCGGTTCCATAGGCCGACATGACTCGATTCACTCATAGCGGCTGTAATACATTTATTAATTAAGCAAAACTTCTACGATTGCAAAATTGGGAATCTTATTTGAGAAAAACAAATCTCTTTTTTCTTGTATTTCTCACTGAAAGAATAATGTGTTTACTTTCAATGACTTATCATTTTCCTGTAAAATACCCCTTGCCGGAAGCTATTGCTTTTTTGTAACTACTTATTAATTAATTGTTTATCAGATAAATTTCCACATACTATTCTTGAACCTGATAGCCGGTACAGATATCCTTTCTGTCTATGGATAGACTTTTAAAGGATTTCATCCTGTCCTTGTTTCGTAGGCGCTTATTTAGATAAATTCTATTTAAGAGGTTTCACCTACTTATCTTTTTTGCCAAACAGGGAGAAGTGGACATATCGTTTGGGATGTTCCTTCAGGTCTTCAAGCAAACTTGCTGCATTGATGGTAGTTTGGTTCAGGTTATTGTATAATTGTGGATCGTTTAGCAGCAAACCAACGGTGTTGTCTTTGCTGTTAAGCTTTTCTGTAAGCATTTTTACGTTACTGAGGGTTGCGTCTATTTTTTTGAACGTAGTGGCATAATCAATTTCTTTCAGATTGCCACTGATTACGATAAAGTTGTCTCCGATGGTATTCAGCTTCCCTGTTAATTGTGGAATATCATTATTCATCAATACTTTCAGCTGGCGGCTGGTAACTTCCAGATTGGCCGTCGTCTTTTCAATAGAATGCAGAGTTGCCGGGATACTTTGATCCGCCATAATCGTGTTCAGTGAAGTAAGGATAGAATCTAATTTAGGTAGCATCTTTTCTACGGCGGGCATCATAGCTGCTACCTTTTCCATCATTCCGTTGTTCAGAGTTCCGGGAATTGTATCACCTACCATATAACGTTCGCGCGGATTATTAGCCAATAAGATATTCATTCTTACTCCTCCCATCAGTTCGGGCACCAATTCGGCAGAGCTTCCTTTCGGTATGCGAAGATCAGTGTCTACTTCTACTTCCACGATGACATTTTCCGGTTGGTTGTAATCATAGGCAATATCACGGACAATACCTACACGGACACCGTCGGCAAATACCGGGCTGGACTGTGCCAGACCGTTTACATTATGGAATTTTACATAAAAATAGCTGGCAGGCTTAAACATATTAATGCCCTTCAGATAGTTAATTCCGAAAACGAGTAAGCACAAGGCTGCAATACCTGCTATTCCTATTCTGACTTCTTTCGTAATGAGTTTCATGTTTTGTTATTTAGTCTTTTTATTTATTTTTTCTTTTCTTAAATTCGGCTATAGCCTCATTGATATTCATTTTCTCTCCGTTGCGGAATGCAATGATGAAAGCATCCTTAAATAATGGAGTCACCGTATTACGGCGCGTCCGCAGCACCTTGTTATAATCAGGAGATGCCCCGTAAGTGTATTTGTATATTCCGCCTTCTTTATAGTAATCTACGTCTTTCAATCCCTTCAGTCGTTTGTCATTTTTGGCCAATGGACGTGAGGAAGTAAGTATTTGTATCTTAAACGTAATTTCGGAGTCGTTTGTTGTGCTTTCTGCAACAATTGGACGTTGAGTTTTCGTTTCTGCTATTAACTCTTTGGGGCGTGAAGAGTTTTTAGGTCTTTCTGCTGCTTTTTCTTGTGTACTCTCTGTCTGTGCAATCACAGGTGCTTCTGTAGCTTCTTCGTCATCATTTGGCAAAATGGTACGACTGGCACCGGTCAAACGGATTTCGTGTTCTCTTTTATAAGCCAGAAATGCCCGATAGATTCCTCTTGCCAAAGTAGTAGTTCCTTCATCCGTATTCAGATAGCGTTCTTCTTCAGGAGTGGAAATGAAACCAAGCTCAACGAGAATACTTGGCATGGCACTGGCCTTTAATACCAGAAACCCGGCTTGGTGTACACCACGGTCTATCCGTTTGCAATGATGGCGAAACTGTTTTTGAACCAGAGATGCCAGATGCACACTCTGCTCCATATATTTATCTTGCATGAATTCGAAGATGATATATGATTCTGCAGAATTAGGGTTGAAACCTGCGTAACGGGTTTTATAATCATCTTCATATAGGATTACAGAGTTCTCCCGTTTGGCGACTTCCAGGTTGGCATCCGATTTGGCCAGACCTAATGTCCAGGTAGAAGCACCTTTGGCTGTCCGGTTATTGGCTAAAGCATTGGTGTGGATTGAAATAAATAGATCGGCTTTGGCATTATTGGCAATTTCGGCACGGCGATCCAGTGGTATAAAAACATCTTTGCTGCGGGTATATACTACTTTTACGTCGTTGCAGTTTTGCTTAATCTGATTTCCCAATTTCAATGCTACCTTCAGATTGATGTTTTTTTCTTTAGATATCTTTCCGATGGCTCCGGGATCATGACCGCCGTGTCCGGCGTCAATAACGACAACAAAATCTTTTGCCCAGGTACTACTGACGTTTAGTGGAGAAACGAGTAGCCAAAGGCAAATCAGTATATATAATATGTGTGGTCTACGTAGTTCCATATAAAAATAATGTGCAAATGTAGCAGAATTTTGTTGAAAACTCACTATTTAGTGTTAAGTTTTGAGTTTTTTACCTTACTTTGCACTCGAAATTTAAATGATATAACGATGCTGAAGTTCTTGAAAAATTGGACGCTTCCGGTAGCGATGTTGTTAGGCGCCATTGGTTATCCTGTATTTATCAGCCTTTCTTTTTTGACTCCGATACTGATTTTCACTATGTTACTGCTTACTTTTTGTAAAGTATCTCCTTGTGATCTAAAGCCTAAACCCTTACATTTGTGGCTTTTGTTGATCCAGATATTCGGTTCATTGGCGGTTTATCTTCTTCTTTATCGTTTTAATAAAATTGTAGCGGAGGGAGCAATGGTTTGTGTCATTTGTCCTACAGCTACGGCAGCGGCGGTCATTACTTCTAAATTGGGTGGAAGTGCTGCCAGTCTGACTACTTATACGTTGATTGCAAATATTGGGGCGGCTGTTGCAGTTCCTATTTTCTTTCCGTTAATAGAGGCAAATCCGGATATTAGTTTTATAGATGCATTTCTGGTTATTTTGAGTAAAGTCTTTCCATTGTTGATTTGTCCTTTTCTGGTGGCCTGGTTTCTGCAGAAGTTCATTCCTAAAGTTCATCAGATATTGTTAAGCTATCACGAATTAGCATTTTATTTGTGGGGTATTTCTCTTGCCATCGTAACGGCACAAACTATTTATTCGCTGATTAACGATCCGGCGGACGGACTGACGGAAATCATGATTGCAGTAGTTGCTTTGATAACTTGTTGCTTGCAATTCTTTTTAGGGAAAACCTTGGGTAGTGTCTATAATGACCGAATCAGTGGAGGACAAGCTTTGGGGCAGAAGAATACGATTCTTGCCATTTGGATGGCTCATACTTATCTGAATCCACTTTCGGCTGTGGGACCGGGGAGTTATGTTTTGTGGCAGAATATCATCAACAGTTATCAGTTGTGGAAGAAGAGAAAGAAATAGCTGAAAAATCAAATATAAATAGCTGAAATATAGTTTGTTATCTTTTGTTTGTCTTGTTTCTTTTGTTTTGCTTGCTTTCCTGTGCTTGCCTATAAATTCCTTTATTTTGTTACCAGTTTGTTACTCAAATGCTATTGGGTAACAAAAAAATATCTATATTTGCCATCGGTAACAATTGGAAAATCCACTCAAAGTAGCCCCCTTAATTCACAGCAATTTGCCCCCTGTTAAATTTTTCCATTCTTCCATCCTGTTCATTCTTGTTTTCTTCGTATTCTTCCTGTCAGTTATGCCGGGTTCTACATTAAATTTCGTTTATAAATATAACGATTCTTTTTTACTTTTACATTTGCGTAGCGACTCTCCGAAGAGCTCTATACGTATAGCCTGATGTACAATTCTGTCCAGAACGGCATCGGCAATCGTCTTTTCTCCAATAACGTCATACCAATCCCTTACCGGGACCTGTGATGTTATGACGGTGGATTTTTTACCATGCCTGTCCTCTATGATATCCATCAGGTTCATCCGCCCTTGGGAATCGAAGGGTTGTACGCCAAAATCATCCAGTATAAGCATATCCAACCTCTCGATTTTCTTGAGTTCTTGCAGGATTGTACCTTTTGCCTTGGCAACCTTAAGCATCCCCATAAGTCTGGATGTATTGGCGTATAGTACTTTATATCTTTTCTGGCAAGCCTGGAAGCCAAAAGCGGTTGCCAGATAACTTTTTCCTGTTCCGGCACTTCCGGTAATAAACAGGTCTTTACGTTCCCTGACAAAAGTCAGGTCAGCCAAACGCTGGGTAAGATTCTTGTCCAGCCCCCTTTCCACAGAGAAGTCTATTTCTTCAATGGTGGCCTTGTACCTGAAGGAGGCCTGACGGATAGCTCTCTCTACCGCACGGTTTCTGCGGTCATCCCATTCACTTGAGACCAGCCATGAAACGAACTGGTCGGTAGTCATGCTCTCTGTCCGATGTGTTTCCAAACTTGTTTTAAAGGCATAATACATACCTTTAAGATTCATTCCTGACATCTTTTCCAATGTGTCCTGATTCATTTCCATATTGCATCTGGTTGGTTTATTGATAATATTCTTTTCCTCTGATATTCTCATGGGAAGGCATCTCCGTTTCTTGCCCGGCACTGTCTTCCAACGGGAACTCATCCTGCCGGTTGTTAAGGATGCGCTCGATGATGGGATAATTGTACAGCCCGTAACTTGTAGCCCAACGGCAGGCATTGGTCAACCGGGTGTTGCCGACCCTGCGTGCGAAGCTAAGAATGCCCTGACACGATTTATAGGCTTGCTCCGGATGCTTTTTTCTTCCATAACCTGACGGATATATGCCTCCACATCCGGATGAATAGCCGCCGCTTCACGTATAAATTTATCCGGGTTCCATTCCGTGATATAGCGATGGTGTGAAGCCAGGTGCTCTTCCAGGGTCGTGTACCGGCAACGGGCCCTGTTGCGGGTATGGGAAGCAATCAGCTCGTAGCCGTAATAGATGCATACTTCGTGTGAGGTATATAACAAGATGATCTTCTTGCCTATATGGCCGCAAGGCACACTGTAGTAATGGGCATCTTCCCCCAGGCGGACATGACCGTTTTTGATCACGGTAGCCCTGTAACGCTGTTTGAGTTCAAAACGGATGGGATTGAGCTTGCGTAAAGAATCACGTTCTATCTCCTCGAACTGTTCCCGCCGACTGTATTTACGGTCTGTAAGCGGAGTGTTGTTGTGGAGTTCCAAGGCGACACGGATAGCCGCGTTCAGTGAATCAAGGTCATAAAACTCGCGTTCCTGTATCTTTGGATAGATACTGCGATAGATCAGTTTAACGGCACCTTCGACCAGTGCCTTGTCAGGTGGCTTGTAAGCCCTGGCGGGAATTACGGTACAGCCGTAATGTTCGGCAAAGGCTGCAAAGTCCTCATTCAGGATGGCCTCGTATTTACTGCTCTTGGTAACGGCGGACTTGAGATTGTCCGGGATGATGGCGGAGGGAGCCCCCTGGTAGTATAACAAGGCGTTTTACGAAGCACGGATCAAGTCCTCCTTTTTCTGACTCATGACCGCTTCCACATAGGTTAACTGGCTGCAGGGCAGGATCGCGACAAAAACCTCCACCGGGATGATTTCGCCCGTGTCAAGGTCGATGATGGAGAGTTTGTCACCGGCGAAGTCTATGAACACTTTATCACCGGCCTTGTGTTCAAGATGCATGATGGGACGGCTGCAGGCTATATGCTGCTGAATCAGAATATAGGAGCGGGTGCGTCCGTAACCATCCGGATGGGAAGAGAGGTACTTACGATGTAAAGCCTCACGGGTAACACCTTTCTTCTGAAGCCGCTTGCAATATTCGGGCAACAACGACTTTAGTTCTTCCATCCGTTCGCTTTCTGTCTTTACTCTGGTCTTTTCGTGGAATAACTCCGAGAGGTCCTGGTCCGATAGGGACAGTACTCCTTCATAATCCAAACCGCTGCGCTGAAATACCTGTAAGTATTTCTTGACCGTATTGTGCGAAACGGTTAACATACTGCTGATACTTTTGGTCCCATAACCCTGAGAGTAACAGCGTAACACTTGACGAATCTTTTCCATTCCTAATTGTTTATTGGGCATAACTGACTTTTATTTGTTTTTAACAAACAAAATAGAATTATAAACCGGGTAAACAAGAATGAAACTCACTTTTTAGGGGGTTATTTTAAAGTGAATTTAAGGGGGCACTTTAAAGTGAACGGAGGGGGCCAATGGTGAGTGAATTTTCCAACCATGCAGCCAAAACAAGAACAGAAAAAAAACAAACGTTTTAGATTGTAAAAGATTGAATTTGATGTGAATACAGAAAAAAGTGCAGTTTATAGTTATTTATGAGCTGCACTTTTATTATTTTTGCATATAGCTTAACTTTAAAATCGAAAATATGCGGTTAGAAAAATGGTTCATTTCAAATTTGGATGATTCTCAGCGACAAATTATTGTGCGGGATCCAAATGAAAATTTGATAGTTCAAGGTACTGCTGGTAGTGGAAAGACAAATCTTGCAATCCATAGAGCGATGCAAGCAAGCGCATTTGGAACCTATGCAATAATTATATATACTATAGCTTTAAAACGTATGGTTGCATATGGCATGGCTGCGCTTGGTTTGGATAAAGAAAGAATAGCGTATGATTGGGCTTGGAGCCATCGAGGTTTTGATTTCGATGGTTTTGTATATTGGAAGAAAAACAATACGTCTAGTTTATATTTGGTGCAGGATTTAAAAGTTAGAAAATTCAAGGCTACAAACTTGACTTATATTCAATCAAAAGAACGATATCCAACTTCGTTGCTGGCTAGTATAGACTTTGCCGATTGGGTAGATTATAGGTTTTATCATGCGTTCGGAAGGCGTATTAGTTGGTTCATAGAAGTTCCTATGGATGAAACCTTTGATGTCAATAATGAACAATTTGAGCTTATTCCTAGTGGAACTCTTTTTAAAAAAGCGGAAAGTAAAATTGATTATGTAATAGTTGATGAAGCACAAGATTTTGATGTTAATGATTATAACAACCGTTTTCTTCCAAATGTCAATAAGAGCATTACTCTTTTTGGAGATTCTGCTCAAAAAATCTATTCCAACCGTGGCGCAACTATGGATGCAATAACAAGTATGTTAAGATATAAACGTTTTTTCTTGCGTTATAATTATCGACTTCCTAAATCTATCGCAAAAGTGGCTCAAGATATTTTGTCTCCTTCGATCGACTTGCTAACAGATAATATGAAAGATGGAGGTAATAGTGATTATCCTAACTATCCTAAGCCTGTTGTTTTGAAATATGATTCAAGGGAGGATGAGTTAAACGGCATTCTGAATCGAATTCAATTGGAGGATTTGGATGATGTCGCAATCTTAGTTCCAAAAGAGGAAGACGTAAAAGAAGTAAATAATTTTTTTGCTAAAGCAGGTCTTCAGACACAAGTACATTATCGTAGTAGAAGAGAGATCCCTTTTCGGACAATAAACACATTGGACTTCTCTAATAATGATTTACCTTGTATCTTAACATACCATGCCGCTAAAGGAACAGAATTTGATAATGTGTTTATTCCTTTTGCTAATGATGCAGAATTACCTGATAGGAATGCGTTCTATGTAGCATGTACTCGTTCTTCTCGTGCATTATATATATCTTACTCAAAAAAGAAAACATCTTATTTAGATAGAATTAATCCTGATTTTGTAATAGAACAGGTAATTAAACAAGAAAGAAAAGTTGTAGAAAATAGCTCAAAAGAAATCTCAGTTGTTGATGATAATAATGATGATTGGAATGATGACTATGGAAGTCATTATGGAAAATATGCAGGAACGTATGCTCAAGATATAGCTGGTTTTAGTGATGATGTTATAGATGATGCTTTTGAAGGCGATCCTGATGCATATTGGAATATTGATTAACTTTTTAAATATGTAGTATGAAATATTGGTTGTTAATAGATTCTTGGAATTTAATGGAATCTTTTGTCACAGAAAGCATATCTCCCTATTCATTTTATCAGGAACGTGGCTTTGGAAACAATCTTAGCCGATTTTTTAAAGTGGGTAGTGAGAAAATAAACCATCTAATTCTCTCTACTAGAGAGCCTGCAGGCGAATATGCCGTTGAAATTTCTGATGAGTTGTTAGATGTTGCTTTGCTCGTTAAAAGTGGAAAAAAGAAAACAGTGTTTATTTATCCAAAAACAATCTACTATAGAAAAGGTTCCGTACGATTTCGGTTCTTTAGTAGAGAGAAGCAAATCGCATTTATCGCTGAATCTAAGATTTTACTAGAGGTTAAATGTGTAGAAAAGTATCTCAATGATTTTTATTTTGATAATAAGGCAAAAGTAAAAGTCTGTGAAAAATTCAGTGACGCATTTCTCTTTGAGAAGCAACAATACCTAGCTTTTGATAACAAATATAATTCTCTAAAAGGAGCATTTGTTGGCTATGTACGGGGGCAACTTACCTCTATGGATAATGGGCAGCAAGAGTTATTATCACATATGATAGAACTAAAGAATTCTTTTACAGGACTTCATACAGAATTGATGCTGGGAGAAGATGCTGTACATGATATGCTAATTTTGCAAAAAATATTTCAGTGTAAATTGGAATACAGTAAGTTAGATATAGAAGCAACCAATCTTTTTGATATACTTAGTCAAATATTTAAAGAAGTTGTAAAGTTGGCATCTATGCGAAGCCAAGAACTGAAAAGGCAAAAAACACCTGCATATGAGAAAGAATTAGAGGAACTTAAACAAAAACGTGAAAAATGTGCTCATGCGTTGAATCGTTTAGAAGATGGGTTTAGCTTTAGTCACATAAAGGATGAATTAAATCAGATAAAACAAAAGGAGATTGAAAATGGAGAAAAGAAAGGCAAAAAACGAGAATATTTTAAGAAAGAAACTCCAGAATATAGAAGAAAAGTAGAGCTAAAAGAAATGCTTGATGATTTCGAAGAGAATAATAGTGAATATAAAATGTTAAAACAAGAAATAAAGAATATAGAGGAGCGTATAAATAGCTATCATTATGGTTCAACAGAATATGATTCGGCTGTAGGAGTATTGTTCCTTCGTCTAAGTGATGGAGTAAATGATTTGATAAAGAAGATAAACAAATCAGGTCAGTCTCATTTTGTGGACTTTTCAAGAATTAAGATTATTGATGAAAAAATGATGCTACGCTTTGGTAATGAAACTGTTGCAGAATCTGTTTATTTTAATATAGTCTTACAATATATCTTGGAGCAATCTTTAGGTGGTGCCCGTTCGATTTCTGAAATAGATATATTGAATCTTATTTTTGCTACGGCTAAGATATTTAAAAATACAGAATATTCTAAGACAGTTACTGGACAAGAACTGTTGGTTTCATTGGGACAATACTGGAGATATAAGAAGCAAGAGTTGGATACATTCTCTATCCCTTCGCATCTGCCTATTTTTCAATCTATTATGTCTTTTTTTATAAAGCCACAAGGATTCGAGCAAATAGAACGGTTTATGCTAAATAGGAAATACCGATATAAGGAATGTGCTTTCATGTTATGGGGAGCATATATAGGCTTTGCCGCTATTCCGAAAACATTTACAAGTGTTATATATCAAAATGATGAAATTGATAAAGAATTAGATTGCTATTTAAATGATATATTGGTTAATTAAAAGATTGAGTTTGGTGTTTTATTAAGGTTTAGTTTATTCTTTTGTCTATATTATCCAAAGTTAACTAAACCTCTTTCCATGAACAGCAAAATATGTATGCTGGCGAAAAGAGAAAAACACCTTTGTTCTCTTTTCGCCAGCATTATTTTTGTACTTTTGTCGCATATAACAAAACGCAAATGGATATAAATCAGAATTATAGAGAAGCAGTAAAGAC
>OBVH01000021.1_pt1 | contig 175276 bp, 158 predicted proteins | sample 1495001 | NCBI WGS metagenome assembly OBVH01 (sample SAMEA2579959, study PRJEB22360) | human gut metagenome
CGTCCAAGCTTCTTTTATTTTCATTTCTTCTAATATTTTTAATTGCAGGTAATGTGTTTCAGCTAACTGCGTTTAGCAGTTTAGGTGATTGTTACCAATGTTTTCTAAAATTAATTGATGGATTCTTTCTACCAAATCCCATTGTTGATCAACAAACTCTTGTTTCACTGGTAGATCAGAGAACGACCCCATGCCTGTAAGTGAAGCATCAACTTCATGGAGGTTTTGATAAAAGGATGCGCAGCCTTCTTCACTTTCTTTTATTAGTTTCAACTTATTCTCATACCAAACCGCTTGTTTATGCCAACCTGTCTGATGTAGGAATTCTATAGTTTTCTCCAATTCATCAATTAATTTATTTTTCATTTTTAATTTTCTATTTATTGGAATGTTTGGCAGCTAATCGCCTTTTGGGACGATTGAGGTGCATGTTACCGATACATTCTTTTAATTCTTATACCCTTTCTAATTCATATAAAACTTCTTTCAGTAAGTCATATTCTTTATTATTCAAATCTCCATGTGCTAATAATCCGCAAAGATTAGAATATACCTTATCATAAACTTGTTGATCAGCATCATTCTGTAAGGAATGTATCAGCGTCTTATAAAACTCATTCCTACTTTCAGACAGCTCTGTCATTTGCTCCAATTTTCTAATAAGTTCTTTCGTATTCATTCTTATTGGTAACGTTATGCTAACAGCGGTCATTTAATGTTCCGCTGTTATTTTTTCTAAGTATTTTATTAAATCTCTTCTTCTAAAATATCGTCCAACGGACTTTTAATTTTGCTTTTGTAAGTGTCTGCTATATGGACGTACATTTCAGTCGTTTTAATATTGTTATGTCCCAGCAGCTCTTTTATTATCTTCAAGTCCGTACCCTGTTCTATTAAGTGAGTGGCGAACGAATGGCGGAACAAATGGGGATATACTCTTTTTGTTATTCCTGCTTCATGGGCTATCTCTTTCAGTTTTTTGGAAACGATACTTTCAGAGAATTGTACTCCGGCTTCACGTTCAAAAAGCCACTTTTCCGGCTGATATGCTATCCTATATTCTTCCAGTTTATTGATAAACGGTTTGGATAGCAGCGTATATCGGTCTTTCTTCCCTTTTCCCTGTCGCACATGTATCAGTGAACGGGAAATGTTTATATCATCCGGTTTTAAATTCAGCAATTCGCTGATACGAAGCCCTGCCGAGTACAGTAGCGAATACATGCAATAAAACCGCAAATCTTCTTTAGCTACTGTTAGAAAGTCTTTCACTTCTTCCTTGCTCAATACATCCGGCAGTGTCTTCTCACGTTTTGCACGGTTTACCTTGTAGCAGTGACGTTCGTTGCCCAGCACCTTTTCATAATAGAACTTGATCGCGTTGATACGTTGGTTCTGTTGGCAGGAAGAGATATTTTTCTTGTCTATCAGATGAAGCAGGTAGGCATTAATTTCGTCCGGCGAAATCCTTTTCAGGTTGCTTCCGGCAAAATACTGTTGAAAATCTCCGATATAGGTAGTATATACCCGTATTGTATGATCGCTGTAACGCATCTGTTTCAGCTTTTCCAAAAAGCCCGCAGGCAGTTCCGGGCGGATGGTCTTTTCTTTCTTCGGTTTATTTGTAGTATCTGTTACTTTGGAATAGTCAATAAATGCAAGATTCACATAACGGTCGAAGAACTCTGCCAAAACAAAGTCTTCTGCTGGCAGGTATGCCTTGTCACTTTCAAACAGCACACCCTTCTCCTTTGACAACAATAGCCTTGCAGCATCGTTATTTCCGAAAGCTACCTCAATATACCTTCTCCTTCTCCGTATGGAGCGGGAGAGAATCATGCGTTCTTTTTTCCGGTATGTTTTTATATTCTTTATTTCGTCAGGCATAATGTCTGTGTTATATGGCTTCTTATTTACTAAATGACGATATTGGGCAAATTTACGCTATTTCCTTCTATTCTCTATTCTGATTTTTATCACATACATTCTGATAATTCATCAATATCAGTATTATGACCTCTAAAAATACGGTTTTGTCTAATCACCCACAAAGGAATCTGTTAGTTTTTTCCTATATCCTATAAAATATAACAATACGGCTCCTCGTTTCGGAAGAATTCCCAATTAACAATGTTAATGCTATTCTTAAAGTATTCCATTCTTGAATAGAAAGAATAAATCTTTTGCACTTAAAAGACTTCTTCTTTATCATCAAAAGCCTTGCTTTAACACTGTGTTAAAACAAAGCTTTGACCGACAAGCAACAAAGCATTCTAATCATCTAATTTGCAGATATATAAATAAAATACTCAATTTGTATCCCCTGAATTCCGTTCATACATTCTGAAAGGAGATAATTACTTTTCTGACAAGTAAAGTTTCATTCTAAATCAATACTAACGTAAGCTATTTATTAGGGCACAGCGATAAATTACAAATAAAAAAAGCCGCAAAATCTTTTTATAGACTCTGCGGCTTGGGTTGTGTGTGCTTTTTTAGATCTTCATGTGTATTAGTTGGCTAATCCCGGATTGGCAGCAATAGCATCTTTCGGAATAGGAATCGTATAGCGTGGATCATCCTGTTCCAATATATAGGTTTCGCCTTGGAGGACTTTCACAATCCGTGGACGCGTAGTACGACGAAGGTCAAACCAGCGATGTCCCTCAAAAGCAAGTTCACGGGCACGTTCATTCAATATTTCACCAATCAAAGCATCTTTATCCATTGTATTCACAGCATTCTTTTTCTCAACATAAGCTACGGGAGTGTAACGTTTCTGCATCAGTTCCAAAAGACGTGTACGTGCCTGCGGCAATTTGTCCAGACGCGCAGCAGCCTCGGCTGCATTGAGATAAAGTTCACCTACACGGAAAGTACAGGAGTAATCTCTTTTCCCTCCTTTAGAACTCTTTCGATTTCCATTTTCATCGGGAGCAGCAAAATAGGCAGCCAATCTCCTGTCACCTTCCTGATAAATAGTAAGAAAAGAGGCAGGAGCCCATGCGGCGTTATTGACTACTGAACTCATAACTTGCTCCAATGCCGTTATGGTTTCAACTGATTCAAAATGATTAGGCAGGACAAAGGAGGCTTCGTTCATATCAACAAGAACAGATTTTTTTGCTAATACTGCTTCGGCAGATTCCAGACATTTCTGCCACTCACCCATATATAGGCTGACACGGGACTGCAATGCATCTACTGCCAAAACGCTGAACCGATAAGAGAAAACTGTTTCCCATTCTTCTTTGTTTATCAGTTCACGAGCCCGTTCGATATCTGACAAAATAGAAATATAAACTTCTTCTACAGTATTGCGTCCTAATGTCTTTTCAATATCCGTATCCAACTTCAAAGGTACTGACTTTGAACTTAAGGCTCCAGGCTTAGTATATGGCTGACCATGTAAGTTTACCAAAACAAAATGCATATAAGCACGAAGTAGATAGGCCTCCCCCACCAGCTGGTTCACTACTTCAGGAGTGCCCTCTGTAATTTCTTTTTCATTCTCGATCAACTGGTTAGCTATAAAAAGTACATTATAGAAATTGGACCAGGTAAACTGACTCGTCCCCGGAAACGGAGAAACATCATTCCAACGTTCGATGTCTCCGAATGAATTCCGGTCGTATTCATTATCATTCACCATCATCTCGTCCGAACGAAAACAAGCTTGTCCGCGGTCCTTCGGTACATTCAGATAAGCACGCGCCAATAAAGCGCGATACTCTTCAGCAGTTTGGGGGATCACGCTTCCCACCGGTTTTATGTCCAGATAACTATCACAGGCAGATAGCATCAACAGACAACTCAATAAAGTCAAAACATATATTTTTTTCATCTTCTTTTTTCTGCTTAATGATTAAAAATTTAAATTCAAGCTAAACGTTACTGATTTAGGAATGGGCGGTGCATACGGATTGTACATTGATTCCGGATCGAGGAAATTTTTGTAGCTTGAACCAAATACAAGTAGATTACGTCCTTCAATAGCTACCGAAGCTGCCCCCATTCCCAAAGCTTTGGTCATTTTCTCCGGTAAACGATAACCTAAACGCAGATTCTGCAAACGGAAATAATTCAGCTTCTTCACCCAAATATCCAGATGCCGATATATATCACTCTTTTGATCATACCAATAATACTCATCAGCACGTTTTTCACTGGTAATCAATGCCGGTAAATGTCCGTCGGTGTTTTCCGGAGTCCAACGATCCAAAATGTCACGATTCACATTCTGTCCCCGATCAAAATTGATAGAGTTATAGGAAGGGGTCGTACGTACATATCCTCCTAAATTAAAGGATAAATTCGCTGTCAACTCCCAGTTTTTATAACTGAATGTATTGATCAGACCACCGGTATAAGGAGTATCTTCCGAACCCATATATGAATAAAATCCACGTTCTTCTGCCGGAGTTACATCCGAACTAACCGTAAAACCTAATCCATAAGGATCCTGTAAGCGATACAGTTCTTTCAAAGTAACCTTCTTCCCTTCTTTATCATAGAACAGAGGATAACCATCCGCATCCAATCCGGCAGTCTTTATCGCAAAAATAGCACTGACCGGATATCCTTCACGCCCCGGAGTAGTCTGAGCCTCCGGAATAGCTTCCTGCAATACCTTGTTGTTATTGTAGGCAAAGTTGAAGTTCGTATACCATGAGAAATTTTTGGTAGCAACGTTTCGTGTGGAAAGAGATACTTCCACACCTTTATTGGTCATACTCGCCCAATTGACACTGGTCGAAACAAAACCGGTTTCAAGAGGCAACATTTGTCTTCCGATCAGATCTGTACCTTTACGATAGTAATAATCCACACTCAGGTTAATTGCCTGATTGAGTACCGAGAAATCAAACCCAACATTCACGGATTGAGTTTTCTCCCAACGAAGTTTCTTGTTCGGAGCCGAGTTTATATCGATCATATGTTCGGATCCACCCGGTAAAATATTGTCTACCACATATTTGCCCAACAAGAAAGGAGAAGTGTTTTTATCTATATTTCCCTGAATACCATATGAAGCACGGAATGCAAGATTATCCATCCACTTTCTGGCTCCCTGCATAAAAGGTTCATTCGATAACCGCCATAATCCACTTATTGAATACAGAGGAAGATAACGGTACTTCTTATCGACACCAAATAAATCCGAACCGTCAAAACGGATGCTTCCTCCGAATGTATAACGGTTCATCAACGAATAGGAAGCTGTGGAGAAGAAAGAAACATAAGCATTCTCTTTATACGTTTTCTTATGGAGTGGAAATTGTTTGGCACGATCTTCGTCCGGAAAGATAACCGGCTTCGTAGTCAACGTCTGTCTGTCGAAACCATATCCCGCGGAAAAGAGTGTCTCATACCAGGTTTTACGCAATTCAGTACCCACCATTATTTCCAGTTCATGAATATCATTGAAGCTATCCCGATATTCTCCCATTGCCTTCCAGGTAATCTGAGAATTCGTGTTTTCATATGCTTTGTGCACGCCTCCGTCCGGTATGAAGTATTTGTTGCTTTGAGAAGCAGAATCCCAATATTTACTGTTCTTACGGGTTAAACGCATTGAGAAACTTTCCTGGTCGGCAATCTGTTCTTTTGAGGCCTTATCTAATTGCAACCCAAGCTGGGTAGTAAACTTCAGCTTATCATTGAATCTCAGTTCAGCATCGAAAATAGATGAAATCGCATTAATTGTCTCTTCGTTCGATGTATTTTTACGTTCCTCAAAAATATTAAAACCTAAATCTGTATCAGAAGTATTTTGTACATCAAAATCGTACACGTAATTTCCATTTGCGTCGAAAGGCTGATAATATGGATTGGCCTTGCGTGAATAATAAACCGGATTCACTAATCCGTACGTATCTGTCAGGTAAGTTTTGTTATTACGACGGTTAGCAAACAAAGAAGCACCGAACTTTAACATGCGGTTGACTTTATACGAAGTCTTCGCTACAATATTCAAACGATCCAACCCAACACCTTTTACGTTACCGTTTTCTTTATAATATCCGATAGAGGTATAATAGGTTACACGTTCGTTACCTCCCGAAAGGCTCAAACTATACTCCTGATTAAAAGCATCACGAAAGAGAATATCATTCCAATCGGTTTCAGTATCCCGTAACCGGTTGATATCGGCTTGCGCTTCAGAAGTCAATGCTCCCCAGCCCCCGTTTTTGTATGCATCGGTCAGACCGTAGCCGGAAATGATTTTAGAGACTCCACCCTTATTATTCCCATAGGCAAAATTAGAACGGAGCAGTTCAAGTTCCAGATCTACTTTCTCCTGAGAGTTCAACAGATTCAAACGCTTGGAACTCAGTGTAGGCATATAAGTAAACTTTGAAGAAAAGTTAATCACCGGCTTCCCTACTTTTCCTTTTTTAGTAGTTATCACAATCACACCATTTGCAGCGCGAGCCCCGTAAATGGCAGTAGCAGCCGCATCCTTCAGTACGGTAATATTTTCAATATCCGCAGGATTCAATCCGGCAATAGACGACTGTTGTATATTAGAAATATCATTCAAGATCTCCGACTGAGGTACATCCGTACCTTCCAATGGAATACCATCCAGAACCCACAACGGATCCTGAGTTCCATTTAATGACGAAGTTCCACGAATACGTATTTTTGCCGGTGCACCGGGTGCACCGGAAGTAGAGGTTACGGAAAGTCCGGCAATTTGTCCGGCCAATGCCTGATCGATACTTTTTACAGCACCAATAGTTTCATCCGAAATGTTCAGCTTCCCAACGGCAGCTGTCAGTTTACGACGTTCTACAGTTTGATAACCGGTCACTACTACTGCATCAAGCATTTGTGCCGATGGAGAAAGAGTTATTTCATATTGATTCTTCCCGGGAACAAGCTTAATTTCCTGCACATCATATCCTACATAGCTACAGAATAGACGAGTTACTCCCTCGGGTACTGAAATATTGAATTTACCATTTATGTCGGTAATCACTCCTGTCATTGTCGGAGAGTTGCCGTCTTTTGACAGATCCTCTGCCTTTATATAGACAGAAGCACCTATCAACGGCATATTATCTTCCGATGAGATCACCACTCCTTGAATTTGCCTGTCGGCGGCAAATGCAGAAGTCAATGCTCCGACAAAAGACAATAAAAGAATAAAAACGTGTCTTTTCATTTGTTACATCCTATAAAATTAATACTCATTTTGAAAACTGTCTTTTATTTATATAAATACACAAAGCCCCTCGCTCAGCAAATAAAGTCGTTGAGTGTTTGTCAGAGGGAACTTTGTGTTTTTAGTGTATTTACTTAGAAATGCCTAACGCAGTGTTGATACGCAAAATTAAATCTTTATAATGATATTTGGTGGCTACATCCGATGTACCCAGACGGCTCTGGAGCAAATCTTTAATGCGGAGCAGCTCTCCCCGTTTCACTGAAATGGCATCTGAAATACGATTTATCTGAGAACCATAAAAATTCAGTTCACGGCGTGCCCCCATACGGTCGGCGTATGCCGAACGATGTGCATGATCGTCACAACTGCAAAGCGGTGCCTGATGATCGAACAAGAAATGGTTATCGGTCAACTTTTTGTTCACCTTCACTCCTTCGCTTTCGGCAGCAGCAGTAATCAATGCATCTACAAAGCCTTTTTGCAAATTGCGGGTCATCACATCGGGTAAGCCGCCACGCTCGGTTACGGCAAAAATCCCCTTATGCAGACCATCCATCATTTCCACGGCTGTGAAAGCCTTTCTGCCGTTTACAGACTCATTCTCAAGCATACGCATCAGGCGATTATTTGATAGCAAGTCCCAAAAAATATAGGACTGTGCATTTTTCAACACTTGAGTCGGTGCATTCTCCACTACTCCTAAAGGTGTATTTCTGAGCAGATAAGTATATTGTGCAACCTCCGGATCGAACAACCACTCAGGATAACACAATACTTCATCGAGCAAAAACTTCAAAGCAGCCTGCTGCTTCTCTTTTTCCACAAACGTATAAGTCTTCTCGCCATCACCTACGGTTGTATTCTCAATATAAATACCCCCGATATTTGCCATCACATGATAGAGATAATTATTCCATTGATTGATAACTGCGTAATACAAACGTGACGCCTCTTCGTATGTCTGCCCTTTCTCCCCGGTAGTGGTCCACTGGATTATTTGAGGAACAATACGCTTCAAATTGGCAATACCATACTGCGAAGAACGAATGGGGTCATCACCAAGATCCTCGTTCTGCGCACGAGGGTCAACGGCATCCCGGGGATCCTGTGCCTCGCTATACTTGTAAAGCCGATCGGTATGTTTTGCCAGAAAATCCTGCAACAATCCTTTTTCTTCTTCCGGAGTCTGTTTGCCATACCAACGGTAACCATATTCTATGGCAAAAATATCATAAGGTCCGATATGAGGTGACAAAGCTTTCACACCGTCACCGGGCTGTGCCACATAATTAAAGCGGGCATAGTCCATTATGGATGATGAAGTAGAATTCATCCGGTCGGTAAATGCTTTCGAACGGAGAGAGTCGGTAGGAAAAGCCCAAGAACCCATCATATTATGACGTAACCCGAGTGAATGCCCTACTTCATGGCAAGCGACAAAACGCATAGCATCCCCCATCAGACTATCCGGCAGTGTTACGCCGCGAGCTTCGGGACGAACCACACCGGTTTGTACCGTAATCCACTCCTGAAGCATTGAAAGCACATTATGCCACCACATTATATCAGCCTCAAGTATTTCCCCCGAACGCGGATCAAGAATAGAGGGTCCCATCGCATTTGCCTTGGTAGATGCGGCATATGTCAATACAGAGTAGTTTACATCATCCATATCCACCTCCATATCATCGGTAATATCTTTGGCTATAATGGCATTCTTAAATCCGGCACGCTCAAAAGCTACCTGCCAGTCTTCAATTCCCTGTTTGATATACTTCCTCCACCGATAAGGCGTAGAGTTTTCTATATAAAATACAATGGGCTTATGGGGCTCTACCAGTTCACCGCGCAGATATGCTTCCCTGTCCTCAGGCTTTGGTTCAAGACGCCAGCGGGTAATGAATTGTTTTTTATTCACCCGTTGTTGACCATCACTGAAGTTAGTCAGAGGATTAGTAAAATACCCCACGCGAGGATTATCCAGACGTCCGGTCATCGGCACTTCGGGAAGCAACAGGATAGATGAACTTACCTCCACTGTCACGTAGATAGTAGTAGTCCCTTCTGTGACACGTGTAGTGAGTTCTGAAGTTGCCACTACATTATTATCGAAAGACTTAATGGATAAAATTCTCGATAAGTTCTTTATAGCCGATGTTCCCAGATTAATATTGGTAAATACGTTATTAATACTTGTCTCCGTACCATCATATATGTCGTTTACCTTAATCAACATACTGGTAGAGTCATTATTATACGCCTCTATCTTGAAACCGGCTATTAACGGAGATATATAGTTGTCCTTCACCGATTGGCTGATAGCATCTTCGGATGGAGAAAGAGGCAAAGGCCGACTTTGACGGATTAATAATTTATTAGCCGGCTTGTCCAGTTCCAAACGGATCATTTGGTTCTCATAGTTAGTTCCGCGGTTCACTCCGGCCTCATTCAGTTCCGAAGGTACTCGTTGCAGTTTATTTACTACCAGCATATCACGTCCCAACAAAGTGGCGGGAATCTCAAAGTAATAATCATTCTTCTTCCGGAACACATTGAACATACCGCGATGAGCGACACTATCGCTTCCCGTCAGTTTCTCATACTCATTCTCAACTTTGACGCTGTCTTGGGGATTACTCTTCTTTTTCTTTTTCGAGAACCATCCCATTTCAGAAATAGCGGGAGGTTCAACACGCATAGCAGCGACAGGCTCGCACAAAAATGAACCGGTGGCCACAGTGGTCAGTAGGATTGTTTTTAGTCTCATGTTAAATCTAATTAGCACTTAACCTTATTCTACGCTATGGAATAAGGGGGCGCAAAGGTAACAAAATAGCCCATAATACCTAATAAGAATGATACATTTTGACTTTTTTTCTCTATTTCATGAGTAAATATCACATTTTTATGCAAGTTTTCGATTAAAAAGAAAGTTCAGTTCTCCCCTCTTTCTGTGCTGAAGTGTCCGTTTTCTCGTACAATAATCGTATATTTGCCGCGAAACTAATTAAATAAATTAATCCCATGAAAAACTATTTAGGACTGATTTTCCTTCTTTTTGCCTTTACGGCAATTGCACAAAACAATCGTTCAGCCCTGTTGCCTATGCCCAACCATATAGAGCAACTGCAAAGTAAACCTTTTAGCCTGACAGGCAAAAATATCTCTATTCATCCAGAGCAACCGGAACTTAAGTTTGCGGCTACCACCCTGAAAGCCATCCTGAAAGATCGGATGCAAATAAATATCCCCCTTTCCGGCTCACGGCAATCAGCCATCCGATTAACTATTGATCCGCAACTAAACGGGAAAGAACATTATAAACTCAAAATAGATCAGAAAGGAATTACCATTAGCGGAGCCAGTGCAGCAGCTGTCTTCTATGGGGTAATGACGGTTGATCAAATACTTTTAGGAGATGTATGTACCACCAATCGGAAAGAAATGGCCGCAGTCAGCATTGATGACGCTCCACGCTTTGGATATCGGGCTTTAATGCTCGATCCTGCCCGGCATTTTTTGCCGGTAGAAGATGTAAAATTCTACATTGACCAAATGGTACGATACAAATACAATGTGCTTCAACTCCACCTGACAGATGATCAGGGATGGAGAATGGAGATCAAAAAGCACCCGAAGCTTACAGCCGGGCAACCTTTTTATACTCAGGAAGAACTAACCGACCTGATTCATTATGCAGCAGAACGCCATATTGAAATAATCCCGGAACTGGACATTCCCGGGCATACGGTCGCTGTATTAGCCGCTTATCCGGAATTGGGATGTACACATACCGATACCATTGAAAAGAATGTGGGTAAAACAGTAGATTTAATGCTTTGCGCCAATAATGAAAAGGTATACACGGTATACAAAGACATTATTGACGAAGTAAGTGCTCTCTTCCCTTCACGCTATATCCATTTGGGAGGTGACGAGGCAGTAATAGAAAAAAACTGGACCAAATGCGAACGCTGCCAAAAGATGATGAAAGAACTGAAATATGAAAAAGCATCTCAGTTAATGATTCCTTTCTTCGACCGAATGCTCAGTTTTGTACGGGCAGACGGAAAAGAGCCGATCCTTTGGTGCGAACTGGATAATATTCGTATGCCTGCCAATGACTATCTGTTTCCTTACCCCAAAGATGTGACACTCGTAAGCTGGAGATACGGATTGACACCTACTTGCCAGGAGCTGACCCGACAGCACGGCAACCCTCTGATCATGGCACCGGGAGAATTTGCATATCTCGATTATCCCCAGTTTAAAGGTGATCTTCCGGAATTCAACAATTGGGGAATGCCTGTCACAACGCTCGAAACCTGTTATCAATTTGATCCGGGATACGGAAGACCTGCATCCGAACAAGCACATATTCTGGGCGTAATGGGAACGCTTTGGGGAGAAGCAATAAAAGATATCAACCGGGTAACGTACATGACCTATCCTCGCGGACTGGCATTGGCAGAAGCCGGATGGACCCAAATGGAACATCGCAGCTGGGACTCTTTCAAAGAACGGCTATATCCGAACCTGACCAATTTAATGAAAAACGGTGTTTCAGTGCGCGTGCCGTTTGAAATAGTAAAAAGAAAATAATTATTATCCAATATAAACTGTGAATGAGCGAACTTATTGTCTATAAAGCCTCTGCCGGTTCCGGGAAAACATTCACCCTGGCCGTTGAGTATATCAAGTTGCTAATACAAAACCCGCGTGCCTACCGCCAGATATTGGCAGTGACTTTCACCAATAAAGCTACTGCCGAAATGAAGGAACGTATTCTCAGTCAGCTATATGGAATACATATAGCTGACCCGGACTCGGATGCGTACCTAAAACGCATCATCGCTGAGACAGGCTGTTCGGAAGATGAAATACGAAAAACAGCTGGCATAGCTTTGAGCTACATGCTCCATGATTACAGCCGGTTTCGTGTCGAAACCATCGATTCCTTTTTCCAATCCGTCATGCGTAATCTGGCCCGTGAACTTGAGCTGAGTCCCAACCTGAATATCGAGCTGAATAATATTGAAGTATTAAGTGATGCCGTAGACAGTATGATTGAAAAATTGGGCCCTAATTCACCGGTATTGGCATGGCTACTTGATTACATAAACGAACGCATTGCTGATGACAAACGCTGGAATGTTTCGGATGAGATTAAAAATTTCGGACGTAATATTTTTGATGAAGGGTATATTGAAAAAGGTGACGGTCTCCGTCAACGTCTTCGCGACCCGAATGTAATCCGCGAGTATCGCAAGATATTAAAAGAGATGGAAACAGCCGCTCTTGAACAAATGAAAGATTTCGCTCAGCAGTTTGAAAATGTACTTTCCAGCCAATCGCTAAAGCCAACTGATTTAAAAAACGGTGCTAAAGGGATAGGAAGCTACTTTAATAAGCTCAGGAATGGTATATTGGGGGACGAAATAGCGAATGCAACCGTAGTAAAATGTCTGGAGGAGGAAACAAACTGGGCTGCCAAAACTTCCAGATACTATACTGACATTATCATATTAGCCTCCTCCATCTTAATGCCGCTTCTGCAAGATGCTGAGCAACATCGCTCACGCAATAACCGGATTGTAAACAGTTGCCGACTCTCAATGCAACATTTAAACAAAGTACAACTATTGGCTAATATTGATGAAGAGGTACGTCAACTAAATCGTGAAAACAATCGCTTTCTCCTTTCAGACACCAATGCTCTGCTCCATCAGCTGGTAAAAGACGGAGACTCTTCTTTTGTGTTTGAGAAAATCGGAACAAACATCCGTAATGTGATGATTGACGAATTTCAGGATACCAGCCGGATGCAATGGGATAACTTTAAACTGTTACTTCTTGAAGGCCTCTCACAAGGAGCGGACAGCTTGATCGTTGGTGACGTCAAGCAATCTATATATCGCTGGCGAAACGGTGATTGGGGCATCCTGAACGGATTGAACAAACGCCTTGGATACTTTTCCATCCGTACAGAAACACTGAAGACCAACCGACGAAGTGAAACCAACATCATACGGTTCAACAACAGTATCTTTACGGCTGCTGTAGATTATCTGAACGAAATACACAATAAGCAATTGGGAAGCATTTGTGAGCCTTTAATTAATGCATATGCTGATGTGGAGCAAGAATCCCCCCGGAACGAACAAAAAGGATACGTTAAAGTCGAGTTTCTCGAATCAGATGAAAAACACGATTATACCGAACAAACCCTTATCAGCCTCGGAGCGGAAGTGGAACATCTGATACAATCGGGTATAAAGCTGAACGATATCGCCATTTTGGTAAGAAAGAATAAAAGTATCCCCCGCATTGCCGATTACTTTGACAAACAACTGCATTATAAGGTTGTGTCTGACGAAGCCTTCCGGCTCGACGCTTCACTTGCCATCTGCATGATGCTGGATGCCCTGCGCTATCTTTCCGATCCGGAAAATCGGATTGTAAAAGCTCAACTTGCAACTAACTATCAGTTACAAGTACTTCATACCGAAAACAATCTTAATTCACTGCTCTTCCATAAGGCTGAAGAACTATTGCCTTCTGTTTTTCTGGAAAGGATGACAGAACTCCGTCTGATGCCTCTCTACGAACTACTGGAAGAACTTTTCAACCTCTTTGAGTTGCACCGCATCAAGCAGCAGGATGCTTATTTATTTGCTTTCTTTGATGCAGTGACCGATTATCTTCAAAGCCATTCTTCAGATACGGACAGCTTTATCCGATACTGGGACGAAACTTTATCTGGTAAAACAATACCAAGCGGTGAAGTAGAAGGCATACGTATCTTCTCCATCCATAAGTCCAAAGGGTTGGAATTTCATACAGTACTTCTCCCCTTCTGCGACTGGAAAATGGAAAATGAAACAAATAATCAACTCGTTTGGTGCGTACCCCAAGAGTCTCCTTTCAACGAGTTAGATATTGTACCGGTAAACTATTCTTCCGCGATGGCAGAATCGGTATACCGGAATGACTACTTGCACGAGCGCTTGCAACTTTGGGTAGACAACCTGAACCTGCTCTATGTAGCATTTACCCGTGCGGGCAAGAACCTGATTATCTGGAGTCGGAAAGGACAAAGAAACACAATGTCTGAGTTATTGGCCGGAGCATTACCGCAAGCAGCCTGTAAGTTGGAGCAGGAATGGGACGAGGAGCAAGTATATGAGTTCGGTGACCTCTGCCCGTCCGAAGATGAAAAAATGGTCGATTCAGGCAACAAGCTTACACGCAAACCCGAGAAACTTCCGGTTAGCATGGAATCCATGCATCCGGATATTGAGTTCCGGCAATCAAACCGTTCAGCCGATTTCATAAAAGGACTTTCCGAAGAAGAATCGGATGATCGCTTCATAAATCATGGACAATTATTGCATACACTGTTTTCTGCCATTGAAACGAAAGAAGATATAGAATCTGCCATCCAAAAACTGGTATTCGAAGGTGTTATCGGCAGCAAAGAGACAGAAGAGGAAATACGTACTTTGACCATGAAAGCCTTTTCTCTGCCTGAAGTACAGAAATGGTATTCCGGCGAGTGGAAATTGTTTAACGAATGCGCCATCATCTACAAAGATAAAGGAGTATTGCAAACCAGGCGCCCTGACCGCGTGATGATGAAAGACGGGCAAGTCGTTGTAGTGGATTTTAAGTTTGGTAAAGAAAATAAGAAGTACAACAAACAGGTGAAAGGATACATGCAACTCCTCTCCCGAATGGGATATAAAAACATCACAGGCTATCTGTGGTATGTGGAAGAAGAAATAATTGAAAAAGTATGAAAACATTTCTCCAGTTGGTCGCACAGGACCTCTATAGCAAGATAGGGAACGATCTGTCACGTACAGCTATCGTTTTCCCAAATAAACGTGCCAGCCTGTTCTTTAACGAGCATTTAGCCAACCAATCCGATCAACCACTTTGGTCACCTGCTTATGTGAGCATCAGCGAACTGTTCCAACAGCTTTCAGTCTTGAAGTTAGGAGATCCGATTCGTCTGGTATGTGAACTCTACAAGGTATTCCGTGAAGAAACGAAAAGCGAAGAATCACTTGACGATTTCTACTTCTGGGGTGAGCTACTGATAAGCGACTTCGATGACGTGGACAAAAATATGGTTGATGCCGACAAGCTATTTACCAATCTTCAGGACCTGAAAAACGTCATGGACGATTACAACTTTCTCGACGAAGAGCAAGAACAGGCGATCCAACAGTTTTTCCTGAATTTCTCTATTGAAAAGCGAACACTGTTAAAGGAGAAATTTATCTCACTTTGGGATAAATTGGGTAATATATATCGTCAGTACCGAAGGAATCTGGAAGAATCAGGACTTGCATATGAAGGTATGCTCTACCGGAACGTCATTGAACACCTTGAGCCTGAATCATTGAAGTACGATCGTTACGTATTTGTCGGCTTCAATGTACTGAACAAAGTAGAGACCCACTTCTTCCGGCAATTGCAGAGTACGGGAAAGGCCCTGTTCTATTGGGACTACGATGTATTTTATACTCAACTTCCTTCACTACACAAACAACGCCACGAAGCCGGAGAATTTATAAATCGTAATCTCAAACTGTTCCCCAACGAGCTTCCGGCCGAATTGTTTGATGAATTGAGAAAACCCAAGAAGGTCCGTTTTATCTCTTCACCCACCGAAAATGCTCAGGCCCGTTATCTGCCCGAATGGATCAGGGAGAACCTGAGTAGTGAAGAAAAAGAAAATGCTGTCGTTCTATGTAATGAAGCCTTACTCCTTCCTGTCTTGCATTCCATCCCGGAAGAAGTAAGGAACGTTAATATCACCATGGGATTTCCACTGGCACAAACGCCGGTGTATAGCTTTATCAATGCCATACTCGAACTGCAAACCAGCGGATACCGTACAGAATCAGGAAGATACACTTATGAGGCCGTACAAACTATATTAAAACATCCGTATACCCGTCGTCTTTCGGACAATGCCGAACCATTGCAACGGGAACTCACTAAAACCAACCGCTTTTATCCTTTTCCTTCCGAATTAAAGAAAGACAGGTTTCTGGATTTATTATTCACTCCCCGTAATGACATTCGGGAGCTCTGTATTTACATAACGGAATTACTGAAAGAGGTATCTATTCTATACCGTCATGAGCAGGAGAATGATGATATTTTCAACCAACTGTACCGTGAATCTCTTTTTAAGAGTTTCACTCTGGTAAACAGGTTACTCAACTTGATTGACAACGGTGAACTGCAAGTGCGTATAGAAACTCTGAAACGCCTGCTGAACAAAATATTAAATGCCGCCAATATCCCCTTCCATGGTGAACCGGCCATAGGAATGCAGATAATGGGAGTTTTGGAAACACGCAATCTTGATTTTCGTAATCTGCTCCTCCTCTCGCTTAATGAAGGACAGTTACCTAAATCGGGAGGCGAATCATCGTTTATTCCATATAACCTACGTAAGGCTTTCGGCATGACTACCATTGAACACAAGAATGCAGTTTATGCCTATTATTTCTATCGCCTGATTCAGCGGGCAGAAAATATCACCCTGATGTATAACACTTCATCGGATGGACTAAACCGGGGAGAATGGTCACGCTTTATGCTACAGTTCCTGATCGAATGGCCACATGAAATCAGCCGTGAATATCTGGAAGCAGGCCAATCGCCACAAAACAGCCGGGACATCCGTATCACAAAAACACCGGAAATCATTGATCGTTTATACCAGACCTACGATTTCTCACATAACGCCGATGCCTTGATGCTTTCTCCATCTGCACTGAATACATATCTCGACTGTCGACTGAAGTTTTATTTCCGTTACGTGGCACGTCTCAAGGCCCCCGATGAGGTCAGTGCAGAGATTGATTCCGCTCTGTTCGGAACTATCTTCCACCGTTCGGCTCAATTAGCCTATCTGGACCTGACAGCCCACAAGCAAGAAATACACAAAGAAGATATTGAACGTTTGTTGCGCGATAATGTCCGTCTGCAAAATTATGTCGATACAGCCTTCAAAGAAGAATTTTTTCACGTTCCTCTTGACGAAAAGCCCGAGTATAACGGAGTACAGTTAATAAACTCAAAGGTTATCACTTCCTATCTCCGCCAGTTGTTACGTAACGATCTGCAATATGCTCCTTTCCGAATGATAGGTATGGAACAGAAAGTAACGGAAGATATCCAGATAGAAGGCCCCAAAGGAATGTTATCATTAAAGATCGGAGGTACGATTGACCGTATGGATAGTAAAGAAGGTACACTTCGGATTGTGGACTACAAAACCGGAGGAAGCCCCAAAGTGCCGGCGAATGTGGAGCAACTATTCACACCTGCCGAAGGGCGTCCCAACTATATTTTCCAAACCTTTCTTTATGCCGCCATCATGGCACGCCAACAAACATTAAAGGTGGCTCCTTCTCTATTATATATCCATCGGGCAGCTTCCGAAAGCTACTCTCCTGTAATTGAAATGGGAGAAGCACGCAAACCCAAACTACCTGTCGATGATTTTTCTGTTTATGAAAAAGAGTTCCGCGAACGACTATTGGCACTACTTGAGGAAATATACAACGACCAAGAGGAGTTCACCCAAACCGAGGATCTAAAGAAATGCGAATATTGCGATTTTAAAGCTATGTGTAAACGATAAAAAGCTCCCACTGGTATAATCACACGAATGAATCAGACAAAATAAAATGGTGCAGACTTATTTTTAGAAATATAGTCTGCACCATTTTTATCTACTTGAATAGTCTGATTCTCAAACGATCCACCCAAACTGCTGAAGCCTTATTTTTTCAGTGGAATAGAAAAATAGAAAGTTGAGCCTTCACCCTTAACAGAAGTAAACCACAACTTACCTCCATTCTTCACTACGAAATCCTGACACAACAGCAATCCAAGTCCCGAACCTTCTTCATTATTAGTCCCGAAAGTACTGAAGTGCGTATCAGTGTGCAATAGTTTCTTCTGACTTTCTTCATCAATACCACATCCGCTATCCTTCACACTAACGATTGACATTCCATCCATATCTTCTACTTTTATGAGGATCTCAGAACCTTCATTACTGAATTTGATAGCATTGCTTATTAAATTGCGTATAACTGTTTTTATCATATCAATATCAGCATGTACAGCCTGATGTTCCGGTGCTTCAATACGCAAATGAATATTCTTCAAACCGGCCACCATTGAGAAGATCTCTCCAACCCCTTCCACAACTTCAACCATGTCAATATCCTGATATACAACTTTAAGTTTACCTATCTGACTTTTTGTCCACTTCAACAAGTTGTCCAACAGAGAAAATACATCTTCAGTAGTCTGATTAGCCATGGTCAGCAGTTCGTACATGTCTTCACCTATTTTTTCTTTGGGCAAACTCAAGATCAGCATATTAAGTACCATCTTAATAGATCCCATAGGCGAACGAAGATCATGAGCTATAACCGAATAGAGCTTATCACGCCCGATAATAGTCTTTTTAAGCTCCTCCGTTTTAGCTTCAATAATACGTTTGGCTGCTACTAAAGAAATTTGGTGTGTGACACGGATTATCAACTCTTCCTTATTAAAAGGTTTAGATATAAAGTCATTGCCACCTACCTGAAAACCTTTCACTATATCGGCAGTGCTATTCAGTGCTGTCAAAAAGATAATTGGAATATGAGCTGCTTCGGGATCAGCCTTTAATTTCTGAGAGACTTCAAAACCGCTCATGTCCGGCATCATCACATCCAACAATATCAAATCCGGATTCTCTTTTTTCACTTGATCCAGTGCCTGGGTTCCATTACAGGCTGTCACTATGTTAAACTTCTCATTGGTCAACAATACTTTCAGCAAAAGGACATTTGACATTACATCGTCTACAATGAGAATTTTATATTCCGAGGGATTAATTTCCATATTCATCTTTATGTAGCTTTAATCTTGAGTTCTTATTTTATTATAACGTGTACTTCTTTTTAAAATAATCAATCATACGATCCAGACCTTCATCCAACAAAATTGTAGGTTGCCATCCCAGCTTTTCCTGTGCCAAACTGATATCAGGCTTACGCTGTTGAGGATCGTCATGAGGCAAAGGTTTGAAAGTTATCTTTGACTTCGACCCGGTTTTCCGGATAATCATCTCTGCCAACTGAAGCATGGAAAATTCATTGGGATTACCAAGATTTATAGGTCCCGTAAAATCATCATCCGTATTCATCATCCGAATCATACCTTCGACCAAGTCATCTATATACTGAAAGCTACGGGTTTGCTCACCGGTCCCATAGATAGTTATATCATCGTTGTTCAGCGCCTGAATGACGAAATTAGAAACCACTCTCCCATCATGGGGCAGCATCCGTGGACCGTATGTATTGAAAATACGAACAATTTTAATACGTACGTTATTCTGGCGGTGATAATCCATAAAAAGGGTCTCAGAGCAGCGTTTCCCTTCATCATAACAAGAACGGATACCTATCGGATTGACATTTCCCCAATAAGATTCCGGTTGCGGATGTACCTCCGGATCACCATATACTTCACTGGTCGAAGCCTGCAGAATTTTAGCATTAAGCCTTCTGGCTAATCCTAACATATTGATAGCTCCCATCACCGATGTTTTAATGGTCTGAATAGCGTCGTACTGATAATGTATGGGAGAAGCCGGACAGGCAAGATTGTATATTTCGTCTACTTCAGCACTATATGGGAATGTTATATCATGACGTACCACTTCAAAATGGTGATTATCCATTAAATGGATAATATTTTCTTTTGATCCGGTAAAAAAATTATCCAGACAAATAACGTCGTGTCCCTCGTTGATTAGCCGAGTACAGAGATGTGAGCCAATAAACCCGGCACCTCCGCTAACTAAGATTCTTTTCATGTAATTATTTTATAATGACAGAGGGCAAACGTACGCCCTCTATCATTTAGATCTGCACAAATGTAAACGATTTGATTAAAATATGCAAGTTTTCCGAACACATATTTTTAATAAAAAGCCACCAATTCTAAAAATTCATTTATACTCCGAACGTGCTGCGCCAGCTTTCAAATTCCGCTTTTTTTTCTTCCGGAATGCTGATTTCCATTTCATCTGCTCGACCCGTCTGTACCAATGTGTGTTCAACAAACTTCTCAATCATGGCATTACTCAGCATAACACACTTCAGTACAATCTCATACGCATGATAAATACGATCAAAAGCATTGAGCTGCGAATACAAAAAACAAAGATGACGCGCCGAATTATCGTGTGCACTCCAGCAATCTCCTTCCTTATACAAAAAAATACGGCTTTTATTGTCTATTTCTCTAAATAATACTTTTTCTAAATCCATAATAATCATTTTTAGGGGTTTAACATAAAAACGGAACTTCCGACTCGGTGTATACAAAGCTACATCAGGATCAGAAGATATTCGTGACCGATAGAATGTTTCTGTTTCAGAAATGCTTTCTCTCTATCTACATTAAGCGGTATCAACTCACTTATTATGCAAATAGAGGCTGCAAATGAAAAAATAGTTGCGAATACCGAAACAAGCCAGGGTGCAAATATGTTAAACAAAGAAACAAAGGCTATGATAATAAACGAATTAAATACAGGCTTAATAGAAGCCGCAAAAGAAAAAGTTCCGGCCGGAGCCAATCTGGCAAATACATTGATGGATATCTTATATATAGGTAAAGAAGCTATCTATCGCCGCCTGCGTGGAGAAGTACCATTTACACTGGCAGAAGCTGCTGTCATTTCAAGAAAATTAGGAATATCGCTCGACAAAATGATTGGTGTGAGTTTCAGCAATAACGCAGTATTCGATCTTAATGTAGTACACCATAGTAACACATTCGAGACTTACCATGACATCCTCACAAGATATGTCAATGCATTCGACAGTATCCGTGAAGACCCTACAACAGAAATGGCAACGTCATCGAATATTTTGCCTCAGGCACTATATCTCAAGCATGATATTCTTTCGAAATTCCGTTTGTTTAAGTGGATGTATCAGAACGAAAATATCAGATGTAAACACTTTGACGAACTGGAGATTCCACACAAAATATATGATGCCCAAAAAGACTTCGTCAACATGACACAGCAGATGAGAACTACAGATTACATCTGGGATAATACCGTTTTTGAACATGTTGTGAGAGACATACAGTTCTTCTCGGAAATCCATCTGATATCTGAAGAAGATAAAGAAATGATAAAAGATGATTTACTACTTCTGACGGAAGAATTGGAGGAACTCGCCGGGAAAGGTAAATACGAAACCGGCAATGATGTACGCATCTATATTTCGAATATTAAGTTCGACGCCACTTACAGTTATGTGGCAACCAGCAACAGTCACATCAGCATGATACGTATATATTCTATTAATGCCATTACTACCCAGGATGACGGCATGTTCCGCAGTTTGAAAGAATGGGTGCAGTCACTCAAGAAATTCTCAACACAAATATCCGAAAGCGGAGAGATGCAACGTATACGCTTCTTTAAAGAACAGCGTGAAATAATAAACACCTTGTAACTTTCTTAAAACGAAAAACGAAACAATTGGAGAGAATAGTGACAATTATCGAAAACAGGTGGCATTGCCATCTGTTTTTTTTCATTCCCAACCTGTCTTTCCGACAATTATTTCCCAATCAGAAATACCCTCTTTTTTCCACACATGATATGCCACACAAAAGTTTGGGTTACTTACTCTATATTTGTATATGCCACAAGCTATTACAATTATTACAATATTATTAATCAATAACCCAAATGGCAGTTATGAAAAATTATATCGTCAACGAGCTTATTGCAGCAATGAAAGAGCGGATTCCCCGGGGAATAAATCTGGCTAACTATCTGACAGATGCGCTATGCATGGGAAAAGAAGCTGTATACCGAAGATTACGGGGAGAAGTAGCCTTCACTTTCGACGAGGTTGCACTGGTTTCATGTAAACTGGGGATATCAATCGACCAGATTATTGGAAACCACCAGTCAAACCGGGTGACTTTCGACCTGAACTTACTGCATTCACCCGATCCCCTGGAGAGTTATTATGAAATTATAGAGCGTTATCTTCGCATCTTCAATTATGTAAAGGACGACAGTAGTACGAAGATATATACGGCTTCCAATGTGATCCCTTTTACTCTTTATTCTTCGTATGAATACCTATCGAAGTTCCGTTTATGCAGATGGATTTATCAGAACGGGAAAATACGTACTCCTAACAACTTGTCGGGTATGCAAATACCCGTCAAAGCGGTAAATGCCCACAAGTTATTGAGTGAAGCAGTTAAGGCGTGCAGAAAGACTTGTTTCATATGGGATAGTAACGTATTCTACTCGTTCGTGAAAGAAATGAAATACTTTGCCGGATTAAATCTGATCTCGGAAACAGACCTGATGCATTTAAAAAACGAACTGGTACTGTTGCTGCATGAATTGGAACAAATATCCGCAAAAGGAGAATTCGGTAACGGAAACAAAGTGGCCATTTACTTATCGAATATCGACTTTGAGGCAACCTATAGCTATATAGAAAAGAAAGATTTCCAGATCAGTCTCCTTCGGGTATATTCCATTAATTCGATGGATTCTCAGAGCCCACGAATTTGCGGGATACAAAAAGATTGGATACAATCGTTAAAAAGACACTCTACACTGATCTCAGAGAGCGGAGAGGCACAAAGAATCAGCTTTCTTGAACAGCAAAAAAGTTTTATCGACACATTATAAGCTTACCCGACGAAGATATGCATAAAAAAGATGGCTACGCCCTTTAGTATATAGGGTGTAGCCATCCCGACGTTTGGGTGTAGCCATCCGCCCCAGATGGCTACACCCTCCCACCTAAACTCCATCGACCTCTTGTTTCCGAATCAACCAACCGTTGATCTGCACGTCCACACTAATATAGTTTCCATTGCTATCCATGCCCTTAAAGAACAAAATGATACCATGCTTATCAGCACGATCCAGATATTCCTGCAGAGGTAAATCAGAATATTGCTGAAGCCTCAACGCGTTGAGATACTTATTCAGAGAGATGTCAAGAATCACATTGCCCGATGGCTTATGTGTAATAACCAATCTGTTTTCTTTGTCAGTCATCAGTCGCAATGTGTTCAGTTCGGCTATAGCTCCGGTTTCAGAATCGTTTTCGGTATGGTAAGTAGTATATTCTACTTTCTCGTCCGTTTCATCTCCCAAAAGCCCGTTTTCATGATCGTACCTTCCATTGGGTGAAACGATCCGAAAATCATAATCATCCACATCAATGTTGCTATCATCAAGCATTTGCATGATAATGCGAAATTTTTTCGTATTTTTCAGCAACGAGACAGTAGTGACATCATTATTATATTGCGGAGACACTTCTGCCTGCTTGCCATGCCATAGCAGATGGAGTTCCCTGTCGACCACTCCCCCACCACTCCGGGTTTTCAAGTTATTGACGCTGACCTCCAGATCCGCCAGTGTAGATACTCCGGGAGTGAGTGCAACCTTATCATACGACTCGCCGTACAATCCGGACCAAGCAACAAAAATATACTTCTTGCCTGCCATGGATTGAGGTAAAGTCATCAGATAATCCGGTGCAAAAGCACCGGATTTTTCTTCAAGTTCTGTCACAAATACGCCTTTTTCATCGAATACATACAAGTTCATCTTGGTTGCCTGCTTATGAAACAGGTCTATGTATTCCAGGTTGTAGTCGTATACAAAGCGGACATAAGAGTTGCAATCTTCATCCATCCCGTCTCTGACGCAGGAAGCACATAGCAGAAGGCAGCAACATGCAACCTGTATGTATCCGATAAATCTGTTCATAGCTACTTCAGTTTAGTTTAAATAAGAAAGAATTTATAAAAGTTCCTCTACATTCTGATTACGGATATACCACCGCATAATGTTGACATCTGCCGAGATCCAAGAGGTATCTTCATCATCCGGATCTGTTCCCGGAGGATTGATCACCGGCTGTCCCGGACCAATAATCTTATTGATGCTAAGTTGGTAAACGTTATTACGCACTACGCCATAACGTCCATATCCCATCAGTACGGGTACCATATTATTGGAGAAATGGCGAATCAGGACAGTATAATAGCACACTCCTTCATAGTAGAAATTAAGGCCACCCACCGAAAATGAAGCCGTAGGCGAGTTAAACGCATTCGGATTCCATGCCAGTACATCGTTGATAGCCTGTTCCAATCCGGCGTCACGCAATTCCTGAGGAATCAGGTTCCTGTCATTCACCATGTCTCTCATGGCTTCTACTCTGATAGCATTACCTTTGAAATAGTAGAAGCTGATGCCACCACTGTTACGAGTTGCCACCGATCCAAAGCCATTCGGTGTATAAGTACCACTGATCACTACGCGGGTAGTAACGTCATGGCGCTGTTCAACAGCTTCCATTGTATTTTCCAGAGTATAATCATAATCATCAAAATCCTTCGTCAACTCCGGAGTTCCGGACAGGTATTCAAATTGCCCGGCAGGATTTCCACCATTCCATGCACTGAATCCGGTAAAGTTCGGGTCCTCGGCATATCGTTCTTCCCTGTATCCGCTATTGAGCTGTTCCATTTCGCCCGGCACACCACCCGAATTAGCGATAAAAGTCATTTTACGCATCCAATAAGTATACTGGTTGGTTACATCCAGCCCCCATTTCAAATTATCAATCCGGTCTCCGTGCGGCACTACTTCAGGCACCCCACTAACAACCACTTTTGCTACTGCACGCTCTACTTCTACCCTCACCGGATTTTCCTCAGCCATCCGCTGATTATCCTTCAGCTCTACTTCAGGAACAAAAATAAGATCCTGATGATTGGTCATATAAAAGTTATTGTCTGCGGCAATACCATAAGGCTGTATCAACGACTCTTTTGTCATGTTGGCAGCACGTGATAAATAACTTCTGGGATTTCCTTGTTCGGTTATTTCCAGTAATTCGCCGGGAGGATTGATCAGAATAAGCAATTCATAGTCCTGCTTCACCACTTCACGCCCCACCGTCACAAAACGGCTCACTGTAGGAGTAGCCGAAGGCACGTCTTCTCCTCTGACTACATCTCCTCCGGTAAATTCATTCACTCCATCAGTAGATACATTCAGATCCCAAGAGTATCGCACCGTATTATTCTTGGTTTCATACAGCACCATGCGTACATGATTTACCACCTGTTCTTCTGTACGTCCCGAGGTTGTCGGGTCGACTGCCACCCGGGTACCGGCCAACGAACCGGTAGATAAGCGCATGGAGAGAAACGCTTTCTCCGTTGGTTCTGGCACTTCTTTACCGGGACTGCCGCCAGGGTCAAAATTCTCTTCATCGCTACAAGATGCCATCATCATCATTCCGGCTCCGATTGCGAGGCCGAACATTAGTTTTTTCCATTCTACTTTCATAGTTCTACAATTGTTTAATTAATAAATACATTTATTGGTCATTCCTGGGTTTTTAGCCAAGCCGCTAACTGCCCCATATTGTATACTGCCGTTTGTATACCGGCATTTATTGCTTTCTCCAGATATTCTCCTCCTTTCTCATATTCCTGTTTCATCAGGTAAGCCACTCCTAAATTATTCCACGCTTCGGGCATATCCAGCTTTTGCAGACGAATAATAGCAGCATCTACAGCACCCTTCTCCAATTCGAGTGCCGCCGTATTAAGCTGTGCTATCGGATCATCGGGATAAATACGAGCAGCTATGTCGAACACTTCTTTAAACTCCTTGCTATCCTTGGGATAGGTATCGGCTACAAGAAACATCTCATTCAGACTGAGATACCGGGGGTTTGTTTTAATCAGTTCTTTTGCTTCATCTACATTGAAAGCACGTGCCACATAGGCAATAGTGTATTCGTTACGACGCAAAGGCGGATAATAGTCTTGCAATAGCATTCGGTAGGTAATGCCCCCATTCAAAGCCTGCAACCGATTCTTTCGCCGGGTAATATCAGTCTCCCCATCGATAAGAGCGAGTATAACCTTTTTATCATTCAGGCGAGAAGCTGCGACTTCATTACGCAGACCTGTCCAGTCTTCTCCCTTCCAATCAACGGTTAACAAAGACCTGTCAACTCCCCCACGATTCCGCAAATAACCGACCAACGCCAATGCCCGATTTTCCGACAACTTCATGTTACGATTGTAATTGCCCTCAGGTGATGCATAGCCTGTAACCTTAAATTCCGTTACAGTCAGGTTGGAGTCATTATGTATCTCATGGACAATCCGATCTACTTCACCAAGTACATTGGCATTATTCTTATAATTGCGTAACAAAACGTGTTTATCTACTTCGAAATTCAGACGGGCCGTATACGTCTCGCTACGTTGCTTCAACGGTTCCACCGGTGGAGTTACATAGCTCAATTCATACCGGGGCGTAAACACTTCGTCAAATACCGATGTCATGACAATATGCTCATCCCGCCCGACAGCACAATCGGCACAACCGGTCACTTTTTCATGGAAAACAAATCTTGACTGCCGCATCCATTCATCATATGGTAACCTGAGATGGATATCCACCATCTGGGGCATTCCGTTTTTCCGTTTTTCGACAAGCATAGGAAGCGTATCAAAATCAGCAGAGCCAAAAGCCAAAGCTCGTTTCAGGGCCCGATATCGCTTGGGGCCGGCAATCACTACAGGAGCAAACTGTTTCTGTTCCCCGCCTCCGGCAGATTGCAGAATCGGTGTAAGTACAACCATTTGCTGACTACCCAACTTCACGGTTTCCAAATCAAGGGATACATCCAGATTCAACTCCCCTCCCTTCCGGACTACATGATGCTGTCCAAAAACGATATGACCTTGATAAGTATTTTGCGCTTGAATACCCATGCTATAAAGGACAAAACCCAATATCAGAAAATAAAACCTTTTCATATCTTTCATTTTAAAAAAATTCAACTTAGCGAATAAAATAGACTAAAGAGAGAGCTGCTTTAGTAGGACCTACATAATTTTTATGTCCACTCTTTATTTTAGGGCTACAGTTCACACAACGATATTTATCGTATACCCAATGAGCATATCCCACTCCGACCGAGGCTTCCAGGTTCCAACGCTTACTCAGCACCCACTGATGTCCCACACTGACGCCTCCTCCATAGAAATACCCTTCATAACGATGATCTTTGAGTGAAGGAAACATCTTAAAAGGCAAATGGATACCGGCCACGCTAAATTCACCCCCATGCAGGTGTAGTCCCCAGAAGGTCCCATTGAAACGTTCGCAGGTCCAGTAACGAAATTCCGGCTGTACCAGCCAATGCTTGAAACGCTTATTACCTCCAAACGTAAACGGATTGTAACCGCCATACAGATCGAGTGTGGTTTTCTTGCCCAGCCCTATCTCCAATGCCAGATTCGGTGTAGTGGTAGCATCATACAGAAGGTTGTTTTTCAGAGCGACATGCTGTGCACTTATGGCTACTGAAATCGATATTGCGGCTCCAAACAGAATTAGCTTTTTCATACTCGTTTCTTCTATTATATATACTGACTAAAAAACTTGCTCAAAATGAACATGACAAATATCGCGGAATTGTATCATTCCGGGAATTGTATTCATTTCTCTTATAGAAGAAAAAAGAATAATAAAAATTCTAATAATGAGGCTTTAACGAAAGGAAGTTGCTAAATGTAAAAAAGGGAGGGGAAAGTTCTGCGTAGTTTCGCTTTCCGCAAACAAAACAGCAGTATGTTGCGATCCGGGCAAAAAGAAGGGGCAAAAAAACAGGCATAGATTCTACACAGAATATGCCCGTCAACGATGGGATATATGCTTGTAAAATCTATGCCTGCAAGATTAATTTAACGGGCAGGCTTCTTATCAACATTTCCCGGCTGGTCCTCTTCAGGAATACTAAAGTCGCGGTTGGCAAACAGATCAGCCAGACCCGATATTTGCTTTAAGCGCAACAACTCATCCCGATCCATACCAATATTCTTCATTATCCATTGGTCGGACATGCCTGCTTTATCCAGTTCGGCAACAATGTGACACATCAATTCTATATTGTGTGTACCCCGGGCACGATTATGGCGGATAGTGGAACTCATACGATTGGAAAGATCTTTGTCGATCACCACTACAGGCAACATCCCATTTTCTCTCTGAAAGATACGTTTGGAGGTCTTCAGCACAGAATAACGATGGAAACCATCGACAAGGATATAAATATCCTTCTCCTTATCATAATAACAAACGCAAGGCATAGTGAACCCATCCTCCCAGATAGAAAGTTCAAGGAGCTTCATTTCCGGAGGAGCCACTATATTGGGATTGTAATCATTGGCCTGTACTTTTTCAACCGGAACCGCAATTACATTATATACCGGACTTTTCTTTATACTCATTGCAATATGTTTTTATATTGTTCGATTACTTGATTTCGTTTACTCATCTCCTCTTTCGTCGGAGAGAATCCCATATACTTGCAAGCATGATCATTTTTCAAGATACAGATACACATACGCTTGTAAGTGGGAATTTCCCTGAATTCCGGAATATCGACATCATCCTGATATTCCATACGAACCGGTTTCTTGTTCGTTTTATAGTTGGAGCTATCCATAACGATAATAGGCACTTTTGCCGCATTCAGTCTACGAATTGTTTCGTCACTCAGACATCCTCCTTTTGTACGCCAAAACTGAACGCTGACCTGCAACTTACGAAGATATCCGTTTCGGGTTCGATCGGGTAAAGTGGAAAGCAGGAAATACATAAATTCCCGCCAGGTATATCCTTCCGGAAGTTTGATGGACTGCCATCCCATCGCATGAGTTCCTCCATACATACTCGTAAAATTGACCCCATTGACACGGCCTATCATTTTCCCCCATGTATTCGGATCAATAGCACGATAAAGTGCCAGGCTCTCTTGCGCCTCACCTATGAACGGACTGGCTACACGCTGACGCTCCAGATTAACCCCTGCCCAGTAATAATAATCATATAGTTTATTGTAATCCCACTTAAATTTCCCGTTAGCTGTCCATACGTCCGTTGTCTTCCAGTCATATATAGGGTATGCATTAAAGATGTCGTTTCCCACCTTTGAGGTCCATCGATAGCGATGATACATCTGATATTTACGATTGAGATAGATACAACGCCAACGGTTGAAACTTTCTTGTGTACGGATACCAATCAGGCAACAAGTACGCACGGCATCCTTTTTAGTATGCAGCCAAGAGGCAAAACGCATCTGGAACTCATAGTCCCACATCTGTATATTATAAAAAGGAAAGTCTTCCTTCGTCATGGCATTCTCAGGCATCGGACGTACCCACAATTCCTTTTTGCTGTCCTCCCACGGACGCCAGAAAGACTGATACATGGATGTACAGGTTGCTACCCGGAACGGTACACAGACACGGTATACTTCCAGAATATCCTTATTGTCCTCCAACATACGGGCAATGTAATCAATTGTCATTTTATATTGTATCTCATAATCCATATGGAAAACCCCGAGTTTTATTTTCAGGTTATTCTTACGGATATAATCAATACATAAACTCAATAACACCCCGCTGTCTTTACCTCCCGAAAAGGAAAGATAGACATTATCAAACTCATTGAAAATGATACGCAAACGTTCCTGCGCTAACTCATATACATTTTTAGGGGTAGTTGCTGTTTTAATCATCATTCATCTTTTTGCATTTTTACATAACGTTTCCATGCCTTCTCTACTATAAACCCATGTTTTTCAAACACTGCCTGATGCTCGACCATGACAACGGCACACAACCGTACTTCCGAGCCGATTGCCTCCAAGGTGGTGGTAATTAATAAAGAGAGTGTTTCACGGTTATCATCACAGACATAATAGTTATTGATAACACAACCGCTTCTCCTCCGCTCCACCGGCATGAAGCCAACAACAGACTTTTTATCTACAGCAATGAACCACACATAGTGTTCAGTCGTTTTAAAAGGATAATTATTATTTGCACTCAAAACATCCGGATTCATCACTAACGGAGCTATAAGTTGGTATAAGCGTTTTTCTGTTCCTTGCACTTGTATTGTTTGTATCATGGTATCAAAGCCCTTTTGGTATATAATCTATGCAAATGGCAAAAATAGATAAAAAATGAAAGCAAAATGCAGATATAACTATAAAAAACCAAAAAGAAAAAAGATGGCACGATTATAAAACATTGTGTCTTTTTAATATAAAACTTCCCGCTTTCCTTTTTTGTTCTTATATAATTATTAAAATAAGAAATAGCTTGACTATGAAATTATTACATATAAAACGACACACCACTTGCCTCAATTATGTATCTGATTACAACATATGCTTTATTCACCAAAGACTCTTTTCAGGAGGCGATTTTAAAGTAGATAATCATCATCACTCGTGCATTTTATTTCTTTTAAAAGGAGAACTCCTGACATCTTGCAGTGAGTTCCACAATCAACAAGTTGCTGAAGGAAACATGATTCTCTTTCCCCAAAACGACCCGAATAAAAGCAAGAGCATGACAGAGACAGAATTTGTATTGCTATTCTTTGACAACCAGATAAATCTTTATAATAAGACGTCTATCGAATCGCTTACCATTCACTCTGAATACGAAAATACTTATTTCTACTCCCTACCTATCTATCCCCCATTGCGACATGTGTTGGATAGTATTTGCTACTATCTAAAACAGAAGGTTCAGTGTAGCCATATACACGAATTAAAACAAAAAGAGGTATTCATGGCATTCGGAACATTCTACAACCAGACAGAAATGGCACATTTCCTGATGCCTATCATAGGACGAGATCTAAACTTCAAGAGTTTCGTACTCGCAAATTACAGACAAGTACGAAACATCAAACAGTTTGCACAACTATATCATTGCTCCGAACGTTCTTTCAACCGTAAATTTAAAAGTTGTTTTCATGATACTCCCTATAATTGGATTCTCACCCAAAAAACACGCCACATCAAAGGGCAATTAGCTAATCGCGATATACCCATCAGTGAGATAGCCCGAACTTTTCACTTTGCCTCACCCTCACATTTCACCACCTATTGCAAAAAAAAGCTTGGAATCACTCCAAGTGAATTCAGAGAAAAAATTGCAGAATAAGAAGTCCTGACCCGAAAAATGGAAAAAATAGAATTTGTATTGCGACGGGAACAAAATAACAGAAATGGCATTTATCTGAACTACGTCAACGGCTACTGGTATACTTATGAATGGTCGGCTTTCTTGTTATGTATGCTCTTCCCGGAAATCGAAGTAAGAAAACTCTTTGGAGTGCAGCCTGAAGAGAGTTATGCCATAGCACGAGTAAAAAAAACAATTATAAAAAAGCTTGAAAAAAAATATCCGACATCCGTGATGGATGACTCCATCAAAATTTTGCTTCCTCCTTTCAACGAAGATGAAAATATCTTCCTGAATTGGAAAGCATTACTCCCTCCGTAAAATCGATTATCACAGCGTCTCACTAAGAAAGGCACTGCAGAACCGTACATTGGATATTCAAATCTTAGGTGGAAAATTCTTATTTTATAGTTAGTCCCCCCTTATAAATCATTTATCGATATTTAATACGGTTGTATGTTTAATTTCACTCAAAACAAATGAGCTCTGCATTTTAATGATACCGTGTACCTTAGTCAGTTTCTCAAAAACAAATTGATTATAAGCATCCAAATCTTTTAAAACTACTTTAATGAAGAAGTCGTAAATACCACCGGTAGAATAACATTCCATAATTTCATCTATATTCTTTATCTCTTCTTGAAAACGTTTAATATGTTCGTCATCATGAACTGCCAGAGAGACATTACAAAAGACAATTAACGGCAGTCCTATCTTCTTATTATCTACCAAAGCAACATACCCTTTTATATAGCCATCATTTTCCAGCCGTTTGATGCGTTCGTATATCGGAGTTTTGGAAATATGAAGCTTCTCGGAAAGCTCCTTAGTGTTTACCTTAGCGTCTTTCTGTAATACCTGAAGTATTTCAATGTCGGTTTTGTCTAATTGCCCCATAGTCTTTTTTCCTATTTTAAATGGTTTAAGTTCTCCTTTTCAGGAAAACAGAATAGAAAAATAAGCAAATATAGGAATAATATCGTATTTTAAACCGACATATAGGAAAATAATCCATTATAGATAACTTTGCAAGCACAAAAGCAATATAAATATATGGAAACAAAGAATCTTTCAAGTTCCACACACAAATGTGTTTTAGTGATTGATAACGCCCAACCTACGGGCATAGTAGCTAACATTGCCAGTGTCTTGTCCATGACACTTGGGTGTAAAGTCAATAACATTGTAAGTCATGATGTATACGATAAACAAGGCGAAAAACATTTAGGCATAACCCAACTCCCAATTCCTATACTTGGAGCTTCGCAAGAAAAGATAAAAGAAATCCGTAAGCTCTTCAATTCTTTAAAAATAGAAGAGCTGGTATTAGTCGATTTTTCTACTATTGCTCAACAATCTAAAACTTATGATGAATACGAACGGGAAATGTATAGTGCCAATGAAGCAGACCTGCACTACATTGGCATTGGAATTTGTGCCGAGAAGAAAATTATAAATAAAGTAACCGGCTGTTTAAGCCTGATCAGATAAAATGTATAAAAGTAAGAATATACTATACCCTATTATCGCTCTATTGACGGTTGTTATATGGGATACCATTTTTGTTTCTACCAAAGTATTAAATCAATGAAGGATTATCACCGGTAGAGATTTTATTATACCATTTTATTTTAGCTTATTCATGTATATGGATAATATTACACGGAAAACTTTGGGCTAATTGCCCGAAGGATGAATTACTTCTTTTCCTTGCAGGATTATGCGGAGGTTCTCTGTATTTTATTGCAGAGAACACAGTTTTGGGAATAACACCGGCTTCCAATGTATGCCCGGAACATTGCAACACAACAGAAAGAATCAGAATCATTTGAAAAAAACACAATAGTCCAAACTATTTGGCATATTCTACTATGCCATAAAAAACAATCGTTATATTTGCTTACCAAACAGGCATCCAATTTGGATATACGTTCGTTGGTCGATGTTGAAACATTCGAAGGAATATTGAATTTTCAATACAAGTTAAATCTTAAAACATTATATAAAGATTACATAAAAGCTATTGAATATTATCTAAACCATGACGAATTCCTGAATAAATAAAAGTTGAACTTATGAGAAAGAGATTGTATTCACTTGTCGTACCATTGATATTGGTAGCATGTAGTCAAAAAGTTGAATTGGGTAGTACCGGAATGTATCCGAACTATCAAGTTGGTGAAGTGGTTAGTCTTATTCCGGTAGACTCCCTGACTTATGGAGATGTGATCGCATATTATTCATATATACCCGGCTTTCAGGAGAGGGCATTTAAACGAATTGTCGGACTGCCTGGTGACACTATCCGTTTTCAGGATCAGCAATGTATCATTAACGGCAAGAAGTGCGAATGGGAATTTATACGAAAGCTTTTCTATGAAGATGATGAATGTGAAGAGTATTGCGAACGTCTGCCCAACGGCATAAAGGTAAACATCTGTAAAAGCGTTGTACCCATAGATTCGACAACGGCTACCACGTCTGCGATTGTTGTTCCGGCGGGCAGCTACTTCGTTGCAGGGGATTACAGAAGTGGCTCAATTGACAGCCGTTCGCAAGGATGCATAGCTGCGGATTCAATTATCGGTAAAAGTGCAAAAAGAAAATGAACATCTGAGGATATCCCCGATTTATCATACCACAAAACAATGAATAGCAAGAACTTCAAATAGGTTAAAGTTGATATCACTTAAGCGCAACGAATTTTTTGTATACCTAAAGCCCATTGTTCAACGATACAGATGAACTAAAAGAGGGTGTGTCGAAACTCACCACAGAGGACACAGAGTAACATAGAGTGATTTTTAAGTTACTGATTATCAACATTCTTATTCTGTGATAATCTGTGTAATCTGTGGTAAAAAGAGTTTTGACACAGCCCCGGATATATACAGCTCCTATTAAAACATGGAACATTTACTATTTCGCTTCTCTTCCGCTTTGATCCGGGTTTCGCTCTATATAGTATTTGATTCTTTCGGACCAGGGTTTATCTTCAAGTGGAAACACATTAGAGCGTTCCGCCCATTTATTCCACTTAGCCTCCAGCTTTTTCACTTCTTTCGGATATTGAGCGGACAGATCTTTTGTTTCAAATGGATCCGTCTTTAAATCAATTAGTTCCCATGGTTCATTCTGGCTGCCACGTACCAGTTTCCAATGATCGGAAATAATAGCGCAGGAACTTTGGTGTTCAAAGTATAATTCTCTGGGCTTTATTTTTTTCCCATTGATTGAAGGAAGTAAGCTTTTACCTGGCAAATTATCTTTGAAATCCGAAGGGTAAGTGGCTGTGGCAAGATCTATACAAGTAGGCAGTATATCAATAATATGAGCCGGTTGTCTGCAAATCTGACCTTTCATCTTATTTTTTTCAGCATCTCCATAGGATAAGATAAAAGGTGTACTTGTACCTCCCTGAAAACATTGTGACTTATAACTTCTATAAGGGGTGTTACTCAAGTCAGCCATAAGCTGTCCCAAATATCCGCCTTCTTTTGTTGCGCCATTATCACTTAAAAAGATAAATACGGTATTATCCAGCATCCCTTTTTGCCTGATTGTTTCCACCAATTCACCAATTCCGCTATCCACGATTTCAATCATAGCAGCATAAGTAGCCATATCGGTAATCCATTGTTCCTGTTGTTTTCGTGTGAGTGTTTCCCAAGAAGGACGTTTTCCACCAAACTCTTTTTGGAAGACGGGATAATCCATTTCGTCCGGAATGAACTTCAACTTCTTTAATCTGTCGAAACGCTGCTTGCGCAGCACGTCATATCCCACCTTATACCGATTTATGCATTTACCCACGCGATCAGCAGGAGCCTGAAGAGGCAAGTGAGGAGCATAATGAGCCACGTACATAAACATCGGTCTGCCTGCAGGATGCTGTTTGACAAAACTTACTGCCGAATCGGTGATGGCAGTGGTGTAATAATAATCATCGGGGAATTCGGTAATTCGGGTCAGATTACTGTATACGGGAGTCGGTTTATAATAATTCCCTCCTCCGCTCAGGCAACCGTAATATTTGTCAAAACCTCTCTGGGCCGGATAGCTGCCGTTAGGAGCATCAAAAGCTCCATCTACTGTAACGTGCCATTTGCCGCTCATATAAGTGCTGTAACCATTCGCCTTCATCACTTCGGCAATAGTAGGGATGTTTTTCGTAATCTGTCCTCTGTATCCGGGGCGATGTTCATCTACTGCCGTCATCCATCCCATGCCCGCCTCATGCTGGTAGTGCCCTGTCAGCAAAGCAGCACGGCTGGGGCAACTTCTTCCTGTATTCTTGAACAGGCTGAAGCGAACACCGTTTTCTGCAAGACTGTCGATGTTTGGGGTCTGGATTTCACTTCCGTAACAACCCAGGTCGGAAAAGCCCATGTCGTCACATAAAATCAATACAATGTTAGGAGGAGTATTTGTCTGGGCCTTTATACAGGTGAGCCCGGCTCCTAACAAGAATGAAGTATACAATACTCTGTTCATATGATTATAATTTAAAATTGAAATAAATATGTGTTTATTCTATCCACAGCAAGCCGGGGTGATTATTCAAAGTCACTCTGCTGTTTTTCTACCTCTTTTAGTTTCAGGCGGCTTAATTCCTGTTGCAGATCAAGGACACGCTTTTCACAATCAGAAGAGACAGTAATTGCTTTTTCGTTGTTACGCCCGTCTGTTGATTGGGCTTGTGCCAGTTCCTCTTTGTCCGCTATCAGAGTATGCTCTGAAGGAAAAGTGGAAATAATCAATTCTGCCGGAACGGGAGTCTGTTTGCCTTGCCATACCACCGATGCGCGAATCTTGATTTCTCCGGGTGTAGTGGTAGACCTTACCAGCACCGGGGCAGTTCCCCAAAGTACCGGACGGGGATTGGTAAATGTCGCTTCATCGGCAACGAGCTGCCCCTGTCCTTCAATCTCAAATTTGACTTCGTAGTTATTCAAACGTTTGATATTCCCGTTTTCATCTGCGATGGCGGCTATGATTGTCACTATGTCCGAACCGTCCGCTTTCATCTGTACTTTCTCATCGTCCGCCCAAAGCAATAATTTCACGGGACGACGGGCAGGCGTTACTTTATGTGTCACAACCACCTTTCCGTTCATTATTCCTTCCGCCAGGAGATAAGAATCCGCCTGTTTGTTTTGTCGTGCCAACTTTTTGTCGTGCATGACATCAAAGACATCCTTGAACATGATAACCGGTGAAGGCATTCCGGCTTCATTCGCCGGCTTATGGTAAGTATATTGCTTGCCTCCCTTACAATAGGTAAGGCGAACTTCATCGCAGTTGCTATATACTGTCACATCTTTCGGAGAGAAAGGAGTCATCGCATTGGCGATGTAAACCATCGGTCCGTTATCGGCTATCAGTTCTTTGTTGGGTTCGGCAGGACGCTGGGAACAGAACATATAATAAGATAGCTTGGGTTGCCGGAAAGCATCCATGATTCCCCCGTAGAACGGATCGGGATGATAGCCTCTCTGGTGGTCGAAGGAGTGCCAGAGGCAACCGCCTATATGTTGTCTGGGAGTCCTGTACAGTATATCATAACTTGTAAGCCGATAATCATTCTTAGCATATCCCTGTGCCTGAATCAGCATAGGCACTTCTCCCCAGCTGCGGTTGACCCGGCTCGGTGAGTTATGAGAGTTCCAGTCGTCCACATTATCTCCCCATTCGCGGGTGAAATAACTGATTTTAGGGTCTAAATCTTTGGAATTAAAGGCTCCGCCGCCACCGTTTATCGGGTGGGTAAATTGGACGGGGAAATATTCATGTCCGCGTGCCGTCGCATCACATCCGGCATAACAATACGGATATGGATATTCTTCTTTGAGAACATCTACTACCTTCTTGGCGAAATCCGCCGGATACCAGGTTTCATTCAGGACCGGTTCCCACATCCATACGCAAGGATGATTACGGTCCCGGCGAATCATATTGCGGATATCACTGAATACTCTCCGGGCAAAGATCGGCTTGTCATTCCAAAACTGCCACCCCGGTGTATTGACAATCACAAAGAGTCCTAATTCATCGCAAGCATCCATAAATGCCGGATCTTGCGGATAATGGGCATTCCGGATAACACGTAATCCGGCATCACGCAACTTTTTCGCATCGCGCCAATGCAGACTGTTGGGCAGGGCATTGCCTATTACAGCATAATCCTGATGACGATTGGCTCCTATCAGAGGATACGGATACGGCTTTCCATTCAACCAGAAGCCATCTTTTCCCTTGAATTCAATGCTGCGGATACCAATACGGCGGCAATATCCGTCAATGATGTTATCGGCTTTGTCTTTCACATAAATGTGCAGTTTGTAAAGGTAGGGAGTGTCGGGTGACCAGAGGTGAGGCTTTTCGACAGTTGCTTTACAGGAAAACTGTCTGGCAATCCCGTTACTCACTGACAAGCCGGTTTCTTTGGTAAGAATGCATTTGTTATCTTGATCATAGAGTTCATACGTTATTTTTCCGCCAAAAGATTTTCCGGAGTTGTTGCGTATATGGGTGTCCAATTTCAACTGTGCAGACAACTCGGACACTTTGTCGAAGGAGACAAACAGCCCACCTCCGGCAGCCTCGTCTTCATAATTGGGATCGGTAATAAATACCTGGTTGTGGACTATCATCCAGCAGTCGCGGTAAATTCCTCCAAAATAAGCAAAATCCAATGCGTCCTGTGGTTTTCCGGGAGGATAATCGGGATCATCACCATTGTCCGCCCATACGGCAATTACATTATCTTCTCCGTATTTCAGGTATGGAGTGACATCAACGATTACAGGCAGATAACCACCGAAATGTTCCTTCAGCAACTTTCCGTTCACCCATATTCTGGACTTTCCCATAATAGCTTCGAAATGGAGGAATTGCCGTTTGCCCCTCCAACACGGTTCGGGAGTAAAATGTTTCCGATACCAGACCTCACCCTGATAATTGACGCATCCGCTGGCCTCAGTGGGGAGATACTCTATGCCATCCGGCAATGATACGATATTCCAAGCCTTGTCATTGAATCCCGGCCGTTCCGCTCCTTCGATATTTCCTTTATGAAGTCTCCAGGCGGGATTCATACTATACACCGCACGTCCTGTGTTGGGAAGTTAATAAAAGCCGGCAGTGGAATAAGATGGCTGGTAGCCGTCTGCATAAATACCTGTTGCTTCGGTCAACATCAGACAGATAAGCACAATTTTCCAAAAGATTAAAGAAAATCTCATAATTCTTCTATTTTACTAAATTAGGTATTTTTCTGTATATCAACGATAGACTATTTTACTTTCTCATAGAACTTCATCCGGCCAAGGTACTAATTTTCCAGTACTTTTAAATCTCGGACGCTGAGCTTTATTCTTTCTTAAATATTTACCTAATTCATCAGATAACCTTTTCACTATACCGGAATGACTTTGTACGAGATTTTGTTTTTCTGAAAGATCATTGGCTATGTTGAAGAGTTCTTTCTTTTGCGTACCATAGTAGTAGATCAACTTCCAGTCGCCTTTACGGATAGTACAACTGGCTCCGAACCCGGGCCCTTCTTCCCCCCATCCATTGGGGAAATTCCAGAAAAGGGCCCGATTTTTAGAGGTATCCTTTTTACCGGTCAGCAACGGGATAAAGCTGATTCCATCCACACGCTGTACCGTATGGTAACGTTTGATTTTTGCCATTCCAAGAATAGTAGGAAAAAAATCCTCTATAATTACATATTTGTCACATTCAGTCTGCGGTTGAGTTACACCAGGCCAATAGACCATCATCGGTTCGCGGATTCCCCCTTCATGGGCCGATCCTTTTCCACTACTGAGCGGAGCATTTTGTACATACAAAGGCGTGTGCCAGTAAGGCTCCGACGCCAGTCCTCCATTATCCGACATAAAAAGTATGATTGTATTATCCATCAGGTCATTCTTTTCCAGATAATCCATCAGATCCCCAAGGCTTTTGTCCATTCCTTCAATGAGTCCCGCATAAGCAGCATCATTATCTGATAGTCCTTTCTCCTTATACTTCTTATAAAACCGCTTATCTTTTTCCAGTGGCACATGAATGGCATAATGTGCCATGTACAGGAAAAACGGTTGGTTTTCCTGCTTCACTTTATCGAGTGCCCTGACCGCTTCCAAGGTAAGTGCCTCAGTCAGAAAAATATCTTTCCCGCGATACTCTTCAAGGCCGGGAGTAGCAAATTTCGATGGCGCATGGCCTTCATAGGCATTTCCGAAATGTGTAAGTCCCTGATAAGTGCCGGGAGCCCCGGGAGCTCCACCGGCAATATTAACATCAAACCCCATATTCAGCGGATTTTCACCAGGTGTTGAACGTGCGGCAAAATGTGCTTTACCACAATGTATGGTATAATATCCATTGTCTTTTAATAACTGTGCCAGCGAAGTCGCATAGGTACAATGCTCAATCTTGTCCTGTTGACAGAATCCGTTTACATTCCATTGTGGATAGATGAGTTTGTCACTTGGAGCATCATTGGAAGCATTTCTCTCCAGGGTCCAATTGGTGACTTTGTGGCAGGTACTGTTCATACCTGTGAATAAGCTTACTCGACTGGGCGAACTGATGCTATTGGCATATGCCTGTGTGAACTTCATACCTTTCCGGGCAAGACGTTCCATGTTGGGTGTCTCGTAACGTTCATTAAAAGGTGTCTTCTGATTCCAAAAAGGTACGGAAGTATCCTGCCACCCCATATCATCTACCAGAAAAAGAAGGATATTGGGACGCTTGTCCACTTTTATGCCTCCTGCATACATATTACCCGCAAGACATAACAAAAATAAGGAAGCAATTCTTTCCATTTTTAGTTTGTTGTTAAAGAAGAAGTATTGCAAAAGCCTTCTCCCCCCCACTATTTTTTCTCAGGAAGAAAGAGTGGCTACCCAAAGAGCGGTGTTAGGAATATACAATAGTGGCAATTGGTATTTTTACCTACCACCCAGGCTCTTGCAATAACTTCTTTCAAATTGAAATTCTATATGTTTTACTTTACACCAATCGGTCCTTCATTAGCTACAGTAGGCCATCCCGGATTCTGGTAAATAACAGAAGTACTGGGATCATTAGGATCTGAAGCAGTGATTCTGAAATGCGTAATAGCAATCGGATTCAGATAATGTGCTTCACACCAGGAGTATCCGGCATCATACATCAGATTATTTGTTTTAGTAGCCCGATAAGGACATAGATACTTACCACTACTGGCATAGCTTGAAACATTAGAATTCGGTTCGCCTTCCTGTACCAAAAGATTCTTCCCGTCCTTCATATACATATCCTTCAAATCGGATTCCCACAGATTGACACCTTCAATAATGTAACCCTTAACCTGATCCAAGGCTCTCCACCGTTTTAAGTCCATCATACGAAGACCTTCCGCCATGAGTTCGCAACGCCGTTCACGACGTATATTATACAATAAAGAAGAAACTTCTTTTCCTGCCGAATATACCGCCCAGTCTCTCTCTCTGGAAAGGTCCGTATTATTCACTGTCACCGTATAATCTCTCGGCAACCCGGCCCTCTCGCGAAGATCCCCCCAGTAGCCGGCCGCTTCTGAACCGATAGATGTACCGTTATGTTCCATACAGTCGGCTTCAATATAATTCAGATACGCCTCGGCTACACGATATACCGGACAACCTTCAATCGCTGTATTGCCATCACGATACCAATGATCGGAAAGCCCTTTGCGAACCTGATAGCCCGTCACACATTTTAATTCTGTTATATCCAAAAGATTCGGAGCTTCCGGTAGTAAATCGGGAGTACCATTCATGATAGTCGGGCTGAGTGTTTCACCAGGAGTCATCATGAAAAGTTGCAGACGCAAATCTCTGTTTTTACGTACATTCCGTAATGCCCCATCCCCTTTATATTCATCGCTTGCATAGATCGGCTTGCCGTCACGACAAAGGAAGCTCTCCACATAATTCCGCGTATATCCTGTATTTCCTCCCACTCGAATATAATAAGGAGCCGAATGCATGATTTTATACTCAAGGAGATTGTATTGACGCCACATTAATATTTCTGAATATCCTTCCAGGTTATCTGCGGAAAATTGGGCAAAATAAGGATTGCTCATTTTATATACGTCTTCATCTGTCTTAACTATTTCATCCGTACAGTCTTTTGCTGTATTCTGTACCAAAGCCGCATTCCCGATTACTTCCTTAGCTGCGGCCTTAGCCTCCTTCAGAAAAAATGCAATTTCTGTATCGATATTAAAACCCGTTATATCCTCCGCCTTTCCCGGCCACCCCGGGCCACCCGGAACTAAAGCCGTACCTTTATGATATGTCAGCCAGGAGGCTTCAAATAAGGCAGCTCTCGATTTCAATAATAAAGCCGCATTTTTGGTTATACGATTCTTTCCACCTGTAATATTATTGCTCAGCATACCGATGGCATTATCCAAATCTTGCAAAATAAAACGAGCGACTTTGTAGCGGGGCTCCCGTTTACTGGCTGCAACTAAAGCCTCGCTTTCGTCCGGCAATGTTTTTGTTATGATAGGAAAATCACCGAAGGTCTGTAATTTAGATAAATAATTTTTAGCACGTAAAAAATACATTTCGCCAATATAATGTTTGATATTGGCTTCCGTACCTTCTATTTCTCCTTTTTCAAAACGGGGTATCACTGTTTCAAGAAAATAATTTGCTTCACGAATAGGCCCAAAATACCAAGGGTCATTATTACTGGGATCACTGTAAGCTTCCGGCACTTTCCATTGACCGGGAATCCACTTATTATCATAACTGGTAGCAGCCTGATTATCGGTTGCATTATCATTTCTCCAAATACCTGCATTGTATCCGCCGTGAGTCGTGAAATTGTAGTGCTTTACAGCATAGGCAGCCAAGTCACTTTCATTGAAGAAGAAGTTGTCCGGAGTCACACTATCCAAAGGTTCCTTATCCAAGAAATCATTGCAAGAAGAAAGAATAAAACTTCCTCCTGCCAACAAAAACAAATATTGAATTATCTTTTTCATACGTCATCAATTAAAAATTAACACTAAATCCTGTGGAGAAAGTACGAGACAACGGATAGGTCTTTCCTGAAGTATATGAATTTGATCCGTATCCGGTACCGATTGTTTCCGGGTCAAAGCCTTGCGGCAATCCCGTAAGTGTAAACAGGTTTTCTCCTGAGAAGAATATTCGCAGATTGGAAATACCCATTTTAGACGTTATCCGTGCAGGGATAGTATAGCCGATCTGCAGATTTTTCAGCCGTACATAAGCGGCATTTTGCAAATAACGAGTCTGCGCCTGTTGGTTTTTAGCATAATTGACAGACAGCGGCCTGGGGAAATAAGCATTTGTATTAGGACTCCAAAAATCATCGCCTTCACGAAAAAAATCAAGATGAGGAGTAAAGCATGCTGATTGCCATATGTCACCTGTAGCTCCCCAGAACATATTATCACCTAACCATGCGTCACGTTTTGCTACCCCCTGGAAGAACAAACGCGCATCGAAACCTTTCCAGGATGCATTCAAATCCAGACCGAATTTGAACCGAGGAGAACTGTTACCGATAATCTTCCTGTCTCCCGGGTCATTGAGAGTGGCACCGGAGGTAATTTTACCATCGCCATTCAAATCCCGGTACATGATATCACCCGCACCCCATTTGGTGCCTAAAGCATCCTGTCCGCCATTGGGCAGTGAAGCAAGATGGGCGTCCATTTCTTCCTGGCTCTTGGCTATGCCGATGGTTTCAAATCCCCATATATTACCGCTATATTCACCTGCATACCAAGTGTCGATTTTACCCGTCTTATTAGGATACCTCAAAATCTTCTGGCGGTCATCCGAAAGTAACAGGTGGACTCCATAATTAAATCCTCTGATTTGATCTCTCCATCCCAAATCCAGTTCAAAACCGGTAGACTGCATATCGGCATTGTTCACTTTAGGAACATTCGTTCCCAAAGTGACAGGAAGTTCGGGAGCCGGCCCCACCATATTAATGGTTTTCCGGTTGAACCAGTCAAGGCTTACAGTCAAGCGGTTGCTCAACAATCCCAAATCGAAACCAATATTCCATGACCGCATGGTTTCCCAGCCTAATAACGCCGAGATCAAATCCGGTGCATTCGCTGTGTTGGGACGCTTGTTTTCAATCAGCCAATTAGAGTTAGGATCTTCAGCAACAAACTTCATCAACTGGATATACGGATATAGATTTGTCGTATTCTGATTGCCAAGCTCTCCCCAAGAGCCACGGACTTTCAAATTATTGATAACATCGTTATAAGGTTCCATAAATGCCTCACGCGCCACATTCCATCCGGCAGAGAACGAGGGAAACAAGTTCCAGCGCTTATTCCTTGCAAAACGTGAAGTTCCGTCATAACGAAGATTCATCTCGAACAGATAACGTTCTTTATAATCGTAATTGACTCGACCGAAAAAGCCGGCTGTAGCCCAATGAGTCAGTTGAGACTTGTCAATAGTAGGTTTTCCCGTGGCAGCATTTATATTAGGGACGGATTCTGATATCAAATCCTGCTTCGTAGCCTTAAGCTGTCTCCATTTGCTCATTTCAGCTTGAAATCCTGCCATCACTTTCACATGATGTGCCTCAGCAAAAGTTCTGCTATAGTCACTATAAACATTTGTGTTAAAATAATTGGTACGTTCAGCATTTTCTGTAACTTTCGATGTTTGCCAGGTATCACCCAAATAAGGCTCACCGGCTACATTCATTTGTGTAACCTTTAAAGAAGCCGTATGGGAAAAGTTATCGATCGTTTTATAATTAATCTCCCCGAAAATTTTCCAGTTCTTGACAGGCTCCACTACTACCTGGAATTGTTGGTATAGCCAGTCAGTCTGAGAATCATTGTCACCTCCGTAGAGAATAGGCCGGATGATCGTGTTTCCCATTGGATATCCATTAGGATCTACAGTAGGCTCCATCGGCCAACGTTTGGAAATATTCTGATAAAGAGTATTATCGGTCATAGCAGTAGGCTTGGAATAATCCTTTCTCATGTATTTCATACTATAATTCATATGAAGCCAGGGAAAAAGTTCTGCATTAATCTTTCCTGTCACCGAGTAACGCTGCAATTGATCACGACGGATAGCCATCATGCCTTCCTGCCCCATGTAATTTCCCGAAAAATAATACTGTATTTTCTCCGTTCCGCCACTAACACTCAGCGAATGCTCCTGTGAAAATGCCGTTCCTCCGAATACTACATCATACCAATCCGTATCCGTATTGCCGATCCAGTCCCAAATAGTAGGGGTATTCCTATTAGGCTGAGTAGTAGTGGTAATCACTCCCGATGCATAATCTTTGATAGCTTGAAGGCGGGTATCATCAAACTGTACTGCCGTTACACCGTCATTCCGCTGCATAGTATTGAAATACATAGCATATGTGTATGCATCTGCCACATGCGGCAGATTGATAGCCTGCGACCAACGAAAACTGTTATTGTAATTAACGGTTGCCTTCCCGGCTTTTCCTTTCTTAGTTGTTATCAACACTACCCCGAAAGGTGCACGCGAACCATAGATAGATGAGGCGGCAGCGTCTTTCAGAACTGATATGCTTTCAATATCATTCGGATTCAGCATATTCATATTTCCTTCCATACCATCGATCAGGATTAACGGAGCCGCATTGGAACCAGCGCCGATAGTACCTGTTCCACGAATATTGACCTTCATGTCCGCACCTATCTCACCGCCATTGCCATCGGAAGCATAGGAAAAATTCATTCCCGGAACCAATCCCTGTAAAGCCTGGCTTACGTTGGAAACCGGACGCGACAATAATTCATCAGCATTTACTGTAGATACAGAACCGGTCAGATTCACTTTCTTTTGTGTACCGAAACCTACGACCACGACTTCATCCAATGTTTGCATATCCTCTTTCAGAATAATCGACAAAACCTTGTCACCTTGCGCCTTCACAGTCTGAGATACATAACCTACATAAGAAACTGTGATAGTAGTGTTAGGCGAAGAGACATCCAGAGTGAAATTTCCGTTCAGATCTGTTATCACGCCGTTTTTAGTGCTATTCTCCATAACAGTAGCTCCAATCACCGGATCGCCGGATATGTCCGTCACCTTTCCCTTTATATGTATTGTCTGTTTTACGGAAGATGTATCCGGTATCTTCGTGGACAATATTATTTTCTTGTTATTTATAACATATTTTACATTAGTATTTTTAAACACCTCATTCAATATAGTAAAGATGTTATTGTACCCGGTTGATATTGATACCCGGCGGTTAATATCAACATGACTATCATTATAAAAAAAACTAAATTCAGATTGTGACTCAATTTGGGAAAGTACTTCTTTTACAGTCTGATTTTTTGCTTCCACATTGATTATAGTGCGTTGGGCATAACTGTCGCTGGCACATAGTAAACCAACAAAACAAAAAGAAAACACAAAAAGCAATTTCATAGTTAATGGAAAATTTTTCCAAACGGCAGGCATGGGATTATCCGCCCATAATTGTTGGACATAGTTGTTTTTCTTCATATCTTTGCATGAATTAAAGTTAAGAAATAATTTATTCTGTTTGCGCGCAAACAGTTTAAAGGCTTTCACATACAGGCAGATGTTGGCGCATCATGCCTGTATGTCTTTTTAATTAAGGAGGCTTGTAATGTTTCATAATAGTATCAAATTTAGTTAAACATAAGGGTTCTTTCTAATATATCTCTATAACCCGCTTCTTCTGATCGTTATCTTTTGCCTTAATGACCCGCCAACGAATGCATGATGAAATTTTAAAGTTTTCCAAGATTTCGTCTACATATTGATCTGTAAACATACCGGTGAATGTATATTTGTCATACTTAGAAGTATTTACTATAAAGTCTACATTATAACGTTTCCCCAGCATGCGTAATGCATCCCTCATAGGAGTCCGGTCAAATATCATTTTCATATCTTTCCACGACAATTCCGATTCTCCATTCGTACTCTTTAATAAAATTTCTTCGTTCTTTTTGTTATAAATGGTTTTCTGTCCCGGCTTCATTGTCACTTTACGTTTAGTACCTGCCTGCTGATATATAAATTCTACTTTACCTTCTATCAACGTCGTAGTGACTTCATCCATATTGCCGAATGCTTCCAGATTAAAACGTGTACCCAAAACCTCCACTTTAGAATTTTGAAGCGTTGAAACAATGAATTTGCGAGTGGAATCCTTAGTCACATCAAAATAAGCTTCACCATCCAAGCTTACTTCACGAATATCACCAGTAAAAGCTGAAGGATACTTCAAAACTGAACCAGAATTCAAATATACCAAAGTACTGTCCGGTAATCTAAATGAGGTAATCATCCCAGGCTGTGTACGGATTTCGTATAATTGGGTACGGACAGGCGCAGCAGATCCCGATTGATAGAGCAAAATAAAAATAGTAATTGTCATCGGTATAAGTAAAAACACGGCTACGCGCTGCATCCAACTCCACCAGGGAATATGATACTTGCTTCCCTGCATATGCCCTTTCACTTTGGTTAACTCTTCATTCAAATCTATATTTTCAGCGACTTGCTGTGCGTCGGTCATAAGAAGAAGAGTATAAATGTCAATAGCCTTCTTTTTATTCCCATCTGACGACTTGATCCAGGCTTCTATTTCCCGTACTTCATCTGCTGTCGCTTTACCATCATAATAGCTAATGAGCAAGTCTTCTATATTCGAATAATCCATTTCCATGATAAATTTATTAAAGAGACAACCGGGAAATAAAAAATACTAAACTCATTTTCATAATTAACATTACTTAATATTAATAAACTTTATAATTAACAACAGTGATTGTATATATTTAAAATACAAGCATTATCATTGCAGACATGGAACACAGCAATGAAGATGCATATTTATTAATTGCACTGAGAAAAGGAGAAGTAATAGCTTTCGATAGTATATTTAAAAAGTACTACCCAATTCTTTGCGCATATGGGAATAGGTTTGTAGATAATGAAGAGTCAAAAGAAATAGCCGGAGACGCAATTTTGTGGTTGTGGGAACATCGCCAGACACTCCAGGTTGAAACTTCATTAGGTCGATATTTACTCAAATCGGTATATCACAGGTCACTCAACTGCATTAAGCAGAAAAATTTGAAAAATCAAGCTGATACCATATTTTATGAAGAAATGGAAAAGCTAATACATGGTGTAGAAGCATTTCAATTTCAAGAGCTTTCCAGACGAATAAAAGAGGCCATAGATGGGTTACCAACTTCTTATCGGGAGGCTTTTCTTATGCATCGTTTTACCCAAAAGAGTTATAAAGAAATTGCTGAGATTTCCGGAGTTTCAATAAAAACCATTGCTTACCGCATACAACAGGCAACAAAGCTGCTTCGTGAGGATCTTGCAGATTTACTAATCACCACCCTCGTTTGTGTATTGACAATCATCCGTTAGCTATTGAATTAGTTTTTCCTCAGTTGCTGAAAAAGAATTCTTAGAGTAAAAAATTACTATCAGAGAAGTCCCCTTCCAACAAAAGTAGAAAACATTTTAACAGAGGAAAGTCTTGGTTCTTGATTTTTCTCGTTTGCAAATGCAGCAGAAACAATATTTACCCCATACTCAATCTCTTTCCGGGTAATTAGCAGAAGAGGGACTTCTGATTCTGCCAAGTTTCTACCAATGAAGAATGATATTGTTTTTTGTTCTTCTTTTGGCATATTGTCTATCACCAGAGGAAGTCTTTTCATAAAAATATTTATGGTATGAGTTATGTGTTCCTTTGTAGGAAAGTGAAAGATTCCTCATCTTTTTTATTCAATCCTAATCATATTACCCAAATTATAATTAAATTTGTCTGAAACCTTAAAGACATACATCCATGGAGCTAACCCATTATATACCAGTTAATACCACAGAAAAATAGATTTGATAATCAAAGAACTTTTGGAAGAGAATCTACTAAACAATAAAGTTTTCCAATTAAGAATCATGAATATGATTAATAAATATAAGATACAACTCTATTTCCTTGAACAACTGACTGAACTAAGGAAAATTAAACAGGTCACGCAAAAGAAAAAGGAAGCAGTATGCCAAGAGGAAAAGGAACTAATACGCCAAAAGAATTTTTTAGTTCCCAACCCAAACGATTCCTATAGCCGAAAGAAATTCAAGAATCTAGTTGGAATGACTATCGGAGACATTGCCAAAGCATATAATGTAAAAGTAAACGATATATTGGAACTCATCAAAACAAAAAATCCGTATACAAATTCATGTTTATCCACTTCCAAGTTGGAAATAAGAGATTTATTTATCAATAGATCTTACTTTAAAGGAATAATTTCCAATTATTTATCATTCAAAGCACAATGCAAAATACAGAATAACAGTTTTAAAGGTTCTTCTTCAAATTTGGTGGTAAGGGAAGTGTAAGCCCTCGTTTATAGTTGACAAAAAAGCAAGTATCCCGACTTTCCCCCGAAGAGTCTATCCATGAGGTGAAGAAGCGAATTTTAGAATAAACCATCTGAAAATCAATATCTTTAAAAAGTAAGATTTCTATCCTCAAAAGCTTTGTTTTAACACAGAGTTAAAGCTTGTTCTTTGGATGTGAATAACAAGTTCTTTAAATGCAAAAGCCTTATTATTTGCGCATAAGAACCTGACAAACTGCAAAAGGCATTAACAATGTTAATTGAAGAAAGGGATAAGGATGAAGATACCGGTTCAGACGGCGCAAATTCACTTCCGAAACTTGAGTTATCTTATTCAGCCGATATCTATTTTTTCTTATTAAAGCAAGCAAAAAGGACAATTATCAACTTGAAAATAAAGAAATAAAGAATTTACCACCAAATTTGGAGAAGAACCGTTTTAAAGGAAAGAAACACATGGGAATTTATGAACGTAAAGTTGATATGGTAAAACCATTAAAAGCTGTCCTTATCTCCACTCCTATGGGAGGACTAAACAAAGGAAAAGGTAGAAGATAGATAGCTGTGTCTTGGCATGTTACTCAAAAGAAAGGATTAGTCAACAAACTGAAGTGGAATGGGACACCAATAATACCAAAACAAGACAAAGAATGCATTGAATTGCAAGACTGTTCTGAACAAAACTCCATACAGTCTTTTTTGCTTATATGACATAAGGATCTCATCCTTTTACAAAATCACTTTACATGATAAATGATGGACTTAAGATAGAAAAACGTATTCATATAAGACGGAAGGTACAAAATTTAAAAAGTAATCAATATATAACATTCATTAGTTCAGTTAGTTAAAATACATGAATGTTACGCATGGATTGGTCGCACGGGTTACTAATAATCGGTCGCATATTATGCACACCATTTTTAAAAGTGTAGCAAAGGTAAGAACATAAAAAAGCACTAATATATTGAATATCAGTGCTAAATATTTGTTCTCAATTCTCCTTTGCGGTGCGTACGGGACTCGAACCCGTGACCCCATGCGTGACAGGCATGTATTCTAACCAACTGAACTAACGCACCAGTATTTCATTTCTTAATCGCTATCTCTCTCGATTGCGGTTGCAAAGGTAGATATTTATTTTATATCTGCAATAGCTAAGAAAGATTTTTTTTCATCTTTCATATTCATTTGTTGATTATAAGTAGATTATACCTATCTTTGTGACACAAATTATAAAGCAATAAAAAGAAACATGAAAGATACACCTATCAAACGGCATCTTATTGATGAAACTATCGAAGAATTTCAAATAGCCGACTTTTCAAAAGCAACCATCCGTGAAGTAAAAGCCATAGCAGCGAAAGCAGAAGCAACATCCGGAGTTGAATTTATAAAAATGGAAATGGGAGTACCAGGTCTTCCCCCCTCTTCTGTAGGAGTGAAGGCCGAAATAGAAGCACTGCAAAACGGAATAGCAAGTTTATATCCTGATATTAATGGATTGCCGGAACTAAAACTGGAAGCATCAAAATTCATAAAAGCATTTATCAATATAGATCTCAAACCAGAAGGTTGTGTACCTGTCACAGGATCTATGCAGGGTACTTTCGCATCTTTCCTGACTTGCAGTCAATGCGACGAAAAGAAAGATACAATTTTATTCATAGATCCCGGTTTTCCGGTACAAAAACAACAATTAGTTGTTATGGGGCAGAAATACGAAACATTTGATGTTTACGACTACCGAGGAGACAAATTAAAAGAGAAACTTGAAAGCTATCTGAAAAAAGGAAATATTTCAGCTATCATATATTCGAATCCCAATAATCCAAGCTGGATTTGTTTGAAAGACGAAGAGCTGAAGATTATCGGTGAATTAGCGACCCAATACGATGTGATTATCCTTGAAGACCTGGCATATTTTGCTATGGACTTCCGTCAAGATCTAAGCAATCCATATCATGCACCTTACCAACCTTCGGTAGCACACTACACAGACAACTATATTCTACTTATATCCGGTTCTAAAGCATTCAGTTATGCAGGACAACGTATCGGTGTCAGCTGTATCTCTGATAAATTATATCATCGCCATTATCCCGGATTCGACAAACGCTACGGAGGCGGCACTTTTGGTACTGTATTTATCCATCGTGTACTGTATGCTCTCTCGTCAGGAACCAGTCATTCGGCACAATTCGCTATGGCAGCTATGCTGAAAGCAGCCAATGAAGGTAAATACAATTTCCTAAATGAAGTGAAGATATATGGTGAACGTGCCCGTAAGTTAAAAGAGATATTCTTACGCTACGGCTTCCATTTGGTATACGATAAAGATCTTGAAGATCCTGTTGCCGACGGTTTTTATTTCACCATTGGCTATCCGGGAATGACCGGTGGAGAGTTAGCTAAAGAATTGATGTACTATGGAGTGAGTGCAATTTCTTTAGTTACCACAGGAAGCCATCAACAGGGATTGCGTGCATGCACTTCTTTCATTAAAGAGCACCAATATACTCAGTTGGATGAAAGAATGAAATTATTTGCCGAGAACCATCCTATATCTTAAAAAGAGCACACTAAATCGAAAAAAAGAGGAATATTGTTTGTTCGTGTAAAATAAATCTTTAAATTAGGGGCATGAACATCAATTCCGACATATTTAAGATCCAATCGAATAACGTAATGCCATCGAGAGGAAAGATTCTGATATCAGAACCTTTCCTCCACGATGTAACCTTCGGAAGGTCAGTAGTATTACTTGTTGATCATACTGAGGAAGGAAGCATGGGATTGATTATAAATAAACAACTCCCATTGATGCTCAATGATATTATTAAAGAATTTAAATATATAGAAGATATTCCGCTACACAAAGGTGGTCCTATCGGAACCGATACCCTATTCTATTTACATACTCTACGCGAAATTCCCGGAACCCTTCCAATCAATAATGGATTATACCTCAATGGAGATTTCGATGCTATCAAAAGATACATTTTACAAGGAAATCCTGTAAAAGGAAAGATACGCTTTTTTCTCGGATATTCCGGTTGGGAGTGCGAACAACTAATTCAGGAAATAAAGGAGAATACCTGGATTATTTCAAAAGAAGAAAACACCTATTTAATGAATGAAGATATAAAAGGCATGTGGAAAGAAGCTTTAGGGAAATTGGGTAGCAAGTATGAAACCTGGTCCCGCTTCCCACAAGTTCCTTCTCTAAACTAAAATTACCGCTTAGGATTCATACATTGCACAAGTACTGCATCTTTATAACCTTCGTGTGTCAACAGCCAATCTTTCAATACCCCACATTGGGTAAATCCACAAGAAGTAAACAATCGTAAACTGGCCTCATTATCTATAGCTATATGGGCATACAATTGTTTCACAAATAAAAAATTAAAAGCATATTCACAAAGCAACTTCAATGCATCGGCAGCATACCCCTCCTGTCTATAATTCCTATGAACGGCAATTCCGACTGCTCCCCTTGAATGCAAGGGCACAAAATCAGTTATATCAACTGTTCCCAAAGCACGATTGTCATTCCGGCGCATAATCATCAACCTCAGCTGTTTATCAGCAAACATGTCGCTCTGTGAACCTTCAATGTATTGTTTCAGCACAAAACGAGAATACGGAACTGTAAAACTACTGATATCCCACATGGAAGGATCATTTTCCATTTCGTACATGATATCCAAATCCTCCGGTTCCACTGCACGGAGGTATATTCGCTCATTGGTTAAGAAAGATTGTTTCATCATTTATTCTTTGTTGATATGTAGCTCGGCACGTAATCTTTTCTCTCCCGGAAGACAGAAAAAGGAAGCCGTCAGGCCTATAAGTGCACATAGCGCACCTGTACTGCTAAGTGTAAAGTAGTAACCTGCCAGATTAAACACCACTACAAATTCCAGTAAAGCCAGCCGAACAGCACTCCAAAGCATATAGCGGCTCAATGCCACCGGAAACGTCAGTTGATCTATTTTCTTTGTCAAAACAAAACTGAATAATTTAAGAGAAAGTGGTATACAGACAGCGGTTATCAAAATACCGATTGTTTCAAAAACATAAACGGCCCTTACATTATCTGCTTTTATTCCAACAGGCAACACACCAGCTTCTCCAAGCAGTACCAACAGTAACGGAATGATCCAAAAAGAAATATACTGTATCTTCTGGCTTTTCACAACGCGTTTTATTTGTTCTTCCATTTATTATATATAATGATTATCAATTACAGTAATTCCATTTTAAACGGTTCCGGTAAACGTTGTGCGGTTCACGATACTTCTACCTAATGTTATCTCATCAGTGTATTCCAACTCGTCACCAATAGATACCCCGCGGGCAAGCACACTCAGTTTGACACCCATTTTCTCAAGTTTACGGTAAATATAAAAATTTGTAGTATCCCCTTCCATAGTTGTGCTGAGAGCAAGAATGACTTCATTTATTCCGCCTTCGGCTACCCGACGCACCAGGCTTTCTATCTGCAAATCGCCCGGCCCCACCCCATCCATAGGTGAAATTACACCACCCAAAACATGGTATAGCCCACGATATTGCTGAGTAGCCTCTACAGCCATCACATCCCGTATATTCTCTACGACACAAACCATAGACGCATCTCGCTGCGGATTTGCGCAGATCTGACAAGTCTCTGTATCAGATATATTATGACACACCTTGCAATATTTCACCTCATGCTTTAAAGTTATAATAGAGCTTCCGAAAGCTTCTACCACAGATGTATCCTGACGCAATAAATGAAGCACCAGTCTCATAGCTGTTTTCCGTCCGATACCCGGCAATTTAGAAAATTCTCCGACGGCTTTTTCAAGCAACGTCGATGGATATTGTTGATTCATATACAAACAAGTATATCTATTTAATTTTCAATAAAGTATATATCAATACGCATAGAAGCAACAGATTTAATATAAAAGCACTTCAACTCTCCCATAAAGATATTGTATACTTAATGAAGCACAAAGATACGCATATTTTATAAATGGCAAATCTGCCACTGATAAAATAGGAGACTTATTCAATCGGCATGTTCATTTCTTCTATTACAATTTCCTGGACAACCTATCGATTACGGAACTATAAAAACAGCTCAGAATAACGATCACAGACACATACCGCAATTAGGTTCGACACCGCCGAACGATCATTTTCAAGTATCAGATGATGAAAATTAATCTCAAATATTCCTAAATGTTCAGATCATATTTCTTACGACCTGAACAAGTGCAGTTCCCGATGGCTACCCCTTATACGTTGAACAACCAACGGCACATTTTTGTTATTATAGCTAAATAACTAAAATTATGAACTTACAAAAGACTACTTTCTATCTATTCACCCTCATTAGTTTAGTGCTTACATCCTGTAGCAGCGATGATGAAAACAAAAATGATACGCAGGTATTAGTCACTGTGATCAGTGCTGATGACAAACCCCTGTCTAACGAAATCGTCCAAATGTTCGATGAAAAAACTTATGAAGAGTTCAAAAAGGATAATCGAACGACTCCTACAGCATATGCATTAACCAACTCTAAAGGAGTGGCCACTTTCATTTTTACTTATGATGAGTGGTTCGAGTCAAGTAAAGACAGATTCTTTACTTTCGCCGTTCAATATGGCAGTGGTACGGAGAACTATGAAATATGGTCTTCGGGACGTACCATACGTTCGGGCTCAGTTACACAAATAGAGTTGAAGTTAAAACCTTTGTAAACGGAAAGCGGTTTTATAAGCGGTTCCAGGTTATAATCTCACGGAATTACTTTTAAAACCGCTTTTTAGATTTTATCTTCAGCAAATTCCTTTTTTCACAAATATCAAACAGATCAGAATGAAAGCCGCATATTTTTAACCAGTATTTAAAAACTCCTATGCCCATCCGCCAATTCATAGCTATTCTGAAATGAACTGAGTTTTGGCTCGTTTGTGCCGGGCATTCCTTCGTCATTTTGAGAACGAAAATAAAAAATTATCTTTGCTCCCTAAAATACAAAAACAATGCAGAATATCATTATTACATTTATCGTCTTTTTTACACTCAGATTGTTGTCCTTGTCCTATTCCATTCGTAACGAAAAACGTCTCCTGAAAAACGGAGCTGTACAATATGGTAAAGTTAATTCGTTATTACTGACATTAGCGCATGTCGTTTACTATTTATCCGCCCTTTATGAAGCGTATATTTCGGGAACTACCTTCAACTGTTTCTCCGTGTGTGGTGTTCTTGTAATGGGCTTTGCCTATGCTATGTTATTCTATGTCATCTATAAACTACACGATGTATGGACAGTGAAACTTTATATTGTTCCCGGTCAACGCATTGAAAAGAGCTTTCTTTTCAGGACGGTGCGACATCCCAATTACTATCTGAATATCATACCTGAGCTAATTGGAGTTGGTTTACTCTGTAATGCCTGGTACACGCTATTTATCGGGCTACCTATTTATGTATGCTTGCTGGCTGTACGTATCCGACAAGAAGAGAAGGTGATGAAAAAACTACTGGAAAACTAAATCCATTTCACCACAGACTACACGGATGAGCACAGATTCTTTAATCTTATTCTCAACGAAATTAATTATCAATCCGTTTAATCTGTGGTGAAATCAGAACCATGACAAATCTGAACTGAATCAGCTCCCACTTCTCACCGCTCCCAAAGTGCCTCAAACAGAAACTTTTTATCCGTAACCAGTATTTGAATCGTTCTTTATCCATTATTATTTCTAAATTTGCCGGACTTATTTATAAAGCACCCCAGTCATAATGAAAACGATATCAAGAATCGCTACCGTTCTCGCGCTATTGGCCAGCATTATTCCTGTCTATGCCGTCATGGGCATCGTATTAGATCCCAATGGCGATGGAAATCTGTTAATAACACTCGGCACCCTGACACCTATATTGGGTGGACTTTTGATGGGTATCGTGAAACTCGTGAAGAAATCACCAAAGTCTGCCACTATTTATTCTATAATAAGCCTCTCAGTTTCGGCAGTTGTTTATGCCGTCATATTGACATAAATATGGTTATTCATCATTTGCTTATCAATCGTTAATATCTAAATAAACGCAGCATAGGCGGGTGTTTCAACTGTTACAAGAGGATGTGTTTACCTGCAACAGAGCGGTGCGGATGATTACCAAACTTTTATTATTTATTCGTCTATAAATATTGCTGATCCATATATAAAATTCCATTATAGACCCGTAGAGATAAATATCAAATTTTAATTAGCAATCATCGTTTGCAAAATAAGTGTTACCTTTGTACCCGTTATGATGATACTTGTCACTATTGTATGTTACTTTGCCATTCTCTTGCTGATAGCCCGTATCACCGGACGGAAAGGAGGTTCGAATGCAGCGTTTTTCAAAGGAGAAAACCAGTCTCCGTGGTACATCGTTGCTTTCGGAATGATTGGCGCATCCATTTCGGGAGTGACTTTCGTATCTGTACCCGGCATGGTAAAGGCGATGGATATGACGTATATGCAAACTGTATTCGGATTCTTTTTCGGTTACCTGGCAGTTGCCCATATACTCCTCCCACTCTATTATAAACTCAACCTGACCAGCATATACACTTATCTGGATACCCGTATCGGAAAGCGCGCCTACCGTACAGGAGCTTCTTTTTTCCTTCTTTCGCGTATGCTGGGCACAGCTGCAAAACTATACCTCGTCTGTCTGATTCTATATACCTATGTGTTTCGCGACATGGGCATACCATTCTGGAGTATTGCTGCCGGATCGGTAGCCTTAGTCTGGATATACACTCACAAGAGCGGTATTAAAACTATCGTCTGGACAGACACCTTACAGACCTTCTGTCTGATTGCCGCACTGATCTGTATCCTTGTTTTTGTCACAGCAAAACTAAATCTTGACTTCAGCGGAGTCATACAGACAATCAGTAACAATGAACACAGCCGCATTTTTGTATTTGACGACTGGATGTCACGCCAGAATTTCTTCAAGCAGTTTCTGAGCGGGATTTTCATTGTTATCGTTATGACCGGACTCGATCAAGACATGATGCAAAAAAACCTTTCTTGCCGTAGCCTGCGTGACGCACAGAAAAATATGTATTGTTATGGCTTCGCATTCGCCCCGCTCAACCTGCTGTTCCTCGGCCTTGGCATTTTATTACTGGTCCTTGCTCAAGAGATGCAGCTGGAACTTCCGGCAACCGGTGACGATATCCTGCCTATGTTTGCTACTCAAGGGTATCTGGGAGAAGGAGTGCTGATTCTATTCACAATCGGTATCATTGCCGCCGCCTTTAGTAATTCGGATTCGGCTTTGACCGCCATGACAACGAGTTTTTGCATCGATCTGCTCGACACAGGGAAAGACACAGAAGGAATAGCCCGTAAAAAACGAAACCGGGTACACATCGGGCTCTCCATCCTGCTTGTTTTCTTTATCTGCCTTGTCGATGCATTGAACAATCAAAGTGTTATTGATGCCATTTACATCATAGCTTCCTATACGTATGGCCCTCTTTTGGGAATGTTTGCTTTCGGTTTGTTTACCCGACGGCAAACAAACGATCGGTACATACCGTTTATTGCGATAGTTTCACCGCTGATATGTTACGCAGCCGATAGGCTTGCCCGTCAGGAAACCGGCTATCAGTTTGGTTATGAATTACTGATGCTGAACGGTATGCTTACTTTTGCAGGGATGTGGATCGCATCAAGAAAAACAACTAAAAAATGAATTTAAAAACTAACAAGAAATATGGAAATAACCAATGCTGAGTTTGTAATTAGTAACACGGACGTGAAAAAATGTCCTGCAGGCACCTTTCCCGAATACGCCTTTATCGGCCGATCCAATGTGGGCAAATCCAGCCTCATCAATATGCTGACCGCCCGAAAGGGACTGGCCATGACTTCCGCCACTCCCGGTAAGACAATGCTTATCAACCATTTTCTGATCAATAACAGTTGGTATCTGGTTGACCTCCCCGGATACGGATATGCCAGACGAGGCCAGAAAGGACAGGAGCAAATACGCACTATCATCGAAGACTATATCCTCGAGCGGGAACAGATGACCAATCTTTTCGTATTGATAGACAGTCGGTTGGAGCCCCAGAAAATAGATATAGAGTTCATGGAATGGTTGGGTGAGAACGGAATCCCCTTTTCCATTATCTTCACCAAAGCAGACAAGCTAAAAGGAGGACGACTCAAAATGAATATCAACGCATATCTGAAGGAGTTACGGAAACAGTGGGAAGAACTCCCCCCCTACTTCATCACTTCATCGGAAGAATGCCTTGGTAGAACAGAAGTATTAAATTACATCGAATCAATTAACAAAGAACTTTATTCAAAGTAAAAACAGAGATATCAAAATGAAAAGAGAACTATTATCATTGGCAGTTCTTGCCACACTGCTGTTTGTACCGGCCACAGGTCGTGCACAATCCATTAAAGATCTATTCAACAAAGACAATATTTCCAAAGTGGTCAATGCGGTCACCGGACATACCGAAACAGTGGATATGACCGGAACCTGGCGTTATACCGGCTCCGCCATTGAATTCGAATCGGAAAATCTGCTGAAAAAAGCCGGAGGAACGGTTGCCGCTTCCGCTGCCGAACAAAAACTGGATGAACAATTAGCCAAACTCGGCATAAAAGAAGGGCAACTGAGCTTTACGTTCAACACAGACAGTACTTTTGTCAGCACTTTAGGCAAACGCAAGCTGAACGGTACCTACTCTTATAACCCCACAACCGGCATGCTCCAGTTGAAGTACATGAAATTGATCCCCATGAACGCAAAAGTAAACTATACGACCCAGCAAATGGATCTTCTGTTTGAAGCAGATAAGTTACTGAAATTAATCACTTTCTTATCCAGTAAAAGCAGCAGTGCCACTCTCAAGGCCATCAGTTCATTGGCAGACAGCTATGACGGCATGATGCTTGGATATGAACTGAAACGATGAGAGCTTTTGAATGATGAACGGTAAACAACGATCAACGATGAATAATAAAGTAATTAGCGAGTAAAATAGGTTATCATAATTCTCTCTGTTAATCACATTATTCATCGTTGATCGCTTATTGCTTATCATTCAAAAACCTTCATCGTTTGCTTTCCGTCAAAATACACCCATCCATCATCCTCACAATACGGTTGGCCTCCCGCGCATTCTCTTCCGAGTGGGTCACCATTACAATAGTTGCCCCATCCTTATTCAACTCTTTCAACAAGGCCATCACCTCATTACCATTGGTAGAATCAAGATTACCTGTCGGCTCGTCCGCTAATATAATCCGCGGATTCGTCACAATGGCCCGGGCTATAGCTACACGCTGCTGCTGACCTCCGGATAGTTGTTGAGGATAATGTTCCGCACGATGGGCAATCTGCATTCTTTCCAACGCCTTGTTCACACGTTCCACACGTTCACGAACCGGTACTCCGGCATACAGCAATGGCAATTCCACATTTTCAAACACAGTCAGCTCGTCTATCAGATTAAAACTCTGGAAGACAAAACCAATATTCCCGTTCCGCATATCCGTCCGATCGTTTTCCGAGTAGCGGGAAACCTCTTTGTCAATGAACCACAGCTGCCCCGAAGTAGGATTGTCCAGCAAGCCCAACATATTCAGCAAAGTTGATTTTCCACATCCCGAAGGCCCCATGATTGCTACAAATTCTCCTTCTGATATTTCGATGCTAATTTCGTTCAATGCGGTAGTCTGCACACTTTCTGTACGGAATATCTTTGTCAATCCAATTGCTTTTATCATAATCTTTCAGTTTTTTTATTATTCATATCTCAATGACTTTACCGGATTTTGTGAAGCCGTCCGCCAAGTCTGGCCAATCACCGTAAGCAAGGTGATGCCGGCTATAATCAGTCCCACCAACGGAAACAGCCACCAGCTGATCGCTGTTTGATAGGCAAAATCGCTCAACCAATAGTACATCAGGAGATAACCCGACGGACAAGCAATCACAAAGGCAATGCCCACCCATTTCAGGTATTCCAGACAGAACATCTTTACAATCCGATCCGAATGGGCACCATTCACTTTACGGATACCGATCTCTTTAGTACGCTGCCGGGTAGAGAGTGAAACCAGCCCGAACACTCCCATCATGGCTATAACAATAGCAAGTACGGTAAACGAAAACAGCATCCGGCCTTGTTGTCGCTCTTTCTCGTAATTCCGATTCAAAGCATCTGAAAAAAACTGATACTTAAACTCCTTGACAAACAGGGGAGCCATCTCCTCAAACTTCTTTTGAATAAACGCCAAAGTTTCCTGCTTATGCTCCGGAGAGATCTTAATGTGTATATTCACCAGACATTCCGGACTGTACATCAGGTATGCCGGTTTAATTTTTTCACGCAACGATTGAAAATTAAAATCCTGCACAACGCCCACAATACGTTTCTTAAAACTCCCCACACCAAAACCTCCGCTAATCTCCATACCCACGGGATCAGACACATTCATTGCCTTCCAGGCTGTTTCATTAATAATTATCGGAAAATCATACGCTCCACTAAAATAAGCTCCGGCATCTGCCTTTAAAATCTCTCCTTTCAGAAGTTTCAGTCCGAAGGTATTCACAAAATTGCCATCAGCCCAGATACACATCATCCGCAGTGAATCGACCTTTCCTTCCGCATCCGTCCACTGCAATACATCACCCTGCCCCTTGCTATCTTCCATATAATCGGCAATTTCAGCCCCCATCGAAACACTGAGGATATTCGGATTCTTTAGAATTTCTTGTCGGAATCCATCAACGTTATACCATAAACTCGTATAGACAGAAACTATATTCTCTCTATTCAGACCTAAATCTTTATTCTGTAAATAATTCAATTGTTTGAATACAATGCCGGTATACAACAGCAGCGTGATGGCAATAACAAACTGTACGCAAAGCAGACCGCGTATCAGGCCTCCCTTTTTTCCCGACTTTTGTCCTCCTTTGAAAGCCATCAGCGGATTTATGGCCGAGAGATAAAATGCCGGATAACTGCCGGAAAGACATCCCACACCGACAATTCCCACAACAATATAGACCAATACACTCCAGCTGAATTGCAGGGTAATATCTTTACCCATCATCTGATTGAAGAGTGGTAAAAGCAGTTCTGTCAGGGCTAATGCCAACACCAGTGAAATGAACGCCTGCACCAGACTTTCGGAAAGAAACTGCACAATCAGTGTTTTACGCTTGGCACCGGTCACTTTCCTCACTCCTATCTCTTTATAACGTAACGCTGCCCGGGCTGTAGAAAGGGTAGTGAAATTAAATGCCCCCATAAAAACAATCAATACGGCCAAAGCTATAAACAGGAAAATGGAAGTCATATTGCCGTGATTCCGGACAGATACATCTACAAAGTCGGTCTTTAAATGTATATCATTCAAGGGCTGAAACCGTAGTAAACGTTCTGCATGGACACGGTTACTCAACAAACGACTCATTTGGTTCCTGTCTGCATCGGACATCGACGAACCGGAACGCATTTTCACGTAGACATTCGCTTCTCTACGATCCCAGTCTGTGCCGCTCCGGTAGATGCATACATTCTCGTTCATCTTATCAAATAATGCCTGTCCGACGACAGCATCAAATTGCAGATGACTCTTACGGGGCACTTTTACCACCCCGACTACCGTAAGGCTGTACTCAGTATCCATACCTTCGGTATATATCAGCTGTTGTCCGATTGCCGAAGCTGTACCAAAGAACTTTCGGGCCATTTTCTCGGAAAGTACTATATGGTTGAAGCCCGATTTGAGTTTGGAAGGATCACCTTCTGCCACTTTGAAGGGAAACATATCAAAAAATGTCGTATCGACACATATCATATCGGCAGAAAGATTCCGGTCCTTCAAGCACAAAGACCTTAACTCCCTGGCTTTAACGTATGTAGCCTGTTCCACCTGAGGGAACTCTTTACGAAAAGCTTCGGCCAAGGGTATGGCTGTAAAAGGGCTTTCCACTATTTCCCCACTCTCAGTACAATTGGCTTCAATCACCCGGAATATCCTCCCTGCATCCGGATTATAATCTTCAAATGTCAATTCATCCACTACCCACAAATAAATCAGGAATGCAGCTGCCATGCCCAATACAAATCCCAACATATTAATGGTAGAAAACAGGAAGCTCCGTTTTATCAACCGAAGAGCTACTTTTAAATAATGGCTTATCATATTTACCTATTTAATAATTAACCAGATATTATCAGTCTTACTCAACTTCTCCACTTGCCCATTTTCCCGCATCTGGGCCGGATACAACTCTAACAAAGAACTTTTAGAGAAAAACTGGGCCGGATTGCCTTCTATACTCCGGTTGGGCCAAAAAGGTAAACTTTCCGGCAAATCGGCAATGATAAGCGGCTGCTCCGGATTCACTTTATCAGACACCACAGGCAGGGAGAAAAACTCTCCGCTCCGCTTGTCATACACCAGAGAATAAAGCTTCACACTCCTGTTTTTACGGGCATTTATGCTATCATATCCTTTATCGATGCTTAAGAAAAGGAAGCGATCCGTATCAACGCACGAAGTGAGGAAATAAGAGTTACCCACATCAGCCCCACCGGCCACCCGGGCCCCTGTCAGATGGGGCAATGAACCGAAATCGAGTTTATAGGCAACTTCCAGAGTCGAAGCATTTTTTATTCTGTATATCTTACCGCCATACGCATGGTAGAACATGGTGTTGCCTTGATAATAGTAAACGATATCCCCTTCAGCCTCAAAAAGCCGGGCCTTGTACCGCTCGTTATCCCCCAATACGAAATGGCAAAGCGTATCACCTTTCAATCCCATCGTATAAAGTTCATCCGAACAACTGACACGCATTCCATAACCGTCGGGCATGGAAAAAAGATAATTTCTGTCTATCGGGAGCTTACTGCGGATAGACTTTAACTCTACCGGCTGAGGAGATGCCAGCAACTCTGCCCAGGAGGTAACCACTAAATGCGCTTTGCCCGTCTTCATATTCCGGCATGTAAATCGCAATTGCCCCTTGGCAGGATCATAATAAAAATCTCTCAGGAAATATCCTCCTTCAACTTTCACTGAACCACCTCCGCTGTGAATAACCTTTAAATCCGAACGAACCAGCATTTTCTTTTTCTCAAAATCCCGGTCCAGCAACCAAAGTCCGTCTTCGGCAAACACCAGAAAGTCATCATCAATCCTAATCAGTGAGCTCCCATCACATTGGGGTTCCATCTTTTTATAATTCACCTCCTTCCCCAAATCACTGAGCCGGAAAGGACGGACATTCTTCAATGCCGATTCAACATTCAGCACAATCGCACCTTCAGTCATGATCCGGGGCTGATATTTGATACCCGGAGGAGCCTGATAATCTTCCGCAAACTCTGATGGTGCGCTTTCTTCAACCGGAGAATCCTTTTGAGTTCTGTCTTTGACAAATTCTTTTTTCAGTTCTTCCTTACTGACTCCCGGATTCTTACTGCCACAAGCTGACAAGCAGATAATCCCTGCCAGAAACAAACTTTCAATGTAACAACATCTTCTCTTCATACCGTTCTTCTTATTTCCTGTTCATACTCCGATGCCCCAATGCCATGCGTTATTTTAATAAGATAATGACAAGAAGCATACCAAATAAGCACTCCCCTATTTATCAGCCGATTGACGCAAACAGCAAACCGGTATTTTGCACGATACCGTGCACTTTTTGTACGATATCGTACACCGCTTATTCAAACATATTCCCTATCTTTGTCGCTATACAAGACATCCGACTATGACACTAAAGCGAGGAAGAATACTGATTGCGGACGACAATGAAGACATCCTCTTCACGTTGAAGATGTTGTTGCGTCCCATTGCGGAAACAATAACCGTCACCACCGACCCGCGGGAATTGTTGCCGATTCTCTCACGTACCCATCACGACGTAATACTGCTGGATATGAACTTCCGCAGCGATGCCGTAAGCGGACGTGAAGGTTTCCGATGGCTGGAAGAGATTCTGAAACTCGATCCCAAGGCCGTAGTAATATTTATCACCGCATACGCCGATACGGAAAAAGCCGTACAGGCCATCAAGCAGGGAGCCACCGATTTTATAGCCAAGCCCTGGCAGAATGACAAGATGATAGCTACGGTATCTGCCGCACTGCAACTCAGTTTCAGCCGCACGGAGGTGGAATCTCTCAAAGAACAGAAAGAGGCTTTGGCAGCGCCCTCGCCCGAACCCACCCGCATTATCGGTGAATCGGCCGCCATGCAAGCCATCTTCCAGACCATCCGTAAATTGGCCGATACGGATGCCAACCTTTTATTGTTGGGCGAGAACGGTACTGGGAAGGATTTGATAGCCCGATATGTATACGAACAGTCGCCCCGCAAAAACGGGATATACGTACCGATCGATTTGGGTAGTATCCCCGAAACACTGTTCGAGAGCGAACTTTTCGGATATGAAAAAGGAGCATTCACGGATGCACGGAAAAACAAACCCGGCAGGCTGGAAGTGGCTTCGGGAGGTACGTTGTTCCTCAACGAAATCGGCAATCTCAGCCTTCCGCTACAAGCCAAACTGCTTTCGGTCATCGAGCAACGGAAGAGTTCCCGACTGGGAGCCACTGCCTCTTACCCGGTAGACGTGCGGCTGATATGTGCCACCAACACCGACCTCTATACGGCTATCGACAACGGACAGTTCCGGCAAGACCTCCTCTACCGCATCAATACCATCGAAATACGCATTCCTCCATTGCGTGAACGGGGAAACGACTTGTTCCTGCTGGCCGACCATTTCTTGCAACATTACCGGAAGAAGTATAAAAAGGAAGTCCGTACCATCTCGAAAGAAGCCCGCAAGCGCATGCAGCTCTATCACTGGCCGGGCAATGTACGCGAACTGGAACACACCATCGAGCGGGCCGTCATTCTCTCAGGAAGTTCTACCTTGACACCCGACGATTTTATGCTCCGTCCCGCCCTGCAGGAACAGCCCTCCGAAAAAGAGAGATATAACCTTGAACGGCAGGAACGGGAAACTATCGACGAAGTACTCCGCCTTTGTGCCGGCAACATCACAGTGGCTGCAGAAATGCTGGGCATCACCCGTACATCGCTGTACAGGCGCATTGAAAAGTACGGATTATAAGAGCACCAAACAGAAACAACATGAAACAAAAATGGGTGAAACATCCCCTCTTATTAACGGCAGCGTTGCTGCTCTGCTGTTTTATCACCATCTGGCTCGGCATGCACGGGTTTTATATCAGTCTGCTTGTCGCAGGCTGTGTCACCCTTTTCGTGGCTTACACCATTTACCGGTATATCCTCCGTTCCGCACGTGCCATGGCACAACTCATCTGGGCCATTCGTTATTCCGATTTCCTCTCCTTGCCCGCACAGCGAGAAGAGCACCTCCATTCGCTCCCTGCAGAACTTTGGGATGAACTGAACGAAGCCTTGGACTTCTATAAACAGAATCTTCAGAAAAAAGAGAGCCAACTCCAGTATTTTCAGGCTCTGGCCAATCATATCGACCTGTCGGTCCTTGTCTACACCCCTTCCGGAAAGATAGAATGGCTGAACGAAGCCGCCAAAAGATTATTGGGAAAATCCACACTGAAAAGTGTCGAAGATCTGACCGACTTCCAACCCGAACTTCCTTCGCGGCTCTATTCGCTCAAAGCCGGAGACCTGTCTGTATTGCAGGTGCAAAAGGAAGAAGAAAGAATACAACTCGCACTCTCAGGCATGGAGTTCGTCATACAGGGCCGTCCCCTGATCGTAGCAAGCATGAAGAACATACACTCTGTATTGGACAATCAGGAGACGGAAGCCTGGCAAAAGCTGATCCGGGTACTGACGCACGAAATTATGAATTCCATCACTCCGGTCACCTCTTTATCGGAATTGCTGGAACAGCAGATAGGCAACTTCGACGGTGATGCCGAAGAACGGAAAGAAATACTCCAGATGTTGCAGACCATCCGCCGGCGGGGCGACGGACTGGTCCGGTTCGTGAACAGCTACAGGGAAGTATCCCATCTCCCACAACCGCTCCTGAAAATATATACAGACCGGGAATTACTGGCAGGGATAGCACAACTGATGCATACAGACCGGGATGACTTGCACCTGGTATTGCCGGACAAGCCCCTGCGTCTTATTATAGACAAGGATCTGATAGAACAAGTACTTATCAACCTGATCAGGAATGCCCGCGAAAACGATGCGACCGACATTCGGCTGTCGACCGGATTAAGCTCCGGCGAACGTCCGTATATAAGGATTGAAGACAATGGGACGGGAATCGAGCAGGAAGTGCTCGAACGTATTTTCGTACCGTTCTTCACTACCAAAACTACCGGTTCGGGTATCGGACTGACCATCTCACGACAAATCATGCACCTGCATCACGGCACCATCACCGCTTCGTCCGAAACAGGTAAAGGCAGTACCTTCACCCTCCTGTTTCCACCCCTTTTTTAAGGAGGGTGTAGCCATCCGGGGCATTGGGTGTAGCCATCCGCACCTTAGGGCTACACCCTATACACCGGATGGCTACACCCTCTCCATCAGACGGTTTTTAATACAATTTCACCGTCATACGACACCATTTATCAAAAAAAGCCTTAACTTTGCCGCCCACGAAACCATAAAAAAGAAATAGAAAATGAAGAAAATACTATTTTTTATCACTATGATGGTACTGAGCGTCGGTCTTGTCCAGGCTCAAGGTAAAGCAGAAATAAAGTTTGATAAGACAACACACGACTTCGGGACATTCTCTGAAAACAACCCGATTGTCAGTTGCACATTCAAGTTTACGAATATCGGCGATGGCCCGTTGGTCATCCATCAGGCAGTGGCATCATGCGGATGCACCGTACCCGAATATACCCAGGAACCCATCATGCCGGGAAAAACAGGTACAATTAAAGTGACTTACAACGGAACGGATAAATATCCGGGACACTTCAAAAAGTCGATTACCCTGCGTACAAACGCCAAAACAGAGATGATACGTCTTTTTGTGGAAGGCGACATGACGGCCAAAGACGCAAAGTAAGCAAAAATAAATAACAACAAAGAGGAGAATCTTTCGGGATTCTCCTTTTTTTTTGCTTACTTTGAGGCTGTTTTGAAAAACCAACCGTTTGGAAATCCGATAAACTATACATAAACTACAAAAAACAATTATGAAACAAGAAGAAGACAAATTTACGGGCTTGCCCGAAAACGCGTTCCGGGAACTAAAGCCGGGAGAAGTGTACAACCCGCTGATGAGTCCGACGAAAACGTATCCGGAGGTCACTCTCTGGTCGATAGCATGGGGAATCGCCATGGCCATCCTCTTCTCTGCTGCCGCAGCCTATCTGGGGCTCAAAGTGGGACAAGTATTCGAAGCAGCCATCCCCATCGCAATCATAGCAGTCGGTGTGTCCGGTGCAGCCAAACGCAAAAACGCACTCGGCGAAAACGTAATCATCCAGTCCATCGGTGCCTGCTCGGGTGTCATCGTAGCAGGAGCCATCTTCACACTGCCTGCCCTCTACATCCTGCAAGCCAAATATCCGGAAATGTCAGTCACCTTCATGCAAGTATTTATCAGTTCACTGCTGGGCGGTGTGCTGGGTATCTTGTTCCTGATTCCTTTCCGCAAATACTTCGTAAGCGATATGCACGGTAAATATCCTTTCCCGGAGGCAACAGCCACTACACAGGTGCTGGTGTCGGGCGAGAAGGGCGGCAGCCAGGCAAAACCATTGCTGATGGCCGGGTTAATCGGAGGTCTGTACGACTTTATCGTGGCAACTTTCGGCTGGTGGAACGAGAACTTCACCACCCGCGTCTGTGGTGCGGGTGAAATGTTGGCAGAGAAAGCCAAACTGGTATTTAAAGTAAACACCGGTGCAGCCGTACTGGGTCTGGGCTATATCGTAGGATTGAAGTACGCTTCCATTATCTGCATCGGTTCATTGGCCGTATGGTGGATCATCGTACCGGGCATGTCCCTTTTCTTCGGCGACTCTGTACTGAACCAATGGAATCCGGAAATCACCGCCACTGTAGGTTCCATGAGTCCGGAGCAGATCTTCTCCCATTATGCCAAAAGCATCGGTATCGGCGGTATCGCCATGGCGGGAGTGATCGGTATCATCAAATCATGGGGCATCATCCGCAGCGCAGTGGGACTGGCAGCTAAAGAGATGGGAGGAAAAGGAGACGTGGAGAAAAACGTCATCCGTACGCAACGCGACCTCTCCATGAAGATCATTGCCATCGGTTCCATCATCACGCTGATCCTGGTGGTGCTGTTCTTTTATTTCGACGTAATGCAGGGTAACCTGGTACATACACTGGTAGCCATTTTACTGGTAGCCGGAATTTCATTCCTGTTCACCACCGTAGCGGCCAACGCCATCGCCATTGTAGGTACCAATCCGGTATCGGGCATGACGCTGATGACGCTGATTCTGGCATCGGTTGTAATGGTAGCCGTCGGGCTGAAAGGTCCTTCGGGCATGGTTGCCGCATTAGTGATGGGCGGTGTAGTCTGCACAGCCCTCTCTATGGCAGGCGGTTTCATCACCGACCTGAAGATCGGCTACTGGCTGGGCAGTACGCCCGCCAAGCAGGAAGCGTGGAAGTTCCTCGGAACAATCGTATCCGCTGCCACCGTAGGCGGTGTAATGATTATCCTGAACAAGACATACGGATTCACAAGCGGACAACTTGCCGCACCGCAGGCCAACGCGATGGCTGCTGTAATCGAACCTTTGATGAGTGGTGTAGGCGCCCCCTGGCTGCTGTACGGCATCGGTGCGGTGCTGGCCATCATCCTGACGTTCTTTAAGGTTCCCGCACTGGCGTTTGCGTTGGGTATGTTCATCCCGCTCGAACTGAATGTACCGCTCGTAGTGGGCGGAGCTATCAACTGGTATGTCACCACCCGCAGCAAAGACAGTGCGCTCAACACCGAACGGGGCGAAAAAGGGACGCTGCTGGCATCCGGATTCATTGCCGGAGGTGCCCTGATGGGTGTAGTCAGCGCTGCCATGCGCTTCGGCGGAATCAATCTGGTGAACGATGCATGGCTCAACAATACCCTCTCACAGTTGGCTGCCCTGGTAGCTTACGTACTGCTAATCCTGTATTTCATTAAAGCATCCATGAAGGTAAAATGAAGTATATAGCTGAATTTCATGTATCCGGGAGGAGCGTATGTCAATCTGGCTCCGCGACGGAGTGAAATTCTCCAGATGACATATAAAGAAACTCACGAAACAACATTTATAAAGATGAAAACAATTCGTACACTTTTGTTATGTACCAGCCTATTGGCCGGAACAGTTGCAGCACAGGAAAACAGTCTGGTGCTGAGTAACGGACTCGGGTTCGTTGATACCCCCTATAAGGCAGGTACCCTTGAAGTAGACGATGCAGAAGACCTCATTATCAATTGTGACGAGGTGGACTGCACCACTTTCGTAGAATATGCACTGGCAATGGCACTCTGCCCGCAACAGGGAGACGACATGCAGGAAAGTGACTTTGCCCGTAACCTGCAACGTATCCGCTATCGCGACGGAAAAATTGACGGTTATACCTCTCGTCTGCATTATATATCCGACTGGATCAATAATGGTGTCCGCCAAGGCTTTCTTGAAGACGTAACGGCTGCCCACAGCCCTTTCACACAGAAACTGTCGATCTCTTACATGAGCACACATCCGCAACTCTACAAATCGTTGAAGAACTCTCCGGAAAATGTAGCGCAGATGGCAAAGTATGAAAAGGCACTGAGCGGTAAAGAGGTTCATTACCTGCCGAAAGACAAACTGGAGCCGGACGGATTGCCCTGGATCAAGAATGGGGACATTATTGCCCTGACCACCAATACTCCGGGGTTGGACGTAAGCCACATGGGCATTGCCATTTACATCAAGGGACAGCTGCACCTGCTGCATGCTTCGTCCAAAGAAGGCAAGGTAATAGTAGACAAGAGTGCACTGAGCCAGATGTTGAAAGACAGAAAATCACTGACAGGTATCAGAGTACTGAGAATGAAGAAATAAACCGGAAACAAACCATACCGGACTTATCTGATCCCCGAAACCATTTTGATGCGTTTCGGGGATTTTTCTTTTCAGTAAGAAAGAGAATAGCCTTATTTCCTGACAGCCCCTTCTGCTTTTCAACGGCAGCGGGAAGCACAGAAGACGGAAAACAGGACTTTTCTTCCCGAAAAGCCGGGGTTTTGCGTCCGGAGAGCCGGGGTCTGCCCCGAAAAGAGCCGGGATTTCTATGAAAAGAAGTAAGCATTCGACCCGAAAGACGGTTGCATTCCGCTGAAATGCTTACTTCTTTTCAAATTATCTCTATATGTTTTCCCACTTTACATCTGTTGTTATGGTTTTATCGTTAAAAAGAGAAGGATTATTCTCTGGTTGCATACCGTAAACGAACGAGTCCCGACTGTCAAAAAGAAAGCCGTAAGCATCCATTGATACAACTCTTCACGCATTTAGCTTCGCCACACTTACATCATGCCAACTCTTAAAGTCTTTCGGCATCAAACATAAAATCGCCAACCTGTAAGGAGGGCGATTTTACCAGGCAACCGTATCATTGGATGCAAACAGAGCAAACCAGAGAGGTCTGATTATCATTTTGACAAAAGGAAAGTAAGCAGTTCGCTCCCCAGCCTCTCTTTTACCTCGTCCATATCAACACTGTGTCCGAGTTCTTTCTGAAGGGAAGTCACGCCTTTATCAATAAAACCGCAAGGATGAATGTAACTGAAATAGCGTAAATCGGTATTCACATTCAGCGCCAGTCCATGCATCGTCACGTAATGACTGCTTCGAACCCCTATCGCACATATCTTACGGGCACGGGGCGTATCACCTTCCAGCCAGACTCCTGTCGCCTTCTCTAAACGGCCGGCCTCGACACCGTAAGATGCACAGACACGGATAACGGCTTCCTCCAGTAAGTGTACATATTCCTTCAGCCCCAATCCGAACTCCTCAAGATTAAGAATCGGGTAACACACCAATTGCCCGGGACCATGATAGGTGATATCGCCGCCACGGTCGATGTGATAGAGGGTGGCACCGATAGCCTTCAGTTGCTCCTCTCCCAGCAGCATATTATTTTCCTTTCCGCTACGCCCCAGGGTATAAACGTGCGGATGTTCACAAAAAATGATGCGATTCTCGTACTTTTCCCCGCCCTGCTTGGCATGGACGAGGGCATCGAACCATTCCGTCTGTCGGCTCCATGCTTCAGAATACGGAATAAGTTCCCAATCGGTTGTAATTGTTTTCATACGGACAAAGATAAAGAAATAAAAGAAAATGTGTATATTTGCGTGATTCAAAAAAAGAAAGTAATATGAAGTTTGACTTTCCACAAGTAGATCTCCCATGCGAACTTCTGGCATGGAATGATGTAACTGAAGATATCTTGAATATCTACAAACAATCATGCAGGCTGAAAGCCGGCATCTTTGCTATTTGTACGGAAGGTAAGATGACCGCAACCATTAACCTGATCGATTACGAAATAAAACCGAACGATCTGATCACACTGCTGCCGGGCACTATCATCCAGTTCCGCGAACGGACAGAGAAAGTACGTTTATGCTTCGCCGGATTCTCGTCGGAATGTGTAGAACGAATCAACCTGATAAAATCGATGGTCAGCTCTTTCTCTAAGATAACCGAATGCCCGATTGTGGAATTACAGGAGGATATAGCCAGTTATCTAAAAGATTACTTCTCCCTGTTGGCACGAGTGACATGTGATGAAAGGTTCTCTCTTCCCTCCGAGATGACGGAAGTATCTTTGAAATCTATTCTGACCGCCGTCGGACTGATTTATCAGAAATATTCCCGGAAAGATCACAACACGAACCGTAAAGAAGAAATCTGCCGCGAATTGGTAGGATTGGTCACAGAGCATTATGCGGAGGAACGCCGTGCCCAGTTCTATGCAGACAAGTTGGGAATATCACTGCAACACCTCAGTACCACAGTCAAACAAGTGACAGGACGCAACGTACTGGATGTGATAGCCTATGTGGTCATTATCGACGCGAAAGCCAAATTGAAATCGACTCACATGACCATTCAGGAGATTGCCTATTCGTTGAACTTCCCCAGTGCTTCTTTTTTCGGAAAGTACTTCAGGAGATATGTAGGCATGAGTCCGCTGGAATTCAGAAACAGCTGACACCTTTCGTGGCAAAAAGATTTTCACCACAGAGGCCACAGAGTATTCATGTTGATCATCCATGACTTGAAGTTTACTCTGTGTCCTCTGTGGTGAGTTAGTTTTGAAAGGACTTGTTATTTTCTGGCCAGACTCAATGAATTCAGTACTACACTAACACTTGAGAATGCCATTGCCGCACTGGCAAGCATCGGGTTCAGCAACAGTCCGTTGATAGGGAACAGGATGCCGGCTGCAATAGGGATACCTATGAGATTATAGATAAATGCCCAGAACAGATTCTGGTGAATCAGTTTCACAGTCTGTCTTGACAACTCGAAGGCGCGGGGGAGCAACAGCAGGTCGGATGTCATCAACGTAACCATTGCTACATCCATGGCTATATCCGTCCCTTTCCCCATCGCTATGCTGACATCGGCCAGTGCCAACGCCTGTGAGTCGTTAATTCCGTCACCTACCATAGCTACGGTTTTTCCCTGCATCTGGAGTTCACGCACAAACTCTTCTTTATCATCCGGCAAGGCATCTGCCACAAAGCGGTCGATGCCCAACTTACCCGATACGGCAAGTGCCGTGCGTTGTCCGTCGCCGGTCAGCATACAAATGTCGATCCCCTGACGTTTCAACTCTTTCACAGCCTCGGCCGAAGTCGGCTTTATCTGATCGGCAATGGCAATTACGGCAAGCACCTCACTGCCACGGCCAAAGTATACAATGCTGTTTCCATCCGATTCGTATTGCACCATCATTTCGGCAAGCACATCAGAGAGCGAAGCGCTGAAATCTTTCAGTAACTTGTGGCTACCCACCCAATAAGTCTCCCCTTGATAAACCACCTTGATTCCTTTTCCGGTGATACTCTCAAAGCTGTCCAGTTGGGCAGGAACTATTTTCTCCACTTCCTGCAGAGAAGAGACAATGGCTCCGGCAAGCGGATGTTCGGATTTAAGTTCGGCCGCCAACAGGACATTCTTGAAGTGCTCTTCCTGCACCTGTGCCCAAAGCCATCCGGAAACCGTGGGATGTCCCTCGGTCAACGTCCCGGTTTTATCGAGCACCACTACATCTACTTTACGCATCTGCTCGAGGGCAACCGCATCCTTAATCAGGATATGATTACTGGCTGCTTTGCCTATGCCCACCATCAGAGCGGTAGGTGTGGCAAGTCCCAGAGCACACGGACAGGCAATGACCAGTACGGATACTGCCGAAAGCAGGGCGTGTGAGAAATAATCGGTACCTCCCACCAAAAGCCAAATAACAAACGTCAGCACGGCAATACAAAGCACGACAGGCACAAAGATTCCGGTCACCCGGTCTACGATGCGCTGTACGGGCGCTTTACTCCCCTGAGCCTCCTGCACCATGCGGATGATGCGTGCCAGCACCGTCTCGCTTCCTACACTGGAGGCTTTAATCACAAAAGAGCCTTTCTGGTTGATAGTTCCCGCCAATACACGGTCGCCCGTTTTCTTTTCTACGGGAATCGGTTCGCCGCTGATCATACTTTCGTCTACATAAGATTCTCCTTCGGACAACCGCCCGTCTACGGGAATCTGCTCACCGGGACGTACCACCACCAAGTCGCCTGCCTGTAACTGGTCTATCAGGATATCTTCTTCAACTCCTCCCCGAAGCACACGGGCCACACGGGGTTGAAGTCCCATCAGCTTCCGAATGGCAGTAGAGGTATTCCCCTTGGCACGCTCTTCCATCAGTTTACCGGTCAGCACAAAAGCGATGATGACTACTGCTGCCTCATAGTAAACGTGAGGTTCAAGTCCTCGGTTATACCAGAATTCAGGAAAAAATGTGTTGAAGACGCTGAACAGGAAGGCGATGGAGGTACTGAGTGCCACCAGGGTATCCATATTACTCCTCCCCAAACGTGCCTGCCGCCAGGCATTGACATAGAAAGAACCTCCGAAGAAAATCATCACGGGAAGGGCGAGTATCAACTGAATCTCGTTAGAGAAGGGCACATGCATCAAGACCATAGAAAACAGCAACATGGGGACAACGAATATCCATGCACCGATGACCTGCCGCTTCAGCAGTCGGTAATGTTTCTCCTGGGCCTCCTCCTGACGCTCCTCTTTCAGGGCCTCTTCCACTATCAGGTCATAACCTGCGGCAAGTACGGCCGCACGGATTTCTCCGGGAGTCAGCTTGTCGGCTTCGTACGAAACGGACAGTGTGTTTGTGGCGAAGTTGACCGATGCGTCTACCACACCGGCCAATTTCTTCACTGTTTTTTCCACATTATTAGCGCACCCCGCACAGTGCATGTTCAGTACAAGAAACGCTTTCTTTATAATATTACCCATAATCTATTATTATATATACTATCTAATAAACAATGAGGTAAAGAACAATGTTCACTTCTTGTCCGTTTCCTTTGCTTCCTTTATGACTACAGCTTCGTATTTAAATTTCCGAAAGCCTTCTTTCAGTTTTTCAACATTCGTCTTTTCCGCATCGTAAGTGATGGTGACGGTTTGAGTTTTCAAATCAGTCTTAAAGTTTTTAAGTCCTTTTTCGAACTTGATATTGTTCTTCACCTTTCGTTCGCAGTTGGCGCACTCCATCTGTGCCACTTTGAAAACAACGGTACGAAAGTCTTTTGCCGCAACGGCAGTCACCGAAAGTAAAGCCACCACCAGTGTGGCAATCATTTTTTTAGTCTTCATGAATGTAAGTATTAGTAATCAATAATTTTAGTCGTTCGTTTTACTCTCTTTCAATCTCGTGCCAGGTTAAACCTCACTCCGATATATCCCTTTGCTCCATGTACCGGTCCCCATATCATAGTCGAGTCAAAATGATCTCCCCAAGGATTGGCTGCATCGATAATCGGATTCTTTTGTTTGAAATTTGTCAGGTTCTCACCTCCAATGTATACCGACCAACGACGGAAATAGCGCGTCACCTGTGCACTAAGCTGACTAAAGCCTTTATAACGGGCATCCCACGAAGGAGTGCCGTCAGCAAGTGTATACGGATCGGGCATACGTCCTCCTCCATTCATCTGCCAGGTGGCATCAAACTGCCACAAGCCCAGCGGAGTCTGATAAGAAGCGGTTACAAGTCCTTTGTATTTCCCGGTCAGCGGCTTCTCCATCAACCGGTGATTGTAAGTCGTCTTGGCGTCTGTCCAACGATAGGCAGCTGTCAGCGAAAAACCCTGAAAGAACGGATAGGTAGCCTCCACCTGAAACACTTGTGAATACGACCGTCCGTCGAGATTGTAGAATGCCACCTCATGGGGATTCGTATCCATATCGACAACGACCTGTTTCAGGAAGTCGGTGTAATAGTATTCCAGATTCAGGTTCAGCGTTTTCCCGAAAAGCGGAATGTAACCCGATATACTTGCACCATAGTTCCACGCTTCTTCCTGGTCGAGGTGACCGGCAATACTTACCTTCCGGCTACTTGCCATCAGATAATTGTTTTCGGCAAGCACGTGATTCGTACGATACCCTTTTCCGGCAGAAAGACGGAAATGAACAAAGTCATTGGGGTTGTATTTAATGTGGGCACGTGGAGTCACGAAAAAGCCGTACTCACTGCTATGGTCGCCACGAAGTCCGGCCATCACCACCAGTTTATTCTCCAGATTAAAAGTGTACTGCGCATAAGCTCCTCCTACCGATTCGCGTGCAAAAGCCTTCGTCAACGGAGTGTCAGCATTGTTGGTCAAACGGTAATGCTGGTCATATCCGTCATAATTATAACTGAATCCCGCCGAAAGACTGTGTTGCTTTGTAAATTCGGTTTCAAACATCAGCGAAGCATAAGCGTTGGACTGGTCAACATCATAAATCTTACGTCCATAAAGCGCATCCTGGTTGTGCAGCGTACCGGACAGAATCAGCGCAAGATTCGTATTCTTCTCCTTATTAAATATATAGGCATTCTTGGCAAAAGCCTCGTAACGGCGGGTTTCAATATCGATAGCATAGCGATCGGCTGCCGGCACGCCGCTATGACTCACCTGACCGCCTTTTCTGCTTTCGTCCAGCGCTTTGATGCCTGCCTGAAACACATAGTGGTCACCCATATAGGCCCAACGGTTCCAAAAATTATACTGCTCTATCCGGGGAATATCGGCAAAGCCGTCATCGTTGCCGTCATGTGCTTTCGTTTCATTTTCGTAATGTGCCAGCAACGAAGTACTCCATCGTTTGGAAAGTTTCACCGTGGCATCCGCATTCGCCTCATAACGATTGGTGGTACTGGCAAAAAGATTGGCCGAAACCCAATCCGCCTCAGGCAGTTGCGGCTTCTTAAATTCAACATTGATCTGTCCGGTAAGGGCTTCATAACCATTCTTCACGGACGAAATCCCCTTGGATACTTGTATGCTATGCATCCAGGGACCGGGAACATAACCCAACCCGTAAGGAGAAGCAGCACCGCGATAGTTCGGAATATTCTCGGTCAGCATCTGTACATAAGTTCCCGATAGTCCGAGCAACTTGATCTGCTTCGCTCCGGTAGCGGCATCCGAATAGCTGACGTCCACTGAAGGATTGGTGACAAAACTCTCACCAAGATTGCAACATGCTGCACGACAGAGCTCGTCACTGGTAATGATCTCTTCGTTCATCACGCTGTTGCGCAGCTTCAGTGTGCTCAACTTACGACTGACAATATTCACTTCACTCAGTTCCATCCCCTCGCGAAGTACTACGTCCAGAACGGCGTTCTTGTCTTTCACTTGCATGGTATCGTTTTCGTAACCTACAAAACTTACAATGAGATGACTGCCCCTGTCGGGTTTGGATATGGAAAAAGTACCGTCCTCACGAGTGGCTACCCCACCGGGAATATTCTTCCAGAAAACGTTGGCACCGATAATCGGTTCGCCGGCCTGATCTTTCACCGTACCGCTCACTTGCGCTTGTACAGTCAGACTGCCGAGAAGCAGTCCGGTCAATAATATATATTTCATTAAATAACTTCGTTTGTCTTTTTTATTTGGTTTATATTCAATAAGAAATAAGTAGGATTCACCACAGATTACACAGAAGAACACAAGTTGTCCCGCTTCAATAATCAACGGTATTAACCCTTAAATAGTGAAAGCCTGTGCAATCTGTGATGCAATCCAAACAGTAAAATATTGAAGAAACTAAATAAGCAAAGTAGAATAAAGAGCTAAATAATGCCGGGAACTGGTTTTAGGTGGCGGTACTACATAAGGAGTTTCCAACACCCCGTCACGGAAAAGCGCACACAGCAGATCCGATACCTGGTCGCAAAGGAATACGCTGACAGGAGCAGGGACAGAAGATTCGAACGCCTGCTTCACCAGGTCAAGTTTGTAGATAGTCGCCGTACATCCCTCACCCCGGCACGATTTATGGAATTCAAAATCGAACTTATCACAGAAGCCGCATTTGTCGGCACAACAGCAATTTGCCGTCTCACAACCACTGCAACAATATTGAACGACAGAGACTCCCGCCCCTACATATACTATAAGGAGGGAAAGAATAACAGCAAGTATATAGCGGAATCTCTTCATAACGGTTGCAAAGATAAGCAGATTTAACCAGCTCTCCTCATTCTTTTTTCTTTTTTTATGCTGCCGATTCACTAATATGAACTATATTTGTCGATAGTGAACGATTATATAAATGTTGAATTTAAAGAAGAACCCCTTATGAAAAAACAATATGTCAGTCTGCTTGCGATAATACTTGCTACAAGTGGCTTTTTATTTTCTTGTGGTGACAAGATGAATAAGAATACCGGTGCGCTGGAATTCGACAGCATACAAGTGAACGAAACGGCACATCTCTTCGGAGATACGGCAAAGCCGGCATGTAACCTGACCATCAATTTCACGTATCCGGTGAAGTCATCGGACAACAAATTGAAGGATAGCCTGAACAGCTACTTTATAGCTGCCTGCTTCGGAGAAGGATATATCGGTGAAAAACCGGCAAAGGTGGTAAAGGAATATACTGAACATTACGTAAAGGAATATCGCACAGACCTTGAACCCATGTATGCCGAAGACGAAAAGAACAAAGAAAGCGAAGGGTCCATCGGCGCATGGTATTCGTATTATAAAGGAATAGAGAGCCACGTGCAACTCTATTATAAGAACCTGTTGGTTTATCGCATCAACTACAATGAATATACCGGAGGCGCGCATGGCATTTACATGACAACCTTCCTCAATATGGATCTGATAAACCTGCGTCCACTGAAGCTGGATGACATTTTCACAGGTGATTATAAGGAAGCACTGACCGACCTGTTATGGAACCAGCTGATGGCAGACAAAAAAGTAACGACCCATGAAGCACTTGAAGATATGGGCTACGGTTCTACCGGAGATATCGCCCCGACAGAAAACTTCTACCTCGACAAAGACGGCATTACCTTCTATTATAATGTATACGACATCACTCCGTATGCCATGGGACCGGTAGAAATTAAGATTCCATACGAGATGATGGAGCACATGCTGGGCAGCAACCCGATCATCGGAGAGATGAAAGCTCAATAGATTAACCCTTTTTATTAAAATACAGATATATTACAACCTTATGGATACAACAGAACAAACTTCCTCCCTCCCCTCTACCGGAGGGGAAACCGGAGTGGAGCTTCTTCTTAAATACTTTCCTGACTTGACGGAAGAGCAACGCAAACAATTCGCAGCTCTTTACGAACTTTACATTGACTGGAATTCTAAAATCAACGTAATCTCGCGCAAAGACATCGAAAACTTGTACGAACATCATGTGATCCATTCACTGGGAATTGCCCGTGTCATTCGTTTCCGTCCGGGTAGCAAAGTTATGGATCTTGGCACCGGAGGCGGATTCCCCGGTATCCCGCTGGCTATTCTTTTTCCGGATACAAAGTTTCACTTGGTGGACAGCATTGGAAAGAAAGTACGTGTAGCAACCGAAGTGGCCAATGCCATCGGTCTAAAGAACGTCACTTTCCGTCATGCCAGAGCCGAGGAGGAAAAACAAACATTCGACTTTGTCGTAAGCCGTGCCGTGATGCCCCTGGCCGATTTGATAAAGATAATCCGGAAGAACATTTCGTCCAAACAGCAAAATGCCCTCCCCAACGGGTTAATCTGCCTGAAAGGCGGCGAGTTGGAACATGAAGCAATGCCGTTCAAGCACAAGACAACCATGCATAGCCTGAGTGAGGATTTCGACGAAGAGTTTTTCCAGACCAAGAAAGTGGTATATGTAACGATTTAAACGATCAAACAACATAGTCATGAAAATAAAGAGATTTGAGTTCAATATGTTTCCCGTAAACTGCTATGTGTTATGGGATGAAACGAACGAGGCAGTCGTGATAGACCCAGGCTGCTTTTATGACGAAGAGAAACAAGCTTTAAAGAACTTCATCGTCACCAACCATCTGAACGTAAAACATCTGCTGAACACTCACTTACATCTGGATCACATCTTCGGTAATCCATTCATGCTTCGTGAGTTCGGACTATCTGCCGAAGCAAACCAGGCGGACGAGTACTGGATAGACGAAGCTCCCAAGCAGAGCCGCATGTTTGGTTTTCAGCTGAACGAGGCACCTGTGCCATTGGGAAAATACCTGCATGACGGGGATATCATAACTTTTGGAAATACAACGCTGGAGGCAATCCATGTACCCGGACACTCTCCCGGAAGTCTTGTATATTATTGCCAGGCAGAAAACTGCATGTTTTCAGGAGATGTATTGTTTCAGGGAAGCATCGGCCGGGCAGACCTGACCGGAGGCAACTTTGATGAACTGAAAGAGCATATTTGTAGCCGACTGTTCGTGCTGCCCAACGAAACAATCGTTTATCCGGGGCACGGTGCACCGACTACCATTGGGATAGAGAAGGCGGAAAATCCGTTCTTCAGGTAAGAGAATATCAACAAACCTTATTATAAATAAATCATTAATAACATGAAAACCGATTTATTAGCCTGCCGTCACATCGGCGTCAACAAAGCGGATGCCGAAGTAATGCTCCGGAAAATTGGAGTTGGTTCGCTCGACGAACTGATTGATAAAACCATTCCGGCCAATATCCGGCTCAAAGCACCTCTGGCACTGCCTGCGCCGATGACCGAATATGAATTTGCCCGCCACATTGCCGAGTTGGCAAGCAAAAACAAGTTGTTCACGACCTATATCGGCATGGGGTGGTACAACACAATCACTCCGGCAGTCATCCAACGCAACGTCTTCGAAAACCCCGTCTGGTATACTTCCTATACTCCTTACCAGACAGAAGTTTCGCAAGGCAGACTGGAAGCTTTAATGAATTTCCAAACCGCCGTATGCGACTTGACTGCCATGCCATTGGCCAACTGCTCTCTGCTTGATGAAGCAACCGCCGCTGCCGAAGCTGTGACAATGATGTACGCTCTGCGTTCACGCAACCAGCAAAAATCCGGAGCCAATGTGGTATTTATCGACGAGAACATCTTCCCACAAACCCTGGCTGTCATCACTACCCGAGCCATCCCGCAAGGAATTGAAATCCGTACCGGAAAGTTCCGCGAACTTGAATTTACAGACGATCTCTTTGCCTGCGTCTTACAGTATCCCAATGCGAATGGTAATGCGGAAGATTACCGTGAGTTTACGGAAAAAGCACATGCAGCCAACTGCAAAGTGGCTGTAGCCGCCGACATCCTGAGCCTCGCCCTGCTTACACCTCCGGGAGAATGGAGGGCAGACATCGTATTCGGCACTACACAGCGTTTGGGTACTCCGATGTTCTACGGTGGTCCCTCGGCTGGCTATTTCGCTACCCGCGACGAATACAAACGTAACATGCCGGGACGTATCATCGGATGGTCAAAAGACAAGTATGGCAAACTCTGTTACCGCATGGCACTCCAGACGCGCGAACAGCATATCAAACGGGAAAAGGCGACCTCAAATATTTGTACCGCACAGGCATTACTGGCTACGATGGCCGGATTCTATACCGTCTATCATGGACAGGAAGGTATCCGTAACATCGCTTCACGCATCCATAGCATCGCTGCTTTCCTTGAAAAAAATATCGGGAAACTGGGATATAAGCAGGTAAACAAACAATACTTTGATACCCTCCGTTTTATCTTGCCCGATAGCATCTCAGCACAGCAAATCCGGACTATCGCTTTAAGCAAAGAGGTGAATCTGCGCTACTTTGATAATGGCGATGTAGGTTTGAGCATTGATGAAACGACCGATATAGCAGCCGTTAACGTCCTATTGTCTATCTTTGCTATTGCTGCCGGAAAAGACTTCCAGAAAGTGGATGACGTACCCGAAACAAGTACCATCTGCAAAGAACTGAAACGCCAGAGCCCCTATCTGACACACGAAGTATTCTCTAAATATCACACGGAAACGGAAATGATGCGCTACATCAAGCGCCTTGACCGCAAAGATATTTCACTGGCACAGTCAATGATTTCACTTGGCTCCTGCACCATGAAGTTGAATGCAGCTGCCGAAATGCTACCGTTGAGTTGTGCCGAGTTCATGTGCATGCATCCGCTTGTTCCGGAAGATCAGGCTGCCGGTTACCGCGAACTGATCCACAACCTGAGCGAAGAGTTGAAGATTATCACCGGGTTTGCCGGAGTGAGCCTGCAACCCAATTCCGGTGCTGCCGGTGAATACGCCGGACTACGCACCATCCGCGCTTATCTTGAAAGCATCGGACAAGGACACCGGAACAAAGTATTAATCCCTGCATCTGCCCACGGGACCAATCCGGCATCTGCCATACAAGCAGGCTTCACTACCGTGACTTGTGCTTGCGATGAACACGGAAACGTAGACATGGACGATCTCCGCACCAAAGCTGAAGAAAACAAGGAGGATCTGGCTGCGTTAATGATCACCTATCCCTCCACACATGGTATCTTCGAAACGGAAATTGTGGAAATCTGCCAGATCATTCACGATTGCGGAGCACAGGTATATATGGATGGCGCCAACATGAATGCTCAGGTAGGATTAACGAATCCGGGATTTATCGGTGCAGATGTTTGCCACCTGAATCTGCACAAAACATTTGCTTCTCCTCACGGTGGCGGCGGTCCCGGTGTAGGCCCGATCTGTGTAGCCGAACATCTGGTACCATTCCTTCCGGGACACGGACTGTTCGGAAACTCACAGAACGAGGTTTCTGCCGCTCCATTTGGCAGTGCAGGCATTCTGCCCATCACTTACGGCTATATCCGCATGATGGGAACCGAAGGACTGACAATGGCAACCAAAATAGCAATCCTGAATGCCAACTATCTGGCAGCCTGTCTGAAAGATACATATGGCATCGTATACCGGGGAGCCAATGGCTTTGTGGGACACGAAATGATCCTGGAATGTCGGAAAGTATATGAAGAGACAGGTATCAGTGAAAATGATATTGCCAAACGTCTGATGGATTATGGCTATCATGCTCCTACCCTCTCCTTCCCGGTTCACGGCACACTGATGATTGAACCGACTGAAAGTGAGAGCCTCGCCGAATTGGATAACTTCATCCATACGATGTTGACCATCTGGAATGAAATTCAGGAAGTGAAGAACGGTGAAGCCGATAAGGGGGACAATGTGCTTATAAATGCTCCACACCCCGAGTATGAAGTAGTAAGCGACCGGTGGGAACACTGCTATACGCGTGAAAAAGCTGCATACCCGATAGAAAGTGTACGTGAAAATAAGTTTTGGGTGAATGTAGCCCGTGTCGATAATACATTAGGCGACCGCAAACTATTGCCGACATGCTATGGCTGTTTCGACTGAAATTAATTTGATTCACCACAGAGTTCACAGAGTATCACAGAGTTTATCTCTTGTAATTTCTACTCCGTGATACCCTGTGTTACTCTGTGGTGAATTTAAACTTGAATCCGATACTCTATTCCACAATGGTTATTGTACCTGCTTTCACCGTTTTTTCCTTCAACGATACACCTTCTGCCTGATATCCCAAAGCTACGCAACCGTAAACTTTATGGTTCTCGGGTACTCCAAGAGAGGTCAGATACGCCCGGACTTCCGGATCATCGCAAGTCGTCCCGAGTTGATTGATCCAGCAAGAATCGATGCCCAAAGAACGGGCTGCCAAAAACATATTCTCAATGGCACAGGCACAGTCCATCCCGGCCCACCACTGGGTAGGGTCATTAGAAACAATGACCAAACTCGGAGCATGATAATAACAACAATAAGTCTCACTATGTCCACGTTCCTGAAGGCGCTTATCGTCACTTTTAGCAAATGCTCCCTTGATACGATTGTTCAGTTCTTCAAGTTTCGCCGCATTACGGACTGCCGTAAAATGCCACGTTTCATAATGCATGCCGCTCGGTGCATAGGTAGCTGCCTCCAGTATGGCATTCAAGTCTTCCGACGGTACCTGCTTTTTATCATAGACACGCACACTACGGCGTGCCTTAATCGTTTCTAAAACTTCATTGGTTTTCATCATGAATATCTATTAATATTGTATTCCTTATCTTTTAATTAAACCAATCTTGGCATTCAGTTTGAAATAGTATACACCGTTCTCTCTTTCAAGGAATCCATACTTGTCTTTATCAACCGATCCTTTTTCAAGACGTGAATTCAGATAAAGGAAGTCCTCAAACGTTTTCTTTTCCGACTTATGATAGCACAACACCTCGCCACTGCCATCAACCAGTAATATACCTTCAACAGCCGAGTCCGTCCCGTTGTATATCTTTGCCGGGCGCATACCCAAAGCGAGCGCCAATAAGAATTGCTTCATTTTAAATTCATAAAAACCATGCTTACTGATCAACTCTTCTTTTATCTTGAGAGGATTTACGGTCTTCATCAGTTCGGTCAGTTCACTGATACGTGTGATGCCGTCCAGATGCATCGTACGCACCATCTCCGCCAACACACGAGGAAAATGCAAGTCAATCATCAGCAAGTTACAGCGAAACACACGGTCTGCCACATCCGAGTATTTCAACACGCCTCCCAGACGTTCGATCATCATCATGCGCTCGGAAACCTCCGTAGGCGATTCGGGAAGGGCATTAATTTTATTTACGGTAGGTGCAGCAAACTTTACACCGGATTGCTCCAATTTCAGGTTTGCAGCACGTCCCCCATCCAGCAACGGATTCATCGCACTCAGACGCGAACGGACATTGAAACCGGCTAACGGAGCTTCGGGATGCCAAAAGGCGATTGAGAAATCGGTACGATCTTCCGTCCGTGCTTCAAGATCAAAGATTCCGGCTTCGTCCAAAAACTCCTCCACCCCATCGGGAGAAGTGACTTCATCGGTAGACGAACCTTTTATCGCATTCAGAATCAGGTCAGCCACCGTTGCAAAATCTTCGCGGGGCAAGCTTTTTCCGACTCTCTCACCTTCCATCCGGATATCTTCTCCTTCGATATAATAACACCGGGTGCCATCATGCTCCTCACGCTGAATCATCGCAATGGGCCAGCACTTTTCATCTTCTTTCTTTGCTTGTGGAGTTCCGAGAGAAACTTTTCCGTCTGCCAGCAGACGAAAAAAAACATATAGCTCACTCCACTCTCTTTTTGTTGCTTCAAATGCCATTCTATCTATCTTTTTATTATGTGTGGGAAGAAAACCTCCCCCCTGTCTTATTTCTTTCTCTTATTCATTTCCTTCTTCTTCATCTAAAATACGTGCAGTCTCCACTTTTTCCAACCGAGACCTTAAGCGAGGCATCGCCGACTGTCGGATGCGAAGTGTCATGCTGCAATCCATATCATACGACTGGGAGAGAATTTCCGGTTCCTCCTCTTTCACAATCCGCATCACATCGTTCATAAACGGATATTCAAAAAGCACGGTTACTTCTTCATCCACCGTTTTCTCTACAACAGTGGCAGCGGCAATAGCCTCGGCGGCGGCGGCTTTATAAGCCACAATCAATCCACTGGTTCCCAACTTGATTCCCCCGAAATAACGAACCACGATAATCAGAATATCCGTCAGTTCGTTGGAATTAATTTGTCCCAGAATCGGTTTGCCGGCCGTACCGGAAGGTTCTCCGTTGTCGTTTGCACGAAAGTTTTTACGTTCGTGCCCCAACATATAAGCATAACAGACGTGACGGGCATCGTAATATTTCTTCTGATACGTCTCCAGATGATTCTTAATCTCTTCCAATGTACGCACTGGAAGAGCAATGGCAATGAACTTACTACGCTTCTCGGTATAGGTACCTTCTGAAACTTCAGTGATGGTTTTGTATGTATCTTCTGACATGATATCCGGAATCATTTTTAGTGGTTCAGGCTATACCTAACAACTGTACTTCAAAAACCAGGGTCGAAAAAGCCGGAATAGGACCACTGGTACGTGTCCCATACCCCATGGTATACGGGATGTAAATTATCCAACGATCTCCCACCCGCATTTTCTGCAAAGCGATCTGCCATCCCTCGATGACCTCACTCAAACGGAAAGCTTCGGGACAGTTCCGTTTCCAAGAATTATCAAATTCCCGTCCATTGATCAGTGTCCCCCTGTAATGGACAGACACCACACTGCCGGGCCGGGGAGTAGCGGTACCACTACCTTCCTCCAAAACCTTATATAATATGCCACAAGGCAATTCGTATACATCCGCTTCGGCACGTAATGCCTGCATGAATTGCTCGTTCTGCAACTTGTATTCTTCTTTTCGTCCCATAGATCTATTCAGATAATAATTACTTCGGTCACAAAGATACGGAAAAACGTACATATTTGGATAGCCCGGAATGCAAAACGAGGATGTTCCTCTGTTTTAGAGTAACATCCTCGTTCTTTTTCTACATCGATACGCTCTTTATTCCAACTCGTGTATCACCAGTCCGGAACGCAGTTTCGGCTCGAACCAAGTGGTTTTCGGAGGCATAATGTTTCCCGTATCGGCAATATCCATCAGTTGCTTCATTGAAACGGGATAAAGGGCCAGTGCCACTTTCATCTCTCCGCTATCCACCCGTCTGCTCAGCTCACCCAAGCCACGGATACCTCCCACAAAATCGATCCGTTTGTCCGAACGCAAATCTTTAATACCCAGAATTTCATCCAGAATCAGATTGGAAGAGATCGTCACGTCCAATACCCCAATGGGATCATTGTCGTCATAAGTTCCCGGTTTGGCTGTCAGGCTATACCATTTACCTTCCAGATAAAGGGCAAAATTATGCAATGCAGCGGGTTTATAAATCTCTTTCCCCTTCTCCTCTACCACAAAATTCTTTTCAAGAGCAGTCAGGAATTCGGCAGGTGTCAGACCATTGAGATCTTTCACCACCCGGTTGTAATCAATAATAGTCAACTGGTTCGCCGGAAAACATACAGCCATGAAGTAATTATATTCTTCGTCTCCGCGATGACCGGGATTCTGTTTCGCCTTCTCGGCTCCAACCAGAGCGGCAGCGGCCGAACGATGGTGTCCGTCGGCAATATAAAGTGCCGGCATGGCAGCAAACTCTTTTGTGATCACAGCAATGTCATCGTTATCATCAATCACCCAGAAAGTATGCCCGAATCCGTCACCGGGAGCAATAAAGTCGTATACCGGTTTTTGAGCCGTATACTTCCGGATGATAGTGTCGAGCACTGCATTGTCGGGATAAGCAAAGAATACCGGTTCGATATTGGCATTGTTCACACGAACATGCTTCATACGGTCTTCTTCCTTATCACGCCGGGTCAGTTCATGCTTTTTGATAACGCCGTTCATGTAATCGGGCACATAAGCACCTACCACCAGTCCGTACTGCGTCTTGCCGTTCATGGTCTGGGCATAGATGTAATAATTCTCTTTATCATCCTGCACCAACCACCCTTTATCGCGAAACAGACGGAAGTTTTCTGCCGCCTTGGTATAGACTTTCTCGTCGTGTTCGTCTGTTCCGACCGGAAAATCTATTTCAGGTTTAATGATATGATACAGTGATTTCTCGTTTCCGGCAGCTTCTGCACGAGCCTCTTCTGAGTTCAACACATCATACGGACGTGATGCGACCTGTTCTACCAAGTCCTGTGGAGGGCGGATGCCTTTAAATGGTTTTATTGTTGCCATAAAACTGGGGATTATTTGTTCACTCTAAATTTTTCGCAACCCTCTTTCAGGAAGCCTACAATCTGTTTCGCCGCAGCAATACCTGCATTGATATTTGCCTCGGCAGTCTGAGCACCCATCTTCTTCGGTGTTGAGAAATAACGTCCGGCAAAGAGTTCGGTAAACTTCGCATTGGCAGCAGGCATAATATCGGTGATGTATTTAAAGTCCGGACGTTCTTCCATCAGCTGAATCAGTTCATCCTCATTGATCACCTCTTTACGGGCCGTATTGACCAAAATAGCTCCTTTCGGCATATTCTTCAGTAAATCACGGTTAATGGAATTCTTTGTTTCGGCTGTAGCCGGAATATGCAGTGAGACGATATTACAAATTTTGTAAAGTCCTTCGGCCGAGTCGACGGCTTTCACTCCATCTTTTTCAATCACATCTTTCGGGCAGAAAGCATCGTAAGCGTAAAGCTCCATGCCGAATCCTTTGGCAATACGTGCCACATTGCGTCCCACATTGCCATAAGCGTGGATACCCAGTTTCTTTCCCATCAGTTCCGTACCCGACGTTCCATTATAGAAATTGCGGACGGCATAAACGAGCAGCCCGAACACCAATTCAGCCACGGCATTCGAATTCTGCCCCGGAGTGTTCATTACGCACACACCGTGTGCGGTAGCGGCGTTTAAGTCCACATTGTCATATCCGGCACCTGCACGGACTACTATTTTCAATTCCTTCGCAGCCTCAAGCACTTCCGCATCGATGATATCGCTGCGAATGATAATGGCATTCGCATCTTTCACCGCGTCAAGTAATTGAGCCTTATCTGTATATTTCTCAAGCAGAGCCAATTCGAATCCGGCTCCTTCTATTTCTTTCTTTATACCATCTACGGCAATTTTGGCAAATGGTTTTTCGGTTGCAACAAGTACTTTCATTTCCTTTGTTATGTTTTGGGGATAATTCACCACAGAGGGACACAGATTTGTCTTTCTTCTTCAATTATGGCACTCTGTGGTGAAATCACATTATTAATGAAGTTTCTCAAATTCCTGCATGCAGTCAATCAATGCCTGTACGCTCTCTTTCGGCATTGCATTGTAGCAAGATGCACGGAAGCCACCCACCGAGCGGTGTCCTTTGATGCCGGACATTCCTTTATCCGTAGCGAACTTCAGGAAATCGGCTTCCAGATCCTTATATTCCGGTGCCATCACAAAGCAGATATTCATGCGTGAGCGGTCCTCTTTAGCAGCCGTTCCCACAAACATCTTGTTGCGGTCTATCTCGGCATACAGCATATCTGCCTTTTCGGTAGCCCGGCGATCCATCTCTTTCACGCCACCCTGAGCCTTGATCCAGCGCAAAGTCTGCATCGCAGAATATATAGGCAATACGGGAGGTGTATTAAACATAGATCCGCCGTCAATATGGGTTTTGTAATTCAACATACTCGGGATGTAACGTGACACTTTGCCCACTGCATCGTCCTTTACGATAACAAAAGTGACACCGGACGGAGCCAGATTCTTCTGTGCACCACCATAGATACAGATGTACTTCGAAACATCTACCGGACGAGAGAAAATATCAGATGACATATCGGCAACCATCGGAATCGATGAATCGAGATCTCCCTTCAACTCTGTACCATAAATCGTGTTGTTGGTTGTCACATGGAAATAGTCTGCATCAGCAGGTATGGTAAAGTCTTTAGGAATAAACGTATAGTTTGCGTCAGCCGAAGAAGCTACCTCAACCACTTCGCCAAACCCTTTCGCTTCTTTCATCGCTTTCTTCGCCCAAACACCGGTGTTCAGGTAAGCAGCTTTCTTTTCAAGGAAGTTGTAAGGTACCATACAGAACTGCATACTGGCACCACCGCCCAAAAAAAGTACCGAATACCCTTCGGGGATATTAAGTATTTCCTTAAACAAAGCTACGGCTTCGTCCATGACTGCCTGAAAATCCTTGCCTCGGTGGCTGACTTCCAAAACAGAAAGACCTGAACCGTTGAAATCGAGAATAGCTTTCGCTGTTTCTTCTATTACTTCGCGAGGGAGAATGGAAGGGCCTGCACTGAAATTATGCTTTTTCATTTGATGAGTGTTTTTGGTTATACAATTTCGTTATTTTATGTCTACTGACATGGCGAATTTACGAATTTATTTCCTCTCAACAAACGTTTCTCTATAAAATTACAATCTCAGAGGGCATTTATCTTACTTTTTAATGGTTTATGCAGGAATTATACACCATTTTGTTATCCATACATGCCAAGATGGTAGAAAAAAGTTCAAACTGATATTATTACAAGGCTATCTATTTTGAAATGAAAGAGAGAGTGACTAAAAAGTGAATATTTATAAGAAGAAGAGGCAAAGACCATAAAGAGCCGGGGGCGGACGACCGGAGCGCCGGGGTACAATGTTCGGAGCGCCGGGGTACAGTGCCCGGAGCGCCGGGATGTAGGGAAGGAAGAGCCGGGATCCGAAAAGCTGTTTCACCACAGATTTCACAGATTGACACAGATTGATGATTTACCTTATCAGCAATAAAACTAAAAGTAATCGGTGTAATCTGCGGTGAATGTTTCTTGCGATCTCACCACTGAATTCACGGATTAACACAGATTGATGATTTACCTTATCAGCAATAAAACTAAAAGTAATCGATGTAATCTGCGGTGAATGTTTCTTGCGATCTCACCACTGAATTCACGGATTAACACAGATTGATGATTTACCTTATCAGCAATAAAACTAAAAGTAATCGATGTAATCTGCGGTGAATGTTTCTTGCGATCTCACCACTGAATTCACAGATTGACACAGATTGATGATTTACCTTATCAGCAATAAAACTAAAAGTAATCGGTGAAATCGGTGGTGCCGTGCCCCCTCTATCAAATAAATCCGTTTTAATCCGCCTCTTCAATCACCGTCTTCATCCCTTTGATCTTCTCACCGCGTATAAGCGTCAGCAATTGCTTGACCTTAGACCGCCGCACGGCTACAAAAGCATAATGGTCCTTCACATCGATTGCCCCAACATCTTCACGCGCCAGATTTCCTTTCTTATAGAGGAATCCGGCAATATCGATCTTACTCAATTTGTCCTTCTTCCCTTTACCTATATAAATAGTTATCCACTGAGGTTTAGACGGACGGGGCGCATTCTCCGGTAAGTCAAAGATATCGAGTTCCGAAGGTATATAATCCGGCACGCGTTCCTCCGGATTCAATATCAGATAAGAAGTACCCGTCGCATCCCAGCGGGCAGTACGTCCGTTACGATGAGTAAAAGCTTCTTCATTCACCGGGATATGATAATGAATGATATGCTCCACCTCCGGGATATCAAGTCCGCGGGCAGCCAGGTCTGTAGACACCAGCACCGGACAGCTGCCATTACGGAACTTATACAGTGCCCGTTCCCGATCCGGTTGCTCCATACCTCCATGAAAGCGCTCATTGGAAACTCCTTTTTCCGTTAGCAAGGCACTCACACGGTCCACCGCATCCCTGTGGTTACAGAAAACAATACTCGAACTGCTTCCCAACGTACAAAGCAACTTATAGAGGGTTTCTATCTTATCTTTAGCAGGCGAAACCACCTTCATCAACCGCAAACGTGATTCCTCCACATCGTTTGTCAGGAAATCAAGCTTTATCGTACGGTTCAGTCCTGTAAATTGCGGAATCTCTTCCGCATCTGTTGCCGAAGTCAGAAAACGCCGTTTCAAGTCGGGCAACTGTCCGATAACCGTTGCCATCTCTTCCTGAAAACCAAACTCCAGGCATTTATCAAATTCATCGATCACCAACAGGCTCACTGTGCTTGCATCGAAGTTCTGCTTGGAGAGATGGTCGTTCATACGGCCGGGCGTACCGATGATAACCGCCGGCTGCATTCCTTTCATCGTCCGATGCTCTTCCATTGCCGGACGTCCGCCATAACAACTCATTGCCTTGAACTCTGTTCCCATCGCCTTGAACACCTGCTCTATCTGCAACGCCAACTCGCGCGAAGGCACCAGCACGACAGCTTGTACTCCTTTCACATCAGCCCTCAGACTACCGACCAACGGTAACAAGAAAGCAAGGGTCTTGCCCGAACCTGTGGGCGAAAGCAATATCAGGTCTTCGCCACCTTTATTAAATGCCTCAATAGATGCTTCCTGCATCGGATTGAGCTGTTCTATTTTCAACCTATCGAGTATCTCCTTCAATCCATTCATTGTTTTTTCTTTCTCTTGTTTAATCCTTTAATTGATATATAAAGTAAGGGTCATCATTATAATAAGTAATCAGCATCAGGCGGTTCAACCGTCCGTCCACCATCATAGAAATGCTGAAATTATCCAACTTATACTTTCGGACCGGATTACCATTCCAATCGTACTGCTCTACGTACATATAGCGATTTCCTTTATCATTGTCACTGCCCACTGCATAAGGTGTACGTCCCGAATAGGAAATATACACATAATCTCTCGTCGGAGACACCTGCATATAATGCGTTACGTTCGCATCCAATCCATCAGCAATGTTTAAAGTTTCATCATCAAAACCTTTTTGCTGGAAGTTCAGAGTCCGGACGCTATCACCTTTCATATTCATGAACTTCACTATCTTGAAGTATTTATAAGCATAAACCATCCGATTTCTCTGCGGATTGGCAGCCAAAGATCCCAAAACCGGTGATTTTCGAGCGAACCTCAATGTCAACGGATAGCGTTTTTCTTCTTTCAATGAATCACCCTCCACCTTGATTGTACGTATATAGCGTCCTGACTGATAAACAAATTCATTCTTGCCAATCTCTTGCAAATCGTTTACTCCCCATTTTTCTGTAGGAAATAACGTATAGAGATACGTTTGGTTCAGTTCCTTATCCAACCGATATATCCTTCCATTACTTCTTTCATACAGACAGCATAATGCTTCCTTATCAACCGAAGGCACCACCTCCGGTATAAGAAATTCATCCGGTCCGTTACCCTTTACCCCCACAGTCTTTATGTAGGTCATGGCCGGATAATGGAAAACAAAGTAAGGTGCCCTATAATTTTTCTGCACCAAAATACTGTCCGAGCAGAGTAACATCCTGTCTTCGGACGTCTTGAATATAAAAGTATCGGGCTCAACGATCTGCTGCCCCTTCAGTTCGACAACTTCCCCAAACGGATCCTGATCTTTCAGAAAGACCTCGCCCATCTCCAGTGGAGCTAAAGAAACGATATCCTTCTCCATTGCTTGGGCAATGACACTGTCCTGCACCTGTACTCCGTCTCCGGCTGCACTTTTCTGTCTTCCGCCACACGATAGTAAGTTCACGCCCAATAGAACGAAACAAACTGAACTGACAACTCTGTTTTTCATAGCTGTTTCAATTTTAACGATGACACAAAGATAAAAAAAAACTGCTTCCGGACAGCCGAAAGCAGTTTCTTTATTATAATTCCCGAAGGATTATCCACCGAAGTTATCAAACATCAGGTTCTTAGCCGGAACACCAAGATCGTCAAGCATCTTCTCAACAGCCTTGCTCATCGGGCCAGGACCACACATGTAATATTCAATGTCTTCCGGAGCTTCATGGTTCTTCAAATAAGTTTCGTAAATCACGTTGTGTACGAAACCTGCTGTATACTTCACGCCGGCTGCGTCTGCTGCAGGGTCCGGACGGTCGAGTGCCAAGTGGAACTTGAAGTTCGGGAAATCTTTTTCAATCTGCAGGAAGTCTTCCAGATAGAATACTTCGTTCAGTGCACGGGCACCGTAGAAGTAGTTCATCGTACGGTCAGTGATATGCAGTGTCTTCGTCAGGTGCATAATCTGAGCACGCAACGGAGCCATACCTGCACCACCACCAATCCACATCATTTCGTTCTTCGAGTCGAGGATCGGGTGGAAGTCACCGTAAGGGCCACTCATGGTCACCTTGTCACCCGGCTTCAGCGTAAAGATGTAAGAAGAAGCGATACCCGGCATCACATCCATAAAGCCCGGTCCCTGGTCTTTCGGTTTGAAAGGAGGAGTAGCGATACGTACAGTCAGCATGATGCGGTCACCTTCAGCCGGATAGTTGGCCATAGAGTAAGCACGGATAGTCGGCTCGTCATTGCGGCACTTCAAGCCCAGCAGACCGAATTTCTCCCATGCCGGAAGATATTCGTCACCAATCAGGCTCTTATCGATATCCTTATCATAATCCATCGAGAAGGTAGGAATCTTGATCTGGGCATACGAACCCGGCACGAAGTCCATGTGTTCGCCCGGAGGCAGAGCCACGATAAACTCTTTGATAAACGTAGCCACGTTCTTGTTCGAGATCACCTCGCACTCCCACTCTTTCACACCCAGGATAGACTCGTCGATCTTGATAGACATATCCTGTTTCACCTTTACCTGGCAACCGAGGCGCCAGTGATCGGCCTGTTCTTTACGAGAGAAGAAACCGGTTTCGGTAGGCAAAATCTCGCCACCGCCTTCGAGCACCTGGCAACGGCACTGTCCGCACGAACCCTTACCACCACAAGCCGATGAAAGGAACACATTGTTGGCAGACAACGTACCCAGCAGTGTACCACCCTGAGATGTTTTCAGTTGTTGCTCTCCATTCATCGTAATCGTAACCTCGCCCGAAGGAGAAAGATAGCTCTTCGCAACGAGCAGTATAATGACAAGCAGGATGATCACCACAAGGAAGACTCCGATACTTGCTAATATTAAAGACGTCATTGTTTTATTCTTTTTACTTTAGTTATAACTTCAATCCAGAGAAACACATAAAGGCCATAGCCATCAGTCCTACCGTGATAAACGTAATGCCCAGACCTTTCAGCGGAGCGGGAACATCAGAGTAGGCCATCTTTTCGCGGATAGCAGCCAGACCGACGATAGCCAGTAACCAACCGATACCGGAACCGAGCGCGTATACCACAGCACTACCTACACCGGTGATGGCCTGCGGGTTCGACGGATCCATCGTGATTCTCTGTTGCATGAACAGTGAGGCACCCATGATGGCACAGTTAACGGCGATCAGCGGCAGGAAGATACCCAATGAAGCGTAGAGCGAAGGACTGAATCGTTCCACTACCATTTCTACCAACTGCACGATACCGGCAATAACGGCAATAAAGAGAATAAAACTCAGGAAGCTGAGGTCAACACCTTCAATGATAGCATTGGCAGCCAGCACCTTTGTCTGAAGCAAGTAGTTGACCGGCAACGTAACGATCAAAACAAAAGTTACGGCGATACCCAGTCCTACAGCAGTTTTCACATTCTTCGACACAGCCAGATATGAACACATACCCAGGAAGAAGGCGAATATCATGTTGTCCACAAAGATGGAGCGGACGAATAAACTTAATAATTGTTCCATAATTTTTCTTTTACTTTCTTAGGTTGTATTACTTTTCCTGGAGTTCTTTGCAACGGCTGCGCTGATACCAGATGATACAAGCACAGATGATCAGTGCCATCGGCGGCATCAACATCAAACCATTGTTGATATAGCCCATCTTGTAGAATGACTCGGGGATAATACGGAAGTTGAGCAATGTGCCCGATCCGAGCAATTCGCGGAAGAAAGCCACGATAATCAGAATCTTGGCATATCCCAGACCATTACCCACACCGTCGAGGAATGACTCCCACGGGCCGTTTGCCATGGCAAATGCTTCCAGACGTCCCATCAGGATACAGTTTGTAATGATCAGACCTACATATACCGAAAGCTGTACGCTTACGTCGTATGCAAATGCCTTCAACACTTCACTTACTATAGTTACCAACGCAGCTACTACCACCAACTGTACGATGATACGGATACGGTTAGGAATCGTCTTACGCAGCAAAGAGATAACGACGTTTGAGAAAGCCGTAATCACAGTTACCGAAAGACCCATCACGATAGCCGGTTCCAGTTTGGCCGTTACAGCCAGCGCCGAACAGATACCGAGCACCTGCACGGTTACCGGGTTATTCAATCCCAGCGGAGTAGCGAATACTTCTTTATTCTTTTTAGAAAATAATTGGCTCATATTCTATCGTTCCTCCTTAATTATTAGTTAAAAATTTATCGTACTGGCTCAGACAAGCTTTGATCATGGCGTCCACACCTTTCGAAGTGATTGTACCACCCGAAATACCGTCCACCTGATAAGCAGGGTCTGTCACCTTTCCGTTTTTCTCTACAGCCAGTGCAACCTGTCCGTCTTTCAACACCTTCTTGCCCGAGAATTCACCCTGGAAAGCGGTTGTCGCAATTTCGGCACCCAAGCCCGGAGTTTCGCTGGCATGCGAGAAATAAACACCATAAACAGTGTCCTTATCAGCATTTAAAGCCACATATCCCCAGATAGCACCCCAAAGGCCGGCGCCATAAACCGGTACCACATACTTGGTCTCTCCGTCTACATCACATACGAAAACGTGCAAACGATTGTTTTCCTTTGCTTCTTTTTCGTAGCTGATAGAGAAACCATCCGTATTTTCTGTCAGAGTGCCATCTACGTTCATCAGCATGTCACCCTTTACATATTTATTATATTCAGCATCGGCGTCCTTCACATCTCTGATGTTCAAAGCAGCCAGAATTTGCTTCTTCGTATCCAGCTCCTGATTCTTGTTCTGAATCGCTTTCAGTGAAGAGCTGACGAATGCGAGCAGGAATGCCACGATAACAACCATTACCGAAGCATAAATGATAGTATAAGAATTACTATTTGTATTCATCTTTCTTGTTCGGTTTAATTGTTAGACTTAATAGCGCGTTTTTCACGCAGTTTGATGTTGCTCTGAACCACACAGTAGTCAATCAGCGGAGCGAAGATGTTCATCAGCAGGATAGCGAGCATCATACCTTCGGGATAACCGGGGTTCAGCACACGGATAATGATGGCCATCGCACCGATCAGGAATCCGAAGATATATTTACCGGTCTCCGTACGTGCAGAAGTCACAGGATCGGTAGCCATAAATACGGCACCGAAGCAGAAACCACCCAGCACGAGGTGTTCGTACCAAGGCATGTGAGCCATGGCAGTGTCCGGACCTACAGCATTGAAAATCCAGCCCATGAAAGCACCACCTACGAATACGGAAAGCATCGTTTTCCAGCTTGCGATACCTGTCCACAACAGGATAGCAGCACCAATCAGAATAGCAATCACACTGGTTTCACCGATAGAACCCGGAATCAGGCCGGTCACCATGTCCCAGGAGAAAGCCGGGAACCCGTTCGGATCGGTAGCAGTAGATGCTACCCCCAACGAAGTGGCCGCTGTCAGTCCATCTACCGTATTACCCAGTCCGAAGATACTGTCTTGTGCCACCCAAACGGCATCACCCGACATCTTGGTAGGATATGCGAAGAACAGGAAAGCACGGGTAACGAGCGCAACATTGAACACGTTCATACCTGTACCGCCAAATACTTCTTTGGCGAAAATAACAGCAAATGCAGTAGCTATCGCCAGAATCCACAACGGACAGTCCACCGGTACGATCATCGGAATCAGGATACCCGAAACGAGGAAACCTTCCTGAATTTCTTCCTTCTTCCACTGTGCTACGACAAACTCGATGCCCAGACCCACTACATAAGATACGATAATCTTAGGCAGTATGGCCAGGAAACCGTAAATGAACATTTCGATGAAACCACCCTGAGCTCCGGTGTGAGTGAAATGCTGGTAACCTACGTTGTACATACCGAACAGTAAAGCCGGTATCAACGAAATAACCACAATCGACATGATACGTTTGCTATCAATCGAGTCGTGGATGTGCGCTCCCGATTTCGAAGTGGTGTTTGGCACGAACAAGAATGTTTCGAAACCGTCGAACACCGAACGAAATGCGTGGAGTTTGCCGCCCTCTTCAAAGTTCGGCTTTATCTTATCGAGATAATTTCTTAACGCTTTCATTAATTATGAATTATATAAATTATGTGTTATGAATTACATCATTTCAGCACGAAGCATATCGAGTCCGGCACGAACGATGCGTTGCAATTCCAGTTTCGAAGAGTCGACAAACTCACACAAAGCAAAGTCCTCGGGCGCTACTTCGTAGATACCCAGAGCTTCCATGCGATCGATGTCTCCGGCAATGATTGCTTTGATCAGGAATTCAGGCAGAATGTCCATCGGGAACACTTTGTCGTATTCGCCGGACATAATCATGTGGCGTTCGCCTCCCTTGATACGGGCATCGAGCACATACTCCTTCTTATTTCCCATCAACCAGCTGAAATACGAACGGTTCACGCTGAACTGATTGAAACGCGGCATGATCCATCCCAATATCTCGTGGATGTCGTCGCCTTCGGGAATCACGGTCAACTGACTGTCGAAAGCACCGAGGAATCCGTTTGGTTTCACCTGCTTGCCTGTCAGCACATTACCGCTGATGTAACGCAACTCCTTATCTTTTGTCACGTTTCCGGCAAACACATTGGTCAACAATGCACCTACTTTCAGTTTGCAATAAGCCGGTTTCAGGACTTCAGAGCCTGTAACGGCTACAGTGCGTGTCAGATCCACCCGTCCGGAATTGAACAGACGTCCGATGAAGATCACAGCTTCTGCGCCGATGGTCCACACGGTTTCACCTTTCACCACAGGAGCTACATGATTGATTTGCACCCCTACATTTCCGGCAGGGTTCGGTCCGTCAAATACGGTTACCGTGACATTTTTAGCCTGTGTCAAGGCTGTCGTTTTTTGTTTGCTGCTAATACCGAGATACGTCTTGGCGATCTTAGCCAGGGCATCCAGTCCAGTCTGGAAATTAGCTTCTTCCCCTTTCAGAGCGAACTCAAAATCGGGTGCCAGCGGGTTGCTGTCGAAAGCAGAAATGAAAATAGCCCGCGGAGCGACTGTCGGATCGGCAATCACGTCATACGGACGCTGTCTCATAAATGCAAACATACCAGCTTCCAAGAGTGCAGCTTTCACAGCCTCACCGTCGAGTTTGGATACGTCCTTCTTGCCGAATTCTTCGTAATCCTGCTCAGCAGCGGCTTCAACCACGATGTTCAGCACCTTACGGCGTGCACCGCGCTCCACGCTTGTTACAACGCCGCTAACGGGCGAAACAAATTTAACTTCAGGATGGTTCTTGTCGATAAACAAGGGTCCCCCGGCCATCACATATTCCTGTTCTTTCACCACCACCTTCGGAGTCACTCCTGGGAAATCATCGGGTACGAGTGCGTAGAATCCCGGTTCTTTCACCGTTGAGAGCTCTTCAGCAGCTTTTCCTTTCAGGTTGATGTCAAGGCCTTTACGTAACTTTATTACATTTGCCATGTGATTATATAAAATAATGGTTTCATAATTTGCCCGCAAAAGTAATAAATAATAATGTGAATAAAGAGGAAATGTGAAAGGAATTAAGGAGATATTTCTTTAATTAGCATCGTTAACGATCACAAAGATACTAAAAAGGCTAAAATTATCACTGATGAACGGTCAACAAAGAACGAGGAACAGGCTATGCTGAATGAATTATTGACGACGAACAGGGGATGTCGGAAAGTATAAATTATGGGGGGACATAGCCATCCGGAAAGAAGGGTGTAGCCTTAGTTGTAAAAGGGTGTAGCCCTATGGATGAAAGGGCGTAGCCCCAACAGCAAAAGGGTGTAGCCATCCGCGGAGGACAGCTACACCCCTTTTTATTTAGCGTCGATCGTTTGGAACCCTTCAATCGATATATAAAGATATGTATTCAATCTCCTCTCCCCCCCAAAGGACGCTCCCCTTATAAACCGGGGGAGAATGAAGGCAATACACAAACCTGTTGACCGTTCATCATTCAGAGTTCATCGGTCAGCGTTCCTTTCACTCTTCCGGAGCAAACATCGGGTCCCAGGCAGGCAAACGAACAGGTTTCTGCTTCAGAACTTCCAACACTTTGGAAGTTGCGAATTTCTTTTCTACCACCAAGCGGAACATATATTCGTTGAACCACTGATCCGTCATAATCAAGTGTCCCTGATAGCCATTGGCAGCTCCCCAACTGTTTTCCACCATCCATTTCACCGGTTTGCCATCCTTAATGTCTACCGCCATCAGAGTCATGGCATGGCTCGATCCACTGGCAAATGTCTGCACACGCTGTTTCTTATCCATACCGAAAGTGGTACCCATCAACGAAGCATAGTCATAGTTGTTCACATCCAGCAACCCGCGTTCCGAGTTCAAGAATTTACCTACATCACACGAAAAATACATCATCGTACTATCCTTCAGCGAAGCGATGGCCATCTCCTTGATTTCATCGGCCGGCAGGTTAACATACGTCCAGTTGCGTCCGTCATAACGGTGACGGTCAAAGTCGATTTCATAACACTTATAATATTCACGGCTCGGATCGTTCATCAGCATCACGTAATTGTCCAGCAGATTCTTGTCGCCGTATTTTTCGAGGAACGACATCGGTGTGTATTGTGCAGTCTCCACCGGATTTCCTTTTTCATCTTTACGCGTCCAGGTAAACTCCGTAGGCGGAACCCCCAGATTCAGCACCAGCATGCGGTATACGGTGCCCAGCATTTCCGTTTTGCTGTTTTCAAGCGCAGGCAGTTTGTCTCCCTTTGCAGCCTGATCACGCAGTTGCAGACCAAATTCACGCAATTTTTCAGCAATCAGCCCAGCCATGCGTGATGTATTCTCGCTGCTGTTCGTCTCAGGCATCACCTCTTTGGGCACCAGACCATATTTAGAAACGATGTCGGCTACACCTGTAAACGTACCTCCGTCACTCAGCGGATTACGGAACAGCCACTCCACCATTTTGTCGTCCATCGGCTTCTCACGGGTGTCGATGACACCTTGCAGGAAAAGATTCGCTTTCTCCAGTTGATCCCAGAAGAAGTTGTAATTCTGAGAAAACTCAAACGATCCGAGTCCGTACCGGGCGATGGCTTTGGCGCGCATCACATTCAGGCCGGTGAACAGCCAGCAACGACCGGACGATTTTTGGTCTGTAATTCCTTTTGAGTCTACTTTAATAGAAAAATGGGTATCCATTCCCTTCAGGTTGTCCTGATTCAGAGCCAGCTTACGGATATCGTTGTTACCGATCGCGTTACGGATGGCCTTGTCGGTTGTCGTGCCCTGGTAGTTTTGTTTAATCCGGTTCAGCATTTCAGAGCTGATACCTCCCTTGTCCTGCTGTGCATACACACTTAAGAATGCGGCACTCAGAACAAAAACAGATAATATTCGTTTATTCATGTGGTAAAGTAATTTGGTTAATAAAGGAGCCTTCTCCTTTTTCTTTGCAAAAATAGCATCCTTTTCCGGATTTTTTGTCACAGTATTTAGATTTATTATCTATTCGAATGAAAACTAATCCAAATAAAATAGTTTCCTTTGCACCCATATTCGTACAAAGCAATGAAAAAATATATAATAGGTATATTGATGGCGATCATGCCCGCCACATTCACTGTAGCTCAAGAAGAAGGCACTACGCTCAGCACTGACACGACAAAGCAAGACAGCATTCCCGCCCTATCCAAGCGCGAACTACGACGTCAGCGGGTGGCCCGCCGTAACCTTCACTACAATATTCTCGGAGGTCCCAGCTACACTCCCGATTTCGGTCTGCTGATTGGCGGCAGCGGGTTGATGACCTTCCGGATGAATCCCAGCGACACCACCCAGCAGCGCTCTGTAGTGCCCGTAGCCATTGCCCTGATGTTCAATGGCGGACTCAACCTGTTCTCCAAGCCGCAACTTTTCTTTAAGGGCGACCGTTTCCGTATTTTCGGGCAGTTCAGTTATAAAAACACACAGGAAAACTTTTACGGCATCGGCTACAGCACCAATAAGGATTATGTGCGCAGCGACACCACCAGCCAGTATCGTTACAGCGGATTGCAGATCAACCCCTGGTTCCTGTTCCGCCTGGGCGAAAGCAACTTCTTTGCCGGTCCGCAAGTCGACCTCAATTATGACCACATGTACGATCCGGCCAAATACCTTGTCGACCAACCCTCTTATAAAGCGGCCGGCGGCACAGAGAAAGGCTACAAGAACTTCAGTTCAGGTGTCGGTTTCCTGCTGACTTATGATACACGCGACGTACCCGCCAATGCCTATCGCGGCATGTATCTCGACTTCCGAGGCATGATGTACCAAAAATTCCTGGGAAGCGACAACAACTTCTACCGTTTGGAGATAGACTACCGCCAGTACAAAACGTTGCGCAAACGCGGTGTGCTTGCATGGACCGCCCAAAGTAAAAACGTATTTGGCGACGTTCCGCTCAATAAATACGCGCTAAGCGGCACTCCGTTCGACCTTCGGGGATATTATATGGGGCAATACCGCGATAAATCGTCACACGTCGTCATGGCCGAATATCGCCAGATGATCAATACGGACAAGGGCAACTGGGTGAAACGCATGCTCAGCCATGTAGGCTATGTGGCTTGGGCCGGATGCGGATTTATGGGTCCCAATCCGGGAAAAATAGAGGGTGTTCTGCCCAACATGGGCGTGGGTCTCCGCATAGAAGTACAGCCCCGTATGAACGTCCGTCTCGACCTGGGGCGCAACATGGTGAACAAACAAAACCTGTTCTATTTCAACATGACCGAGGCATTTTAAATAAATTATATTCAAATTCAATGCTATATTTATAAAAAAAAGGGGTATATTTAGGGCATTAGTTGCAGATTTGTATTATATTTGCACAGATTTCACAAGCATACAGACAATATATACAAATAAATATACCCGTTTATGAAAAGAATCCTATTCATATTCATTAGTATACCCCTACTCTTATTTGGTGCAGCTTCTCTTGTATATGCGCAGGAAACCAGCGATTACTCTAAACTGACTACGGAAGACTATACTAATATTTCCCTCCCCCCACTCGACCTTCTGTTCGAAAATGCCAAAGGAGGACCGATCTATGAACTGGCCGGTGTAAAAGAGCAGATAGAGCGCAAACTGCTGGCCAAGGAAAGACGCGCGTTCCTGAAGTTCTTCAGTGCCCGGGGTACTTATCAATGGGGAAAAGTAGGTATGGATAATACCTTTACTGATGTATCTACGCCCATCATGTACAACTACAATACATCCAAACAAACCATGTATACGATAGGTGGCGCTATCAACATCCCCTTTGACGAATTATTCGATCTATCTCCTCGCGTTAAACGCCAAAAACTGAATGTAAAAGCTGCTGCCTTGGAACGGGAAGTAAAGTTTGAAGAGATGAAGCGGGAAATCATCGAGATGTATGCAACCGCAACCTCTCAGCTCAATGTATTAAAACTGCGGGCGGAAGCCTTGGAGTTAGCAACTATGCAGTATGATGTGGCCGAGAAGAATTTCGTGAATAATACCATTGACACAGGAGATCTATCTGTCGAGAAGGAAAGGCAATCCGCCGCATTAGAAGCTTTCGAAAAAAGTAAGTTTGAAGTAACCAAGAGCCTGATGATTCTGGAAGTCATCACCCGTACACCTATTTTAAGAAAATAAACAATCATACATTATGGACTATGTATTTTATCTGCTCCGCTCCCTCTATCGCGTGAAATGGTGGATACTGTTGGGTACCGCCCTTATTACCACTTTTGTATATTTCCGTATAGGACGCATGCAAGGAGACTACAATGTGGAATCCACTCTTTATACAGGTGTCGTTTCGGGCTATGGCATTGAAGAAGAGACTAAAGTAGACTGGGCGCTGGCTCAAAACTCAATGGACAACCTGGTCAATATCCTGCAATCGGAAAGTACTCTGAAGCGCGTCTCCCTGCGTCTTTTCTCACGCGTCCTGGTAAAAGGAAGGCCGGATAAAGACAACGAAGGAATCACCGCCTCCAGCTACAATTATACTTACAATCACATGAAGAACAGCAAGGATGGTAAAGCGCTGGTTGCCTTGATCGATCGGAGCAGCGAAGACAAGACCATGGAGAACTTCATGAAATATGAACGCCCCGACAAAGAAAATTACATTTACGGATTGTTTTATTTTCAGCATGTATTTTACAGTTATCAAGCCCTGAAGAAAATTAAAGTAGAACGCAAGGGGAACAGTGATTTAATCAAGACCAGCTATCAGTCCGGCGATCCGGGCATTGCCTATAATACGATTGACATCCTGATGAAAGAATTTGTCAACGAATATCAGGCACTCCGTTACGGAGGCACCGATAAAGTGATTGAATACTTTGCGGGAGAATTGAAACGCATCGGCAAGGAACTTGCCGGACAGGAAGACAATCTGACTCAATATAATGTGGACAACCGGATTATCAACTATTATGACGAAACCAAAGAGATAGCTGCCATCAATAAAGAATTTGAATTGCGCGAACAAGATGTAGAGTTTGCTTACAACAGTTCGAGAGCGATGCTTATGGAACTCGAGAGACAGATGGACGCAAACTCCAAGCAACTGATCCATAACGTACAGTTAGTAGATAAACTAAAACAGACGAGCAATTTAACCGGAAAAATCACCGAGATGGAGACCATTTCGTCACCCAATGACAGCACCGGAACCAAGCTCCAAGCCTACAAAGACCGCTTAGCGCAGAATCGGAAAGAATTGTCAAGCATTGCCAGCCGATACGTGAACGGACAACACTCTAAAGAGGGAGTTGCCCGAAACACCATCGTGGAACAGTGGCTCGACCAACTGCTGCTTTTTGAAAAAGCGAAAGCCGAACTGAAAATCGTACAAAAAAGCCGTAACGACCTGAATGCGAAATACACTCACTTTGCTCCGGTGGGCACCACCATTAAACGCAAAGAGCGCATTATCAACTTTACCGAACAGAGCTACCTGACCAACTTAAAAAGTTATAACGACGCTTTATTGCGTAAAAAGAACCTGGAGATGACAGCCGCCATCTTGAAGGTTCTCAATCCGCCTGCCTATCCGATCAATCAAGAATCTGTAGGAGGACGGAAAATTGTAGCGATGGCATGTGCCGGTACCTTCATCTTTTTAGTAGCAGTATTCCTGTTGATAGAACTGATTGACCGCACTCTGCGTGACACGACCCGTACGCGCAAGCTGACAGGCGGCATTGTACTGGGCTCCTATCCTGCTCCCATGAAGCCCGGCCCCGTCAACAAACAATGTGAGAATGCGGCCACCCGTTATATGGCCACCGCTATTCAACGTTTCTTTACCGGACGAGCAAAAGGGCTTCCTTTTATTCTCAATCTTCTCAGTACCGAAGAAGGCAGTGGCAAGTCCTATTTGGCAGAGCGCCTCAAGAACTATTGGGAATCGCTTGGCCTGAAAGTACGACTGCTGACCGACGGAATTGATTTCGATTCCGGTTCGCCCGGTTTCATATTATCCCAAAGCCTGAAAGAGATCTATACGCCTCAAGCCGAAGATATCGTGATTGTGGAATACCGCAATCTGAAGCAAATAAACATACCGACACCCTTGTTGCAAGAAGCTCAATTGAACTTATTGATTGCTTCGGCTATTCTTGGTTGGAAAGCGACTGACAAGGTATTACTCCAAAAGCTCAGGTTACAGATAGGAAAGCCTCCTTATTTCTACCTCAACCGTGCGCCGAAATACGAAGTAGAGACTTACACCGGAATGCTTCCGCCTTATACCTGGATGCGCAAACAGATGTATCGGATCTCTCAACTCGCATTGACAGAAAAGTCTCTATACCGCCTCCGCAGCAAGAAAACCTCCAAAGACAATCTCCAGGATGACGATGATGAAGAATGATGAAGAAATCTATAAAGAACGGGATCCGGATACATCCGAACCCGTTTTTTATCTTTTATTTGCCTCTCAGTTGATAATTGTATTGATGGGGATGTTTATGTCTGTAAAGACGGGACTTATCACTCTTCCGATTGTGACTGTATTGGGCGTGATCGCTTTGGGCAGATGCAGTAGCCGGAGTACAGACTGGAAACGAGGAAGAAATTTAATGGCAGGGCTTATCCTGTTATGGGGGCTCTATTGCCTGTTCGAAATAGGCAATCCTAACCACGTGCAGGAAGCCTGGAACATAGCCATCACCCAATACTTTTTCTACCCGTTGCTTTGCGCATTCCTGGTGCCCCTGACCATCCGTAATTATAAGGGGATAGAAGTTCTGCTGCTGATTTGGTCCGTTTTCGTTTTGATAGCCACCCTGAAAGGTTACTGGCAAAAAAATCACGGCTTCAACGAACGGGAACTCTATTTTCTTTACGTATTGGGCGGATATCGCACCCATATCATCTGGTCCGGCATCCGCTATTTTTCCTGCTTTTCCGATGCAGCCAACTATGGAGTCCACGCAGCCATGGCCGCCACCACATTCGGCCTGTCCGCCTTCTTCGTCCGTAAAAAGTGGATGAAGATATACTTCGGTGTCATCACCCTTTGCGCTCTTTATTGCATTGGCATCTCGGGTACCCGGGCAGCCGTAGGCGTACCGTTGGGAGGAATCCTGCTGTATGTTTTAATCTCTAAAAACTGGAAAGGATTTGTGCTTGGAATCGTTTCACTGTTTGCCGTCTTTTCATTTTTTTACTTCACTAATATCGGAGATAGTAACCAGTATGTCCGCAAAATGCGCTCTGCCTTCCGCCCCAACAAAGATGCGTCCTATCAAGTAAGGGTTGAGAATAAGAACAACATGAAAGCATTGATGGCAGTAAGACCCATCGGTTACGGGCTCGGCCTGTCGAAAGGAGCACGTTTTCAGCCCCGAGAACTGATGCACTACCCGCCCGACTCATGGTTGGTGAGCGTATGGGTAGAAACGGGAATCATAGGACTGGTACTCTATCTGCTTGTTCATGGAGTACTCTTTGCCTGGTGTTCCTGGCTATTGATGTTTAAGGTGATGAACAAGCGCTTGAGAGGCTTGTTGGCCGCCTGGCTTTGTATGGCTGCCGGTTTCTTCGTTGCCGCCTATGTAAATGATGTGATGCAATATCCCAACTCCATTATCGTTTATACCGGTTTCGCCCTTTGCATAGCGGGTCCTTATATCGATCCCGTGATGCAGAAAGAAGAAGAGGAACTGAAAAAGAAGAAAAATAAGACAGAGCAAGAAGAATTTTATTAATAATTAAAATAGAAATGAATACGATTCACCACAGATTACACAGATTAACACAGATATTTTAATTTAACTCTCAGTAAAATAAATTATTAATCTGTGAGAATCCGTGTAATCTGTGGTGAACTCAAAACCGTTACATAAATGAAACAAACATCTCCTATCATCTCTTTTATCACCATCTGCTACAACGGCTTGAATGACACTTGTGAGCTGATAGAGTCGCTACGCACTACCATACACTCCGTCAGTTACGAAATCATTGTGGTGGACAACGCGTCCCGGCAAGATGAAGCCCGGATGATACAGGAACGATACCCCTTTGTGCGTACCCTCCGCAGCGAAAAGAACCTCGGATTCGCGGGAGGCAACAACCTCGGGATACAGATAGCGCAAGGACAATACCTGTTCCTGATCAACAATGACACTTACCTGGTCGAAGACGGGCTACCGGCCTTGATCGAACGGTTGGAGAGCAGCCCCCGCATCGGGGCCGTATCACCCAAGATCCGCTTCGCCTTCCCACCGCAAAACATCCAGTTTGCCGGCTACACCAAGTTGAGCCCCTATACGATGCGCAACAAGGCTTTGGGTATGGGATGTCCGGACGATGCTACTTTCAGCACGCCCCGCCCCAGCGCCTACCTTCATGGAGCCGCACTGATGCTGAAACGGGAGGTCATCTGGAAAGCCGGACTGATGCCGGAGATTTATTTCCTCTATTATGAAGAACTGGACTGGTGTACCAGCATGACGCGCGCCGGCTATCAGCTTTGGTACGAACCGCGCTGCACCGTTTTCCATAAAGAGAGCCAAAGCACCGGCAGGCAGAGTCCCCTTCGCGCTTTTTACATGATGCGAAACCGAATGCTTTACGCCTGGCGCAACCTGTCGGGAATGGAACGCTGCCTGTCCATCGTTTACCAAATGCTGGTAGTAGCTCCCAAAGACAGCCTGCGCTTCGCCCTGAAAGGACAGCCCAAGTTAGCAGGGGCCGTCTGGTGCGGAGTGAAGGATTTCTGGGCACTGTGCTGAATCGTCCGTATAAATGTTTAAACAATAACCCAATATCAGACTTATGATACTAACCTTGATCGACTGGATTTTATTCATTCCTCTGGCGCTCTGCGTCAGCTATCTGCTGGTGTATGCCATCGCTTCCAAATTCTATCGTTCCCCCATCTATCCGGAAGCAGACAAGTTGCACCGCATCGCCGTATTCTTCCCTGCTTACAAGGAAGACAAAGTCATCATCGACTCCGTACGCTCTTTCCTTGAGCAGGACTACCCCAAAGAGATGTACGATGTATACGTCATCTCCGACCACATGCAGGACTCCACCAACGAAGCCCTTCGGCAGTTCCCCATCCGTCTACTGACGGCCACCTACGAAGACAGTTCCAAGGCCAAAGCTCTCCTGCTGGCCATCCGTACCATCCAGGAGGACGGAAAGGCAAGCGGGCTAAGCGACTACCGGCTGGCTTACATGTATGACATCGCCGTGGTAATGGATGCCGACAACGTAACCGTCCCCGGTTTCCTTTCCGAAGTAAACCGTGCCTACTCTGCCGGAGTAAAGTCGATGCAAGCCCACCGCATAGGCAAAAATCTGAATACGGACATCGCCCTGCTGGACGGGGTGAGCGAGGAAATCAACAACGGATTTTTCAGGAAAGGGCACAATGTCCTCGGATTGTCCGCCGGCTTGGCGGGTTCGGGTATGGCTTTCCAGTATTCCTGGTATTACGAGGCTGTGGATCAACTCAGAACGGCGGGCGAAGATAAGGAGCTGGAGCTTCTGCTGATTGAGTACGAAATGCATACCGTCTACTTGGCTCATCTGCCCGTCTACGACGAGAAGACGCAAAAGAAAGAGAACATCAAGAATCAGCGTCGGCGCTGGATGGCAGCACAATTCAGCATTCTGCTCAGGGCGTTGCGCTTCGTAAGAGACGTCAAGGAGGATGCGGGATGGTGGCGATGGTGGCCGGAACCGGATTTGACCAATAAAATTATCCAATGGATGCTCCCCCCACGCCTGGTACAACTGGCGGCCGTTTTCGGACTGACACTGCTCGCCACATTAGTGAGCTGGCAGGCGGCACCCAAATGGTGGGTATTGTCGGCAGCACAGGTGGCAGCCATGTTCATTCCCGTCCCCGCCCGTCTGCTCAACGGTAGACTGCTGAAAGCACTGATGCAAGTACCCTCGCTGGCACTGGGAACCATCGCTAACCTGTTCCGGCTCAAAGGAGCTAACAAGAAATTCATACATACCGAGCACGGGTGAGTGACAAATCACCACTTCGTGACACTGAGTTTCACGGAGTTTCAGTTCGCCACAGATTTCACAGATGAATACAGAGGATTTATTTTCTTTTGGATACCCATAAACGAGAGACTGGAACCCTATGAACTTCTGTGATAAATCATCCTCTGCGAAACTCTGTGAGCCTCTGTAGTAAATTATCACTGAGTTTTGCAGTTCCTTCTGTTCCTCGTTCACCGTTCCTTGTTCAAAAACGCTCATCGTTGATGTAAGAGACGCAATCATCGATTTGAGAATCAAGATCCATCTTTTAATCAAAACAGTTTCGGTCAATATGTTCATAAGATTTCATTTTAAAAAGTCAAGAATATGTCTTCCTTTCGGGGAACGACCGGACAAAGCTAAGCATTGGAAGCAGAGAATACAAAAAAGTGGTGCAGATTGGTGCATTTCGGTGCAAAAGAGCACAGCGCTTTCTCGATGAAACACACCCTCTACCAAGGTTAAGCAGAGCCTCTTTTACTCCCTTTTGAACCTTCCATTTCCACCATTCAGAGCCTCCAAAACACCAACACGGAGACCAGCATGCTTCCACACCTACAACACACTTTCAATCAGCAGTTTATAAAGTCAGCATCGAAACCTGCCAACATGAAAACCTGCACATAAATAAATAATAAACCAAAAAGATATATTAAAATATATCAGCAGAATTTGCGATCAGAGGACGATTTTTCACTATCATCTGATCTCACTGCCCCCGAAACAAATCCAAGACTCAGCATCATAAATCGTACCAGACCGTCCCGGAACTATTGGCGAGCTTACGAAAAAAAGCAAATCTATCCATCAGACAAGCCTCTGAAATGATGGAAATAAGCCGCAGCTTGCTAAGCAAACTGGAGCACGGCAAAAACATGTCGACTGAAAAACTGGCAGACATCATCGCTTAGTACATTGCTTTCATAGAAGAAAACTCGGAAGTGAAAATCAGTTACCGGGAGATACTGAACGAAATCATCATGCAGGCCTCACCTTTTTCCTGAAGGAGAAAAAGACTTTATTTAAATCTTTTTGTGTATCTTTGCTCTATTGAACCGTACCTCATACAAACAACATGGAACAACCTAACGGGCACCCCAAGGTGAGTGTCATTATCCCTGTATATAACACCTGCAACTACGTGCAGGAAGCACTTGAAAGCATTTGCCGGCAGACATTGACGGATCTGGAAATAATCGTGATAGACGATGGGTCGACTGACGGAAGCCGGAAAGTAATAGACAAGATAGCTGCCACAGACAGCCGTATCCGGGTATACGGACAAACGAATCAAGGATTGTCTGTCACACGCAACGAAGGCCTCAAATATGCTGTCGGAGAATATATTTATTTCATGGATAGTGATGACCTCTTAGAGCCGGACGCACTTGAGCTTTGCTATAACAAATGTATAGCAGAGGTTCTCGACTTCGTCTTTTTTGATGCGGAAACCTTTAGCGGTGAAGCCAATACAGGCAATAAGCCTTTCGATTATAAAAGAACCTCAGGACTATCTGAAAAAACATATAAAGGCACAGATATATTGAAACAACAATTAGAAACCTACAAGTTTAAGTCATCAGTCTGCCTCAACTTATTCCGACGGGAATTTATCAGCACTGAAAAGCTTTCATTCTATCCCGGAATATTGCATGAAGATCAACTTTTCATGGCACAAGCCTATCTGCATGCTTCACACATAGGATTCATCTGCCGTGCGTTTTTTCACCGCCGTGTCAGAACAGACTCTATCATGACCCGAAAATTTACATGGAAAAACATGGAGGGATACCTTACCGTAACCAACGAACTATTGAATAAAATCCCAACTTATCCCAAAGAATGCCATTACATCATATCCCTCTTTTTGCGACAGATGCTCGATGCCGCCGTATGGCAAGCCCATACATTACCTTTACGACAGCGCCTCAAGCTATGCCTGCTCTGCCTGCGGCATTACAAACAATACGTCAGCACACGGACACTGATGGTGCTGATGCTAAAAAAACAAAAGTTATGAATCCATTTCACCACTGAGGACACTGAGGACACAGAGAATATCTTTCTCTTAATTTTCTTGATAAATAAAAGATTAAAACTCTGTGTCCTCTGTGGTGAATCAAACTCAAAAACACCATAAGAATGACGTCTATCAAACATCAACTTTTCTCCGGAGTATTCTATACCGCCCTTGCCAAATACAGCGGCATAGGGGTGTCACTCGTCGTCGCGGGCGTATTGGCACGCCTGATTTCGCCGGACGACTTCGGCGTGATGGCCATAGCCACGGTGATCATTGCCTTTTTCAACCTGTTCACCGACGTAGGCCTGTCACCCGCCATCATCCAGCACAAAGGATTGACCCGGGAGAACCTGTCCGGACTCTTTTCTTTCACCATCTGGACAGGCATCGGCCTGGCACTGCTTTTCGCCGCTGCCTCGTGGCCCATTGCCGCCTACTACGACCGGGAAATACTGCGGACGCTGTGCCAGCTGCTGGCCGTCAACCTGTTTTTCGCCTCTGCCACCATCGTTCCCAACGCACTGTTCTACCGCAACAAAGAATTCAAATTCATCGCCCTGCGAAGCTTCGTCATACAGATCGCCACCGGTGCGGCAGCCGGCCTACGTCCAAGCCTTGGTCAGACGGACCCCCCCGGGGGCGCCAGCCGTAGTGGCGGCTCTGTGCGGAGCCGGATTGTATGCGCTGGTCATCGGGCCCATCCTGTCGGGCATCCTGATTTTCGTGGTCTCCATACGACGCTATCCGCAGCGCCTGAGGCTTACGTTGGGGCTCGACGTGTTGCGCCGGATATTCTCCTATTCTGCCTACCAGTTCCTGTTCAACATCATCAACTACTTCAGCCGGAACCTCGACAAACTACTGATCGGCAAGTACATGGGAATGTCTCCCCTGGGTTATTATGAAAAATCGTACCGCCTGATGATGCTGCCGTTACAAAACATCACACAGGTGATCACCCCGGTGATGCACCCCATCTTCAGCGAATACCAGAACGACCTTGAACGCCTGGCATCGGGTTACGAACGCATTGTCCGCTTTCTGGCCTTCATCGGACTGCCGCTGAGCGTGCTGCTGTACTTCACGGCCGGCGAAGTGACCCTGATCCTGTTCGGCGACCAATGGATGCCCTCCATCCCTATATTCCGGATACTCACGCTGTCGGTAGGCATACAGATCGTCCTCTCCTCCTCCGGATCCATCTTTCAGGCGGCAGGCGATACGAAAAGCCTGTTTGTGTGCGGCCTGTTTTCATCGGTACTCAACGTGGCGGGCATCCTGCTGGGCATTTTCCGGATAGGCACACTCCAAGCCGTAGCCACGTGCATCACACTGACGTTTACCGTCAACTTTGTGCAATGCTACTGGATGATGTACCGGGTGACACTGCACCGCAGCCTGCGGCATTTCGCGGTTCAGCTTGTATCACCATTAGCGGTCAGTGTGCTGCTGATAGCCGTACTCTATCCGCTCAGCCTGCTGACAGAAGGAGGCAACATTTTTCTGACCCTGATTGTAAAAAGCATTATATTTTTCTATATATTTGGGTGCTACATACAGTTAACCGGTGAATATGACATCATCGGCAAGGCAAAAGGCATCCTGAACAAACGTAAAAGCAGGGGGTGAAAGCCCATCTTAAAAACAAAACAAACAATGAAAGCACTGTTTCTTGTATTTCACGGATTCGATGAAGCGAACGGGATAAGTAAGAAAATCCGTTACCAGATAAAGGCACTCAAAGAGTGCGGTCTGGACGTATGCACCTGCTATTATGAACAAGCATCTGATGGACATTGGAAATGGATGGTTGATAATAACACTTTAGTCGATTTCGGACATAGCATATGGGGAAAAATAAAAAAACGCGTATACTTTAATTCAATTAGAAATTATATAATTTCTGAAGAAATCAGTTTTATATATATCCGCTCTTTTCATAACGCAAACCCATTTACAATACAATTTGTTAAGCAGCTTAAAAAGTATGGAGTAAAAATAGTAATGGAAATCCCAACATATCCTTATGATCAGGAATATATTACATTAAAAATGAAACTTGATCTATTGATAGACAGATGCTTCCGCCATCATTTAGCAAAATTACTTGATGGGATTATTACGTTTTCAAATGCTAAAACAATTTTTGGAGGACGTACCATACGCATCTCAAATGGAATTGATTTCGATTCAATTTCACCTAAAAGTCAAATGAATGATACAACTCGTGAACTACATTTAATCGGAGTTGCGGAAATACATTACTGGCATGGATACGACCGCGTTATCAAAGGATTAGCAGAATACTATCTTACAAAGCCTAAATATAAAGTATATTTTCACATTGTAGGTGAATTAAGCGGAGAACGTGAACGCCAAGAAATACTCCCGGCAATCAAACAGAATGCTTTAGATTCTTATGTTATTTTATATGGGAATATGCATGGGAATGATCTTGATAAACTATTCTCAATGGCTGATATGGGCATAGGTAGTTTAGGACGGCATCGAAGTGGAATTACTTATATAAAAACTTTGAAAAATAGAGAATATGCGGCTCGAGGTATCCCGTTCATCTATTCAGAAACTGATTTAGATTTCGATCACTGTAATTATGTACTTAAAGTACCAGCCAATGAATCCCCTATTAATATACATGAATTGATATCTTTTTACCATAGCCAATCGTGGAATATAGCTACTATCCGGCATTCCATAGATAATTTGTCATGGAAAACACAAATGCAGAAAGTTATCAATGAGACCTATAAATAAACTAAATACTCAATATAAACATGAAACGCGTTTTATTTGTAAACAACTACGATATGGTAAAGTCCAGAGATTCATATAAAAAAGGAAACTCTGCAAGTCATCATCAATTTGGTACTAACGAACTTATCGAAACAGGTGAGTATGTAATCGACTATATGCTAATCACCCCTAAAAATCACAAAAATAAAATATTTAAATTGGCATCACTTCTGCCTTTATGGTTCAAACTCTATCGAAAAGCACGCAATTATGATATCGTATATGGAGGAGCAGACTTTACCGTAGATTTCTTAGGAATATTAAAACAAATAAAGTTATTTCGTCCCAAACTTATTGCTATATTTTATCACCCCCCATTCACTATAAGGCTAAAATTAGAGCGATATGACCATCTTATTTTTATTAGCAGATTTGCCCATCAAGCCATGTGTAAAAAGTTTCCCCAAAAGGCCAGTATGTTGAAATTCATGCAATGGGGACCGGATTACAAATTTTATGAACGGCTTGCCCCTATCCGCAATTACCAAAAAAAATATGAGAAGATCGTATTCATTAGTAATGGTAAAACCCGACGTGACCATGAAACATTAGTGGCCGCTGCCAAAAAGAGCGCAAATCATACCATTATAGTCAGCGACAACCAAAGTATCCCTTCAAATTATAAAGAAGGCGAATATACTCAGATCTACGTTCAAGAAAAGCCCGATGACACTAAGATGGTGCCATTACTCAACAATTGCTCTATATTAGTCATTCCAACTCCCCCCAATGAGCATCCACTTGCAGCTATAGGAATGACTAGTTTTGTAGACGCATTGGCTTTGGGCATGCCTATTATAGCAGCCGATAATACAGCATACCGAGATATTATAATTGAGAACAATATGGGAAAAGTCTACAAAGCAGGAGATGTCAACGATTTAGCAAACGCAATGAATTATTTCAAAGAATCACCAGAAAGGATTATTGAATGTGGAGAGAATTCATGGCAATTTGGCCAGAGGAACAATATCAATAATTTTGGACAAGAATTACGTAAGTTATTTGAATCATGAATACTAAAATCAAGATAGCTTACTGCATACCGTCTCTATACTATCCAAGTGGCATGGAAAGGGTTTTAACATTAAAAGCCAATTACTTCACAGAAGTCTTTGGTTACGAGATACACATTATTTTAACAGATGGAGAAAACAAGCCTCCATACTATGAATTACATCCCAATATTATAGTTCATCAACTTGCAATCAACTATGACCATCTATATGGAACACCTATTCATAGACGCATATTAGGATATTTTAAAAAGCAGAGAGTATTCCGAAAACGCTTAAACGAATGTCTAAATAGAATAAAGCCCGATATCACAATATCATTATTGAGACGGGATATCAACTTCATTAATAAAATGACAGATGGAAGTATTAAATTAGGAGAGATACATTTTAATAAATCGAACTATCGTGAGTTTAATCTGCCTAAACTTCCCAATAGTATCAAAAAGTTGATAAAACATTTTTGGATGAAACAACTTATACATAAGTTGCGTTCATTAGAGCGATTTATTGTTCTTAGTTATGAAGATGCAGCAGAGTGGACGGAATTGAACAACGTAACAGTTATTCACAACCCTCTTTCATTCATTCCAAACTCACACTCTGATTGTAGCAGAAAACAAGTAATTGCAGTTGGACGATATATGCCACAAAAAGGGTTTGATCGTCTAATATCTGCTTGGAAAATTGTATCAGAGAGACATCCAGACTGGATATTACGTATATACGGAGATGGTATGCGCGAAACACTCCAAAAACAAATCGATACACTGGAAATTAGCAAAACCTGCATATTGGAACACAGTGTACGAAATGTCATAGACAAATATTGCGAAAGCTCTATATTTGTCCTATCTTCACGTTTCGAAGGATTCGGAATGGTTATCACAGAAGCAATGGTATGTGGAGTACCGCCTATAGCATTTACTTGTCCTTGTGGACCACGCGATATCATAGAAAACAATATTGATGGTATATTAGTAGAAAACGGAGATATAACTGGATTGGCAGACAAAATCTGTTTCCTTATAGAAAACGAAACAGTACGTAAAGAAATGGGAATTCGTGCACGACATGACGTAGAACGTTTCAGAATAGAAAAGATAGCGCTTCAATGGAAAAGCTTATTTGAATCAGTCACTAACCAATAAATAAAAAAGAATATGATGAAGTGGTATACAAAATATTTGCAAGTATACGAAAAACCTTTTGCTGAAGCACCGCAAAATGTCATTGACGAAGTTCGTGAGAATTTGAGAAAGCTACAGTCGGATTCTCCGGTTGTTACAGTCTCCGTCATAGGATATAACGAAGAGAAACGTCTATTGGCAAGCCTGTGGTCCTTAAGTGAGATGAAGTGCAAATATCCGGTGGAGATTATCGGGACAGACAATGATTCTAAGGACCGGACGGCAGAAATCTATGAAGCGACAGGGGTACCATATGCGATAGAATATCAACACAGCTGCGGACACGCCCGACTTTGCGGATTAAATCGTGCGCGGGGAAAATATCACATTAATATTGATTCCGATACTTTGTACCCTCCGCACTATGTCGAGACAATGGTTAACGCATTAGAGCGTCCCGGAGTTGTGGCGGTAAGTTCACTATGGAGCTATATACCCGACAAAGAACACTCCCGGACCGGATTAAAAGTATATGAGTTTCTCAGGGATATTCATCTATGGATACAATCAATCAAACGCCCGGAATTAAGTGTAAGAGGACTGGTATTCGCATACCGCACGGATTACGCCCGCCAAACAGGGATACGCACAGACATCAAACGGGGTGAAGACGGATCGTTGGCTTTACGGCTCAAAGAGTATGGAAAAATATACTTTATACGTAAAAAGAAGGCACGTGCGGTCACAGGATATGGCACCATAAGTGCTGACGGATCATTAGTCGGCAGTTTCAAAGTGCGGGCGATCAATGCTCTCAGAAACATAGGAGGAATATTCACCTCCCGAAAAGAATATAAAGATGAAGACGACAACCTGATTCAACCTAAATAAAATTAAAATAAAAAATACTATGATCACCGTACAAATTCTTTTCTGGCTTGCCCTCTTCCTCGTATTCTATACCCACTTGGGATACGGAATACTGCTTTACACACTGGTCAAACTCAAAGAACTCACTGTGAAACCCGTCAAGCGGCAACTCCCGCCCGACAAGCTGCTGCCGGACGTGACACTTTTTATCACAGCCTTTAACGAAGAAGACGTCGTGGACGAAAAAATGCGCAACTGCCTGAAACTGGACTATCCCGAGGACAAATTGCACATTGTGTGGACCACCGACGGAAGCAACGACTCTACCAACGAACGACTGAAGGCATGGCCGCAAGCCACCGTCCACTTCCAACCCCTGCGGCAAGGAAAAACCGCTGCCATGACACGGGGGATGACACTGGTGGACACGCCACTTGTGGTATTCACCGACGCCAACACAATGCTGAACCGGGAAGCGATACGCGAAATCGTGTTGGCTTTTGAGGATCCGGGGGTGGGATGCGTGGCCGGAGAAAAACGCATCGCCGTGCAAGAAAAGGATGGAGCCGCAGCCGGTGGCGAGGGCATATACTGGAAATATGAATCGACACTGAAAGCACTGGACGCACGTCTCTATTCGGCTGTGGGAGCCGCAGGCGAGCTGTTTGCCATACGCCGGGAGCTGTTCACGGTGATGGAACCGGACACACTGCTGGATGACTTCATCCTGTCGCTGCGCATCGCCATGCAGGGATACAAGATAGCCTATTGCACCCGGGCATATGCCATCGAAAGCGGATCGGCAGACATGGGCGAAGAGCAGAAAAGAAAGGTGCGCATTGCCGCCGGCGGACTGCAATCTGTCTGGCGGCTGAGGGAACTGCTCAATCCCTTCCGTTACGGAGTGCTGAGTTTCCAGTATATATCACACAGGGTGCTGCGGTGGTCGGTGGCCCCGGTGCTGCTGTTCGCCTTGCTCCCGCTCAACGTTGCCATACTGCTGATGGGGGGCTCTCCTATCTGGTACGGCACCATTCTGGCACTTCAGGTATTGTTCTACATCTTAGCGATGGGAGGCTATTACCTGTCTGCCCGGCAAATAAAAAACAAGCTGTTATTCATCCCATATTATTTCCTGTTTATGAACATTAACGTGATGAAAGGTGTTAACTACCTTCGTAAAATGAAAGGAACAGGAGCATGGGAAAAAGCCCAAAGAACGAAAACAGAATCCTTAAACCAATAAACCGAACAAAGCATGGATAGAATACTGCATGACGTAAACAATGCCCATAAGATATTGCAACTGACAGCTGACACACTGATCTTGGTGGACAAAAACGGCACGTGTCTGGACATCGACCCGCACAGCGATTTGTGGTTTCTGCAAGAAGACAGGCTCTTGGGAAAAAATCTGTTCAATCTGCTTCCCGACCATACCTTCCAGAAACTGCTGCCGGACTTCCGCCGGGTGACCCAACAGGGGATAACGGTGAACCGCAACTACAGGCTGCCGCTGGAAGGAGGCGAAACGTACTACTTCAAATGCATCATGCAGCCGTATGACGGCGACAAGGTGTTGTGCCAATATCGAGACATCACGGCACGGAGCAACGTAAAGCTGCAACTGGAACGTACGAATTACGAACTGAAAGAGATACAAAAAGCGGCACAGATAGGGCAATGGAAATATTCATCGCGCGAAAAGACATTCTATTATCGGGGATACAACGGAATAGTATGTACGGAAGAAGAGCGGAGCATCAACTTTCAGGATTATTACGAGACCATTCTGAGCGAAGATCTGCCTGCCGTGAACACATGGATGGAGGCAAACCGCCGTAAACTGGTAAAGGAGTACATCGAATACCGCATTCTGCTGGAAGGACAGGTATACTATATGCGCCAGCAATGCTACCTGAGGGGTGAAGAAGAAGACGGTAACATCATTCTGGAAGGATATATACAGAACATTACGGACATCCAGCGGAAGAGGAATGACATCAACACGCTGACGCATGCCATCAACAATGCCAAAGAAAGTATTTATGCGGCACGGAAAGACGGCACGCTGATATTTGCCAACAGACAGTTCAGGCTCAACCACCGGATCGCGGAACAGGCGGACCTATCGCAAATACGGATTTTCGACATTGTAGGCGACATGGACAGTCCGAAGGATTGGGAAGAACGTTACCACAGCATACGGGAAGGACAGAATTTCAACTTCCTGGCCTACCACCCGCTGAAGCATGATAAAAGCACATTGGCGTTTGAGGGTACGATGTACAGCGTGACAACGGATGACGGAGAAGAAACCTTTTGGTCGTTTACACACGACATATCGGAACGTATACGGTACGAATCGCAGATAAAACGGCTCAACCGCATCATGGATACCACGATGGAAAACCTCCCGGCGGGGATCGTTGTGAAGGATATAGAGAATGATTTCCGGTATATCTACCGAAACCGGGAATCGTATAACCGGGATATCAGCGCGGAAAACGCCATCGGTATGAACGATTTCGATTATTATCCGCTGGAAATGGCACAGCAGAAACGGAAAGAGGACATGGAAATTGCCAATACCGGAAAAGGGATGCACTGGATCATGGAAGGTAAAGACAAAAATGGCAATCTGCTGATTCTGGACAAACAAAAAATCATAGTAGAAAGTGAAGACTTCTCGCCCATCATTGTCAGCATCGAGTGGGACATTACTCAGCTGGAACTGATGCGCCGCGAACTGATGGAATCGAAAGAGAAAGCAGAGACGTCGGATAAACTGAAGTCGGCCTTTCTTGCCAATATGAGCCACGAAATACGGACACCGCTCAACGCCATCGTAGGATTCTCACGCATCATCTCGGAGAGCGAAAACCCGGAAGAGCGAAAAGAATATTATGAAATAGTGGATGCCAACAACGAACGGTTGCTGCAACTGATCAATGAAATACTGGATCTGTCGAAAATAGAATCGGGCATCGTGGAGTTCACTTACGGACCGGTAAAGCTGCACACGCTTTGCAAAGAGATTCATGATGCACATGTGTTCCGCTGCCCGCAAGGAGTGGAACTGAAATTCGACTCGCCGGACGAAGCTTTGAGCATTCACTCGGACAAGAACCGGATCTTCCAGGTATTCTCTAACCTGATAGGAAATGCATTTAAGTTCACGACACAAGGCAGCGTGAGCTACGGCTACAGGCAAGAAGCCGAAAAAGTGGTGTTTTACGTAAAAGACACCGGACTGGGCATCGAACCGGAGAAGTTGGGACGGGTGTTTCAGCGCTTTGCCAAGCTCAATAACTTCGCTCAGGGCACGGGGTTGGGATTGTCGATATGCAAGACTATCATCGAACGTCTGGGAGGAGAAATATCCGTTTCTTCGGAAGTGGGGACAGGTACTACATTTACCTTCTGGCTACCTCTGGAAAGCGCAATGCAAGATGTGAAGGCCGATAAGGAAGAACATCGGGACGGAGAAACCGACAACCGGCAATATCCGGAAGCCGACGACCGGACAAAAGAGCCGGCGGGAAGCAAGGAGGAACGTAAATCCATGGAAGTAACGGAGGCGGAAACCGATAAGGCTACCATCCTGATAGCAGAAGATACCGACAGCAATTATGACTTGCTAAATGCGATCCTGGGCAGGAAATACCACCTGGTACGTGCCAGAGATGGCATGGAAGCTGTAACCATGTACGATGAAGCGGAACCGGACCTGATATTAATGGATATAAAAATGCCCAATCTGGATGGGCTGGAAGCTACCAGGATCATCCGGCAATTGTCCGCAGATGTACCTATCATCGCACAGAGTGCTTATGCTTATGAATATGACCGGAAAGCTGCCGAAGAGGCAGGATGCAACGATTTCATCTCGAAACCGATTGCTCAGGAAAAGCTGAAGGAGATGATAAAGAAATGGTTGAGATAAAGAACCTCACCACAAGTTCACCACAGAGGACACAGAGTTCACAGAGGAAGAATTTAAGATCTTTCTATAAACCTGGAAAATAAAAACTCCGTGTCCTCTGTGTCCTCTGTGGTGAACTTATGGTGGACTAAAATGCAGAATTTAAAACAATGGGAAAGAAAGCCGTATCCAAATTATTTTATTATACCTCTGTCGCACTGACTTTTGCTTTGGCTGGTGTCACCATCACCGGAGCATTTGCCGGGCATGTTCCCCCGGAAAGTTCGACTTTAATACCTTTTATCGGGCTCTTGCTGTCGGGGCTCTTGTTAATCAACCTCGCTGCGGCCATCTATTGGGGCATACGCCGCCGGTTCTGGATAGTCATTCCGCTGATAGCCATAGCTGCCAACTGGCAATATCTGGGACGGATATTCCAACCACCCTTTCCGGCGGAAAAAGGAAATGGAAGAACTTTGAAAATAGCGACGTATAACGTAGACAGTTTCGGTAACGAGCAATCGGGATACTCATGCAAAGAAATCGCGAAATATATGGAAGAGCATCAAGTGGACATCGTCTGTCTTCAAGAGTTTGCCGCTAACCGATATTTCACCGCAGACAGCATACGAAACACTTTTGCAAACTGGCAATACGTCATTATCCCGCAAGCTCCAGACAGCATCTCCATCCTGCAGATAGCTTTATTCAGCAAATATCCGGTGAAGGACAGCAAGCTGATCACTTATCCGGACTCAAGGAATTGCAGTATGTGGTGCGACCTGGACGTAGACGGACAAACGGTTCGTGTTTTCAATAACCACCTGCAAACAACGGAGGTCAGCCAAAATAAGCGCAGGCTGGAAAGGGAACTGGCTAAAAACGAACTGACAGGCAGAGAGGAAGCAGTGGCCAGGCAATTGTTGGAGGGACTCAACGAGAACTTCAGGAAACGTGCGGCACAGGCAAAGACTTTGGAACAATTAATCCGCACCACCCCCTACCCTATACTGGTTTGCGGTGACTTTAACTCTCTCCCATCGTCCTACACATACAGTACCGTGAAAGGTGACAATCTTCAAGACGGATTCCAGACTTGCGGACATGGGTACATGTATACGTTCCGGTACTTTAAACGCCTGCTGAGAATCGACTATATTTTCCATTCCAAAGAACTTAAAGGGGTAGATTACTATTCGCCTGACCTCGATTTGTGCAGTGATCATAATCCGGTAGTGATGGAGGTGAAGATGTAAACGGGAATGTATCAAAACGCCTTTTCACCACAGATCACACAGATTATTACAGATTAAAAACGTTAATAATCAACGAATTAAACTCACTCTATGTTACTCTGTGTCCTCTGTGGTGAGTTTCACCCCCATAACTCTCTCGTTATAATATAAAAGAAGGCCGTCCTGATTACTCAGAGCGGCCTTTCTTATTATAAATGAATTAGTTTTCTTATTCTGCTTTCTTCGTCAAGGAGTCTGCAACATATTCAAACTGTCCTGGACCTGTCACTAAATACTGAATAGTATATGGTGTGGTAGCAGAACCATCATAAATAGAGAAGTTGATCGTATAAGTGACCTTCTCAACACCAGGTACCACATCAGCATTTCCATAGATTGCTTTCAATCCCGGAATAAATGCTTCAGGCAAACGCTCAAACATAAGCTTCTTCAACTCGTCATCCGACATCTTGCCATAAGCGGCAGCATTTTGCGCTTTCCATGCAGACGGACGGAAATCGAAGTTGTTATTATAAGCAGAACCACCATAGTAATAATCGTTATTGCCGTACGAAGTAACATATTCGGGATATTTCTCTTTTACCCAATCAGTGATGGCCTGATAGAATGCAGCAGCTTCCACATTACCCTTTTCTGCTTTCAAAGTAATTACTGTACTCGGGTCAAAACTCCACTTACCGTCAGACAATACAAACTGCTCTGTTTTATCAACAATACGTGTATTCAATGACCACCTTGCAATTTCGGCAGAATAAGTATATTCATCACTGTAGATCTTCAATTCGGTACCATTATAATATCTGTAGATCACTACACGTGCATCGCCATCAACAGGATATGCTACCATCTTAGACAAATAAGCAGGCAAATAGTTAACAGCCGGAACTTCTGAAGTAAAGTAACGTTTGCTCTGCCCCATATCTCCATAATCAGCGTATGTCGGAACATATACGTCACCACTCTTATCTTTCCAGCTCTTACCATCGTACACTTTCACTGCGTAAGCAGGAGTAGAAAGACTGTTAGCCGGGATAGAAGTACCTACCATGATGTTATCAATCTGATAAGTAGTAGTCTTTTTATTGGCACCATCACCTACATACTTAAAGGCTACATAAACCTTCTTGCCCGCATAAGCTGATAAAGATACCTTACCGGCAGATGCAAATGTTCCATAACCGCTTGTCGGCTTGGTAGGGATGTTGAAATCCGAAGTTACGTCAGTCCAGTGAGCAGCTTTAACATCTTTACCATCAAAATCTTCTGAGATAAGCACTGACAGACAGTTAGCATTGTAATAACCCACAGTTACATCAAAACCAAGATAATCACCGGCAACAACAGAAACAGCAGGGGTAACCATCCAAGCTATACATTCACCTTCCATCTTATTGGCCGAGTATTGCACATACTGATTATCATCATAAGAAGTCACTTTCCACTCGGTTCCACCAACAGAACTGAGAAACCAGCCTTTCAGCTCAGTTAAGTCTCCGGTAGGAAGTGCTTCAAAATCCTGCCACATTAACGGATTCTCCAACTGTCCTTCACCCGATTTATAATCTACGAAAACAGCAGTCCCCTTTTCGGCATCTTTGAAATTCTCGTTTAGCATCTTATACATCTGACCTTCTGTCTTTTCATTCAGGTAAGGTGCAAAAGCATTTTCGCCATAAACTAACTTATAATCGGCATCTGTCGGTTTCAGATATTTCACTGAAGCATATTCAGACAACAGGGCAGACATTGCCTCTTTATACTTATAGGTAATCTTTGCACTTGAACCTTTGTCGGCAGTATAATATTTGTCAAGCAAGAAAGCAGGAATATAGGTAGCTCCTGTAATCTTCTCTGTAAGATACATGTTAGTCTTAACATTTGCGAGGTCTTTAGCCAAATCCTTTCCCGCAATCTCTTCATTAGTAGAATTCGTGCTGATAGCCGCATAATCAGCATCAGTCAGCGTATATTCTATCTTCATCAAATTCGTCGGTTGGGTTATCTCATCCAATCCTTCGAAGTTGTCATCGTTATATTTACAGCCGGACAGCAGAATCAACGATACCGCTACAGGCATTAATAGATTTCTATTCATAATTTAAACTTCCTGTTTTAGATTAGAAATTAACTTTTAATCTCAAGCTATAAGTACGGCCAAATCCGTAGAACACATTATAAGCGGTCTTCCAGTCGTGATTGCTACCATCTGTAGCATCAGAAATATAAGTCTGGTCGAATAAGTTGTTCACGTTACCTGACAGCACTGCATTCAACTTACCAAAATTGAATTTATAACTTGCGTTCAAGTCGAATGTGCTTGCTGACGGAATACGCCAGGGAGTAGAAAAGTCTTTTTCACTGTTCATCACCAGGTCGTTTGAGGTTAATGCCCAGTCAGCATAGTTACGTGCGTATAAATTCCAGTCGATACCCAGACGAATGGCCTTATCAATCTTGAAAGTAGCACCCAAAGCAGCAGTAGTCTGTGCCGATCCTCCCACTTTCACGTCTTTCAGGTTCAGTTTCATTGTACCCGGTTCCAACCCATTGGCTGCGGCATTAACAAGAACTGTTATATCCTTACCATCATTTCCCTTAATAGATGCACTGTTTACAAATTGACCTTCAACGGTGAAACTTCCTGATGCATTGCTATCCCAACGCCAGTTACCGATAGAGAACATACCGCTCAAATCCAACCATTGGAAAGGTCTTGCAACAAAATCAAGTTCAACACCCTGGTGTAAGGCGTTTACACCTTGCATATTAATGACCGATTTGGTAGAAACCAGCTTACTTGCATCGTAAGGCTCGCTAAGGCTGCCTTCATAATAATTGTCAATATCCTGCGAACGGGTAGTTGTCTTATCCATCCAGCGAGTGTGATAAGCATTGACATTCACCGTCAAATACGTTGAACGGTAACCATATCCGATTTCGAAAGAGAAAACTTTTTCGTTTACTGCATCCGGATTAGTCGCATTGCTGGTAGTTGAATTCAGAAAAGCACCACCCGAGAAGAAAGGAGCACGGCTGATATAACCGATATTAGCAAAAACGTTATGATTTTCGGTAAGGTTATAATTCAAACCTCCTTTTGCATTCCATCCGATAAAATTGGTGGTTTTTGATTTAGCGTGTGCCTTGTCATAGTAGAAACGGTCATAACGCCAGTAACCGGTATTAGAAACCGAACCGGAAATGAAAGCACTCAGCTTATCTCTGTTGTATTCACCCTGGGCAAACACACCTTCAGACATTACATAACCATCGTAGTCACGATAAACCACATCACCCACTTTCAACTTCTGATTTACGAATGCCGAACCGGCAGCAGCAGCGGCATTGTTGGAAGTAAGCACATTGGTTCTTGAACTGGAATCTACATAAAAGTCACCACCATAGAGGTCAACCAATTCATTCGTATGCGTACCTTTATAATAACGGTAGTCTATACCACCATAAAAATCAAAATAGTCACCAATCTTGGTTGTATAAGTAGAAAGCAGACCATACCAGTTATGGAAGTTCTTAGACTTCGACATAGCCATAACCGAACCGTTCTCGCTGGCTTCGTTCAGAGCATAGATTTCATCATAAGCAAATGTACCGTCAGCTTTACGGAAAGTCATATTCAGCTTTCCACTGTTACTACCATACCAGTTGCTACGGTCAGCACCGGTCAATCCCTGACCGGAATAACCATATCCACGACCGATAGAAGCATACAAGGCTGTACTTAAGCTTGATTTATCATTAATCTGCCATAAGTGATTCAACGACAACTGAGGTTTATTATATACATTATATGCAGATGATTTTCTTTGTCCATTCAATCCAAAACCGTAAGTAGGATTATAACGATAAGGCTTTTCACCATTCATATAGTTTTTAGCAACTTCTTGCCATCCCTCGATAGTAAGTCCGTCTTTATTTCCACGCTGATTGTGCCACTGAGGAGCAGCAAAAGCAGTAAATGACAATTGATGATTGTCGTTGAAACGTTTTGTGATATTCACAAACCAGTTATAAGCCTCGTAGTCGGTTCCCTGGATATAACCATCTGCCCAGGTCTTACCTCCCAAAAGAGTCATAGCCCAACCTGACTTGGTCAATCCGGTAGATACCTTGAACAGGATCTTGTTTAATCCGTCATCACCCATACCATAAGATACGAAACCGCCCTTATTGGCATCAACTGTATTTGTCACGATGTTGATAGAACCACCCACAGAAGGAGCTGCTACCTTTGACGCACCCAAACCACGCTGTACCTGCATGCTACGAGTCACATCACTCAAACCGGCCCAGTTAGACCAGTAGATACCACCCCACTCCATATCATTCATCGGAACGCCATTAATCATCATAGCAGAGTTCTCAGTCTTGAAACCACGTATGTTTACTTTGGAATCACCAAAACCACCACCTTGCTTAGTTGCATAGATACCCGGAGTTGACTTCAGAACTTCAGGAAATTCCTGCGTTCCGAGTTTTTCTTCGATAAAGACGGGGTCAACTGTTGATACAGCTACCGGAGTTTTACGCGAAACAGCAACGGAAGATGTAATGATAACGTCGTTCAATACCATTGCATCCGGTGCCATTTTAATCACGCCCAAATCTTCAGTACCCCCTTTGTGGGTGATCTTCTTACTGAAGTCTTTGTAGCCAAGGTACTTGATAAGCAGTGTCGAACCGGAGGCAGCTTTCTGTGTAAACTCACCATCCAGGTTAGTCACACTACCTTGGGTAGTACCGACAATCGTTACGGCTGCACCAATCAATGGCTCACCTGTTTCCGCATCCACAACTTGACCTTTCACTGTTACCTGGGCAATAGCCGTAGCGGCAGAGCATACCGTCAGTACTGCAACCAGCAGGAAATGAATTAGATGTCTTCTCATAATTCTCTTTGTTAGTTAATAGAACTTGTTAATTAATAAATTGTAAATAAACGTTTTGGAGCACAAAGGTAATTAATATTCTTTATATATACATTACAAAGATGCTACAATTTTTTAAGAGAGATAAACATATTATAGCTCTATGAAACAAAAAAGCCCCGCAATTAATTTGCGGGGCTTACACATTGTTAAGTATTAGTCAGCTATCAGCTTTCTATATCTCACGCGCTTAGGCTCTTCGTTGCCAAGCCGTTTCAATTTATTCTCTTCGTATTCCGAGTAAGAACCTTCAAAATAGAACACGTTCGAATCGCCTTCAAAAGCAAGAATATGAGTACAGATTCGATCGAGGAACCAGCGGTCATGCGAAATCACAACGGCACAACCGGCGAAATCTTCCAAACCTTCTTCAAGTGCACGCAAGGTATTGACATCAATATCATTGGTCGGCTCGTCGAGCAATAATACATTTCCTTCTTCCTTCAATGCCATGGCAAGGTGCAAGCGATTACGCTCACCACCGGAAAGTACTCCACAAAGCTTTTCCTGATCAGCACCCGAAAAGTTGAAGCGTGAAAGATAGGCGCGTGCGTTAATGTCACGCCCTCCCATGCGGATCAAATCATTTCCGCCGGAAATTACCTGATAAACACTCTTATTCGGATCAATATCTTTATGTTGCTGGTCTACGTAAGCCACCTTCACGGTCTCCCCTACTTCAAATTCACCCTTATCAACTGTTTCCAGTCCCATAATCAAACGGAAAAGAGTTGTTTTTCCGGCACCATTCGGACCGATAACTCCCACAATACCATTAGGAGGAAGCATGAAGTTGAGATCGTCAAACAACAGTTTATCACCGTAAGCTTTAGCCACATGTTTAGCCTCGATCACCTTATTACCCAAACGAGGACCGTTCGGTATGAAGATTTCCAATTTCTCTTCTTTTTCTTTCACGTCTTCGTTCAGCAATTTATCGTACGAGTTCAAACGGGCTTTGCCCTTAGCCTGACGTGCCTTGGGTGCCATACGTACCCATTCGAGCTCACGTTCCAGAGTTTTGCGACGTTTGCTGGCAGTTTTCTCTTCCATTTCCATTCGCTTGGTTTTCTGCTCCAGCCAGCTGGAATAATTACCCTTCCAGGGGATACCTTCGCCACGGTCAAGTTCAAGAATCCATCCGGCCACATGGTCAAGGAAATAACGGTCGTGTGTCACAGCAATTACCGTACCTTCGTATTGCTGCAAATGCTGTTCCAACCAGTCGATAGACTCAGCATCCAAATGGTTGGTCGGCTCGTCGAGCAATAAAATATCAGGTTTTTGCAATAACAAGCGGCAAAGCGCCACACGACGACGTTCACCACCCGAAAGATTAGCCACAGACTGATCTTCGGGCGGACAACGGAGAGCATCCATTGCACGTTCCAGTTTACTATCCAGATTCCAGGCATCCGTCGCATCAATAATATCCTGCAATTCCCCTTGCCGTGCAAAAAGTTGATCCATCTTGTCCTGATCTTCATAATATTCAGGCAAACCGAACTTCTGATTAATTTCTTCGTATTCGTTCAGTGCATCAACAATGGGTTGCACACCTTCCATTACGATTTCTTTCACTGTTTTAGTGTTATCCAGATAAGGCTCCTGTGCCAGATAGCCTACTGAATATCCGGGAGAAAAAACCACCTCTCCCTGATAAGACTTCTCCAGACCGGCAATAATCTTCAGCAAAGTAGATTTACCCGAACCGTTGAGACCGATAATACCAATCTTAGCTCCATAGAAGAAAGAAAGATAAATGTCTTTTAGCACATTCTTGTTAGGTTGGAAAGCTTTGCTTACTCCCACCATCGAGAAAATTATTTTTTTATCGTCAGCCATATATAAATAATGTGTATTGATATTTATGGTACAAAGATAACAAAAATGTTCGGAATTTATTTGCAATTATAAAAAATAGCTCTATCTTTGCACCCGCTTAACAGCAATAAAGGATTGATTCGCTAGCTCAGCAGGTAGAGCACAACACTTTTAATGTTGGGGTCCTGGGTTCGAGCCCCAGGCGGATCACATAAGAACAAAGCCAAACGGCGACAAAAAAGAGACAAGTCCTACAATATCAACGTATTGTAGGACTTTTTTTATTGTTTCAGTCTTGCTTAAAAGACAAAAAAGGGGCACGAAAAGACACGGTTGAGTATCCAAATCGTACCCCCTTCCCCAAAAAACAATTAGGGGGTACGATTGTCGGAAAATGGCTTACTTTTGACGTGATTTGTCTATACTCTATTTATCTCATTTACAGTGATTAAAATTAGTTTTGCAATCTAAAAAAAGTGAGATTATGAAGAATGAAAAAAGTACTTTCAGCGTATTGTTTTACCTGAAAAAAGACAAGATGAAAAAGAATGGTTTAGTACCCATTCATGCCCGTATCACAATCAACGGCAAACAGACCCAATTCAATACCAAGTTAGAAGTGTTAGAAACTAACTGGAAATCCGGCAGAGCCATAGGTAAATCAATGGAGATACAAAGGCTTAATTCCATGCTGGACGACATCAAAGCAAATATCCGTTCCCACTTCCACAATCAATTAATGCGGGATAGCTATGTTACACCCGAAAGCGTGAAAAATGCACTATTGGGAAAAGAGGAAGAAGCAAATACCATTATTTCTTTTTTCACCCAGCACAACGACCAATACAAGAAAAAGGTCGAAGCAGGAGAAGCCACACCCAAAACGTACAGCCGATACGAACTAACAAAGTTACGCCTAACTGATTTCCTAAAAGACGAATATCGTGTATCGGATTTGCCGATACGTCAAATCAACAAAGTATTTATTGAGAATTTCTACCTGTATATAATAAAGAACCACGATTGTTCACCCAATACGGCAATGAAGTTTATACAGCGTTTCCGCACGGTGGTAAACTTTGCACAGGGTACAGGATTGATAACAGCCGACCCGTTCGCCAATTATAAACTGAAATTCGAGTATATAGAAAGAGGGTATCTTGACAAGGACGAGATAAGCAGGATATGCAATAAGGATTTTGCTTCAAAGCGATTGGAGCAGGTACGGGATATTTTCATTTTTAGCTGCTATACGGGACTTTCATACGTGGATATATGCGAATTAACCAGCAACGACATACGTTTGGCATTTGATGATAATCTATGGATTATAAAGAAACGTCACAAGACTAAAGTAACATCAAACATCCGCTTGCTGGATATTCCTAAAGCCATCCTGAACAAATACGAAGGGAAATTGAAAAACGGTCAGTTATTACCTGTTATCAGCAATCAAAAGATGAATGATTATTTGAAAGAAATTGCCGTTCTATGTGGTATCGACAAAAATATCACGTTCCACCTTGCAAGGCACACATTCGCAACGACTGTTACACTGGCTAATGGCGTGCCCATCGAGAGCGTTTCAAAGATGTTAGGTCATACAGATATTCGGACAACTCAAATCTACGCAAAGGTAATAGACACGAAATTGAGCAATGACATGGAACTATTGGCACAAAAGCTCAACAGTAAATGTCTTGTTACTGTATAACGCTCCGGAACTTATCACAGTTTGTGATAAGTTCCTATTTACCTACATATTAATAATCCTATAAATAATTGATATATGAAATCGCTACCAATCAAAAATACTTCCCTGACATTGGAAGAAACTAATCTTATCCTGAAAGCCCGGTTTACAATAACACGTTTAGATAAAATCCGGGATATATTTCTTTTCTCCTGCTTCACCGGATTAAGTTATAATGACATTAAAAATCTGACTATTAACAATTTGGTCATTACTCCTGATGGGAAATATTGGCTAAAGATATATGTGCAGAAAAGTAATACCCCGATAAAAATACCACTTTTAGACATATCTCGCACTATTATAGAAAAATATAGGAACAGTTCAAATGAAACAGGTTCATTACTGCCTGTACCCAGTATTCAAAAGACAAATTACTATCTTAAAGAAGTAGGTAAAGAATGTAAATTAGAGAAACATCTTACTTTTAATTTTGCAAGACACACATTCATTTGTACTATCATAATGGGTAACGATTTAGAAACTTCGATAGTAAATAAACTTATAGGAAGAAAAGTACAAGGCAATTCCAAAATCACAGACTTTCAGCTATACAAAGCAATGAAGACAGTTTCAGAGAAATTAAAAGGGAACAACATTATAAATATCTAAATAAAAAAATTATGGACTTACAAATCATCCAAAGCAAGATTTATGAAATCAGGGGTTACCGGGTCATGCTCGATAGCGACCTTGCGGCACTTTATCAAGTGGAAACAAAAGCCTTGAAACAGGCTGTAAAACGTAATCTCGACCGTTTCCCGGACGATTTTATGTTTGAACTTACCAAAGAAGAAACTGAATGTTTAAGGTCGCAAATAGCAACCTTAGAGAAAGGAGCAGATGATGAAACTAACTTGAGGTCACAAATTGTGACCTCAAGATGGGGTGGCTCTCGTTATCAAAATTTCGTGTTTACCGAGCAGGGGGTCGCCATGATTTCATCCGTTCTAAGAAGTGATACAGCCGTTAAGGTGAATATTTCCATCATGCGTGCTTTCGTCCTCATGCGGCAAATGTCAATCGGTTACGAGGAACTTCTTAAACGCATCGAAGAACTGGAACAGAGTACGGATGCACAATTCAGCGAAGTGTACCAAGCATTGACCCAGTTATTAAGCAAACCCGAACCGAAGCCACGCAAACCGATAGGATATAGAACCTATGACGAATAACTGTTTAAGGTATTCGGTTGTCTAAGGGGTGTCACCAGTGATACCCCTTTTTTAGTTCCCTAAAGTAATGTATCTCAATCACAAATTTTAGCAAAGTTACAGCCCGGCGGGGACAAATACCAAATCCGAGCCGTTCCGGTTTTCTAAAAAATCTCCACACCTACGGGTCGTATTTTTTGAAAAGATTAGGTTGAAGTCCCCGCCAAACTGTGGGTGTCCGGCAAAATTTCTTATTGTTTAATTTAAAATTCAAGCGTTATGAAAACAACAGAATTTACTATGCCGGAAATCACTATCTCTTATAAAGACAATGTAAAAGCATCCGAAAGAATGAAAATACTTTCTTCTGAAACTTCTTATTCTTACTTAAAACCTTTCTATTCCGAATGTATGGAACACCACGAAGAAAGTTATGTAATGTTCCTCAATCGGGCAAACAAGGCTTTAGGCGTTTCCCTTATCTCTAAAGGCGGCATGGCTGAAACTGTAATGGACGTGAAAATCATCCTGCAAACAGCCTTAAAAGTCCATGCTTCGGGCATCATCCTCTCACATAACCACCCATCGGGCAATCTACGTCCGAGCGAACCGGATAAAAAAATAACTACCAAAATAAATGAAGCCTGCAAAGTTTTAGATTTACACCTGTTAGACCATATAATCCTGACAGAAGAAAGCTATTACAGTTTTACAGACGAGGGGCTTTTATAAGCCCTTTTTTTACTCTCTCATTACCCAATACAAAAAGCCTGATGGCTTTTGTTTCTATCCTCTTAAACAAGAGAAAAATTTTCCCTAAAACTGATTGGAACATTGTCAAAGGTATATCCGTGCCTGTTACTGTTCAAATTATTTTTTAGAAATCTCCACACCTGCGGGTAGTATTTCATAAATAATAATTTGCCCTGTACCAGTCCCGAACCTTTGAAAAGACAATGTTCCCATTCAGTTAAAGGAAAAATTTATGTGGTGGGCGACAAGCGATGTAAACGATTAAAATTCAAAAGTCATGGAAACAGTAACATTATCAGAAGCAAGAGTTTATGTAGGTACTTACAACAAGTATAACAGTGGTTCACTTTTCGGCAAGTGGTTAGACCTTTCCGATTATTCGGACAAGGACGAATTTATGGAAGCGTGCCGGGAACTGCACAAGGACGACCAAGACCCGGAATTTATGTTTCAGGATTACGAGAATATCCCGGAAGCCCTGATTTCCGAAAGTTGGCTTTCCGATAAGTTCTTTGAGCTTCGGGATGCCATCGAGAAACTAAGCGAAACCGAGCAGGAAGCATTTTTCGTATGGTGCGACCACCACAACAGCGATATAAGCGAAGAAGATGCGGACGACCTTATTTCTTCTTTTGAGGACGAATATCAGGGAGAATATAAAGACGAGGAAGATTACGCCTATGAAATCGTAGAGGAATGTTACGACCTGCCGGAGTTCGCAAAGACCTACTTTGATTATTCGGCTTTTGCCCGTGACCTGTTTATGACTGATTACTGGATGGATAACGGTTTTGTTTTCCGTTGCGCCTGATTACTAACCGGGTGGAGCAATCCACCCACAACACACCAAGACAATGAAAGTATATAATAAGATAACGACTTTTTTACGATGGTTTGCACTTGCTTTTATCATCTATCAGGTAGCCACCAGCACCGCCGGAATGTGGATAGCCCTAATCATAGGCTTTTTTATTATCCGGTTCGTTCTCCGGCTGTTTATCTCCGCCGTTTACCTGTTTTGTATGGCTTTTATTTTCATTGTCCTGCTTTCACTTCTGATTATCTGATAACTCATTATAAATTATAGCAATATGGAAAGTTTAAACAAAAACGGGGTAAGCATTACCCAAACACCGGGAGAGGAAAAATATGTAAAATGCTGTTTAGGCGCATTTAGGGGTCAAATCTATTATCAATATGATTACCGCCATACAGACGGCGAACTGTTCAGCACCCTTGCCAAAACACTTGACGAGTGCCGCAAACGGCGGGATGAATGGATGGCGAAAAAAGAAAAGGTACAATAACAATTTAAAAGCTACATTTATGAAAACGACAGAAGTAAATAAAAGGATTATCGGCAGACGTTGTAAGTGCATATTTACGGGCTTACTGGTAACGGGTATTATTGAAGCCGTAGAAGAAAACGAACATTCCGTGCAGGTGAAAGTACGTTTCGACACGCCGCACCAGTGGGGGGATGAACTTTATTCCTATGACTGGTCTTTCGGACGTAAGGCAGACGGTTTCGGGTCTTTGAAATATTTGGAACTGTTGCCCGACGAAACGACATTCGATGCAATGATAGTTACTTTCGGCGACCCCATCGGCATACTGGACGGTATTTTTGAAGATGTGAAAACATGGGGTGTCTGTTCCCTGAAAGGCTGGATAGATAGCTACGTTATGTGTAGAAAATGATTATGTAAAGTTTGTATTAATCACACAATTTATCAACTGCTAACTACAAGAATATCAAATATTTCAAAAGTAATTATTCACATAACATCTTTGCATAATACATTTGTGATTATTCATTTTTAATCATGATGTATTATGCAAAAAGGAAAGTTGAATTTACTAAGAGAACGTGTTATGTCTTTCTTGCAATCAAGAAGTTACAAACAGGGAAGTTTCAAAATGTACAATCGTACCTATAACGAATTGGCAGACTTTATGGAACGGGAGAAGATGACGGATTATGATGAATCCGTGGGCTACCAATTTCTTCAATATAGATTTGGAGATAGGGATTATAATACTCTAACGATAAGGGAAAAACTGCGTTATAGGCATATTGACGCTTTGAATCAATTATTAAAATCGAATGAAGTAAAGGCACGAACCCTCAAGAACCCGTATAAGTTTGACGGAGAAAAAGGTTATGCCTTTCGCCTTTTTCTGAAAGACTTGGAAACCACCGGAAGAAAATCCGCATCTATCCGCAGGAGCGAGGTCAGACTATATGATTTGTATAAGTATTGGATGTCTGCCAATTTGGATGCCGAAACATTCGGGCTGCAAGAAGGCATCTTGTATATACAGAAACTCGATAAGGAACTGACTACTGGTGGACGAGAAGAAGCCGTTACGAAAGTACGTGCATTCTTGTTTTATATGTGTGAGCATAAATGGCTTGCCGATAATAATATAGAGCATTGGAAAGAACTTTTCAAACACAGATTCATCAAAAGGCCCCAAATACCGTCCGTTTATACACCCCAAGAAATAGAAGCTATCATCAATGCCATTGACCGCACAACGTCAAAAGGAAAAAGAGATTATGCCATTATATTATTGGGGGCTCGATATGGTTTGCGCAACTCGGACATCAGAGGATTGCGTTTCTGTAATTTGGATTGGGAAAATAACCGATTATGCTTTGCTCAACAAAAAACAGGTAAAAGGATAACATTACCCCTTTCAGAAGAAGTAGGTATGGCAATAATTGATTATATACAACATAGTCGTCCAAAGGTAGATTTACCTTATGTGTTCCTATCATTCAAAACTCCATATAATCCATTGGATAAGAATGTTGTAGCGAATACTGTAATAGAATGGATGCGTAACGCCGGAGTTGATTTTGCGAAAAGACGGCATGGCAGCCATATCTTGCGTCATAGCCTCGCTACGAATTTATTGAGCAACGAAGTGACATTACCTGTCATATCCGAAACATTAGGTCATAGCAACACCCAAATTACAACAGCATATCTGCGTGTATCTGTTGACCTTTTACGACAATGTGCTTTAGATGTACCTTTTATTCCAACATCAATTTATGACAATCTATATGGAGAAAGCAAATAACTATGGTATATATTCCGTACTAATCCAGCAATATGCGGATTATAAGCGTTCAAAAGGATATAAAATGGTTGATATTGAAAAAAGATTGCATCGTTTTGATTTACTGACTATTGAACGCAATGAAATGGAAATAGGCATTTCAAGAGATTTATTTAATGCTTGGGGAAATCTCAATCCGCTGGAATCAGAAAGAAACCGTGAAACACGTATGTTCTATCTCCGTGGATTTTCAAGTTATCTTAGGTTGTTGGGATATGATTCTTATGTTCCTAAACTGCGTAAAGTCAATGCGTCATTCATTCCTCATATATATACTAAAAAGGAAATGGCTGCAATTTTCAAGGAATGTGATAAAATTGGAAGCACTCAAAATATTTATAATTCAATAAGAAGTGTCATGCCGTTAATCATCAGAATGCTATACGGTACAGGAATACGTATTGGAGAAGCACTCAAGCTTTGTCATAAGGATGTCAATCTTGCTACAGGAACGCTAACGCTGCACAAATGCAAAAACGGTCAAGACCGAATTGTGCCGATGTCTTTGTCCTTAACAGTAATTTGTAAGGACTATGTTATTCATAAGGAATCCTGTAACATGTCTGTTGAACCGGATGCACTATTCTTTTCTTCTGCTGACGGAAAGCAATGCCGAGGGACATCTATAAACAGATTATTCAAGACTGTATTGCAACGTGCTGGAATATTTGCAGGAACAAATGGCAAGACGCCAAGACTTCATGACCTCCGCCATACTTTTTGTGTAGAATCCCTTGTTAAAATGTCTGAATCAGGAAAAGACTTATATAACTCGTTGCCGATTCTTATGACTTATGTCGGACATAAAACATTAAACTCCACAAATCAATATGTACGAATGACGCAGCAAATGTTTCCTCAATTAATTGCAAAAGTTGATGATACCTACCATTGTGTATTTCAGAATATTAATCTCGAAACAGAAGAACAATTATGAAACCTACTGATTTTGCTAAATATTTAACGGACTTCTTTGGTACATACCTGCCAACAGAATGTGGAGTTTCCCGGAACACGATAATGACGTATAGTTATACGTTTTCCTTGTTGATAAAGTTTATGAAAACCCAAGAATTTATAAATCCGCAACGGATTATTATTGCGGACATAACCAAAGAGCGAATTATAAATTTCTTGCTATGGCTTGAAGAAGAAAGGCATTGTTCCACTTCCACACGGAATGCCCGTCTTGCCGCTATTCGTTCTTTTTATAACTACCTTCAATATCGTGATGTAAAGGGACTGTTTGGTTATCATGAAATAATGTCTATAAAACGTAAGAAAACGATTGCTCCCGAAATGGCTTATCTTACAATAGAGGGCATAAAGCTGATTTTAAGCCTGCCTGACTTGAAAACAAGGTATGGTCGTCGGGATTTCGTTCTTCTTTCCCTGCTCTATGACAGTGGTGCAAGAGTTCAGGAATTAATTGACCTTACACCACCAAATATAAAATTTAACGATACGGCAATGGTAAAACTATGTGGAAAAGGCAATAAAACTCGTATTGTACCTCTATCAAAACAACAAGCAAACAATCTCAAAAAGTATATGTATGATGAAGGATTGATGAATCGGGATAAACATTGTAGTCCTATTTTCTGCAATTTTCACGGAGAGAAACTTTCCCGTGTAGCCATTTTGAATGTTGTTAAAAAATACGCAGACATGGCTCGCAAGGAATCTCCTAATTTAATCCCTGAAAACCTTGGATGCCATTCTTTCCGACATTCCAAAGCCATGCACCTATTGGAAGCGGATATAAATTTGGTTTATATCAGAGATTTTTTGGGTCATGTTTCCACGACTACTACGGAAATATATGCCCGTGTAAGTGAAAAGAAAAAGCAGGAAGCATTGTCACGTGTAAATCCGGGAATGATAAAAGACGGTAAAACAACATGGCAAAAAGACAAAACTTTGTTGGGCTATCTAAAGGATTTGCAATCGAAGTATTGAAACTTATGTAAAGTTTGCTTTGAATGTTACGTTGTTGATGTTTTAATAATCAATTACTTAGCACAATACTATCAAAGCAAACTTTACATAATCATTTTCTACACATAACGTAGCTTATGTAAAGATTTACATAAGCTACGAAAGCACCCGTTTCACCCCCATAGACGTAGATAAGGCAGTTATAACGAGTGAATATAATATGGAATGTGTAAAAGAGTGGTTGGAACTTAACACACCCATAAAGAACATTACAATCGGTTAATGAAGAACGGCGGCAAATGCCGCCGCTACTTTCTTTCCGTGAGCCGAAGCGGAAAAAGAAAGATAGCAAAGAAACCTGTTTCCATTCCCTATAAAAAGATAACCCGCCGGGAAATACCCGCCGGATTATCTATCATAACATTACGCATAACGTATCATTCCAATTCTTCGCCCCATAGTTCCTTATCGGTCGGTGCGTATTTCATTTCATGCCAGCACCAGCCACCCACCAACAGGTAAAAGGCAACCAAAGCCATAAAGAAATTACATATCATAAGGATAGTATATCTGAAACCTGATATTATTCCTCATGGTGCAGAAAGGTTACTTTCAGAACACATACCATTTCTTCATCTTCGGCATCAAATTTCCACGTCCGCTTTTTGACAACCATTTCCGTATCAAAATCGAAATGTTCCAGTACGGGTGCATTATCTTCTTCATCCGCCCACCTGAAAGCCTGATTTGACGGTGTTTTCCTTAATTTCACCCGGTCAAATTGGGAAATGCTTTCTTTATCCACTATCACAATATCACCGACTACCGGAACTGCATCTGTTTTCCATGTGGTATTTACAAAAAATGAAATACCGTTTATATCCAATTCTATTTTAACCATGTCCTTTTTACTTTATTTGTTTTCTTCTTCCTTGTTATTGTCATTGTTAAATGAAAATGTTAATTGCTGTAACGTCCCGAAGCTATCCTGAAAATACACATCTACCGTTTGCTGGTCGGTCGATGCGGAAGTATAGTAAAGCCGGAATGTTTCACCCGGAAGCGGGTACAGGTCATTCGGCAGTAAAACCGTCCCATCGGACATTTTCAGCGTTCCCGCCCCGTCCGGTTGGAAATAGCGGATGAAATATTTTGTTTCCTCATACCGTCCGTCCCGGTGAAGCTGGCAGCGTATTTCCGCCGTTTCACCTACCTTTAATTTCTTCGGAACAGGCATCGTTTCGATACTGAACGGGTAAGACTGCTGTATATCCACGTTGTCACTACACGCACCCACCAATAACAAGGCAGCCACCATGTAGCCCCCTGTTAGCATCTTATAAATTACATTTCTCATATACATTATATATAATAGGTTAGTTTATCACATTATAAATTTCAGTCCCACGCCAAACTGTGTATGGAACTTTCCGACTGAAGAACCGAACAGGCATCTTTCCCTTGCGTTAATCAGGAACACCACCCGGTCGGTAATGTAACTTTCCAGTTCCAGCGTCAGCGCACCGCCATAAACAAAACCGTCCTTATCGGTCAGGGTCGAGCCATCGGGCAGCAATTTGTCGCCCCAGTTGCTTGTTTCGTACCCGGCAAGGGCAGACAAGCCCAGCGAAAGGAAAAAGGTTTTCTTTCTGTCTGAAAGGAAATTCATATAGTAACCGCCCTCGCCTGTAAACTGGCTTACGGGTATCTGCAAATCCTTATAGGGGTAATGCTTTTCGAGGTATTCCCCGCCGACAACCCACCTATTCCCGTTTTTGGTATAGGCACTCATGGCAGCCCCGAAGTAATAAGCGAAATCACTTTTACTGTTCCAGTGAACACCGTCCGCCATGCCGCCCGTAACCTGCAAGCCTTTCATTCCCGGCAGACATCTTTGTGCGTGTGCCTGGTTGAAAGTCAGGCACAGCACAAAAAGGGATATAATACAACATATCCTTTTCATGTTCATTTGATTTTAAGTTCATTAATCACTTTTGCCGCCACGATGTCGGAGTTCTCCACCCGGATGGTTTGGTGTCTGCCCCCGTTCTTTTCCACCAGTTCGATAACTAATATCTTATCGTCAGGGATAGTAAACTGCGGGACGGTGTACACGGTGCGGACGGTACTTTTGCCGCCGATAACCAGTATCTCGTTATAGCTCCGCACCGGGTCGATAACGGTTTCCTGAATCGCCGTTCTTTTGGCTACTTTCTTATCCACAATCTTGAAACGGATAAAGTCGGTATCAAACGGTACGTTTGAACTGTTCTTTGTTTGTGTGTGGAAGTAGAACAGCCCGTTATGCGAATAAATGCCCTTTACCAAGAACTGCACCCCGAAACGCTTGCATCCCAAATGCTTTATTTCCCGGTCATTGTTTTGGTAGATGGACTGCATAATCAGCTTTACCAAAAGCGGGCTTTCGTTACCCAGTTCACGGAAATAGATATTCATCCGGGTATGTGAAAAGTCGGTGGTGTCCTCATTCTCCAAGAAGTCTTTCATTTCGATGTTCAGCATTTCCGGTTCATGTGCGTATTTTGCATTGAAACTGTAAAAGCTACCATCCTCACAGATAACGGAAAAATTGGTTTCACCGGGAAAGCCCTCTGTTGTAGCCTTGACCCTGACAACATTTTCCGCCCCGTCCGCTTTTCCGGCAATAATGTAGTTACTGCCTAAGTCCACGTACTTAACGGCAGACGGGAAAATAAGGTGTACTGTTTTTGCAAACGTCACCTGTACGCCGTAAGGTGTCACCATTTGGCGGTAAGGGAGCTTCTTTGTAATGCCCTGATACAAATCGTTACTTTGTGCTTTCATTGAAACCACGCCCAAGAGTAGGGCGAACATGATAATTAACTTTTTCATTTGGATTGAAATTTTTATGGTTGATAATTGATAAATAGATTATTGCTGTTTGGCGTAAAGCATCACCTGATAGTTCGCTTTCAGGTGTACTTTTACCGTTCTGAATTTCTTAGCGAGGTATTGTGAACCGCCCTGCATCAAGCCCCTTGTAATATCCATTGCGACCTGCTGCCCGGCACTTTGCGCAAAGGAAATGCTCGTACCCAGTCCCGCCCCGATGTTTGCCATCGCTTCTTTTGCCGCTTCCTGTTCCAGTGACGAGGGGACGGAAAGCCCCTTTTGCCCGTCACTGTCGTAAACGGCAAGTTCCACCGGAATGATGTTACCCGCATATTCGAGCGAGGACACCAGTATGTCGAGCCGTTCCCCCTGCACTTTGGCACTTCCTGAAACAAGGCTGTTTTTCGGGACAATCACATTCCCCGCCTGTAACGGTTCTAACAGCCGGAGCTTGACGGTCTGCCCGTCCATAAGTGTTTGGTCGTTATGCACACACGCCCGGATAGTGTTCTTTCCCATCGAATAACCACTGCCGACCGCCGTATTAAACCCGTAATTGCGTGGCTTGCTGTATTCGGCGATAAATTCGGCGTTGCTCATAGGTTGCTGCAATCCTGAAACCGTCCTGTCCGATACCGATTTTACAGGTGTGGCATTTCCTTTGCCCTGAACAGGTGCGGACGGTGCGACCTGTGCAATCTGTCCCGGTTGCGGTGGTACGCTTTGCCCGTTCTGTCCGTTCATATACTTTGCCGCCAGTTCGTAGGATTTTTCCATAAGAGCCACCTGTTCATCCATGTTACCCGCACCGCTTTCTTTCGCATCGAGCCGGGCAGTGAGTTCTTCCACCTGACGTTTCAGTTCCTCTTTTTCCTTGTCCTCTTTCGGCGTTTCGTAGAAACTGCCTAACTGACGGTTCATGTCCCGGTAAGCTGCCGCCGAAGATTGGATAGAGGAACGTCTATTGTTCGGCGCACCCGCCCCGAAGTCTATTACATTGGTTTTCGGTTTTTCTGCCGGAGCATCATCTATCAGGGTCAAATCTTCCCCGTTCCCGTTTTCCTCTCCCAGCGAAAAGGCAAAATCCTGTAAGGAGCGCATCTTGTCCGCCTGTTTGTTCTCCATTTGTTCCTGTTCGTAGGCGGTCTTTTTATCGCTGATTATCCCGTCCCCTTTGGGTTGCGGAATATCGGCATTAAATCCGCCCACGTTTTCCACCTTTGCTTCGTCCTTATCGGACGGTGCAAAAATCAGGTACATAGACCCCAAGAAAACCAGTCCCATAAGCGGGTAAACCAGCATCCTTTTTCGTTGCTGTATCTGCTGTGGGGTCAGTTCCTTTTTTTCCTTTACCTGTTTTTCAGGTTCTTTCTTCCTGTCCGTTTCCGGTGCGGGAACTTCATTCTTCACTTCTTTTTCTTCCATTGTCTGACTGATTAAAAATGTTCGTACTGTCTTTACCTTGTAGCTGCAACTGCCTGATGTGTTCTATCCGTATGGTTTCGCCATCCTCTTTTCCTATCCGGTAAATGGATGATACCGTAAAGTAGATGGATAGCCCGCCGAAGAACAGGAGCATAAGCAGGATTACCGCCAGCCTTATTTCCGGTGTCATGCGCCCGCACAGGCGGCGGAGTTTTTCATCCGCCCAGTCCTGCACATGGGTAATTGCCTGATTAACCGGAGAGAGAATTTTCCGTATCATGGCTTACCGCTTTATGGTGTTCAAGTCCTTGTTTTCCGTTATCTCGAAACTTTCCATCATAAAGCCGTGCGGGTTATTATCACTTCTTACGGCGTTTAATAACCGGCAACGGGTGACAAGGCTTCTTTCCGTCACGCTGCTTTCACGGATAATCATTTGGCGGGCATAGGTAGCCACCGCATACGGGTACACATCGAAATTGCATGAAACGCTGTCTATCTGTATGGTCTGGCTGATATTGCCCGAAATGATACGGTTGTAATATCCCTTTTCCGAGAGGTCACGGTAATAGTTAAATGCGCTCTTATCGGCGAGGAACAGCGACCGTTTGATATTGCTTTCGATAGCGTTCTTATCCGGTGAGAGCGTGAAAAAGAGTTCGTGAAAACGCTTCACGTGTTCCCTTGCTTCAACCGGACGGTTTTGTGTCAGGTCTTGCGAAAGCGCAAGCATCAAACTTTTACCACCGTCCAATACATAAATTTTCTGTCGTTGCGCTTCGGCAAATGTGTAGGAGTTCCAAACGGCATACCCCGTTATCAGGGTACACATAACGACAAACACAATCCCGAAAAGACGTATCTGTTTGAAACTGGTTTCAATGTTCTTTAAACTTTTAAATTCCATCTTGATTTTTAATTATTGATTACCTTTGATTAGTTTACCGCCGACCCTGCCGCCAGCGTTTCCGGTGGCTGCTCCGGCTACCGCACCAACGCCACTGCCCGTTTTATTGGCTGCACTGTTTATATTCCGGCTCATGTTGCCCATTCCGCCCGCCTGAATAATCCAGTTCGATACGGTGGGGATGGTGAAGTAACCGATGATACCGATTATCATAAAGATTATGTACACTGAATTGCTGCTATCGGGTACGAAATTGGGGTCTGATAGCTCCTGAATATCCTTTTGCAACATAAGCACCTGTATTCGGGCAAGAATGGAACTGAACAGGTCTGAAACGGGTAGCCACAGGTAAACGGAAATGTACCTTGTTATCCATTGGGTCAGTGTCGCCTGAAAGCCATCATATACACTGATGGCAAAGGCTATCGGACCCAGTATGGCAAGGACAATCAAGAAAAAGGTTCGGATAGTGTCTATCACAAGGGCTGCCGATTGAAAGAGCAGTTCCAAAAGTTCCCTGAACCAATCCCGGACGGATTGCTTAATATTGTGGGCTGCCCTATCCATGTACATACCGCCCATTGTGGCAATATCTTTGGCAGACCATCCCAATTCGTCAATCTGTTTATCAAATGCTTCATCCGAAACAAGGTAAGCCGTTTCCGGATTACGCACCATCGCTTCATATTCCAGTTTGTCCTTTTGTTCCCGGTAGGCGTTCATATCGAAAGTTTGCGTTTCGAGCATATTGTTACACCCCTTGACTACTGGCGACATCACGCTGTTAATCGTACCCAGTACGAATGTGGGGAAGAACATAATACAGAAACCAATCACAAAAGGACGGAGCAAAGGGTAAACGTCTATCGGTTCGGCACTGGCGAGCGACTGCCATACTTTGGCAGCCACATAGAACAAAGCCCCCAGTCCCGCTATTCCTTTGGCTACCCCCGCCATGTTCCCGCATAGCGGCATCATATCCGTGTACAGACTTCGTAAAATCTGATGCAGGTTATCAAATTCGATTGCTAATAACATACTACTTATTTTTAGAAGTTACCAGTAACGTTCATCCGCCGAACCATACAAAGCCATTACCCGGTCGGTGTCCTTTTTCTTTTTCGCCCGCAGGTAGGAAACAGAAATATTTTTCCGGGTATAGTAGCTCACCAAATCCCGGTAGTTCCTGATGGAGTTATACGTCCGGTCGATAACGTCCATCCGTTCTTTATCCGACATGGAAAGCCCGTTGATGTTCACCACGCTTTTCATTTCTTCCAGCACATCGGAACTTTCCTGCAACAGTTGGGTATATCCGTAGGCAATCGCCGAAAGCTCGTCCGGCGTATAGTTTTCATCCGAAAGCATCTTCTGAAAACTGTTCACATAGATGTCGGAAATCTCACCGATAAGCAGGATAGACTTTTGTACTTTCCGGGCATCTTTGACAAGGTTATGCACTGATTTTAAGGCATCATAATAATCTTTTCCCTGTTGATAAATCTTTACCGTTTCCTGAAAATTCTTTATCATATTCTGTGCGGTCGAAGAAGTCTGAATGATGTTCTTTGACGCATTGATAATCCCTTGCGCCAAGTTGCCGGGGTCACTCACCACCCATTGTGCGTTTACCTTTCCGGCAAACAGGCTGCATACTACAAGCAGCATTATAATCTTTGTTTTCATACGCTTACTTCTTTATTGGTTGGTTACTCCGTTTATATTCTCCGCCGGGAGAAAGCAGAATCCGGTCATTCTCTTTGTCATAAGTCAGCAGGACGGACAACCCCGTTTCGATGAACAGGTTTCCGTCTTGTTCTGAAATCTGATAGGTTTCCGTTTGGATAGTTCCCCGGTAGGTCTTTCGATAGGTCGTTACCCGGTAATGCCCGTTTTCCTCAAAGAGGGTAAACGCCGGACGGTTTTTCACGCTTTCCCAGTCCCCACGCATCGCCCTAAGACGGTCGGCGTTCGTTTCCTTACAGGAAGAAAGCCCCAGTAACAAAGTACATAACAGCACCGGAAACAGGAATTTTAAATGTTTCATACTGATTGATTTTTAAATTGTTAGTTGATTATTTTTCGGGATTGCGCTTGCTTTCGGCAAGCCGTTTGATAGCAAGTTCGAGATTACCGCCCAACTTTTCGGACAAGGCAAAAAGTTCCATCTTTTCCGTTTCTTCCGTTGTGTATGTAAAATATTCTTCCAAACTCACTTCGGTAGCATATACGGCTGATTGTGTACCGCCTAAGCCTATCCAAACTTCCTTGTATTTCCGGTTCGGATGATTGGCAAGGTTGATGGAAAGCACCTGTGAACGTTCCTTATCGGTCAGTCCCAAAAGGTTCTGTATGCTATCGAATTTATTAAGGTATTTCCTTTGGTCGAGCAGTATCTTACAATCAGAATTGTTTATAATACTCTCTTTTACAATGGGCGAGGAAATAATATCTTCGACCTCTTGGGTAACTACAATCGCTTCGCCGAAATACTTTCTAACGGTTTTGTATAAATATTTTATGTAATCCGCCATATTCGCCGATGCAATCGCTTTCCACGCTTCTTCTATCAATATTAATTTCCTGATACCCTTTAGTTTACGCATTTTGGAAATAAATACTTCCATGATAATAATGGTTGTAATCGGGAACAGGATTTTGTGGTCTTTGATATTATCCAACTCAAAGACAATGAAGCGTTTATGCAGCAAATCAAGCTCCTTGTCGGAGTTCAGCAGGTAATCATATTCGCCCCCTTTGTAGTAAGGTTCTAATACATTCAGGAAGTTGTCTATATCGAAATCCTTTTCCCGGACGTTCTTTTCTTGCAGGTGCGCCCGGTAGTCATTTTTCACATATTCATAGAATGTATTGAAGCAGGGAGTAACCGAACTATCCTTAGTAATCAGTTCGATATAGGAACTTACGGCGTTTGACAAAGCCACTTCTTCCGCCCGTGTGGGTGCTTCATCGTCCCTTTTCCAAAGGGTCAGGATAAGCGTTTTGATACTCTCTTTCTTTTCAATATCGAATACCCCATCTTCCACATAGAAAGGATTAAACGCTATCGGGTTTTCAGTAGTATAGGTAAAATAAATCCCATCTTCCCCGTGCGTTTTCCGGTTTATCATTTCACACAATCCTAAGTAACTGTTTCCGGTATCAACCAGCAGGACGTGCGCATTTTGTTCGTAATACTGGCGCACCATGTGATTGGTGAAGAATGATTTGCCGCTACCACTCGGCCCAAGTATGAACTTGTTGCGATTGGTAATGATACCTTTTTTCATTGGCAGGTCTGAAATATCAATGTGCAACGGCTTTCCTGTGACCCTATCCACCATCTTGATACCAAAGGGAGAAAGCGAACTTTTGTAGTTCGTTTCTTCGGTGAACATACAAAGAGCCTGTTCTATAAAGGTGTAGAAACTTTCTTCCGCCGGAAAGTCCGCCTGATTGCCGGGTATGCCCGCCCAAAACAAGGTCGGTGTGTCGGTGGTGTTATGACGTGGCTTGCACTCCATAAGTGCGAGCTGTGACCCCACATCATTTTTAATGTGTTTGAGTTCGTCCCGGTCGTCACTCCATGCCATGATATTACAATGGCATCGCACGGAGATAAGCCCCTGTGAATGTGCTTCGTTCAAATATTCCTCTATCCAAGACTTGTTAATCTGATTGGCACGGCTGTATTTGGAAAGGGAGTGCATATTGCGAGCCATCTTTTCAAACTGTTTCAAGTTCTCCGTATGGTCGTCAATGAAGATATACTGGTTATAAATATGGTTACAGGAGAGCAGCACACCCACCGGGGAAGCAAATGACAAACGGCAATCGCTCCGGTCAGTGGATAGCTTTTCATAACGGGTATCTGTGCCTACTTTTCCCGGCATATCTTCCGCATCCGAAAGGGTATGCAGGCAAAGAATATCATCGCCAATCTTCATTTCGTCAGCACCCAGTGAAATATCTTTCAGTGTGGTGGTGTCGGTCTGTGAGAGTGAAAAGTATTTTTCCACGATACCCGCCGTTTCCTTTGTCCCGGTTATCTCGTCCGAAGTCAGACGGGTAAGGGTAATGAAACCGCTATCGTTCATAATACTTTCAAACTGTCCCACCGCTTCGAGGAACTTTGTAACCGTTTCCCTGTCCCTAATCTCTTTGGGTACAAGGAAACCCCGGCAAAGAGTGGAAAAATTGCTCTGCATCCGGCTGCGTTCCTTTGTCGTTTTCGTCAGGAACAAATAGCAGGTATGGTTCAAGAACGGTCTTTCATTAAAATGCCGTTCAAAGGAACGGGAAAGGAAACTCAAATCATCCTTTTGGATGTCAGGCGCATAGTTTTCTTTGATGAACCAGTCCTGTTTATGAACGATGCTATAATCGGGCAGCACCTTTACCGCCTTGTTCCAAGCGGAATGTATCGCTTCGTATTCGGCTGCCGTGACGGTGAACAGTTCCGGCAGTTCCACCCGGAACGCCACCGTTATGTCGGCGTCTTTGGAAACGATGCACCCGTTTTCCACCGTGAACAGTGGAAACTTGTTTTCCAGCGTAGTAGCTTTTAATATATTTCTCATTTCGATGCTTGTTTTAAATGGAATAATCGGGATATGGCTTTTCGGTTGATGATATGGAAAGGGTGGCTTTTGCGTGCGGACAATTTCATTAACCCGTGTGTCCCGTACTTTTCGTTTAACCGGAATGTGAGCCATACAAGCAACGTTGCCGAAGTAACGCCGAAGATGATGCACACCCACTGGTTAATGCCTACCATGTACATGATGATGAAAAGCACGAACAGGGCTAACAGCCCGCCCGCAAAAATGAAAAGATACTGACTTTTCAACCCTTTAAACTCAACTGGCTTGCCTATCCCCCTGTTAATCGGATAGTCTGCCATAGTCCATTTCTTTAGAGGAAGAATGAACGTAGGATAGTGGCAGCGACAATCAAAAAGATACAAGCACCAAACCAAGAAGCCGCCGTTTTACTGGTGTCAGGGTCGCCCGAAGAAAACTTGCCATAGACTTTCACGCCGCCAATCAAGCCCACCACCGCACCGATGGCGTAAATTAATTTTGTCGCCGGGTCGAAATAGGACGTTACCATGTTGGTAGCTTCTGTAATACCCGCCATGCCGTTACCTTGTGCAAACGTAGCGGATGCAGCCAATAGAGCGACTGCCGAAAAGAGAACTTTCTTTTTCATTATAAATACATTGATTTTTTAAATTGCCGGACGGTTGGATAGTCCGCCCGGCGGAGTGATTAATAATTGATTTTTTGTGGTTGCGGGGAGTGTTCCCCAGTGTTCGGAAAGGTTTGTCTTAACCGTAATCTCTTTGTTTCATCATCTTATTATTTAAAGTTTACCATTAAAGAAAATCGTTCATGTCAAAGTCTGCCATTTCATTACTTCCGGCAGCCGGGACAGTAGCGGGTACGGGTATCTCATGCTTTTGTAAAAGTTCCGCCACCCGTGACCTGCCCCCGTTAATCTGCTCCACCAGCGAATGAAACAGGTTTGTTTCCGTCCGGCAGATGGTTTGAACGGCTTGCCGTTCTTCCGTTTCGGACGCTTGTTTTATCTGAATGACCTGAACCATTTGCGCCAGCTCACCCAGTGTGATACCTTGCGCCATTTCCGGTTCACCGTCACCCATGTAGCAGGCGATTTCTTCCGCTTCGATTTCATCCGCCGAAACGTCCGTTTCTTCCGCATCTTCCGTTTCAAATTCCATTTCAAATTCGGTTTCAATCGCTTGCGCAGCAGATGTTTCAGCCACCGTTTCATCGCTTTGCGGGACAAATATAGAAGCATTATCCACCCCTTTTGAAAGGTGTCCTAAGATGTCCCCGTTTGTCCTCATTTGTCCCATCCGGTAACGGCTTGCACCTACAAGACAATCCCCGTTTCCGGTTTTCACAGTCGGTTTGCTTTCCGGTTGTTCCGGCTCTCTTTTCCCACCCGTGAACCATGTTCCCAAGCTATCCCTGTATCGCCATAAGAGGATGGCGTAATACAGTAGTGTTCCGATAATAAACCATTTCAACATATCAGAACGGCTTTTCAAATTTGCTTTCGTACAGTTCGTTTATCTCGTCCTGAAACTGGTCAAAATGCCGGAGCAGGATATTTTCTACATAGCTGCTGACGGTCGCCTTGCGCCCGCCGATAACGGTTACTATCTTCATCAGCTTTTCGTGGGTGGTACGGCTGACATATAACGGTTGTCGGTCGGTCAAGTCCACCCGCATGAAATAGGTTTCCCGGTAATCGCCCGGAGTGTTCTTTTTCCGGCGGGCAGGTTCTTTCACCGCCTTTTCTTCCTTTGGTTCTGCCTTGATTTCCGGTTTATCTGCTGTTTCCACCGTACCCGTCTTATCATCCGGTTTGTCCGGTGTTTCTATTTCTGTTTCCACCGTCACCGATGGTGTTTCCTGTTTTTTCACGGGCAAGCCCTGTGAAATAATCTCTTTCATAAAATCCTCGTCAATTTGCGGTTTCCCGCCGCTTTGCTTTGCCATATCGTTACAGTTTAATAAAGTATGCGATTTCGGTTATCAGTTCTTCCATGTTGCTGCCCTTTACCAGCCGTTTGTCCGCCGGGAACAGCGTGGAACGAAACACGGTTTTACGCTGTGCGTCCAGTTCCTTTTTAAACCTTTTGGTGTCCGGGATAAATACTTTCATAAGGGGTAGTTCCAGTTCGCCGATGGTCTGTTCATACAGGGTGTACAGGTCTGTTTTTTCCCGTCCATCTACCATGTTCCAAAACAGGTGCAGCCCTTTCAGTCGGCACGCTTCATTCTTTACCAGCAGTTTGTCGATAGCCACCGCAAAGGAAAGGCTGCTTTCCAATACCACCCGGTCGGCAGAAATGGGAGTAAAAATGTAGTCCACCCCTGAAAGGGAGTTGATAACCCCCTCACTGTTCACCGTTCCGGGCAGGTCGAAAAAGACCACATCATAATCCGACCCGGCAGATGCAAGAAATTCATCCGCCGTTTTTATCGCTTCGTCCGGCGAACTGCAAAGTACCGGGTACGCTTTCTTTCCCAGTGCTTTGAACTGGCTGAAAGCAAGCTGTTTGTAATACTCATCACCGTTCACCTGTTCGGCATCCCGTTTGCGCATGGCACTGATACTGTGCTGCGGGTAGTCGCAATCCACGACCGCCACGTTATACCCTTTGAGGTAATACAGGTAACTTGCCACCAAGACGGTGAACGTTGTTTTGCCGACCCCGCCCTTTTGGGTGGAGAAAGCCACATACAAGGTTTCTTTCTTCATTGTAATACAGAATTATTGTGATACATCTTTATTTCATTCCATCCGTTCAGATTGACGGATGGTTTTCTTGCGTTCCATGTGGAAAGCCCGAAAGCCGGAATGATTGTTTTCTTTCTGCAAAGAGAGCCTGTTTTCTTTCTTGCTTCTTTATTTTCATTCATTCTACAAAGACAGTTTGTTTTCTTTGCAGACAGTTTGCTTTCCCGATTGAAAACCTGTTTCCTTTCAATCATCCCATCCGGTTTGCTTTCCTGCTTTCTTGAAAGATTGCAATCTTGAAATCTTATTTTCAAGTTTTCAAAACCGCTTTCTTTCCGTCCGTTTGCCGTTACATATTTCCATCTATCCATATTGCTTTCTTTCTGAAATCCGGGACAAATAAACGTAGAAAAACAACCCCTTTCGAGATGTGTCCTCAAATGTCCCCGTTTGTCCTCATTTGTCCTATAACCCGCTATTTCACAGCATTTTTAATACCCGTTACTTTGCAACCGAAAGGTATCGGTCAGGCTAACCAAGCCCCCGCCGCCGGGAGCGTTCCAATATCCGCTAACTCCAATCCGTCCGTAGGCGGATTTTTATTTGCACTGGCAAATAGCAAGGTGTGTTCTAAGCAGCTTGAAATTCTTTCAGCAGCTTTGAACGCCTTGCCCGGACGAAGCCGGGATAGGGTCACTCCGAAGTCGTAACCCTTTAAATAAATGTAGCATGAAACAGAAAAATGAAAATGCGTCCCGTCCGGGTGGCGCAGGACGAAAGCCCAAAGCAGACCCGGCAGTGTTCCGGTACTCTATCAGCTTCAATGCAATAGACCACGCCCGCTTTTTGGCATTGTTCGACCAGTCCGGTATGCGTACCAAAGCGCATTTTATCACCGCCCGCATCTTTGGCGAACCGTTCAAAGTGATTAAAATAGACAAGGCGGCGGTAGAATATTATACCCGGCTGACCGCTTTATATTCCCAGTACAGGGGTATAGCCGTGAATTATAATCAGGTGGTAAAGGCTCTCAATACCAATTTTTCGGAGAAGAAAGCACTCGCTTTTCTCTATAAACTGGAAAAGGCAACGATAGAACTTGCCGACCTGAACCGCCAAATTATTGAACTGACCCGTGAGTTTGAAACAAGATGGTTGCAAAGATAAGCGTAGGAAGTTCTCTGTTCGGTGCGCTATCCTACAACCAAAACAAGGTGGATGAAGAGCAGGGAAAGGTACTTTTAAGTAACCGTATGTTTGAAAGCGAGGATGGAAATTTCAGCATCCGGCGTTGTATGGAATGTTTCGATATGCACCTGCCCGCAGACCTGAAAACAGAAAAGCCGATTATCCATATCTCCCTGAACCCGCACCCGGACGATGTACTTTTCGATAGCCAGTTGGCGGATATTGCCAAAGAGTATATGGATAAGTTGGGGTACGGCAACCAGCCGTATATGGTTTACAAGCACGAAGATATTGCAAGGCATCATATACATATCGTTTCCATCCGGGTAGATGAAACGGGCAAAAAGATAAACGACAAGTTCGAGCATATCCGCAGCAAACAAATCACCCGTGAACTGGAACAGAAGTACGGGCTGCATCCGGCAGAGAAGAAACAGGCAGCCGACCGCCCCGAACTTAAAAAGGTGGATTACCGGGCAGGGGACGTAAAGCACCAGTTATCCAATACGGTGAAAGCCCTTGCCAGCAGCTACCGTTTCCAAAGTTTCACGGAATACAAAGCGTTGCTATCTATATATAATGTACAGGCGGAAGAAGTGAAAGGGGAAGTGAACGGTAAACCCTATAACGGCATTGTCTATTCGGCGACCAATGACAAGGGAGAAAAGCAGGGAAACCCGTTCAAATCTTCTTCTTTGGGTAAGTCGGTAGGTTACGAAGCCATTCAGCGACACATCAAGAAATCCACAAAGGACATTCAGAACAAGAACCTGAAAGAGCGTACCCGCCGGACAGTCGGCGCAGTGATGAAATCCGCCCGTAACCGTAAGGAACTGGAACAAGAACTGAAAAAGAAAGGCATAGATGTACTTTTCCGTCAGAACGATACAGGCAGGATATACGGTGTAACATTCATCGACCATGAAAAACGTACCGTCCTGAACGGTTCACGGTTGGGAAAGGACTTTTCCGCCAATGTGTTCAACGACCTGTTTACAGGCTCCCGTACTTTGACGGGAAACAACAAACAGGAAATGCAGGAACACACGCCGGAATATAGCCCGACCGGACACATTGAAAATACAGGCAAAACCATTGCGGGACTATTCAGCCTGTTATCCGGTGGGGACGATACGCCACCCGACAACAGCCAAGTTCCGCCACCCAAGAAGAAAAAGAAGAAGAAACAAAGACGTATTTAATAACTATAAAAATTTCAATTATGCAGAATGAAGATGATTTAAGAGGACTTGCAAAGGTCATGGACTTTATGCGGGCAATCAGTATTTTATTTGTAGTGATAAACATTTACTGGTTTTGTTACCAGTCGTTCAGGGAATGGGGTATCAATATCGGGGTAGTCGATAAAATCCTGTTGAACTTCCAGCGTACCGCCGGGCTGTTCTCCAATATCCTATATACCAAACTTTTTTCGGTGGTGTTCCTTGCGCTTTCCTGTTTGGGAACAAAGGGAGTGAAAGAGGAAAAAATCACATGGAACAAGATTTATGTATTTCTGACAATCGGTTTTATCCTGTTTTTCCTGAACTGGTGGCTGTTGGTTCTGCCGTTGCCACTGGCGGCAAATACAGCATTGTATATCTTTACCATGACAGCCGGGTATCTTTCTTTATTGGCTGCCGGAGTATGGATTTCCCGCCTGTTGAAAAATAACCTGATGGATGATGTGTTTAATTTGGAAAATGAAAGTTTCGCACAGGAAACACGCCTGATTGAAAACGAATATTCTATCAACCTGCCGACCCGGTTCTACTATAAAAAGAAGTGGAACGATGGGTGGATAAACATTGTAAACCCGTTCAGGGCAAGCATGGTTTTAGGTACACCCGGTTCAGGAAAATCGTATGCGATAGTCAATAATTATATAAAACAGCAAATCGAAAAAGGCTTTGCTGTTTATATTTATGACTACAAATTTCCCGACCTTTCAGAGATAGCTTACAATCACTTAATCAACCATTTAGACGAGTATAAGGTACAGCCTAAATTCTACATGATTAACTTTGACGACCCACGCAAAAGCCACCGATGCAACCCGATAAATCCGACATTTATGACGGACATATCGGACGCATACGAAGCCAGTTATACCATCATGTTAAACCTTAACCGCAGTTGGATAACCAAGCAAGGGGACTTCTTTGTGGAAAGTCCGATTATCTTACTGGCTTCTATTGTGTGGTTTTTGAAAATCTATCAGGGTGGAAAGTATTGTACATTCCCGCACGCCATTGAATTTCTGAACAAGAAATATGCCGACACGTTTACAATTTTAACCAGTTATCCCGAACTGGAAAACTACCTTTCACCGTTCATGGACGCATGGGAATCCAACGCCCAAGACCAGCTTCAGGGGCAGCTTGCAAGTGCTAAAATTCCGCTTTCCCGTATGATAAGCCCGGCTTTATATTGGGTAATGACAGGGGATGATTTTTCACTGGATATAAACAATCCGGAAGAACCTAAAATATTAGTAGTAGGCAACAATCCCGACCGCCAAAATATCTATTCCTGTGCTTTGGGTTTGTATAATTCCCGTATCGTGAAGCTGATAAACAAGAAGCACCAACTGAAAAGTTCTGTAATCATAGATGAATTACCGACTATCTATTTTCGGGGATTGGATAACCTGATAGCAACGGCACGAAGCAACAAGGTAGCGGTTTGTTTGGGCTTTCAGGATTTCAGCCAGTTACGCCGGGATTATGGGGACAAGGAAAGCAAAGTAATCGAAAATACGGTGGGTAATATTTTTAGCGGTCAGGTGGTTTCTGAAACAGCAAAAACGCTTTCAGACCGTTTCGGAAAGGTACTACAAAAACGGCAAAGTATGACTATCAACCGGAATGATAAATCAACCTCTATCAGTACGCAGATGGATAGCCTGATACCACCCAGTAAAATATCCAACTTGACGCAGGGTATGTTCGTGGGTGCGGTCAGTGACAACTTCGATGAACGCATCGAGCAGAAGATTTTTCATTGTGAAATTGTGGTGGATAACGAGCAAGTGAAAAGGGAAACCGCCAATTACAAAAAACTGCCCCAAATTATAGATTTCAGGGACGAGGACGGGAACGACCGGATGCAGGAAGAAATACAGGCGAACTACAACCGGGTCAAGCAGGAAGTCCAGCAGATTGTCACGGACGAAATGGAACGGATTAAGAACGACCCAACATTAAAGCATTTATTTGAAAATAAATAAAATCAATAGCGTAAGATATATTTATGAAAAAGTTATAGATATATCTTACTCACCTGAATATTCAAATAGTAATTTAATAATGTGGGTTTTTGTATTCGTTATTTCATTTATTATTAATTCTTCAAATTTGGGAGCATGTGACAAATTAATTCCTTCATCAAAAATATTATTTGTCATATTATCTAGTAATATATCTATTGAATGAAGTATGTTATCATATAATTTTGAATCGATAGCAAGAAAAGGATCTATAAATTTTTGTCTTAATTCATTTCCGTATAATAGCAATTTTTCATTTATTTCTCTTTTGGCATCATCACTTAAGTTAGTTACGGTTAATTTGTTTGTTTCTTTTCTTAAATCTTCGAAAAAAAGATATAGATATTTCATGTTATAATCTAAAATTAGAGTTTTTAACAAACTCATTTTTCTATTCTTCTCACTATTTTTATTATCCTTGTTATTATTTCTCACGAATATATAAATAACCAAACATACATTAATAAAAGCAATACAAACTGTTGCTATTTTATAAATTGTATCCAAAATAGAAGTATTCTGCAATGGAGAAGATACCTCAATTGTTTGTTTAATAACATGTATAGAATCTGTTAATGCAAATATATTGTCCATAATTAATCCAATGCTGTTTTAGGTCTTAGTATTCTATCAATAGCTTCATTTAATTGTTTTTTGTAATCGTAATTACCTTGTGATATAAAATTGAATTTTTTTAAGAAATCATCTTTACCCAATTTCTTAACAACATTAACAAAAAGTTCCTCGAAAAACGATGGATTAATCGAATAAACGTTATTAGGGATTATAATAGTAACAGAAGAATAATTGCTCTCAATTTTATCAACTCTTGATTTCTCTCGAACAAATTCTCCCCGATCTCTTCCCGTAAAAACTTTAGAGATTGCTCCTGTTTTAGTATCTCTCACTCTAAAATCCTCTAAATTAATTATATTATCTTTACTCAACATAATGCTTTCTATTTAATTTGTTTAATATCATCATCATTTAGTAAAATTTTAGCACAAATCATTGTGCCCGGAAAATAATGTTTAGCACTATACACATAATCACTATCCGGTTTATCTTCTATATTATCAGATTGATTAAATGTCATTACATTAAAAACATCGCCTGAATTATTTTTCTTGGTAGCTATTTTATACTTACCATCAAATATAATTCTTGTTTTACCTGACAAAATAGACATTTTCGATATGTTATCAACACTTTGCGACCCTTTAATGTTGAAAAAACTATCGATAAATCTAATTGAGCCATTGCCCCTTTTGTATTTTTGAGTAGACACAGATGTAACACCTTCTTGTAATGCATATAGTGTCCACAATGTTTCTTCTTCAAATTTCCCGGGAAGGAACAAAAATCTTTTTGTATAACTTTCCGATAATTCTTTCATTCTACTAACAATATCTTGGTTAGGACAATCAGGAGATTTAAACTTTTGATAAATTGTTTGTCCAAAATTAAGAATCACAAGCCGAAAAATCCCAAAATGATCTTCATCTTGCTTTTCTTCTTTAAAATAGCCTATAGAAAAACGGTATTGAGTACTTGAGTGTTCCTCTGCATTTATCAATATTTCTCCAATCACAGTGCATAAATCATTCAATTTTTCACTGGTTAATTCTTTATTCATTCTTCTTAGGCATTCAATAACATAATCTACCATCTGAGTAGTATCTAGTTCTTTCTGAGCAGCTCTTTTTTCTAAGTCTTTTTCTTTGTTATTATCATGTAAACAAAGCTTATACTTTATTATATCCTTAAAGTCTCGTTCTTTTACACTTAATGTAGCTGGAGAACCCACTGAAAATAATAATTTTTGAATATCTTCATTATTAATTTTATCCCCACCAATACTTATAGGGAAAAAATTTCGTTTATTTCTATCTGCCATTTGTGACTTTCTTGCAAAAGTCCAAAACTCTTTTAAAATAATATCTAATAAAACTTGTGTACCCAAATCAACATGCGTACATTTTTCGTAATCCAAAACTACGGACATGGAATTTTCTATAAATAATGCAGAAATTATTTTTCTAAATGTTAGAAAACTATCATTTGCATTATCTAGAATCGAGAATGATTCCGGAATAGGAATAATCCCATGTGAACAGAACTTTTCTTTTCGTATCGCTTTTAAATTGAAAGGACTTTCTTTAGCATGTAACAAATATTTGAGATTTGCTGGCAATCCATTATTTAATAACCTTTCTTTCTTCTGAATATACTCTATTTTTGTTAATGGTTTCAATCTCTTTTCAGATAACAACATAGCTTTTCTTCTAAAACGACGAGGTATACGCACTGTTCGCGAAAACAACGGAGATTGATTTTTTCTTCTCCTTTTTTTTCTTCGCAAACGTTGCCGTCTTTGTCGCTTATTTGATTCTTGTATTCGTATTCTTTGAATAATCCAAGAACGTTGTTTCTTATTCTTTTTTTTTGCCATATCTTATTACAATGCTGCTATATACAATTCTAAACTATATATAGCATTTTTAGCCATCTCAACGACATATAGTAATTTCTCATGCAAATATAGCCAAAATCTTTTGTATTAAAGAACTTCTCTAATAAATAACAATCATCTATTATGTTAAGGATGACCTTCGAGAGACAAATGAAGCCAAACGAGGACTAATGAAGCCACCTATTCCTAAATCCTTAAATATACTCTATTTCATCCTTACTTTTACTTCCGAAATTTTTATTTACTCACTAAAATTCAAAACATTATGGATGTAAACACAGCCAACCAGTCCACCACTGACGAACAGATGATGGATATTCTTCTTGTACTGGATAAGGAGAAAAAGACAATCAGCGCAGTAAAAGGCGTGGATGAAAACGGAGAACTCCAAACCGTACCGCCGGAGAATAACAGCGAACTTCTGAAATTCGACCGTCACGGTGATTTCTTTTCCAACTTCTTTTCTAACATGATGAACCAGTTGAAGAACCCGACCCGTTTTAACTTCTTCAAAATCCCTAAGATTGAACTTCCCAAAATCGAGCCGATAATTAGGGATAACTTCAATCATCCGACACCTGAAAACGAAGCGGGCATAGAGCGTTACCGGGTAACACCTGAAACCGTGAAGCAGGAAGCGAAGAAAGAACAGCAGGAAATCCAGACCCAACAACCACAGCAACCATCCAAAGAAGCGAGAACAACGGCGCAAGCACCGCAACAACCCGACAAAAGCAAGTATGTGATTGACCCGGATAAGGTGGACTGGGAAGCCTTGAAGAATTTTGGTCTATCCAAAGAACAGCTTGAAAAGGCAAAGGCTTTAGAACCCATGTTAAGGGGGTACAAGTCGCCCGGAGCGTTCACCATTGCGGGTAACTACAATTCAGCCATTATGAAACTGGACGCACGTTTATCTTTCCGGCACGACAAAGACGGAAATGTAGTTTTGGCGATACATGGCATCCGACAAAAGCCGGAACTCGAACGCCCGTTCTTCGGACATGAATTTTCCAAAGAAGATAAAGCCAATCTTCTTGAAACGGGAAACATGGGACGGATAGTAAACCTGAAAAACTATATCACGGGAGAAATGATACCCTCTTTCGTCAGCGTGGATAAGGTAACAAACGAACTGGTTTCCATGCGTGCAAGCAGCGTCCAAATATCGGATGAAATAAAAGGTGTCAAACTGAACAAGGAACAAAAGGAAGCCTTACGGGAAGGAAAAGGGGTATTCCTTGAAAACATGATTTCCAACCGTAAAAATCCCTTTTCCGCAACTGTTCAGGTCAATGCCGACAAGAAAAGTCTGGAATTTATCTATCCCAATGCCAAACAGTCACAGGAGCAAGGGCAGAAACAGACACAGCAGAACAGCCTTGTCACCAGTGACGGTGTAACCATTCCCAAAAGCATTTCAGGAATAGAGCTATCCCGCCAGCAACAGCAGGATTTAGTCAATGACAAGACCATCTTTGTTGCCGGGCTGAAAGACAAGCGGGGGGTCGAATACGATGCTTATATTCAGGTGAACCATGATAAGAAGAAGTTAGGCTTTTACAGTGACAATCCCAGCTTTGACCGTTCCGCCGTAAAAGAGATTACTCCGGCAAGCAAGAACCGCACACAGGTAGCGGTCAATTCGGAAGGCAAGACCAACGAAGCCACCAAAAAAGTGAAAGAACCCTTGAAAAAGGGTCAGGACAAGCCCACTGAAAAACAAAAGACCAAGCAGGATAAAAAGGAGAAGCAGGAGCAGACGGACAAACCCAAACAAAGCAGGGGACGCAAAAGATGATAGCGGTGTTAATCCTTATCCCGGTTATCGGTTTCGCCCTGTTTATTCTCGCCTGTTACAAAACAGACTGGGAAGTCATAGACAAGCAGAACCGACAATTTTATGTAGATGGCTATCACATCTATTATGACCGGAAAATCCTAAGACAAAAAGAAGTGGAACAATTAAAATCAAAATTAGAATGATTGCAGTAATCGGAGAAAAACCAAGTGTGGCAAGGGACATTGCCCGTATTTTAGGAGCGAGTGAAAAACAGGATGGCTATCTTTCAGGTAACGGGTATCTCGTTACCTGGGCGTTCGGCCATCTTGTAGGTTTGGCAATGCCGGAAGCCTACGGCATACAGAGTTTCCGCCGGGAAAGTCTGCCCATCATCCCGGATAGTTTTCAACTTACACCCCGACAAGTGAAAGCGGAAAAAGGGTACAAGGCAGACCCCGGCGCATTGAAACAACTAAAGGTAATCAAAGAAGTATTCGACCAGTCGGATAAGATAATTGTCGCTACCGATGCAGGGAGAGAGGGCGAACTCATATTTAGATATATTTACAATTACATTGGATGCAACAAGCCCTTTGTCCGTTTATGGATAAGCAGCCTTACAGACAAGTCAATCCGTGAGGGACTGCAAAACCTGAAAGCCGGTAGCCTTTATGATAACCTTTTCCTTTCGGCACAGGCACGCAGCGAAGCGGATTATTTGATAGGAATAAACGGTACACAGGCTTTAAGTGTGGCAGCCGGACAAGGCATTTTTTCTTTGGGACGGGTACAGTCGCCCACGTTGGCAATGATATGTACCCGCTTTTTAGAGAACAAGAACTTTGTCCCGCAAAAGTATTGGCAACTGAAATTACAGACTACTAAGGACAATGTAGCTTTTTCGGCACTATCCACAGAAAAGTACGATATGCAGCAGCCCGCCATCGACACGCTGCAAAGGATAAAGGAAGCGAAAACGGTACAGGTGAAAACCGTAGAGCGTAAGGAAGTGAACCAAGAACCGCCCTTGCTCTATGACTTGACTTCACTTCAAAAGGAAGCGAATACGAAACTGAACTTTTCCGCAGACAAAACCCTATCCATCGCACAAAAGTTATACGAGGGTAAACTAATCAGCTACCCCCGAACCGGAAGCCGTTATATCTCACAGGACGTGTTCGAGGAAATCCCGGAACGTCTTGTTAATTTGGAACAGTACGCCCGTTTTGCCGGATATGCTGCCGGGATGAAAGGCAAAGCCTTAAATTCCCGTTCCGTGAACGATGGCAAGGTAACAGACCACCACGCCCTGATAGTGACTGAAAACCTGCCCGGCAAACTGGAAACGGACGAACAGGCAATCTATGAACTGATAGCCGGGCGGATGTTGGAAGCCTTTTCTGAAAAATGCGTCAAAGACGTTACCAGTGTAACGCTGGAATGTGCAGGGTCGCTTTTCACGGTCAAAGGGTCTGTAATCAAGTCCGCCGGATGGCGTGCCGTATTCGGCGAGAAAGAGGACGGAGAAGATAACGCCACTTTGCCCGCCATGCGGGACGGAGATAGTTTACCGCTTTCCGGCATTGAATTACTGGAGAAACAGACTAAGCCCAAACCGTTACACACGGAAAGCAGTTTGCTTTCTTCGATGGAAACAGCAGGAAAGGAACTGGAAAACGCCGACCTGAAAGCCAGCATGAAAGATACGGGTATCGGCACACCCGCAACACGGGCAGCCATCATCGAGACGCTGTTTTCCCGCCAATATATCGTCCGGGAGAAAAAGAACCTTGTCCCGACCGAGAAAGGTCTTGCCGTTTACAATATCATCCGGGACAAGAAGATAGCAGACGTTGAAATGACGGGAATGTGGGAAAATACGCTTGCCAAAATCGAAAGCGGAGAAATGAACCCCGACACGTTCCGCAAAGGCATCGAAGTGTATGCACGGCAAATCACGGCTGAACTTTTGGATGTTCAACTTTCTTTCGCTTCGGGCAGTGGTTGTATCTGCCCGAAATGTAAGACCGGACGCATCCTTTTCTATCCGAAAGTCGCCAAATGTTCCAATGTGGATTGTTCCGTTACCATCTTCCGCAACAAGAGCGACAAACAGCTAACGGACAAACAGATTACCGAACTGGTGACTACCGGGAAAACCGGGCTAATCAAAGGCTTTAAAAGCAAGAACGGCAAAGTCTTTGACGCTTCACTTGCCTTTGACGAACAGTTTAATGTTACTTTCGTGTTCCCTGAAAAGAAAGGCAAACCGAAGAAATAAGACGGAAATAGTTATATTTGCCACAGAAAGTTTCATTATAGATAGATTTATAATTGAAATTTTTGTGGTTGAAGCACCCGGAGGGACACCGGGTGCTTTTTTTAATCATTCTCCTTTATACTGGTAGGTCAGGCAAACGACCTGATTGTCTATAACCCGGTGTTCGGTCAGTTCCCACTTCGACCCGAAAGTCTTGCCTATAAACTTGATACCGTCCCCCAGCATAACCGGAACGATATACAGCGTTATTTCATCCAGCAGGGACGCTTCAATCAGCGAGGTTATAAACTTACCGCCGCCAATGACCTGAATATCCGTTTCCGAACTTGATTTAAGTTCATTGATTGCCCGTAAGGGCATATCGGTAAGAAAGGTTACATTCTCCTTTTCGGTCACATTGGTGTCGTAGTGGGACACTACAAAAGTCTTTTTACTTTTGTACGGCCATCCGCCCCAATGTTCAAAAATACAGGTATAGGTATTCGCACCCAGCAACAGGTAATTTGTAGTTTCGTATTCCTTATTCAGTAAGGTTCTTACATTTTGGGGCATCCAGTCCAGTTCATTATCCGGCGTTGCGATAAACCCGTCAAGAGATACAGCGATGTTCGCTTTTATTTGCTTCATATTATCAGGTATTAAACAGTTTATGACCCTTATTCAAACTGTTCGCCAGTGCATCAAAAAAGAAGCGTGAACTTACGCTGCTTCAAAGTAGAGGTACTGGCATACCTAAATGACGAAACAGGCAAGCCCACGCTATGTTAAAACATAGCATAGACATTGCGCTGAAAATCTCGTCATTATTGAAAAGTGCCAGTTTTCTACTTTGAGACGTTCTGCGAACGAATATGTTATATATAAAGGCGAAATCACAGGTTACTGTTCAATCGCCGTTATTTTCTTATGTAACTTTTGCAAAGTTAGCCAAATCCCTGAAAACTTCGGCATACAATAAAAGAAATCCTGCCTTATCTCACGACAAAACAGGATTGAAAGCCATTAGAAAAGAAAAAATTAATCGGTTTTCTCACGGATTAACTTGTGTACATCCGTTGCTCGGTAATAGCACCTGCCATCCAGCATAAGGAAAGGGAGTATTCCCTTTTTCCGGTAACGGGTCAGTGTTCGGGGTGCTACTTTCAGAAGCAGGCACAAGTCCTGATTATCCAGCAGTTCTTCCCCGTCCAAACAGTTACGCCCGTTTATCACCCGGTCTATCTTCTTGTCCTGCATATCGAACCTATCCATGATACGTTCCATCCATGCGGTAAAATCATCTTTATCTATATACATAAGGCTGCCTGATTAAATTATACCAATCATAAAATAACTTTGGTTGGACGGGTCTTTAATGATAATATCCCGTTCCCGCATGAAGCGGATATAGCTTTTTGCGGTGCGTTCTTTCACGTCCAAAATCTGCTGTATCTGCTCGCACAGGTCTATGTAGGTTATATGTTCCTGCCTGCCGAACACGTCACGGGCAACCCCGACCAGTTCCTTTTCCTTGCGCTTCTCTTTTTCCTCACGGGTCTTTTCACCCCTGTAAAGGTGCATCCCGGCTGCTTTGTCCCAAGCAAAGAGCATCAAGGGAACATCCAACGGGCTACCGTCCCTTACTTTCAGGGCTTTCACTACCGACAAAGCCGGGTCTTCGTCTTTTTCTATCGAGAGGATGGCAGCCGCTTTGCGTTGCAGTTCCGAGCCTAAATGCCCCCGCAGTTTCAATCCGTTGGGTACGAAATGCAGCACGCAGATGATGCAGGTCTTATATATCCCTGCCAGTCGGTAAAGTTCATCTATGATTGCCACGCTTTCCGCTTCATCATTGGCACATCTTACAAGGTCTGCAATACCATCTATCACTACCAACTGAATACCCCCATATTGGAAATAATACCTGTCCATGCTCTGAACAATGGCGTGCAGCCGTTCTTTGCGGGACATACCCGTAAGGCAGAAAGCCTTAAATTCATCCGGCTTGTCGGTCTGTTTCGCTCTTTTTATCAGGTTGGTTACATTCTTGAACAGTTGTACTTCCGATTGTTCCGTATCATAAAGCAGGACGGCTTTATGTTTCGTGTTCTCACTTACATTGATACCCAGCGTATCAATCTGAATATCCGCCGGACGGATTGAACCTGCCACCAGTGCAGCCACATAGTTACTTTTCCCTGTTCCCTCTCCGCCAGTGATGCAGCACAAGTTCCCCTGTGTTCCCAGTGGAACGTCACCCGCCGAAATAATTTCCTGCGCTTTTGCCGGAGGATTATTAAAATCAATCTCACACGATTTAAGCATAGTCATTGTTTCATTATAGATTGTATCTAAGAAGTCGATAAATAGTTTGATGAAATTTTCCCGGCTGTTACCCGCCCGGAAATAATCGGAAATGTCCTTTTCCTCTTTTGTCCCCTGCAAAGGGAGAAGCAACCGTTTCACACCGTATTCACAGAGTTGTTTCTCATGCTTTTTTGCGCTTTCCACTCCGGTAGCATCCATATCGTAAAGCAATATGATATGTTTAAACCGGAATGTAAGTTTATAAATGATGTTCGGCGGAACAGTTACCGTTTCGCTATTGAAGCAAATCGCATGGAAACCATGCGCTGCCAGTGACATGACATCTTTTTCCCCGCCCGTAATAAACAGGGTATCGCCTTTACTGGGTAGCTGTTCCAGCCCGAAACAATAGCTTTCGCCAATGTTTCCGCCATATAGAAAGCGGGTCTTGGAAAACGGTCTGTACAGTTTGATGAAGCGTTTGTTCTTATACCCGTAAATGGGTTCTTCCTTAGTGGAAGAATAAGAAAACGGATTGCCATCCGCATTTTCACTTTGGAACTGAACCACTGAACAGACTTTATACTGTTCCAGTATTTCAGGGGTAATGCCGTATTGTTGCCAGTATTCCAGTTCGGAAGCGGTAAGTTTCCTCTCCTTGAATGTGTACGGTCTGCCAGTACGTTCTACCGGAGCAGGTACAGGCTTTTCCGGTTCTTTGAATGTTTTAGGTACAGGTATGGGATTACCCTCTGAAAGCCCCAGTGACAAATCCCGGTCTATAATCCGCAATATTTCTATGAAACTGCTTGAATTGTTACAGTCCAGCCCTTTGAGCATACCCACAAAAAAGAAGCAGTCGCCGGAATAATCGTCATTTCCAAAGTCTTTCAGTTTATAACTGTTGCTACGGCGGTCAAAATAGATGTTACAGGACGCTTTGCTGTCCTCATACAACGGATTAAGGAAATTACGTCCCACCCGCCACGTGCCGGGAATATAATGTTTAAATACGTTCAGACCGTTATTTGTCCTCTCTAATATTTCGTCTTTCCTTAACATATAGCTTGTGGTTGGTTATCAGGTTACGCATACATTCGTCATTGCTCTTTATCAAACGGCTTTCCAGCAACCGTTTTATTTCACCGATTTTATAGAAATTGCGTCCCCTGATGGTAGAGTAAGCGATTTCTCCTTTGGAACGAAGCCGTTGCAGGGTGCGGTCGCTGATTTTCAGGAAAGTACATACTTCGTAACTATCCACCCAAATATCATCCTCATTCTCTTTGCAGTCGTCCTGACGGGAAAATACATAATTGGCAATCACATTGATTTTTGCCATCAATTCCTTAAAGGCTTTTGTTTCTACTGTTATTACGTCCATTTTATTAACTAATTGATTTGCTGCAAAGTTGGACGGTTCGGGGAAATAAAAAGCCACAGGCGAACCCACCTGTGGCGAAATAAAGTTTGTTAATCGGATAAGGTTTACTCCTGTTCTTCCATCCGGCGCAACAGTCGTTTTTGCAGGGTGTTCAGGTAGTGTGTCCGGTCATTTGTCCGGGATTTAAGTTCCATGTAGGTATGGTAGAAATCACCTAAATCTATGTCGAACATATCTTCAAAGCAAGATACAATATCCTTTATATCAACCGTTCCCTTATTGAAATCGCCATTGGTGTAGAGTGCGTAGATAAGTTCCACCAATGCCCGTTTTGTCCCCGTCCACCGGAGCAGCTTCTTTATATTCCCGTTTTTGACCTGCTGGCGTTGGAAACGCCGTTCAAGTTCATTCAATCGGTTGGTGAGGTAGATGGCAAACAGTTCGATGGCTAAAATTTTGGCTACCTTATAATCATAACTGGTGCTGAACTGTGGGTCTGCTTCATAATAGAAATTATCTATAAGGATATGAATATCAGGTTTCCCACGCAGGAAATATTTATGGTCTAAATAGGTGGCTTTTGTCCGGTAATACTGGTAGAAACTTATATTACGTTGGAAATGCGCCAAAATCCGGTCGGTTTCCGCCATAATGAACTCCTTTTGCGTTTCTTCGCTGCCGTTCGGGAAACGCAGTTCAAACTGGTAAACCGTATTGTAATAGATAATTTTACTTGCTATTATTGGCTTTTGCTCTTTGAAGAAATAAATTTCTTCTTCCTTGCTGGTGAAAGAGTAGGAAATGATAAAGGCTTTCAGTTCCCCTATGATTTCTTGCAGGTAGTCAATGACCTGTTTGCACAGGCTGAAAGGGTCGTTGTTGTTATCTTCAAAATCCTGTATCTGTAAATCCACCTTTTGCAAAAGGTCGGTAAAGTATTCGTTCAAATTCTGTTGTCCCATAATTAATCGTTCCTTTATTAATCGGGCGCAAAGTTACAGGCTTTAAATCGCTGTTTTATTCTTCATTTTTCACATTCTATTCTTCATAGCGTGCATTATTTTGTATTTTGCGCTTTTCTTCTTATTTCGCCGGGAGTATCGAGCAGGTAATCCTTGCAGAAGTCGTTCAGGTTCGATGTGGATGAAAACCCGGTGGTGAACGCTACTTCGGTCAGTGTATAGTTCGTGTTTTTCAGGTAGTGTGCCACGTCTTTTGCCCGTTCTATCTTTACCCACTGGCTTGTCGTGTACCCGGTCATTTTCTTTAACTTCCGCCGGAACGCCCCATATTCCATGCCGCACGCTTCCGCCAGCCTTTTGGCATCATATACTTTATACCCTTTCATCCGCACCATTTCGATGAACGTCTGCTTGCCCAGTTCCGGCAGCATACGTTCGGCATGGCGCAGTTCCTTTTCCGTTATCAGCAGGATGCTGTCTTTTACCGGATGCAGGCGCAGGCGATGGAAAGCGTAACACACCGTATTATATACGTTGCACAGGTATTGCCGCCCCGGTCGCATCCAGTGCAGCGCATCGCAGTACGCCAGCAGTTCGGGTATATCGTCCCTGTGGCGGTGCTGTTCCGCCAGTTCATCCAGTATTTGGTAATGCGTGGTAGAAATTCCCAGCAATATGACTATCGCCTTATAATCCTTACAGGTGGCGATGGTCGGGACTTCCGGCAATACTTTCAACGTGTCGCAGACGTACCCGCACAGTTCACTGTCCTTGCTGAACGGTTCCAGTTCCAAGTAGTTATCCATGTTCCGGCTGTTGTGCTGCAACCACTTTATTTTATCATCCAGTTCCTTGACACGCCGTACCAGTTCATTACCGGGATTGTTTGCCAACAACAGTGATGTAATCCGTTTTTCCATATTTAATAACTGTATTTTTTTAGCATATTATCCAACAATCCATAACCATGCCTTTTTAATGAACAGCCATATTATATAAAGGAGCATGCCGCCGAGCACCAAGAAGAATCCACGGAAGAAATAATCCTGAATACGTTCCCAAACGGTAAATTCATGCTTAGGCATCATCGTTTCGGCAAGTTCCTCAAAGGACTTGCAAGCGAAAATCGTTTGGCGGAAGTCGTCCACGCTGTCCCAACATTCTTCCCGGAACCACCGTGTCTTGGGGTATCTCTCCGCTATCCTCTCTTGCAATTGGCGCAAGGAGAAAGGTTCGGGGTTATCTTCATATTCCGTTTCGTAACTAATCATCCCCGTACTCATTCCCGTAAAGCCATGTATGCCTTTCCATCCGGTCATGTAGGAACGCCGGACGGTGTACTTTGTCCCGGTGGAATCTATCACTATATCGCCATTCCACCCCTTGCACTCTTTCAGTAGGGCAAGCTGCGTTGTTTTGTTCTCTTTCCAAAAGGTATAAACCATATTTTCGTCCGGGCTGAACTGGAATATGGGGTATTTCAATGTCGCTTTCATACTTTACTGATTTCTATGAATCTTATTTATAATCTGTTACTTATTTGAATATCAACATATATATTCCTATCCCTGCCAAGAGACCCCATCCCGGAAAAGTATATATTATCCATATGGGGATAATCCTGTTCCACTTGTTGCCTTTGTATTTCAGCAGTATGGCGGCAGTCCGCTTCCGGGTGTACCGCAGGTAAAAGGGGATAACGCAAAACAATGTATCCAGACAAAGAACCATTAGTCCGCCTTGCAGTTCCGTGAAATTCTTCCGCGAAAAGTAAGAATCTGTCAAAACATTGTTTACATAGATGCTTAGAAATAGCAGCATAACATCGAAAGTGGCGGCAAACACGCAGCAAGCACTGAAACGTGGCGGGTCGTTGTGCTTCTTGTAGGTGACATAGAGCCTGTAATACAGATAGTCGAAGAAACAATAGCTGTATTTCTTGCCGTTACTATTTGAGCGCATTTGTTCAAAACGGCTGCTGGTTTCGTTTATATTTTTCATCTTATTCTATTGTAGTTTCCTGAAAGTTATATCATCCGACACGCCGAGTTCTTTCCTTTTGGCTTCAAATTCCTTTTTCGTGGGCAGTATGAAGTAGTTTTCCGTCGCATTCCACTTCTGTGTATTGTCTATCGGGATGATGCAATATTCCGTTATGCTTTTATCGTAGGTAGTGAAAAGGCTGTCCCGTCCCGGTTTTGGCACTTCCTTGTATTTCTTCGTGAGGATGAAATGCTCATCGTTGCCCACTTCATACACACCGCTTCCCCCAATAGTCGCATAGGTATCGGGGCTATCACGGTAGCATACCGCCAAATCTTCCATCACGTCTGTGGCTATCAGGTAATAGTTACCTGTGATTTGACGCTCGTAAACAAATCCGCAACCGTAAAGGCTTAGCAATACAATAAGTAATATAACTTTCTTCATACGCACATTTATATCAATACACCATAATTCACAAGGTCTTTTTGCGCTTCAATGGCTTCATCGAAAATGAAATTCAAGTCGTCCATTTCTTGCTCGTAGTCATAATCCCCGATACCGTCACCCTCTTGCAACGAAGTATATTCCGTCCGTTTGCTTTCCAGTTCGGAAACGGGTATGCTGATAATGTTAAGCGGGGAACGCTGTAAGCGTTAGCCTGCTTCGTTAGTAACTTCATTACTTCATATCAAAAGCCCCTATCATTTGGGCTATCATATCAATGTATGGTAACATTTTTACGACTTGAATATTATCAAGGCTTTTACTTCCGCCCAATGCTAATGCAGGAACATAGCCGTAACATTCATCTTCGGCAGGTAGTCCTAACCTCTCTACCAGTTTAGAGAAATCAGAAATATTTATTCCAAAATCCCTTTTAAACCATTCTTTGGTAGATATATAAACATTGAATAATAAATCCATTCGGGAAGTTATAATATTCCATTTACCACTTCTTACATTGATAAAGATAACGTATTCCCGATTTTGGAAAATATCTTTAACCCATACAAATATATCTCCAAACGCTGTTGTCATAAAAGGTAGCGAGTATTCAAATTGTTTCTCTCTGTCCTCGATATATGTATCTACAAAATCCTGATAATCATTAGGTGGTACAATACGAAACAGCCCATCACCGAATGTACCCAACCCAACTTCTTGCCACAGAGTAATCAACTCTTTAGGGGCTTTGCTGGCATACTTTGCAAGAAAAGCATCATCCGCTACCTGCCTTGCGCAGTTTATGTTCTGATTTAAAAATTCTTCGTACATAATATTTATGCTCTAATTGTTACTAATGGGCAAGCGGGGAACGCTTTGCTGTTATCCTGCGTTATTAATGTCATTTCTATTCTCGTCCCAGTGCACCATATCATAAGGATAGTATTGTAGTCCTTTCAGACTACTATCGTCCAATCCTAATATCTTGACTAATGCACCGCTTTCAAAACTCCAATAACCGAAATGGATAGATGCTGTTTTGTGATTATCATGCCACCCACAATCCGAATGTCCTCTGTACCATTCCTTTGAAAGATAAGTTTTCAAGCGGTTTACAGCTTTTTCCTTATCTTGCTTCGATAATAAAATAACATCCTGCAAGCCCTTGTAAGGTCGAATATCTACGAAATCATTCGTTGATATATCCCATGCAGGTATTTTATATCGAATAAGAAAATCAATTAAAAAATCTTTTAATCCTTGCGCTTTTACTAACACTGTCATTTTTTCAAATTCAGATAAAGGCGTGTTCAACATTATGCCACAAGAAAGCATCCATATCATTTGTACATAACCGCCAATCTTATTCCAACCCTTATCCATATAATCAATCAATGAACGGTATTCGGGTATAAGATTGTGAATCGCTTCCCCTTTAGAATATAAGGCGATAAAAACTGCCTTTTGTTCCTCGAAGATACTGTATGATATGTTAAATATTATATCATTATCGACAGGATGCCCCAATATTTTTTCTTGCTCTAACTCTCCTAAATCCTTTAGTTCTTCCGAAATAAAAGCCCTTTTCATATCAATTAGTGATTGATATTTTTCTGCTGTATTTAACTTGTCTCGTACTTCCATTATGGTGCGCTTTTTTAATGTTAATGGCTAAGCGAGGAACGCTGTAAGCGTTAACCTGCTTCGTTAGTAACTTCATTACTTCATATCAAAAGCCCCTATCATTTGGGCTATCATATCAATGTATGGTAACATTTTTACGACTTGAATATTATCAAGGCTTTTACTTCCGCCCAATGCTAATGCAGGAACATAGCCGTAACATTCATCTTTGGCAGGTAGTCCTAACCTCTCTACCAGTTTATGGAAATCAGAAACTTTTAACTCAAAATTCCTTTTCAAACATCCCTCTGATGCTATATAAAGACTAAATAATAAATCCATTCGTGAAGTTACAATATCCCAGTCACCGCTTCTTACATTAATAAAAATGACGTATTCCCGATTTTGGAAAATATCTTTAACCCATACGAATATATCCCCAAATGCAGTTGTCATAAAAGGCAACAAGTATTCAAAATATTTTTCTTTGTCCTCGATATATGTATCTACAAAGTCCTGATAATCATCAGGAGATACAATACGAAACAGACCATTAGAGAATATACCCAAACCAACTTCCTGCCATAGGGTAATCAACTCTTTAGGGGCTGTGTTGGCATACTTTGCAAGAAAAGCATCATCCGCTACCTGCCTCTCACATTCCATATTCTGACTTAAAAATTTCTCGTACATAATGTTTATCCTTTAATAGTTACTAATGGGATGCAGCTTGCCGCCGTTAGGCGGAACAGGTGCTTGTTATAATCAGTTATCATATTAGCTCAAACTTTTCAATGAACTTATACGAATACTTTAATCGATATTCGTTCTCATTCATCTTTTTTGTAGCTATTCTTACATTTGTAAAATCTAATCGATATGTTTTTAAACAAGTTTTAATGGATGAAACAGCTTTTTCTTCATTCACAACTATGCAGAAAATATTTAGTTTCTTATTTCCAATATCGAATCCATCCACATGCCCAAGTCCATACCAACCTAAATGATTTTGTACATATTCTTGTACTTTATCTTTTAACCACGCATCACGTTTGTTTCCAAACTCACTTTTTAAAGGATATTGAATTACAAGCCGATACAAATCATCATCATTCAAATTCATATATCCTTGTTGATTACATTCTGAAACAAACCTCTCGGAATATTTCTCCACATCCTCAACTTTGATTGCTATTTCCTCACTTTTTCCAATATACCCAACTTTTCCTGAATGTATAACAATCACACCTCTTTGATTATCAAACCACATTTCTTTGTAATGTAGTCCTCTATTTTCTACTAATTTATAAAGTTTACTCATAATATATTTGCAGTTGATTATAATGGGTTGGTGAGGAACAGCGTTTAACTGTTTACTCGACCTTGTTATAAGCGTTTTAATAATCAAAGAACATTCTTTTTTTATTGAATATCCGAATAAAAATATCATCTAAACATTCGCTTCTCACCTCTATGCCTATTTGTCGCCACAAGGAAATTTTTCCTAAGACATACCATAAGGCTGAAAAATCTTGATAACCGACAGGCTTTGTTAGAGGCTCACTACTTCGTTGATATACACTTTGCATCCGATTGGCATTTGTCAAATCTTGCTCAATTATTTCATAAAGTATTGAATAATTCTTATCTTTTAACGCACAAAACTCTCTATCAGCCACAAACCTTACATCGGTAGTTATTATGGCGGGGTAAGTAGTTTTATTGCAAATATCAAGCATAATACGAAAATATGTTACAGCATACAGAATAAGGTCACATTCCAATAGATTATCTAAATTAAAATCGGATGCTTTCTGCAACCAGCGGACAACAGATGTATTGCTATTGTTTAATGTATGTTTGGTAGCAAACAAAAAGAAGAATGCAGTTAACATTTTCATCATATCCAATTCATTCAATCTTTTTCTACGGTTATAGCTTTTGCATAAATCAGATACATAATTATATGTATCTTTTTGCAATTCCACTAATGATTTACCTAAGCAGAAGTCTATTTCCAATAGTTTCCACTTTGTTTCCAAAACTGTAGTTTCTTTATCCTTTACTATTTCTTCCTTGAACGAAGCCAATATAGAGGAAGAAGAATAAAAGAAGCGAATATGTTTTTCGATATGTTCTTTATTGCCTGTCATACAAATTGCTTATAATGGTTTGACGGGGAACGGCGTTAGTCCGTTATCCCGGCTCGTTAATATTAAGTTTACTTCTCTTGATAGATTGTTTCAGAATACAATTCTGTTGAAAGAATAATAGAGTTTAATTCTCCATTGGGCTTATATTCAAATGAATGTTGTAAAGTTGCGTGTTCAACTCCATTTCTATCAAATTGTCTTATTACTATTTTTTGCAGACTATTATTCTCATAGAAATAAGTTTCTTCTCTGCTTCCACGAAATCCAACCGAGTACATTTTTTCAATTTTATTATTACTTCCATATTGATAATGGCAAACATTTATAAGACGTTTACTATTATCATATGCAATGGTTTTCATAAAATCTTTCTCATAAAACAAGAAAATATAATCGAATTGGTCTTTAAGTTCACAACCTTCTCGAACTTCTATAATTTTATTTTCTGCATTAAAAGAATAAGTGTATAAATTATTAGTCGTTTTAAGAGTTGATACATTTCTGACAATTTTCCCTTGTTTAAAACCACCTCTTTGGTAAGAATATGGGGCTATCTCATAAAACTCACCTTTATAATTTTCCACCTTTACAACATTCTTTTCTATTTGTTTTTTCAATTCATCAAAAAGACTTTTCGATGAATTAAACTCTTCTTTCAATCTATCAGGTATCATATTGCTTCTTTTAATATTAATGGTTTGACAAGGGGCTGCGTTCAGCAACTATCTTGGCTTATTAGCTGTATTCTAATTATCTTTTATTGAATTTAGAAGTTTACTTAATTCACTCTCATTATCCACAAATCCTGTTTCCATCAATGCTTTAATATATTCTTTTGTAAAAGAAGCAAATTTATCTTTGTATTTCAAACTGTAAAGGAGATTGGCAATATCGAATAACTCCCAATTATCTTTTGAGAACAAAGCATATTTATCTACCAATTTAATTATCTGCTCTTTAATTATTACCTCTTTATCTGATGATTGATTTAATGCCAAGATGATATTTTTTGCTAAGGCAGAAGATGAAACCCGTGTATTGAGCATAACAAAAAACAAATCATCTAATAAACGTATCTGTATTTTTTCAGGAATATACTCATACATCATTGCTTTTAGCGTAATATGCAAACCTTGTTCATCTTTACGGTTGCGCAAAGACTTCGATAAATCATTATAGATTTGCTCTTCATCACAAGCTAAAAATAAGGCGAGACTTTGCCTGTATTCGTTATAGGCAATATTGACCTGTTTCCATTCCTTTGAATATTTATCTTCCATATTACAATTCATTTTACAGCTAATGTATTCAATAACCACACCTATGGTGTAGTTCCTATTTACTAATAAATTATACCTAATCATCATCTAAATAGTCCAGTGGATTAGGTATTTTGGCTTTGTGAGCATTTGATACGTGCAAATAAATAGCAGTCGTTTTTATATCATTATGCCCCATAAGTTCCTGAATAGTTCTAAGGTCAGTCCCTTGTTCCAGCAGGTGAGTAGCGAAAGTGTGACGGAGCATGTGCAGGTGTACCCGGTGCTTTATTCCGGCTTTTTGGGCTGCTTCTTTCAGTATTTTCACCAATGCACTGGGTGAATATTGTTCACCTGCCTGTTCGCCCTCAAAGAGCCATTTTTGCGGTCTGTATTCTTTGTAATAAACCCTTAGTTCGTTGAGTGCCTTTTCTGATAACAAGGAATATCTACATTTCTTTCCTTTGCCAGTTACCCTTATCAGCATCCGTTCACTGATAATATCTTTAGGGGTCAGGTTCAGAAGTTCACTTCGCCGCAATCCGGCAGAATATATCAATGAAATCATGCACCAATGTTTCCGGTTAGGTATCTGTGCAAAGATATTTTTCATTTCTTCCCGGCTTAACACTTCGGGCAAAGCCTTGTATTCTTTGGCACGGACTATCCCGCCATAGTATTGTCGTTTGCCTTTTCGGACTTTCTCATAGTAGAACTTGATTGCATTGATACGCATATTCTGCTGGGTAGCAGATATATGTCGTTCCTTTACCATATAGAGCATATAATTATTAATATCCTCGACCGTCAGCAGGTCAAGTTCATGCCCTTTGTGGTATTCCATGAAGTCGCTGAAATAGATTTTATAGGCTTTTATGGTGGAAAGGCTGTATCGCTTTTGCTCCAACAGTTCCAAATAGCCTTTCGGTAACAGATATTCCCGCTTAGGTTTGGGATGCCGTACATATACACGGCTGTAATCAATGTAGGCGTGGGGGGAATAGCGGTCATAAAATGCAGAAAGCCGGAAAGCGGATGCCTGTATATAGGCATTTCCGTTTCCGGCTATTTTAATTCCACTATCTTCGGAAAGCAGCAAGGCAATAGCCTGATTATTTCCATAATCAATCCGTATATAGTCCTGACCGTCTATATTCTGCTTTGTCAGTACGATACTTCCCCGTTGTTTGTCTGCTTCCATATAGAACTGGTTTATAACGTTACAACTATCACTAATAAAATGATATTGCCAAAGTTATAAAACTATTCCGAAGAAAGTGAACGAACGTTTTCTTTTTATCTTTTTTTTGCAGAGAAAGTCAGATTTGCAAGGAATATGTGCCGGGTGGCGCTGCCTAACATTTCAGTAAGGAATAAACGGCATGCAGATGCTTGGCAAGTCGCCCGGTGTCCAATCCGCCGAGAAAGGACATTTCAAAAGACAACCCCATGTAAACCTGCCGGAACATGACTACCGCATCTTCTACATCCACATCCTTTCTCAACTCTCCGCTATCTATCGCACGTTGTATGGCAGTACGCCAATAAGCGTAATCACCCTCTGCAAGGTTACGGAGCTTCTCTTTTGCGTCAGGGTCGTATTGGAGCAGTTGAAACAGGAAATGAAAATATTGGGCGTGATATGTGAATTTTCCTTGCTCCAACTTGTCTTTATCCGCACCTATCAGATTGCCCAGCATATCCATTGTCCGTTGCACGCCACGTACATATTCGTCTATAAATTCGGCAAACGTGCCGTTCGTTTCAGTGAATTTATTTCGTGGGTTTTGCGCACTGAACCAAAACTTATCCACTACGGCAATGAATAGTTCCTGTTTGTTCTTGTAGTATTTGAATATTCCGGCTTTCGACATTCCGAGCATCTTTCCAAGTTCCGCAAAACTGGCTTTCTCATAGTTCACGGACATAAACAGCTTGAACGCAGCTATCAGCAATTCATCACGGGTAATTTTCATTGTATGGTAGTCTTTTATATTTTCCAATCCCGAAAATAACATTTTATTCCCATACAAGACACATTGTAGGTAATAGATTAACAAAAATAAATCAGCGAACGCCTAAGTAAATCGGAACGAAATTGGTTTAGGACAAGATAAATTTTAGGTGCAAGGTGCAAGCATATATTTATATATATAGCTTGCACCTTGCACCTAAGTTGAAATATTAATAATCAAAGACTTGCATAATTCAAAACGAATGTGTACTTTTGAACCCAAGATACATGGAGACAGACATCCGCCAAAAGCGGACAGAAACATATAAAAAAGTCAGTGTCCAAATCGTACCCCCTCAAAGGGATAACGATAGTTAAAATATTGATATTTAGGACAGTGAACCGCATGGGTTAAAGACCCAGGCGGATCACATAAGAACAAAGCCAAACGGCGACAAAAAAGAGACAAGTCCTACAATATCAACGTATTGTAGGACTTTTTTTTATGTTTCCGTCTTGCCTGAAAGACAAAAAAGGGGATCAATGTAAAAATCTGAGGGCTTTTCTTTTTATGCATATAATTTGGCGAGTC